>ERZ827423.940-NODE-940-length-32098-cov-10.737197_pt1 | contig 32098 bp, 24 predicted proteins | sample MGYA00519775_ERZ827423 | MGnify/ENA primary metagenome ERZ827423 (study PRJEB31778, sample SAMEA3449296) | human gut metagenome | biome: human gut; feature: human-associated habitat; material: faeces | place: United Kingdom | collected 2010/2012 ... | reverse complement strand
TCTCCCACAGCTCCTGTGCCGCTTTGGTCATCGCTCTGTTCGCTGCCTTCAGCTCCTCTGCAGTTGCATCTTCACTGGCAAGCAGTTCTTCTGATGCGGCCACTGCGTCTTTCAGTGCCTGCAACTTGCCCGGACGCAATCCTTCTACGTTATTCAGGATATTCTCGTTGATGAAGTCGATCGTCGCCTGCACATCTGCTCTCAAGGCATCCGTGCTTTCATCGATATTCAGCGCCTGCATCGCTTCGCTCAGATCGAGCAGTGCGCTCACGACTTCCGTTGCAGTCGGTGTTTCCTTGGCGAGCACGGCCTGTGCATTGGCGATGGCTTCATTCAGCGCTTCATCCTCAGCGCCCAGCGTGATGGCCTTGTCGACCATGTCGCGCAATGCCTGAACAGCGGCATCACCGGCTGGTTCGCTTACTTTCTCCAATGCATCAATGGCGGATGTCAATGCTTGCTCTGCTGCATCGACAGCGGCCTGATCAGCCTGTGCATCGGCTGCGACCGTCTTGGCCGCATTCAATGCTTCCTGCATCGCCGCCCAGCTTTCGGCGGTATACGCCGTTTCATCCAATGCCTCTGCTCGTTCGATCGCCGCATTCAGCGCTTCCTTATCTGCGTGCTCCTGCTCATCGGTGAGCGTGATGTTCTCCAGCCAGTATCGTCCGGCTTCCTGATCGTTATTGAACAGATAGATCTTGCCGATGTCGTCCGGCTGCTGGGCCGTAGAACGGAAAGCAAAATCCTCCGCGATCTGCACCGTTTCTCCCTGCGGCGTCGTCACCTGCACGCTGTATGTCTGTGCAGCGCGATCGATCCGCACGCAGAGATGATAGCGTTCATTCGCCGTAAACGCCAGGTCGCTCTGCACATATCCGCTTCCGTCATATGCGCCGAAATATCCGTCATTGAACATCCGGATGATGATCGGCACTTGTCCGTATGCGCCATACGCGGAATCAGATGAACCGATGCCGACGATGGCGTTGGTCTGCTTGGGATCAAGCAGCGTGACCATATCAAAGTCCACCTGCACATCATCCTGTGTGCAAGGGCCGATCTCACGGCTCGCCGATATCGCGCCGGAAGTGCTGGAGCCCACAGAGACAAGCGCATCCTCGCCTGGTTTCAGCCGTTCTCCGAAGAAGATATCCTCCAGCCAGTATTTGCCCGCCGCCTGATCATTGTTGAACAGATAGATCTTGCCGATGTCATCCGGCTGCTGCGCCGTAGAACGGAAGGCAAAGTCATCCGCGATCTGTGTCTGCGCACCATCAGGAGAGGTGACAACGACATCATACGTTCCGGCATGCAGATCGATCCTGACCTCCAGCCGGTATTTTTCATTCTGCGCAAACTTTACCGATGACTGCACATATCCATTTCCGTCATAGGCGCCGAAGCAGCCATCCTTATACATGCGGATGATGATCGGCACCTGTGAATATGCGGTATATGCCGAATCTGAAGAACCGATGCCGACGATGGCGTTGGTCTGATTCGGCGAAAGCACGCTGATCATATCGAACGACAATGTCACTTCTTCATCCGTTGAAGGACCGATCTCACGACTGGCCGAAACCGCGCCGGAAGTGCTGGATCCTACGCTGATCAGCGCATCATCCGCCGGCTTCGGTGTCTGTGCAGGCGGGGTATAATCAAAACGGATCTCATACTCCGGCCGCTCTGGATAACGCCCATCGCTCAGCCCCTGATCAAGCAGCGCGGTCAGCTTGGCATCGATCACCGGATCGAACAGCTGCTCCTTGTAACTGACGATCGCGATGCCATCTTTTATCGAAGAGAGGATGCGGTTTTCCTGGCCGCATACGTCGTTCAGTGCCGCATATTCCTCTCCTTCATGCAAGATGATATCGCTCAGCCCATCTGCGCGCTCTTCTCCATATATGGCACTGAGGAAAGACAGCGGCACATAAGTCTTTCCATCCTGCGCGATCGCGGTCATCGTCCCCGTTTCATCCAGCGTCGTCACGCGGGAATTGACCACAGCGTCTGGCGAGCCTTCCTTTACGGCGACAGCGCCGATCATCCGTTTGTTCAGCGCAGGCTCCACATCATCACGCACATAGCCCTGACTTTCCAACTTAGACAGTTCCGAAAGGAACAGCACTGCCGCGGCTGGCGCATAGCTTTGCGAAGAGCCGATGCCCAGCGAACAATTCGGATTCGGATAAGCGCTGATCAGTTCTGAGCGGCCGACCAGACCATCCGGACGGAACGCATTCGCATTCAATCCCAGGAACGCTTTCCGCACTGCCGGATAATAGGTTTCCTTATCCAGCAGACCATGATTGATGCCCCAAGTCAAACCATAAGCGAAGAATACCGTTCCGCTGGTCTCCGGCCGGATATCATGTGCATGATCATCCAGGTTCATGCGCCAGAAACCATCTTCCCCCTGTACCTGGATAAGCGTTTCTGCCATTTTCTTGAACGTTGTCTCGTATTCCAAACGATCCTCTTCACGGTCATCCGGCAAATCTTCCAGCACTCGGGCCAAAGCGGCCATTGCCCAGCCATTGCCTCGTGCCCAGAGCACCTTTTTCCCATTCGGGCTGACCTTCTGATTATTGCCGCTGCTGGCCGGGTCATATACTGCGCCCGGATCATAAATAAGGAGCACAAGGAAAACTATTTGATGTGGACATTGAATAAAGAGTTCCCGTTTTCAAATAATGTCAGCGAGCGATCTTTGCGCAGCAGTAAGACGAAGATGAAAGTATCGGGACAATTTGAAAACATAAATAGTGCAAGAAATTACGCAAATATAAAATCGTATCTGGAAACAGGAAAGCGGCATGGGTATCACGTAAGCGAATTGATAAAAAGGGCGTTAGGAGAAAGATATATCACAATTGCAGAAATGAAACTACACGATGCAGAATCAGAAGACTGATTCTAACATCGTGTTTTTTCCGTGCCCTTTCATTTCCTGCTGTGAATAGTAACGAATAGTAACAAATTTTTGTATTTTTTTTATTTTTCCTGTTGACATTCATCCTTTCCATTGGTATTATATACGAGCAAACAGCGATGGACCCTTAGCTCAGCTGGCAGAGCAACTGACTCTTAATCAGTGGGTCTAGGGTTCGAATCCCTAAGGGTCCACCATTTGAACAAGAAAGCTTGAGAAATCAAGCTTTTTTTCTGTTTTATAAGCATATAGCAGTCATACTGATCTTTTTACAAAACAAGAGGTAAACTGAATGATCAGTGGGACCGACAATCAGACATACAAAAAAGAGCACGATCCCTCAGGATGGCTCTTCTTGCAATGATTCACGAAGCGCTGTGATCCATCGATCGAACAGCGCTTCTTCTTTTATGGTCCGATTGGCATTGCTCGTGCTGGGCAGATAGATCTGACGCAGCGGAAGCTGCGAGAAATGCTTCTGATAGAGTCCCTCGCTCTTTTTGCCGTTGCAGATGACCGTATGCAGCGTCGGATATTCGCTGACCAGCCGATCGATCGGATTGACGATCTCCTTGCGGATGCTGGAATCCAGAGACCCTTCCCGCTCACAGGCATGAATGACATCCCACAGGATCAGATGATGACTTAGGATGATCTGCTGCTTCTGGGCGTAATGATCTATTGGCATCTGAAAACATGCGCTCATGATCTTCCAGAACCGATTATGGCGATATCCATAATACTCATGCTTTTCCAAGGAAGCCACGCTGGGCATGGACCCCAGGATCAGCACATAGGGCGTTTCCGCAATGATGGGATCAAAACCGATCAGCACACTTCTTCACCGATCACATCGTGCGGAAGCACCTGCGTGACCTTGACCTTGACGAAGCTGCCCATCTCGATCAGTCTGTCACTGGTGAAGATGACCATGCCGTCCACGCCATCCGGCGCATCCCATTCGCTGCGGCCGCGGTACTTTCCGGTCAATCCTTCCTGATCCTCGACCAGGACCTCGATCACCCGGCCGATCTTCTTCTGCTGATTTTCCAGCGCGATCTGTTCCTGCAGCTTCATCAGCTCATCTAGATAGCGTTCCTTCACTTCATCCGGGCATACCGGCTTCATGCTGAAGCCAGGAGTGTCTTCCTCCGGAGAATAGGTGAAAGCGCCCATGTGATCCCAGCGCACATCGCGGACGAACTGCAGCAGTTCGTCCATGGTCTGGCGATCCTCACCAGGGAATCCCACGATGAATGTCGTCCGCAGGGTAGGCGAAGCAAAGGTATCTCTGATCTTCTCGATCAGGCGCAGCACCTCTTCTTTTGTCCCCCGGCGGTTCATCCGGACCAGCATCTCATCATTCGCATGCTGCATCGGGATATCGAAATAAGGGAGCACCTTGGGCAGCTTTGCCATCCCTTCGATCAGCTCATCATCGATCTCATCTGGATACATATAGAGGATGCGGATCCAGTGGAAACCATCGATCTCATGAAGACGCTGCAGCAGTTCCAGCAGCTTTCTGGAACCATAAAGATCCACGCCGTATTTGGTCGTATCCTGCGCGTTGAGCACTAGTTCCTTCACGCCCCTCTCGGCCAGACCTCTGGCTTCCTCGACCAGACGTTCCATCGGCACGGAGACATTGTCGCCGCGGATCAGCGGGATCGCACAATATGTGCAATGATTGGAACAGCCTTCTGCGATCTTGAGGTATGCGGTCCATGGCTTGCTGCTCAACAGCCGCTCCGCATCCGCAAAACGCACCTTTCCTTCATCGTGCAGTTCTTCTGCGAGTACCTCATGCAGATGGTCATAGTCGCTGATGCGCACGACGGCATCCAGCTCCGGGATCTCTTCTTCGAGCTGCTCCTTGTAGCGCTGAGCCAGACAGCCGACGGCGATCAGCTTCTTCAGCCCATGTTCCTTGTATCGCGCCATCTCAAAGATCGTAGAGATCGCTTCTTCCTTGGCGCTGGTGATGAATCCGCAAGTGTTGATGATGATGGCCTCTGCTTCTGAAGGGCTGTGGACCAGCGTATGTCCGTTAGCCTGCAGCATGCCCATGATCTTTTCGCTGTCCACAAGATTCTTGCTGCAGCCCAGTGAAATAAACCCGACTTTCATTGATCTGATCTTCCTTTCTGCGTCAATCGCTTTGATAAAAAAGCTGCAGGCATCTGTATCCCGCAGCGCTTTTCTTACTCTTCTCCCTGAACAGGAAGCTTCTTGAGGATCACGCCGATACCGTAAAGGATGCAGCCGAATCCAAAATAAGGAGCAATGGATGACACGATAGAATAGATCATGGAGCTCATCACATCCGTCATGGCCACGCCATAGCTTTCAGCGGTCTGTGCCAGTGACATGTAGCTGGAAATGCCGGCGTAGATGCCCAGCAGCAGGAAAATGACCGCCATGATATAGAAAGCAAGACTGCCGTTTCCTGCCTTGAACCTTCTCTTTTTCGTTTCTTTATCTTTTTTCATGATACTCTTCCTCTCTTTTCTGCGTATGTTTTTATTTTACTATCAAAGGGACGAAGTTGCAATTAAAAATCATCGCTTGATGATGTTTTCATGCACAATTCAGAAAAAGGCCCATCTCCCATTGGGAAATGAGCCTTGTGCGCACCGTTTACTGCGGACGCTTGCGGATGCTCAGGCGAAGCTCTCTCATCGCTTTCACCATCTGATCCACTTCATCCTGTCCGGACGCTTCCTCCCGCAGTGCCTCTGCTTCTGCCAGCACCTCGCGCACTGCGTCCATATCGCTCTCGTAGTACTCCCCTTCGTTCTCCAGCATGCTCTTCGCATACTCGATCTCGAAGTCCAGTCCGCTGTAGTCGGTCTGTGCCTCACGCTCCAGTTCGCTGTATGCGCGGATCAGCGCTTCCGCTGCCGCGTCTACATCTTCCTGGCTCGCTGCGTCATCGTTCAGCACCGCTGCCGCTTCTTCCAGCGCTGCAGCGAACGCTTCATAGCTCTCTGCCGTATATCCTTCGGATCCGGTTCCCTTCACCGCGTCATAGAACAGCTGCAGGAAGCTCTTGTCTGCTGCTTCCGGCTCCTGCACCTTCAGCTCGCTGATCGCCTGGCGCACGCTGTCCGCTGCCGCATTCAGCGTTTCGATGTCTTCCGTTCCGCTATCCAGCACGGCCTGTGCCGCGCTCACTGCGTTTCTCAGCGCTTCCACGCCTGCTGGTTCATAGATGCTCACATCTCCGCTCAGGATCTCCTGCGCGTCCGTGATGGCTTCTGCCAACGCTTTCTGCGCATCCAGCACCTTCAGTCCGTTTCCAGCTTCTTCCAGGGCGCTGACCGCTGCTGTCGCTTCCGCTTCGCTCACTTCTGCCGCATCCTTCTCCAACAGCGTTTCCGCCGTCTCGATCGCTGCCTTCATCTCGGCAAACTCTTCCTCGCTGTAGCTTCCTTCCAGCTCGCTGCCTGCCGCTGCCAGCTCTGCCAATCGTTCCATCGTCGCGCTGTCTGCTCTCTCGATCAGTCCTGCGATGGCGCTCTCCAGCTTCTGCTGCGCCGCATCCACATCTGCCTGCAGCGCTTCTTCGTCCGCTGCCGTTGCTCTTGCTTCTTCTAATGCCTGCGTGAATGCCGCATAGCTGCTTGCCGTGTAGCTTTCTTCATCATCCAGCTGTTCTGCTCTGGCGATCGTATCATTCAGCGCATCCAGCGATACCTCGAACACATGCACCACGCATTCTGCGCGCTTGCCGTTCACCGTCGCCACGCTGATCACTGCGTCGCCTTCTGCCACCGCGCGGACCACGCCATCTTCCACCGTCGCCACTTCCGCGTTCGATGTGCTCCAGCTCAGCTCCTTGCTCATCGTCGTATCCGCAGGATTGATCGTCGCATTCAGCGTCGTCTCACGTCCTGCCTTCATCGTCAGCTCGCTATGATCCAGGCTCACGCTGATGATCTCGATCTCTCTTCTCTCTACGGTCACGATGCAGCTGTCGCTCTTGCCATTGCTCGTCGTTACCGTGATCGTCGCTGTGCCTGGTGCGATGGCAGTGACCTCGCCATCGTTGACCACCGCGACTTCCGGCGCATCGCTGCTCCAGATGAGCGTGCGGTCATCGGTCGTATCGCCCGGGATGATCGTCGCATTCAGCGTGCCGCTCTCTCCTTCAGTGAGCGTCATGCTCTCCTGATCCAGGCTCACGCCTGTGATCGGCACTTCCTGGGTCTCGACCACTTCTACTCGACATGTCGTACTGATTCCATTGACCGTTTCTACCCGAATAATTGCATATCCTTCACGCAATGCGGTCACGTTGCCTTCCTGGTCTACTGTGGCAACAGAAGGTACCGTCGACATCCACGTCAGCGTCGTATCATCGGTCGTATCGACCGGCTCGATCATCGCGCGCAGCTGCTGGCTCGTTCCTGCCTCCAGCGTCATCCGCGTCTGGCTCAGACGGACCGAGGTGATCGGGCTGTTGACCGTCACTTCACATGACGCGCTCACGCCGTTCTCGGCACGCACCGTGATCGTCGTCGTGCCCGGACCCTTCGCCGTCACATTGCCGGTCGCGCTCACGAGCGCGATCGTCGGATCCTCGCTCTCCCAGCTCAGGATCTTGCTGTCCGTCGTATTGCTTGGTACGATCGCCGCTTTTAATCCTTTACGTGTATTGACATCCATTTCCAGCTCGGTCTCGTTCAGCTCGACTGCAGCGATCGGTAACTTTCGATCATCTACATGTACCGTAACCTTAGCCTGCGCGCCGTCAGGAAGCTCTGCGGTAATGACCGCCTCGCCACCGCTCTTCGCCGTGATCACGCCGTTTTCGACAGAAGCCACCTCATCATCAGTCGAAGTCCATGTCAAACTAGCATTATTGACCACCGCATAACTTCTTCTCATGACCGTCATCTCGCGATTTTCTCCGACCTGCATCGTGATCTCATCTGCTTCCATCGTGATCTCATCGCTCAGTACCACATACGCTAATCGTGAGTTTACTGCATAGGAATATGCTCCCGATCCATTCACCACATACAGCACCACGTTCGGTGAATTATAAAATACTGTGGAGCCAAATTTGTCTCGTGCGATCGAGCTGGGCAAGAACACCGTTTCTAACGATGGGCAATCTGCGAACGCGTTGTTGCCGACCTCGCTGACCCCTGTCGGTACGATCACTTTCTTCAAATTGTCACAATACCGAAACGCCTCGCTGGGAATCATCTCAAGATCTTCTGGAAGCTCCACGCTCACCAGGCTGTCGCAATCGTTGAAGATGCCGCTGCCGATCGTCGTCACGCTTTCCGGCAGCTCGATGTCGCTCAGCGCGATGCATGCCGCAAACGCGGATGCCCCTACCGAAGTGATGCTCTCCGGCAGCTCGATGTGCTGCAGCGAGCTGCACGCGCTGAACGCCGAATCCGGGATCGACTGCAGGTTGGAAGGCAGGTTCACCTCGCTCAATGAGCTGCATCCCGAGAATACCGAATACCCCAGGTTCGTGATCGATTCAGGCAGCGTGATCTCCTGCAGGCCGATGCAGTTGAGGAATGCGCTCTGTCCGATCTGCCGCAGCGTTTCCGGGAACGTGATGCTGCCTAACGCGTAACATTCCGCGAATGCATTGTTGCCGATCGTCGTGATCCGATCTGATAATTTGATCTGTTCCAGGTTCACGCAGGAACGGAATGATGCGCTGCCGATCGATGTCACGTTTTCCGGCAGCGTGATCTGTGTCAGTCCGCTGCAGCCGCTGAACGCGCTGTCCCCGATCGAACGGATGCTCTGCGGGATCGTGATCTCACTGAGGCTCGTGCAGCCTGCGAACATCTCCTGTGCCACCGTCGTCAGCGAGGCCGGGATGTTCACATCCTCCAACAGGATGCAGTTCTTGAAGATGCCCCTGCCCAGGGACACGATGCTCTCCGGAAGTTCGATGCTGCTCAGGCTCGTGCACTGCGAGAACGCATAGTCCTGCAGCCTCGTCACCGTCTCCGGCACGATCACGCTCTCCAGGCTCCGGCATTCCGCGAATGCCGCGTATCCGATCGCACTGACCGTCTTCCCGTCCAGCTCCTCCGGGATCGTCAGATCTCTTTCTGATCCGCCATAGTTGGTGATCGTCACCGTCCCATCGCTGTTATCGGTGTAGGTATAGTCTCCCACCGTCCGCGCGATGACCGGCGTAGCCGTCATGCTCGTCGTTACCGTGATCCCCGAAAGGATGACGAGCAGACTCAACATGATCTTAAATACTCTTTTCATACTATTTCTCCTGCTCATTCATGAAGCATGTCCATGTCAGTGGATATCGCTCACGCTGCACCCATAGTTCTGTCCTTCGTAGTAGTCCTTCGCCATGTCCTGTGAATAATATCCGCGGTTCTTGTCGATGAACTCTCCCTGCAGCTCGTCCACATACGGGATCTCCTCGATATCGATCTTCGTGTAGTCCCATGTCTCCTCGCTGCCAAACCCGGTGTCGGTCCGATTCAGCTCTATGCTCACCCCATCGGTCTCAGAGAGCGCGCTCGCTCTTACTGCCATGTCCGTCAGCACGGTGTTGCTCGCCTCATCTTTCGGATAGCCTTCATACTGATGCGTGATCTCTCCGGTGAGCATCTGTCCGGTTTCTCCTACATAGGTGAAATCCGCGGAGCTCGTATAGGTCATCGCATCGATCGTCTGCTCATAGGTGCAGTGCATCATCATGTCCGCTTTCGGCGTATTGCTGCATCCGCCCAGCGTAGACACGAACAGCACCGGCGCAAGCAGTACCGACAGTTTCCTGTATCTCATCTCATTCATCCTCCTCGATGATATGGTTCTCCTGCAGCCATGTCTGATAGCTTTCCAGGGTCACTTCCTCTTCGCTGGACAGCAGCGTGTCCTGCGTCTCTCCTTCGCCGATGTAATACAGCGACGGCGTAGAGCTGAAGTCCCCGAAGTTATCATGGACGAGCGTCAGGTTCTGTTCCTCGCTGTACTCTTCCTTATCCAGCGTCACGCACCACAAGGTGATCCCTGCTTCCTGCGTATACGCATCTGACTCTGCGAAAAAGTTCATGCAATATCCGCAATACGTCTGCGTGATGATGAGCAGGAAGTTCTCGCCATCATCTTTCTTGGCGATCGCATCATCCAAAGAGATGCTCTTCACCTCGCCATTGCCCGGATCAAGTGTGATCTGCGGATATGTCCGGCTTTCGCTGCATCCGCTCACCAGCAGCAGGAACAGGCTCATGCATACTGCCATCATTCGTTTCATAAACATTGCTCCAATCATGTCATTGTAATGAAAGGGTGACTTGCGTCACCCTTTGGTCGTGATCTTCTGGTTACGCGTTTAGCGGTCCTTCTTCAGCGTGTTTCTCTTCTTGAATGCCGCTGCCAGTGCGCCCAGTGCAACAACAGACATTGCAGCGAATCCGACCGTGCTGTTCTCAGCCGCGGTACCAGATCCATTCGTCTGGGTTCCGCCGTTGCCAGCTCCAGTGCCGCTCTCGCCATTGTTGTCTGTATCAGTGTTTCCATCATCCGGCGTCGTTCCCGGTTCATCCGTGCTTCCGCCAGGTGTGGTCGTGACATCCTGCAGGTTGTCGATCGCGCTCAACAGAGCGTTGGTCATGCCATCGACCGTATCCTGATCTGCTTCAGGATCTGCCAGCAGTGCCTTTGCGTTAGCCAACGCATTCTTCACTGCCTGTGCGCTTGCCGGTGTGTACTTGCTCAGATCAAGCGCTTCTGCCTGTGCGATCGCTGCCGCCAGCGCCTCGACATCGGCCTTCGTGCGGGCATTCAGCGCTGCTTCCATCAGCGTCTGTGCTGCCTCATCGATCTCTTCCTGCGTCGTGGCATTGGCCAGAACATCCTTCGCGTCATTCAGCTTGTCTTCCAGACCAACTACGGTGGACGGACGATAGTCATCAATGTTCGCTACCATCTGTTCTACCGTTTCGATCCAGTTCTCCAGTACGGAAGTGTTCAGACCTTCACGTACCAGTCCGGCGATCGCATCCAGGACGGAAGTGATCGCGTTGGTCACTTCGCTGGTCGTCGCGTCATCATTTGCCGCTACTTCCTTCGCTGCGGCGATGGCGTTCTGCAGGTTGTTGTAGCTGTCTTCCGTATATCCATCCGCAGTGATTGCTTCTGCTTCTGCGATCACGGCATTCAGCTCATCCTTGCTGACGATGTCCCACAGTTCATGAACGGCCTTCGTGATGTTCGTGATGGCTTCCTTATAATCGTCTGCCGTCGCGTTCTCATCAGCCAGCACGCTCTGGCCTGCTGCGATCGCTGCCTCAGCGGCTTCGATCTTGCCAGGACGTGCGTTGACTGCTTCTTCTACCTGTACCTTCGCATAAGCGATGGTCTCTTCCAGGTCTTTCTTCAGTGCTTCTGCAGACTGAGATGCGTTCAGCTGCTGTACCGCTTCCGCGATGTTCAGCGTTGCAGAAACGACTTCTGCGGAAGAAGCGTCTGCCGGTTCAGCGATCAGCGCGTTGGCTGCCTGAATCGCTGCATCGACATCGGCGAATGCCTCGCTCGTGTACTGATCTCTCAGTGCTTCAGCGTTAGCGACCGTCGCTGCCAGTGCATCGATGGATGCCTGAGAAGCTCTTGCTTCCAGGGCTGCCTGTGCTGCGCTCAGGCTGGCGATCGCATTGCTGATCTGCTCAGCGCTGCTTTCCTCAGTCAGTTCCTTCGCTGCGTTCAGCACCGTTTCGAATGCTGCCCAGCTGGAAGTCGTGTAATCTTCTGCATCCAGAGCATCTGCTTCAGCGATCGCATCCTGCAGATCAGAGAAGTCTGCTCCAGGAACAGATACCTGCGTGCCATAGAAGTTCATCTCGGCGCAAGATGCATATGCGTTCTGTCTGTCACCAAGAGACTCGATGGCGATGAAGCGTACATAACGTGCTTCGGTTGCGTCGAATTTGATTTCTTTAAATTTCGTCGGATCTTTCAGGGAGTTTCCGTCGGTTTCAAGATAACCTTCAACGATCGGTGTGAAGGTCTCGCCATCCAGACTGGTCTCGATGCGATAATGCGTGACCATACCGTTGTGGCTGCCACCCTGACGCGGCAGATAATCTACCTGCTCCAGGTTGTATGTGCCGCCCAGATCGATCGTGAACCACTGCGGCAGAGTGTATCCGCTGTTATAGTTCGAATGCCAGATCGTGTTCGTGTTGTCATCCAGGACATTGGATGCATGTTCCTGTTCAACTGCACTGCAGCTGGACTCATCGAACATGCTCATGCCATCATGAGAGATCAGATTCTCGCTGGACGGCTGATCCTCATTGGATCCCTTGAATTCCAGCGCGTCAACTGCGCTCATGATCGCGATCGTCGCATTGTCAATGTCGGCCTTTGTCGTATTCGGATCACCGATCAGTGCCTGCGCAGCAGCTACTGCTTCTTCCACTGCGGCCCAGCTGTCTTCGGTATACAGATTCTCATACAGGCTGTTGACCTTTTCGATTTCCTCCATCAGACGATCTGTATTCAGTTCGTCCGTGACATTGATCTGCCATGTCGCAGTATGCTTGCCATCTTCAGTTGTTGCAGTCAGCGTAGCAGTTCCTACGCCAGTGCCCTGAACGAGATAAGTGTAGTGATCACCCATCGGAATTTCTGTCACAGTAGCAACTTCATCATTGTCGCTGGTGATGTGATAGAACGGGTTCGTTGCGTTAGACGGTGTGACCGTTGCGAATACTTCACCGAAGTCACCGACAGACAGCGTGCTTACGCTTGTTTCATCAAAGGTAATGCCAGTTGCCGGAACAGCTGCGTCCTCTTCGATCTCGATCTCAAACAGAGAAAGCATGCGGTTTTCTACTGAACCAGTCGTAGATCCGGTAGCTCTTCCATCAGAAGTCAGCGGTGTCCATACGATGCGGTCTACGTCGGCATTGATCTCAAATACCGGAGTGGATCCCTCTACTACATCAGACTCATAAACAACTTCATCGCCGTTGTAAGCGACCAGCTGGCTGGTACGCAGCGTACCATTGCCACTCGTTCTACCATATACGGTGAAGTTCGTGATATGTCTTGTGCCATCCAGATCGATGTTGAAGTCTGTCGGCAGCATGACTTCCTCGCTGATGTTGTCATTTCCATAATACCACTTGAACTCAGCCATACTTCCGCTCGTAGCGCCATCGAACAGCAACGTCTGCCAGTTGCTCTGCTCCCACAGCTCGCTGCCATCAGAGTTTGTCAGATGTTCGTTGTCAAACGCGATGGATTCGATGCCATTGCCCGGAGTCAGGATGCTGCTTGTTTCCGGTGCTTCCGGCTTATCGGTCAGATCGATGATCGCATCAACGGTGCTCAGATCCTGTCCGACCAGCGTTGCGCTGCTTGCTACACGATCATTGCCCCAGGTAAAGTCAGCATTTGCCTGAATCGTGATCGTTGCAATCGTTCCTGTGCCATTGATCAGATCCTGGAATCCGAGGTTAGTGAATACGGTGTAGTTGTCAATACCCTCCGAAGCAGATGTATGCGTGCGTAATTTAGAGAAGTTTCTCATGAACGCAGTGCTTACAGATGCAGAACCCGGATTTGTCACCGTAAACAGTGAATCATCTTGATGGAACTCTACAGAGAATGCATTGACATTCTTCAGTCCGATACCGAAAATACTGATATTCACTGTGTCACCAGCTTTGATATCCGTCTTATCCGGAACAAGCATGATCTTTCCATCGACGCCGTCAGCCGGATTAGAGATTCCACCGTTGAGCTGTGTAGCGACATAAGAAAGGTCGTATGCGTCGATGATATCGTTACCATCGATATCTCCGCCAGAATCCTTAATGTACTCAAAGTCAGAATCACTTGGAATCAGACCAATATAGTTTTCATAGAAGGTCAGGTCATTTTCATCCAGAGAACCTGAATGGTTAACATCACCGACGATCGATCCATTTGTACCATCTACTTTGTAGACAAGGATCTCGCTTGCAGAGAAGAAGTTACCAACGCTGGCACGCGGGATGAAACGGACATAACGTGCGGTTACGCCATCCATTTCTACGGTCTTCGTCGTGTTGTCACGAGCAAACGTGTAAACCTGTCCTTCGCTCCAGTGAATGCCATCGATACTGGTCGCGATCTCCATCTGCGTCACGGTGCCGTTTCCAGCATCATCACGCGGATAGTACTCGATCTTATCCAGCTGGTAAGCCATACCATAATCTACGGTCAAAGCTTTACCGATATCTCCGCCGCCGGAATGGAATCCGCCGTCTCCGATCTGGAATGTATGGTCAAATGCCCGATCTGCAGTACGGTTGCTGTAGATGGTGCCTTCCCAATCAATATCGGTCGGATACGGAGTGTTGCGGAACGGATCATCATCTGTCATCAGCATGATCGGTTCAGACCAGTTAGAATAATGACCATCTGCGCTTACAGAACGTACACGATAAGTGTGCTCCGTAGAGAACATCAGATCATCCTGCGTGTAAGTCGTTGCTTCGATGTTGTTGAATACAGTGCCATCGACTTCGATGTCATAAGCATTGATTCCATCAACAGCGTCCCATCCTACCGTGATATAATCATCAGACTTGTCGACCTCACGCAGATTTGCCGGTACGGTCAAAGCCTCATCCAGTTCATTTGCCGGCAGCGTCTGCTCATTGGCAAAGCCTTCGACAACGACCTGGAAATCATACTCACTGATGTTGGTCTTCGCGCCAGACTTGACATACAGCTTCGGCGTAGAAGTCGCATCAAGATCCGCGATAGATGATCCTTCATCCGCGAACTGCGTCACATATACGCTCGGGGAAGGATCATAGAAGTACACATTGCCTTCAGCCTCTTCCAATGCTTTCATGGAATCGACCTTAGTGAATGTGACATCCTGTCCAGCAACAGAACCAGTAACAGCTGTCGGTTCCTGAGATACATTCACGATGAACTCAGTAGAACGCTCATGCGTCATATCCGTATACTGACCAATGGTCTTGTTCGCTGTCAGCGTTGCGGTATCACCATCAACAACTGAAGTATATAAAGTCGTTGCGCTTGCACCGCCTAAAGTCTTACCATCATCTTCATATGCTTCAAATTCGGTGCTTCCCGCAGGCCAGAACTCAACGATGCGCTGAGAATCATCCAGACCATTCGGATTCGTTTCTGTAATGGCTTCCGGGTTGTTGTTTTCCGGATACATCGGCACGATGGATCCGTTCTTGACAAACAACGGCAGCTTCCAGATCGGCGCTTCGAAATAGTTCAGGATCTGTCCGCCGCGATACTGTTCGCCAGTGAAGTAGTCGATCCACACATCGCTGGTGCTCGGCAGATAGATATCGTTACGGATATCATTGCCATCTTCATCAGCTGCCGTGTCCTGATAGATCGGGGCAACGAGGAAGTTGTCACCAAACATGTACTGATACTGCGTTTCCGTACCAAGTGTGTATTCGTTTTCCTCTTCGAGGAACATCGCGCGGATCATCGGCAGGCCGCCTTTTGCGGTTCCTTCATGGGAAATCGTATTGATGTACGGCATCAGCTGTGCCTTCAGCTTCAGATATGCGCGGTTGATAGAAGTTCCATCCTGTCCCATTGCCCATGGACTCTTCTGGTTGCTTCCCCAGCCATCCATGTCAAGCATGTATGTCGTGAAGGTCTTCCACTGGAAGTCACGCGTCCAGATGGTCGGATCGCCTCCGCCGAAGATACCGTCCATGTCAGAACCGATATTCGGCTGACCGGACAGAGATGTACCGATGTATGTCGGGATATGGAAGCGGATGTATTCCCACTGTCCTCCAGACTGGTCACCGGTCCAGATACCACCGTAACGCTGCGTACCGGCCCAACCGTCCAGCGTAACGATCGTCGGCTTCATGCCGGATCTGGAAGTAATGGCATCATATGCGACAGAAATGCCGTTAAGAGCCATGGAATAACCGCTGCCGACCCATGCGACATCGGTCTTGACGGCGTGTACACCAGCATCTACTTCAGCGTAGATATAGCGTTCACCCTTTTGCGGGTTATCCTGATCGGCCGGCCACAGATTAGACTGTGTCCACAGACCGGTCTGCACGCCCTTGGAAATCGCATAATCTGCAAATGCTTGCAAGTTATCGATATCTCCCTGGAAAGAATCAGTCTGGCCATAACCACAGCCATAACCATCATTCGGCAGGAACCAGCCAAATGGCATATCGTAATCTTCATATTCATCAATGATGGCACGTGCGCTGATGTTGTCATCGTTATTTAATGTTTCACGCTCACCGCCATTATCAGTCTGTGATTCTCTATACCATTTGTCACCCAGTTTGACCGCGCCGCTCGTGCCTTCATCGACCTCCAGCCAATAGTCACGGTTGTAGCAGTTCAAGTGACCAAGATACCATGCATATTCTGGAAGTTCGACCGGGTTTCCAGTCAGTTCATAGTAATCTTTAAGGATGCCTGCAGCGCTGTCATCCACAAAGAAGTATGCATCAAAACGCTCTTCATTGTGTGTCGTTGTGATCGTTTCATCGCTCGTGAAGTCATAAGCACCCGGCTTCCACGTATTGCGGACAACACCGTAGCCATTAGTTGACCAATAGAACGGGTTCGGGCTGGCTACGCCGCCATCTACCCAGTTGTTGCTGTTGGTGATGTTGATGACTTCACCCTTGTGTGAGAAGCGTCCGTTCTGCGTACCGCCGCCATAGAAGTATTCATCCGGGCTGGTTGCCAGCGTCTGGATGGTGCTTCCATTGCGATACTGGATCGGCGCAGCTTCCTTGATCACGGTCTCTCCCTGTGCATTTGTGACCGTCATCATTGCAGTTGCCTTATCTACCGTGATCGTGATGCCGCCTTCTGCGATCATCGTTACAGTAGAATCATCGTCGATAAGCTGCGGTTCTACCTTATAATCCGTATAATAATCGGCATCGGTCTTATTCGTGATCGTAGCTGAATGATCCGAGCTGTTCGGTGTCGGATACTCCTGGAACTCTTCTCCAGGCGCTGCCATATACATTCTGAATACATTTCCTTCCAGGAATCTGAAACGAATGCGCTCTCCTGCTTCCAGGGTCAACGTTACGTCGTTTGCCTCCTGAGAAACAGATGCGACGCTGCTGACATAAGTATAGCCGTCCTGCGCAGCAGGATAACTAGCAGATGTCTCTGTTCCAGCGTCTGTCTGGCTTTCCGTGTTCTCATCGTTGGCGAATACCGTTACGCCAGTGCTGAGTGTCGGCAAAGCAAGAGCAATGGCAAGAGTTGTCTTTCCAATTCTCTCAAACAATTTACTCATAAAAAATTAACAGTTCACCTTTCTTTAAATCAAACAAAGCAAGTCAGCGCTTAACTCACTGACAAGTTAGCGCTTACATCACCGGCATAAAAAATAAAAGAGTCTACTGATCTGCTCATGCCATGTGATGCAACTGATGTACGTCCTATGATCTGTTTTCTCACTCCTTTCTCTCTGCTCCAGCAAGCAGACCGGCACAAGGATGCCCCACAAAAGAAGGTCACGGTCCTGACCACAAACTGTTCACAGAGTTTCCTCTCGGTGTACACACATACTTTAACACAGAATTTGGAAAATGAAAGCGGATAATTTTATAATTTTTGGTAATTATGTTGTATTTTTTGTTATTTTTATCTTTGATTTGCACGGAAAATGGACTATTTTGTCTTTTTATTAGATAATGTGGTCAAAATTTGCAAATATGTCCATGTTTGTATATCTAAACTATCGCGGTATTATTATATTTTTATGATATTTTTCAGCGTTTTTTTTGCGCAAAATTCCTGTCGATTATATGCAAAATAAAACAGGCGATATTCTTATATGTATCGCCTGTTCATTTATGCTGTTAAAGCATTAATAGTTCTTTGCTTCCTGTGCGAAGTGAGAGCCTTCATAGCCGCATACCGGGCAGACCTTCGGCGCTTTCTCCGCTTCGATGCAGTATCCGCAGATATCGCATACCCACATCGTCTTTTCACTCTTCTCAAACACAGTGCCGTTCTTCACGTTTTCCAGCAGCTTCAGGTAGCGCTCTTCATGACGCTTCTCGATCTCTGCCACTTTCTCCATCTGGAAAGCGATCTTCTGGAATCCTTCTTCACGCGCTGTTTCCGCCATATGCTTGTACATATCGGTCCACTCATAATTCTCTCCTGCCGCTGCGTCTTCCAGGTTGGCCGCCGTATCCGGCATCGCGTCACCATGAAGCGCCTTGAACCACAGCTTGGCATGTTCCTGCTCGTTGCGCGCCGTTTCTTCGAAGATGCGCGCGATCTGTTCCATGCCCTCTTCTCTTGCCTTCTGCGCATAATACGTGTACTTGTTGCGTGCCTGGCTTTCACCGGCAAATGCCGCCATCAGATTCTGTTCAGTCTTTGATCCTTTCAGTTCCATGTTCATTCACTCCTTACATTCATCTGTTTCTTTGCGACAGTGTTCACAGATTCCCTCTGCCATGATCGAATGAGAGAATACCGTCATTCCGCTCTGACTGGCGATCCGCGCATTCAGCGCATCCTCATAGGGAAGCGGCAGATCATAGATCTGATTGCAGCGGATGCAGTGCAGGTGATGATGCGGCCTGCTGGTCCTGTCATAACAATACCCATCTTCAGGATGGGCAACTCTGCGGATTTTATGCATCTCCTCCAGAATTCCCAGGTTCCGGTAGACCGTAGCAAGCGAGATCTGCGTGCCCTGCGCATTCATATTCTTGAAGATCTCCTCAGCTGTAGGATGTCCGTTCACTGACATCAGATAGTCCAGGATCATCTCCCGTTGTCTGGATGTTTTTCTCTTCATGACAGCCTCCAATCTTAAGAACTATTCTTAGTTTACTTCTTATTTTTGATTTTGTCAATGCGAAAGCCCTTCACCCGCATCGTGTTTTTCATTCTTTTTGATCGTTTGATCCAGAAAAAAAGCCGCATCGAGCGGCAGGCACATCATCCTTCCTCGTCTGTAGACAGTGTGCTCTTATAAAAGCTGCGGTTCTCCAGCGCGAAGATCCGCTGGGTGAACGCGCCTTCCTCTGTGACATCCAGCGCCTTCTGGATCGTATTCATCCGCGCATCCAGGTTGTCGATCAGATGCAGCACTTCTGCCTCTGGGATCATCGGCAGCACCGGCGAGCCATACTCATGCACCCCATGATGGGAAAGGATCATATGCCTCAGCAGCAATACTTCCTCACTGTCCTCTATCCCAAGCTCGGCCGCGATCTTCGTCAGCTCGGCCTGAAAGATCGAAATGTGGCCAAGCAGCTTCCCCGGCGTGGTGTAGCTGGGAACGACCGGCGCGCTGAATTCCTTGATCTTGCCCAGATCGTGCAGGAACGTCCCGCTCACCAGCAGATCCCGGTTGAGCATCGGATACTGATCTGCGATCGCATTGGCCAGCCTGAGCATGCCGATGGTATGCGTCGCCAGCCCGCCGACAAAATCATGATGATTGCGGGTAGCAGCCGGATATTCGAAAAAGTCATGGCCATATCGCTCATAGACAGCCTGGATGATCAGCGACAGCGTATCATTTTGGATCTGCGACAGCGTCTGTTCGATCTCCCGCTTCATCTGATCCGCAGGGATCGGTCCTTCCTGCACGAAATCATAGACGCTGACGTCCTCTTCCACGATATCCATCTGCTTGACGCGAAACTGCAGCTGATGATTGTGGCTGAGCACATCTCCCATCGCATCCACGATCATGCCTGGTTCGTACAGATCGAGCAGCTCTTCGGAAACGTTCCAGTATTTCGCATCCATCGTCCCGCTCTTATCCTGCAGCGTAAACGAAAGATATGGGGCGCCCTTGGCCGTAACGCCCCTGCTGCAGCTGCTGAGCAGTACGCGGATGCTCCCGCGATCCCCGTCGATCAGTTCCCTGAGTAATCTATTCATTGTCGTTCCACTCCCGTTCTTCCAGTCTCTGTCTCACCATATCTGAAGGAAAGCCCTTCTGCAGGCAATAGGCGACGATCTTCTGCTGCAGGCGGCTGCCTTCAACGCGTGAGGCATACAGGCGCAGCGCCTTGGCGATCGTCTTGTCCAAGGCCTCGCTTTCTTCATCATCGTCCAGCTCCAGCCGTTCAGCGGTCCGGCGGGCAAGCTCGCCGCTGTACCCCTGCGCCATCAGCCGGGCGACGATCATCTGTTTCTTCATCTTCTTTGAGCGGTCCTTGATCCCGCCCAGCAGCTTCTGGGCAAAGACCAATGCTATCTCTTCCTCGTCTTCATCGCCGAGCTGTGCCAGCGCAGCTTCTGCGCTCTCCCGGTCGATGCCTTTTTTCAGCAGCGTGCGCATGATCTTGCTGCGGCCATAGCCGTTTTGCGCATAATACGCCGTCTTATCCATCGCGTAACGCGCATCATCCAGCAAGCCCCGCGCTTTCAGATCCGCGATGACCGTCTTTGCCTCTTCTTCGCTCAGCTCTTTGTTCCGGATCAGATAACGGCGCATCTCCATACAGGTATAATCCCGTGAAGAAAGCCGGCGCAGCGCGCTGCGCGTCGCCTTATAGACCTCCTGCTGTTCCAGCAAAGAGGCGACATAAGAGCCGTCCATGAAGCTGTGCACCGTCACTTTATACCTGAAGTAATCTTCGATCGTCATATACAGGCGCAGCGGCTCATCCAGCGAATCATTGTCCAGCGTCACCCGCACCATATCGTCCAGCACCCTGATCTTGGTAACCTCATAATCTTCATGATAGCCGTCGATCACCATCTGGTATACGGTCAATACTTTGCTGGCAAACGTATGCATGTCATACTGCACGCTTCGCTCGACCGCGGCCTGACGCATCTTGTTCACGCGCTCTTCATCCATCTCCAGGAACGCATCTGCCTTGGCGGCAAGCTCCTGGGGATCCGTGAAGTAAAAGCCTGTCACGTCTTCCTCGACGAGGCCTTCCAGCACTTCGTCAGGGCGGGCGAAGATCGGCAGTCCGCCGGCCAGCGCCTCGATGAACGTCATGCCCTGCGTCTCAGAGGTAGACGCGCTGACGAATGCCTCGCTGATGGCATAATATGCAGGCACTTCCTGAGGCGGGACAGGTCCGGTGAAGATGATGCGGTCGCTGATCCCTTCTCGCTGCGCCTGCTGCTTCAGCTCATCCAGCGAAGGTCCGCCGCCCACGATCATGATCCGACAGTCGGGATTGCGGATCAGCGCAGCGCCGCTGACGATCATGTCGATGCTCTTTTCCGAAGCGATCCGGCCCAGATAAGTGATGATGCGCTCTTTTGCGCGGATGCCATGGCGCTCCCGCACCTGCGCGCACAGCTCGCCGGATACGCGTTCATGCGCAAAGCTGTCCAGATCCAATCCGGTCGGGATCACATAGATCGGACGCGTCACGCCATAGCCCAGCAGCTTTTCCCTCGTCTTTTCACTGGGCGCGATGATGCCGGAAACCGAATTGCACAGATAGCGGGAAAGCGAATGGACCGCCTTCTTGCTGATCTTTTCCACACTGTTCAGATCAAAGAAATTCACATAATGCGTATAGTCCTCATACAGCGTATGATAAGTATAGACGACCGGGATATGCAGATTATGTCCCAGTATGCGTCCGAAGATCCCCACGGAGAATTCCTGCTGGACATGGATGACATCCAGATGCAGGTCTTCCACTTCTTTTTTCACCTCAAAATGATAAGGCGTGCTCAGCGTATAGCCATACAGCTTTTTCAGCTCTACCCCGGGCATGCGGATCACATTGCCTTCCCGATGCGCATGCAGAGAATTCTTCTGTCCCGTCACGATATATACCTCATGGCCAGCTGCTTCCAGTCCTCTCTGCAGCGTCACGACCGAGGAAACGACCCCGTTGATATCCGGTGTATATGTATCCGTAAAAATACCGATCCGCATCACAGCACCTCCTCATTCTGAATGCCGATTTCATCTTCCTTCAGCTTTTTCCTGTCATAATAGCGCTTGGCCAGCACGAATACGGCAGCGCCGACGATCATCACCAGATGATAGGTGGAGAACCGCCAGAGGATCATGACCGCGCCGGTCCCTGCCCCCAGCATGCCGCTGAACATGAGCGTGAACACCACCTCGGTGCCGCCGCTGGCGCCCGGGATCGGGATAAAGCTGTTGGCCATCATGACAAAGCTGGAAAGCGCGATCACATCCAGCAGCTGTCCTGGCTGCAGCGAAATGCCCATCATCAATGCGATGAAATAGGGCAGAGAAAACTGCAGCGTCATCCGCAGCACATTGATAGCACTCGTCTTGACGATCATCTTTTTGTCCTTCGTCAGTTTCTTGATCTCGCTGGTAAAGCTGGCAAGCTGAAGGTTCCACCCCTCAAGCGTCTTTTCGCGATCTTTGATCAGATGCAGCTTCGCCAGCAGATTGACCACGACTGCGCTCAGCTTCACATACACTTTAGGGAACAGCGCCATCGTATACAATGCCGCGATGACGGCCAGGTTGATCAGATATCCGACCAGGATCAGATTGAACCAGCCGCTCTGCGCGCTGTAATAGCCAAACTTAAGCAAGAAGAGCACCGTGACATAGACCATCATCGTGGTCTGATACACGATGAAGTCCGCCCACAGCAGCGACGCGCCGTCGCTGATCTTGATCCCCTGCTTTTTCAGGATATAGGCCTGCGCGAACTGACCGCCGGTGGCGCTGGGCGTAATGCCCGAAAAAAAGCTGCCCACGAACGCGATGACCGCGCCGTGAATGAACCGATAGTCTTTCCGATACCGCCGGCCCAGCACCTTATAGATCCATCCGATGACCAGCGTGTAGATAATGCCCCATGCCATGATGATCAACAGGAAATACCACGGCATTTCCGAGATGAGCCGCAAGACCTCCTCATAATTGTCCTTCAAGGCAAACCATACCGCGAATACGGTGACGATGATGATCAAAAGCAGATTCAACGCATACTTCTTTCCCTGTTTCATCGCATCACCTTCATTTCTTTTCCACCATCGGCTGCTTTCCTTATATATTATATCCATTCGAAACAGGCCGCAATATCCAAACCAGATGCTTTTGCATCCCACTGATATCTACGCTGTATTCATTATACCAAGGTTGAGGGACATACGCAAACACGCCAAGGCCGGCAGACAAAAAGAAATCCGCAGTCAGTCCTCACTGCTGCGGAATGTAATTTCGCCCGTTTCCGGATCCATGCTGTCCACGATGGCCAGCGATTCCACCCGGTAGCCAGCCTTGCGTAGCCGGTCTCCGCCTTCCTGGAATCCTTTTTCCACCGCGATGCCGATGCCTTCCACCGTCGCATTGGCCTGATGCACCAGATCGATGAGCCCTTCCAGCGCACAGCCGTTGGCCAGGAAGTCATCGATGATCAGGATATGATCATCCTCATTCAGATACTGTTTGCTGACCACGACATCATTGTCATTGTTATGCGTATAGGAATGAATCACCGTGTGATACACCTGATCTGAGATATTGCTGGAACGTGACTTTTTGGCAAAGACCACCGGCACTTCCAGATGCAGACCAGCCATGATGGCAATGCCGATTCCGCTCGCCTCAATGGTCAGGATCTTGTTGATCGGCACGCCTTCATACAGGCGCTTGAATTCCTTGGCCATCTCATTGAAGAAGATGACATCCATCTGATGATTCAAAAAGCTGTCCACTTTCAGGACATTGCCCGGCTTAACCACACCGTCTTTCCGGATCCGTTCTTCCAGTAATTTCATGCTCCCATCCCCCGTCTTCCGTGTAAAAATTATTATAGCAGATATTTACGCAAAGCACACTACCTTTTGGAAAAGTCATGCTCTTCCATGCATCGCTCCAGCAATCCCCTGCATCCGGCCAACACATCCGCATAGGTGGAATCAAAATCGCCGGTATACCAGGGATCCGCGATGTCCCGGGGATGATCGGTAAAATCCAGCAAGCGATACATCTTATGATCGGCGTCTCCGCCGGCAATACGCATCATGCTGCGGATGTTCGCGCTCTCCATGCCGATCAGCAGATCATAATGCGCATAATCTGCCTTCGTCATCTGCCGCGCCCGCTTTCCTTCCACGGATATGCCCTCACGCGCCAGTCTGTTTCTGGTGCCGTGATGCACCGGATTGCCGATCTCCTCTCTGCTCGTCGCCGCAGAGGCAATGGCAAATTCATCCGTCATGCCCGCCTGTCTGATCAGATCCTTCATCACAAATTCAGCCATCGGGCTGCGGCAGATATTGCCATAACAAACGAATAGTATTTTAATCATGTCTGCATTTCTCCTTAAATCGTCATATTTTCTTGTGTTTAAAGGATTATTCTTATTCTTGCATTAAAAATCTACTGTCACTATCTAGGACACAATCAAATCTCCCCCTATTTTATCCAATTCATCGTCTAAGCCTAAATGTTCTGAACCAAACATTCCCACACGTCTCCACAATATTTTCATTCTTCCAACATTGCCAGATAGCTGTCTAACCTTGTATTCACATACCCAGCAAACAGTTTTTCCATCGCATTCAGATTATGATTTACATGATATTCATCAAAAGCATTATAGTAGGCAACCCGATCTGTAAATTTAATATCAATCGGTGGATATCCTGCTTTCATCAGTTCCAGATTGACAAGCAGCCGCCCCGTACGACCATTACCGTCTATAAACGGATGAATACCTTCAAATTCAATATGGAGCCGTGCGAGCCTGGGAATGATATGCTCGGTGCTGTTTCTGTAAGTTTCCAGCAACTGCTCCATCTTAGGTTGAATAAGATAAGGCTGTGTCAGTTCATGTTTTGCCCCCATAATTCTTACTGGAACTCTTCTATAAACCCCACGGTCATCTTTTTTATCCGCCAGTACCAGATAATGAATCTGCTTTATCACACTCTCTGATAATGGCACCTGCTCCTTGACCAGATCCTGTACAAAATAAAAAGCTTCTTTATGTCCGACCGCCTCCATATGGTCTTTGAGAGGCTTTTGATCGATCGTGAGACCACGCAGCACCATATCTGTTTCCCGCAAGGTCAGCGTATTCCCTTCGATCGCATTGGAATTATAGGTATACTCCACCACAAATTCTTCTGTAAGACGCTCCGCCTCTCCTTCTGTCAATGGGCGCCTGGTGTCCAATTCTGCTTTCTTTCGGTCAATCAACTCTAACAAACTTCCCGCAGACCTATATCGACCATCCTCCGGTTTCTTTGCCTCTTCCGGAATCTTCCAACTACGTCCCTCACGGATAACTCCCGGGATCTTTCCTTCTGCGCATAAGATCCGTACTCTTCTGTCTGAAATCCCCCATTTCTCTGCTGCTTGTTTCGCTGACATATACATAAGTATTTCACCTCGCTTGGATAATAATATACCCCCTTATCGGAATAATAGCAACGCTATCGGAATAATATTTAGCATTTATCGGAATAATGCAAAAAGATCCAGCAGATATCATTGACTCTCCCGGATCAAATCTTTCACATCATTCACTAATCACTTTATCGTATTCCTTTGAAATCTCAATTGCTTTTCTGTTTTGTATTCCTTCAAAGATAACTAATGTTACGAAAACTTGAGGCACTATCTTTCTGTAGCCCCTATGTTTTATCATTATGGTTATTTTATCACGTACTTAGTACCTTTTCCCTTGCCTTCAATTTCCACAACACCTTTTTCGCTCATTTCTTTCAATAACTTTGTTGTCTTTGATTTGCCAAACTCGACGTAAGGAACAATTTCACTGATGGGTTTCAACATTGTCTTGCTTAAGATCTGATATATTTTCCTTTCATCTTCTGTTAAATTCAGGTCTTTCTCAAAAACCGGGAGTACGATCTTAATCGTATTTTCTGACATGATGTAATTTATAAAGGGTGGATTACACCACCGAAAATTACATCATGACTGCGGCTCATTTGTGGCGAATGAAAAGACAGTTGTGATGAAGGAGGGATGCCCCTGAACCTGACCGTAACTGTCAACCCCACACATTCCCACAAAGGAGGCCATTATGGAACTGACCTACACACAATGCGGGGACTACTTGATTCCCAACCTCGTATTGTCAGACACAAAGGAGTATCACATCGGCAAGTATGGACGGATGCGTCGTGCCTATCTGAAGGAGTACCGTCCGGCCCTTTACAGTACCCTGCTGCTTACAGAAAAACTCTTTCCCCATTTGGCGGAAACCGACGCCGCCTGCAAAAACCGGCTGGAAATCATCGAGACTGCCATGATGCGCCAGGAAGGCGTGACCGAAGCACTGAAAGCCGACGATCAGATGGAGTGGGTGCGCCGGAGAAATAGCATCCACAGCCGGGCCGAGGAAATTGTCCTGCATGAACTTGTGTACGCAGAATAAGCAGCAATGCCCTCACAGCAAGCCTTGTCAGCCTGCCGTGAGGGCATTTTGCGTTATTTCAGCAACTTCCAGTATCCTTTGCGGTCGGAGCCGATACGCTCAATCAAGCCAGCATCTTTAAGCATTTTTAATCTGAGCGACACGGTTTTCCGGCTCAGAGACAGATTTTCGGCAAGGAACGTCGTTGTGTATGCCGGATCGACGGCAAGGAGATTCAGAATTTTCAGTGATGTCTCATCCAACGTATCTGTCACCTTATCTGTTACCTTTTCTGTCACCCTGCCGGTAACAGAACGGATGAGCCGATCTTCCGGTGCGGTGAATTTTATCATAATGTCACCGGGGTTAATCGTATATTCCGGCTGCGGCACACCGTCCTTTTCACAGGCAGAGCAGATTTTTTCAATACCTCGGCCCCAGCTCTCAATAAAGCCCGCCAGATAGAACACATGGGCAATGTTGGGGTTGTAGGGGCTGGAGGCGTGCTTGCTCATCAGGTTTTCCAGCGTCCAATTTTCCGGCAGACATCCGCAGTTGACAATATACAGCTTATCTTCATACACGCTGATCTGAATGGGCACACCGGATTGATACTGCTTGTGGCACAGGGCGTTCAGCAAGGCTTCCCGCAGGGCTTCTTCCGGCACAAAGTACCGCTCGATCCGCTGCATCCCCTCATACGTGATTTTGGCCCTCATGTACTTGAGGTACACCAGCTCCACTATCTTGTCGATCTGTTCCAGAATGGAGCCGTGTATTTCATCCTGATACAGCAAGTCGGCGTCCGTCTCAAAATAGCCGATTTTCACATACGCACCCAGCTGCCATTTCTCCGGGTCTTTGCTGAACAGGAGCATGGCCGCGTTGGTCAGATACGGGCCGTTCATCAGGTGCAGCTTTTCCATGAGCACGTCCTTTGGCTCATCCAACACGCTTCGGTCAATGCGTCCCTTTTTGGCGGCCCACTGCTTAAAATGAGCCACCGTTTCGTCATCCACATCGTCCAGCGAAAAAGCCGGGAGAGGCAGATTGTCCCAGGTCGCGCCCCGCTTGCGCATGAGGAAGGCTTCCAGCGCCGGGCCGGTCAGAATCTGCCGGGTGCTGCCGCTGCGGTAGTAGTAGACGCCCTTGCAGGAGATGCCGATGGGATACGGCGGCACATCGATCTCGATGTATTCTTTGCCGTTCTTGTCCAAAAGGTTGACACCGACAATGATACCCATCGCATCCCGGATTTTGTTGGGGATGTCCTCCAGCAGCTTGCGAGCGTTAGGCAGGCCCACGACATTGCCCTCGTCATCGCAGCCGATATAGATTTTTCCGCCCTGCGCGTTGGCGTAGCCGCAAATCCATTCCAGATATTCGTCTTTCCACTTGCTTTTCCATTCCGTGTTCTGGCTCTCAGGCATTTTCGTCACCGTCCTGTTCTTTATGTTTTCCCCGGCTTTTATAAACATTATACTGGTTCTTGCACCGTGCGCTGCAAAAAACGGCGTTGGCGCGGCTGCTCATAAACACCTTCTGGCAGTGCTTGCACAAACGCAGCGGCCTTGCCTCGTCCACCAGCATGAAGCTGAACATCATCTGGATACCTAGCAAAAGTGAGTGAAAGTCCCAATAAATCGTCGGCTTTTCCAGCAACTCAATGTGATAGCTGGGCGCGATCCCGCCAAAGGCCGCCATCGCCTTGCGGTACAGGTTCCGGGTGCCCTCGTCGATGGAATCATAGTCATGGTAGTACAAAGTGGAAGTTGTCAGCGTGAAAGCCCAGTCTTTGAACTGCTGGGCGATCCAGTCATAGGGTTCCGCATATTCCCGCTGGAAGCTCATGGTTTTCGCCATCGGCTCGTCGGCAAAGGTCATGGTCAAGGCGATCATCGTGCGGTCGCCGGAAACCGTCCAGTCGGATTCCACGCCCCTTTTTACCACATCCAGCTGTTCAAAGGGATAGAACAGCGCCAGATAATCCTCCGTTTCCATCGTCTCCACCTTGATGAAGTGGTTTTTTGGCAGATAGACCGCCTCATAGTCCATGAAGGACGGCGTAGTAGGCAGCGCCGTCATCAGGCCCAGCAGGCCGTACTTTGTGACAAATTCCAGAATGGCCGCATCCACGTCCACGTCCGTCCGACGGCCCATCATCAGCATCCCCACATTGAGGGCGTCCAGCACCATGCCGGGCATCTCCTTCATGGGGTTATACACATCGGGCTTCGCGTCTTTCGCCGGTGTGACGTACCGCTTTCCATCAGCGGCGGTTTTCAGCTCATAGCGGTCATACCGCACCCAATGGGAACGGGACTGTTCAAACAGATTCTTCATGCCACCGTCCCTCACTTCCAATCGTCAATACCATACTTTTCGAGTAGCGACTGGGCGTATTCCTTGCCCGTTTCGGTCAAATAAACGCTCTTGCTCCTGCGGCTACCCTGACGGATCAAATCTTCATCGTCCAGTCCATTCAGCACATCAAAATCGTAACCTTTCCAGGCATAGAAGTGTTTGGCTTCCGCGAACTTTTCCCGTTCGCAAAAACGGGAAAGATAAATCAACATCATGGTCAGTTCTTTCATGGCCTGCTTTGCTTCGGTATGTTCCATGAATACCCTCCTTCTACCATGTAATCTTACTTCATAGTTTTATATTACTCGCTGCCCTTGCCGCCGTCAAGGACAGCTTTTTTCTTGCGCCGTTTGGTCTTGCTCTCCCGGCGTATCACGGCGTCCTTGCCCTTTTCCCCAAGCAACGCAGCATATTCCTCCATAAACTGACGCTCCCGTAGGGTCAGGCTTTTCCCCTCGTCCTGCATCTGGCAGAGATGGGCATACAGCCTCTTTTGCAGCTTCTTTCGGATGGTGTTGCGCACCTTGCGGATATTCCTGTCAGACTGGCCGCGCAACTGCGCCAGCTGGGTGGTGCTGTATAGCCGAATAGAAAGAAAATAGAGGATTTCCTTGTGTTCCTCGCTCAGTTCCTCGATCATCTGTGAAAGAAACGCATTGGCCGTCAGCTGGTGCATCTCGTAGGGGCAGTCAAAAAGAATATCCAGGAAGTTTCCGCTGCACAGCTGCCGCACCGCCGGATTGTTCAGCCAGCGCGGCACGGTCTTCGGCTCCGGCACCGCCTGATATTCCAGCGGTACATCGCCACGCAGGTTTTCGTGATCCCGTTCCCGGCGCTCACGATTGCGGTCGAGCTTGTTCCATTCCTCCACCACAACGGCGAAGTCCTCCGCTGTCCGGGCGGCATCCTCCAACCGGCGCAACGCCTCGGCCCGCAGTTCCCGTTTCAGCCGCTTCTCGCTGGTGGGGGCAGCTTCTTCCTCCGCGTCCTCCAGCTCGGCGTCGTAGTCAATGGGCCGTTCGTCCTGCTCCAGTTCGCTTTCCAGCTCTACGGCGCGTTCCTGTTCCAGTTCCTGCGCCAGCGTATCGTCCTCCAGCGCATCGTCCCAAATGGCGAAGCCATCTGCCGCATCCAGCAGGCTGTCATCATCCAGTATCAGCGCCATGACCTCGCCTCCCTCAAAAAATAATTTTGTGTTTCTGCGAAAATGGTTCCGTTTTACACCCGCTTTTTCTCCTATCAGTAGAGGGAGTAACCTGAATAGCAATCAAACAGATTACAAGACAGCTGACAGGCAAGGAAAGGAGGAACCGCGCCATGCTGATGCACCGCAAATAGATGTGCGGATTGACAATTACACAAAACGGAACTATTCACATTATACAACGGCTGCGCCTCGGGCGCAAGAAAGAGAGGTTCAATGGCAGAAACGAAGGGCATCTTTTTGACACGGCACATCGGCAAAACCACCTACAAGGTGCGTGTCCATCTCAGCGAAACCGCAAACGAGACGATGGAAGATAAAATTTTGCGGCTGATCCGCAATGATGGGCTGGCAATCGACGGGGAATGTGGTATAATGGAATTGCCACAAATGAGCCGTCAGTCTGAAAGGAGCGCCTGATATGGCAACCAGACAGACGGAAGAAAAAATCACTGCGCTCTATGAGCGCCTGTCCCGTGACGATGACGTTGCGGGCGACTCGAACTCCATTCTGAACCAGAAACGGTATCTCGAAAGCTATGCAAAGCAGCGGGGCTACACCAATATTGTCCACTATACGGATGATGGATGGTCGGGCGGCAATTTTGAGCGTCCGGGCTGGAAACGCCTGGTCGCCGACATTGAGGCCGGGAAGGTGGCCCACCTGCTGTGCAAAGACCTCAGTCGGATCGGTCGTAATTACCTGCAAACCGGCTTTTATACCGAGATCATGTTCCGGCAGTATGGGGTTCATTTTATTGCTGTCGCCAACAACATTGATAGCGATGAACAGGAAAGCAGCGAATTTGCGCCGTTTTTGAATATCATGAACGAGTGGTATCTGCGCGACCAGTCCAAAAAGGTGGCGGTGGCCTACCGGGTGAAGGGCAAGGCGGGCAAGCCCACCTCCAACAGCGCCATCTACGGCTACAAGAAAGACCCGGAGGACAAAGACCACTGGCTGGTGGATGAGGAAGCCGCCGCTGTGGTGCGGCGCATTTTCCGGCTGGCTGTGGAGAGGCACGGACCCTATGAGATTTCCAAAATGCTCACCGCCGAGAAGGTGGAGTGTCCCGGCTACTATCTCGCCAAGCAGCGGGCGAAGCAGAAAAAGCAGGGCAAAAAGAGCGGCACATCCATGCTGGACAAGAACCGCCCCTATGACTGGTACGGCAACACCGTCAGCACCTTGCTGGAGCGGCCGGAATATATGGGGCATACGGTGAACTTCCGTTCCTCCAAAAAGTCCTACCGGGACAAGAGGGTGAAGAACGCCCCGGAAGATTGGCTGATCTTTGAGAACACCCACGAGGCCATTGTTGACCCGGAGACATGGCAGCTGGCCCAGCAGGTGAAGCGGACGGTGCGCAGGACAGATACCACCGGCGTCGCCAACCCCTTCACGGGTCTGGTGTTCTGTGCCGACTGCGGGGCCAAGATGTACAATCATCGCGGAATCCGCAAAAAGGCCGACGGCAAAGAATATCCCAGCGATTTCTATAACTGCTCCACCTACTGCCTGACTATCGAGAGGGAAACCAAACAGTGTTTTTCCCACAATGTTAGCACCAAAGCCTTGACCGAGCTGGTGCTGGAGACCATCCGAACCACCGCCAGCTATGCCATCCAGAACAAAGAGGAATTTATCCAGAAGGTGCGCAGCATCTCCCAGGTGCGTCAGCAGGAGGCCGCCAAAGAGCTGAAGCGCAAGGTCGCCAAGGCGAAAAAGCGGATTGCAGAGCTGGATATGCTCATTAAAAAGTTGTACGAAACCTACGCGATGGGCAAACTGGAGGAAAAGCGGTTCGAGATGCTGTCCGCTGAATATGAGAAGGAGCAGGACGAACTGGAACAGACTCTTGCCAGCGATCAGGCCAGCCTTGACCAGTTCAACGAGGACACCGACCGCGCCGACAAGTTCCTGGCCCTGGCGAAAAAGTACACGGATTTTTCCGAGCTGACCGCGCCGATGATCAACGAGTTTGTGGAGAAGATCGTGGTTCACGCGCCCGACCGCAGCACCGGCGAGCGCATCCAGGAGATTGAGATTTATCTCAAGTTCATCGGCAAATTTGACGTACCCATGCCGGAGCCGACCCCGGAGGAATTGGCCGCAGAGGAAAAGCGCCGCCAGAAGCGCATCCGTGACCACGAAAAGTATCTGCGGCAGAAGGAACGCAAGAAAAAGATCGCTGCGGGGCAGATCACGCCGGGTGAGCCGTATGCGCTGGTGTGCCAGTGCTGCGGGGAAAC
>ERZ827423.938-NODE-938-length-32238-cov-4.281267_pt1 | contig 32238 bp, 30 predicted proteins | sample MGYA00519775_ERZ827423 | MGnify/ENA primary metagenome ERZ827423 (study PRJEB31778, sample SAMEA3449296) | human gut metagenome | biome: human gut; feature: human-associated habitat; material: faeces | place: United Kingdom | collected 2010/2012 ... | reverse complement strand
AGCCGATGTATCAGACATTATACCGCAAATGGCGCCCGAAAACCTTTTCGGATGTTGTCGGGCAGGCTCATGTTACAGCCGTGCTTCGGTATGAAATTGAGAAAAAGCAGACGGCGCATGCGTATCTGTTCTGCGGCTCCCGCGGAACGGGCAAAACCACCTGCGCCAAAATTTTGGCGAAAGCGCTTAACTGTGAAAACCCGCAAAACGGCGACCCCTGCGGCACTTGCCAAAGCTGCCGCGGTATCGAAAGCGGCAATATTATTGATGTAATCGAAATGGATGCCGCCAGCAACAACGGCGTGGACGACATTCGCGAGATCCGCGAAAGCGTTGATTTCGTTCCCGCGGAAACAAAGAAACGCGTTTATATCATCGACGAGGTGCATATGCTCTCTCAAAGCGCTTTCAATGCGCTTTTGAAAACGCTGGAAGAGCCGCCCGAGCATGTGGTTTTTATTCTTGCGACGACCGAGCTGCAAAAAATTCCCGCAACGATTCTCTCCCGCTGCCAGCGGTTTGATTTTCGGCGTATTGATGCGGCCGTGATCGTGGAGCGGCTGAAAAAAATCGCACAGGCCGAGCAGATTCAAATCAATGATGCGGCGCTTTATCTCATTGCCCGTGCGGCAAACGGCGGCATGCGCGACGCGATCGGTATGCTGGAGGTTTGCGGCGCAGGCGGGCTCGGCGGCGAGCTCATCACGGAAAAACGCGCCGCGGAGCTTATCGGTGTCAGCGATACGGATACCATGGAGCAGCTGCTGCGCGCGGTTCTTTCGTCCGATTTCGAAGAAATTTTCGCAATTTGCGATACGGTTTTCCGCGGCGCATTGGACGCAGAAGCCTTTTGGACGAATTTTATGGGCTTTTACCGCGATCTTTTTGTGATTCGCATGGCAAAGCACCCCGAAAATTATCTCGATCTGCCGCAGAGCCGCCTTACAGAGCTTGCAGAGCTTGCAAAGCCTTTTTCAAAGGAACAGCTCCTGGCGCATTTTTCGATTCTGGACGATACGCTTGCGGCGCTGCAGACAAACCGCACCTCAAAGCGCGTCGCGGTGGAAACGGGGCTGATCAAGCTCAGCGACAGGCGCCTCGGAACGGACAGCGCTTCCCTGCTTTCCCGCATTGCCGCAATTGAGGATAAGCTTGCAAGCGGCATTCCCATGGCTGCGCAAAGCGCCCCGAAAGCGAGCGAAACCGAGGCGGAAAAACCGTCCGCCGCCACGCAGACGGAAGCGCCCCAAGCCAAAACGCAGCAGGTGCCGAAGGCTATGGCGGCGCAGACTATGCGAAAATATGTCAACTGGCCCGAGGTCGTTGCGCAATGCGGGGATATCCCGGGCGTTGCGGCAATGCTGCGCAGCTGTCATGCCTTTACCGATGAAAAGAAGCGCGCCTGGAAAATTTATGTGCCGGACCGTATCACCATGAGCATCATCGGCGCCCCGCAGGCAATGCAGCATCTGCTCGGTGCGCTGCGGGCGCAAAGCGAAAACCCGGCGCTGGATGCACAGAATATTGAATTTTGTACCGATGCTCTGCCCCGGGAGGCAGACGCATTTGACGAATTGACGGAAGAAAAAAGCAACGCAGAAAGGAACGATAAAGTATGAAAGCAAGAATTCCGCAAGGCATGGGCGGCGGCCCGCAGAACCTGAATGCAATGATGCGCCAGGCGCAGAAAATGCAGGAGGATATGGAAGCAAAGCAGCAGGAGCTGCAGGCGCGCGAATATGATATTTCCGCAGGCGGCGGCGCCGTCAAATTAAAGATCAACGGCAAAAAGGAACTGCTCAGCCTTGAGATTTCCCCCGATATTGTCGATGCGGACGATGTGGAAACGCTGAGCGATATTCTCATTGCGGCATTTAATGAAGCCGTGAAAACCGTTGAAAACGACGGGGCGGACGAAATGAGCAAAATCACAGGCTCTCTGAATATTCCGGGGCTGTTCTGAAATGGCGCGCAACGAATATATAAGACCCCTGCAAACGCTGATCACCCAATTTGAGCACCTCCCCGGCATCGGCCATAAGACGGCGGTGCGCCTGGCTTTTTCCGTGCTTGATTTTTCCGATGAGGATGCGGCTGCGTTTTCAAATGCAATTTTGGAGGCAAAATCCAAGATCAAGCGCTGCTCCGTATGCTGCAATCTCAGCGATGAGGAGCTGTGCCCCATCTGCGCGGACCCGGGGCGGGATCGGCACACCGTTTGCGTTGTGGAAGACGCAAAAGCGGTGATGGCGCTGGAAAAGGTGAAGGAATACAACGGGCTGTATCATGTGCTGCACGGCGCGATTTCCCCCGTGGACGGCGTCGGCCCGGAGGATCTGACCATCAAGGAGCTTCTGCAGCGCTTTTCGGACGACAGCATCAAGGAGGTTATCCTTGCAACCAATCCGGATATTTCCGGAGAGACGACCGCGATGTATCTCTCCAAGCTTCTGCGCCCCTTCGGGGTAAAAATTTCGCGCCTTGCATACGGCATTCCCGTCGGCGCGGATATTGATTATGCCGATGAGGTGACCCTGTATCGGGCATTGGAGGGGCGCAGAGATCTCGTCTGATTCGGCACACCAACAAAAGAGAAAGGAACCAAAATGACACAAATCGCAATTTTAGGGCTCGGCATTGTCGGCGGCGGCGTCGTCGATGTTTTAACGAAAAATGCCGCCTCCGTTGCCGCAAAGGTCGGCGATGAGGTTTCCGTCAAGTATATATTGGACATCAAGGATCTTTCCGCTCATCCTTTGGCGGACCGCGTGATCACGGATATCAATATTATTCTGAATGACCCCGAAATCAAGGTCGTGGCGGAGCTCATGGGCGGCTCTCATCCCGCTTTTGACTATTCCCTGGCTTGCCTGAAGGCCGGAAAGCATGTGGTAACCTCAAATAAAGAGGTTGTTGCCAATTTCGGTGATGTGCTTATGCAGCAGGCGGAGCAAAGCGGTGTGCGCTATTTGTTTGAGGCGAGCGTCGGCGGCGGTATTCCCGTGATTCGCCCCATGTCCCTTTGCCTTGCCGCAAACCGCCTCAGCGCCGTGAGCGGGATTCTCAACGGCACCACCAACTTTATTTTAACCAGGATGTTTTCACAGGGGATGCGCTTTGACGAAGCGCTTGCCGAGGCGCAGCGTCTCGGCTATGCGGAGCGCGACCCGGCGGCGGATGTCAAGGGAATCGATACCTGCCGCAAGATCGTTATTTTGGCGGCGCTTGCGGGCGGGCGGCTCTTTAACCCCAGCCTTGTGCTGACAAAAGGCATTGAGGGCATCACGGAAAACGACGTGAATGCGGCGGAATGTCTCGGCGGCACGATTCGCCTTATCGGGAAATACGAGAAGATGGATGAAAAAGCGCTGCTGATGGTTTCCCCGTTCGTCGTTCCTGCGGAAAACCCGCTGTACGGCGTGCAGGATGTGTATAATGCGATCAGCGTGCGCGGCGACGCCGTAGGCGATGTGATGTTCTACGGGCGCGGCGCGGGCAATTTGCCGACGGCGAGCGCCGTTGTTGCGGATATCATCGATGCGCTGCTGCATAAGCATGAGCCGATTCTGCCGTTTGTCAAGGCAAGCGCCGCAGAGCTGGTCGACCCGGAGCTTGTCCCCATGCGCTTTTGCATTTTCTGCGCAAATACCGCGCCAAACGGCATTGCGCAGGTGCTGCACAGCCTTTCGGACGGCATGTATGCCGCCTGCGGCGACGGCGTCTGCTTTAAGAGCGTGCCGATTGCGTATGCCGAGCTGCGCGAGAAGCTGCAGAGCGTTCCCGCATACAGCGCAATTCCCATTTTGGAATAAACCGCTTTCCGATCGACCGAAAAAGAAAGGAAACCACCATGAAAAAAAAGCTTTTTTTGCTCCCGCTTGTCGCCCTGCTGCTTTCGCTTTTCTGTGCCTGCGGCGACCTTGTCACAGAGGGGGCGTTCATGGAGAATCTGAGCAAGCACACCGCAGACTCGTTCGGGCAGCTCACCGGGGTCAATATCGGCACCTCTACGGAGGGCTATGTCGTTATGGAATACCGCGTGAACAACGCCGTGGTGCTGGATACCTATTCCGATGCGGCGACGCAGGAGCTGAAATATATCCGCGTGGTGCTGAATGATGCCTCCGCCGAGGTACAGAATGCGGAATATTTCCGCTGCATCGCGCTGTACTGCATGAAGGCCTATCAAAAGAATCTGCAGCTGGATGCCATCAATCAGATCTATAACACGCTGAACCTTTCCGATACCACGACGGCGGGCGTGCGCAGAGTGAAGGACAAAAATATCAGCTATTCCCTCACGGTCAGCGAAACCGGAGAAGCGGTTTTCACCGTGGTATATCAGCAATAAGCCGAAAAAACAGAGCGGACCGTTTCGGATTTTTCCGAGACGGTCCGCCTTTTTGTTTTGTCGTTTTTAAAAATTGCAGGGTCAAACGCCCGCGCCGAGCGCATAAGCCTTTTGCAGCGCTTCGCTGCCTTCGATTTCACCCGGGTCGGTCACGCCGCCGCAGAAAACGGAGCCGGCAAATTCCGCCCGCTCAAAGCATTCGATCCATCCGCCAAGGCCGGTGATCGCGCGGCTTGGGGTCTTTGGGTCGGTATCGGTCGCGGTGCTGAGAAAATAGACCTTTTTGAAATGATAATCGGAGCCGTACAGCGGGTTTGCACGGTCAAGCAGGGTTTTGAGCTGCCCGCTCATTTCATAGTAATAAATCGGGCTTGCAAACACAAGCACATCCGCCGCGCGCATCTGCTCGCACAAAAGCGCCATGTCGTCCTTGAGCACGCACCGCCCCGTTTTTTGACAGGCAAGGCAGCCGATGCAGTATCCGATCTGCCGATCCCGCAGGGAAACAAATTCAACCGTGTTGCCGCTTTGCTCTGCGCCCCTTGCAAATTCCTTTGCCAAAAGCTCGGAATTGCTGCGGCGGCGCAGGCTGGATGAAATCACAAGCACTCTGCTCATTTGGTATTCTCCTTTGCATAGAAAACTCTTCCCTCTTTGCGCTCGGCGGGCTGCGGCGTCTGCGCGGCATAGCCGAGGATGCAATGGCCGATGCCCTCATAGTCGCCCGCAATGCCGTATTGCTTCAAAATTTCTTTGCCGCGCGGCGAGTCAAATTCTTCCTTTGCCCGATGAATCCAGCAGCTGCCCAGCCCCAGCGCATGCGCCGCAAGCATGAGATTGCCCATGGTGAGCGCGCCGTCATAGAGATAGGTCGGTGCGTTGCGGTCCGCCAAAACAACGAGCACACAGGGCGCGCCGTAAAAGGGGTCGGTCCCTTCCCTGCCCATGATTTTTGCATTCATCTGCATCAGCTCGTCGCGCAGCGCTTTGTCTGTCACCGCAAGGATCACGGTGCTTTGCCGTCCCATGCCGCTCGGCGCATACAGCCCCGCATTGATGATCTCATCAAGCAGCGGCTGCGGCACAGCTTCCGGCAAAAAAGCGCGGATGCTGCGGCGGGAAAGCATGGTTTTCAGTGTTTCATTCATATTCAGCCCCCCTTATTCGTCAGCTTCAGTATAGCACGCGCCCCCGCAAAAAGCAAGCGGTTTCTTTTCAAAGTTTTCACGGAAAAATCGTTGCAAGCGCGTGAGAATTATGGTATACTCATGGAAGAGACAAGGCTGAACACAGAAAGGAAACAGTATCATGCAAAATTTCAATTTATATAATCCCGTCAATGTCATTTTCGGGCCGGGCGAATCCCGTAAAATCGGCGAATATGCCAAAAAGCTCGGAAAAAAAGCGCTGCTTGTTACCTATGACGAGCATCATTTCTTTGATTCCCTTTTGCAGCATATTACGGAGTCGCTCACGGAGCACGGCGTTTCCATCGTCCCCTTTTATCATATCACGGCAAACCCTCTGCTCTCTCAGATCGAGGCGGCAATCGAGCTTTGCCGCAAGGAAAAGGTCGAGCTTTGCATTGCCGTCGGCGGCGGCAGCGTTATGGATGCAACCAAGGCGATTGCCGCGGGCGTTCTGTATCCGGATGAGCCCTGGAAGATGTATGTCTCCCGCCATGATAAAGAGGTCGCCGTCCCGCCGACGGAAACGCTGCCCACCATCATGGTGCCGACCCTGCCCGCCACCAGCAGCGAAATGAACTGCGTCGCCGTCGCCACCAATGACCGCACGCATGAAAAGGCTTACATTTGGTCCACGGCGATTTTCCCGAAGATTTCCCTGGTCGACCCGGAGCTCACCTGTTCCCTGCCGAAATTCCAGACCGTGGTCGGCGCGGTGGATTCCATGTCGCATGTGCTTGAGGCATATCTCAACGGCGACCAGAATTCCCCCCTGCAGGATCGCCTGCATGAGGGCATTCTTGTCACTATTATGTCCGAGCTGCGCGAAATTCTGAAAAACCCGAACGATGTTTCCCACCGCGCAAATATGCAATGGGCCGCAACCCTGGCTTGGAACGGCTATATTCAGTCCGGCCTGAACGCCACCACCCCGATGCATCAGATGGGGCATGTGCTCTCCGCGCTGTATAACACCACCCACGGTGTGACGCTTGCCATTTTCATGGACGCTTATTTCCGCTATACCTGCACGCTGAATGAGGAGCGCATGGCGCGCTTTGCCCTGCTCGGCTCCAAAATTTTCGGCATCGACCGCAGCATTTATTCCGACCGCGAGGCAGCTGTGCAATGTGTGGACCGCATCGTTGCATTCATGGATGAGGTCGGCGCGCCGCATACGCTCACGGCGGCGGGCGTTCCCACCGATGAAGAAAGCCTTGCAAAAATTGCCGATGAGATCGTGCGCCACGGCTGCGATGCAAACGGCAATCTGCCCTCCATCCCGCCCATCGGGCAGGACGGCATTCTCAAGGTGCTGCATATGGCAATCTGAATCCGGCTGCCCGTCGTATCCAAGGTGCGGCGGGCACCGCTTTGCAAGAAAGCAAGGAGTATTTCCGCATGGAACAAAAGAAACTGAATGATATTCTTGCCCCCGCGCTGCTGAAGCTGAGCGAAACGGATACGGAGATTTTGGAATCGCTGCATCTGCAGGCGCAGCAATACGGCAAGCTCATGGCATATTACCGCAGCGCCCTGATGGAGCTTGAAACAAAATTCAATGTGATGAACGAGGAATTCAAGCTTCTGCATGACCGCGAGCCGATCGTCTCCATGAGCTCCCGCGTGAAAAAGCCGATGAGCATCAAGCAGAAGCTGGAGCGTATGTCTCTTCCGCTTTCGTTTGAGAGCCTGGAAAACGGCTTGCATGATATTGCGGGGCTGCGCGTGGTCTGCTCGTTTTTGGATGATGTTTATATGCTGGAAAAGGCGTTTTTGGCGCAGGACGATGTCACCCTGCTCAAACGCAAGGATTATATCGCAAGCCCGAAGGAAAACGGCTACCGCAGCCTGCATCTCATCGTGCAGACGCCGATCTTTTTGGTAAAGGAAAAGCGCATGATGACCGCGGAAATTCAGCTGCGCACCATCGCCATGGACTGCTGGGCGACGCTGGAGCACCAAATTCAGTATAAAAAAGAAAAAGCAACCCCTGCCGAGCTGGAGGAGCTGCGCCGCTGCGCCGAGATCGGCGCGGAAATGGATCACCGCATGGAGCAGATTTGGAAAAAGCAGCAGAGCCGCACCACGGAGGAAAGAGAAAAAGCGATATGAGCATGAAGGAGAAAATGCATACCGGCGAGCTGTATCTGCCGGGAGATGCGGAAATTGCAGCCGAGCAGGAGCGCTGCCTGGACCGCCTTTACGATTTTAATCAGACCCGCCCCACGGAAATGGAAAAACGCACTGCAATGCTGCGGGAGATGTTTGCCGAGATCGGGGAGGATTGCTATATCGAGCCGCCCCTGCATTCCAATTTCGGCGGAAAGCATGTACATTTCGGCAGGCATGTCTATGCCAATTTCAATCTTACATTGGTGGATGATTCGCATATCTATGTCGGCGATAATACCATGTTTGCGCCGAATGTGATCGTTGCAACGGCGGCGCACCCCATCCTGCCTGCGCTGCGCGAGCAGGCATATCAATATAATGCCCCCGTGCATATCGGAAAAAACTGCTGGATCGGAGCGGGCGCCATTATTTTGCCCGGCATCACCATCGGCGACAATACCGTGGTTGGAGCGGGCAGCGTCGTCACGCATGATTTGCCGGGCGGGGTCGTCGCCGTCGGCAACCCCTGCCGTATCCTGCGCGAAATCGGAGAACACGACCGCACATATTATTTCAAGGACCGCCGCATCCCCAAAGAGCTTCTCTAAGCGCGCCGCCGCCCCCCGAGCTATACTCGGAGGACGGCGGTTTTTTCTTGTGCTTTCAAATTAACTTGTATAGTGATCGACGATTTTTTCCAAATCTTTAATATAATTATTAACTAGTTTTTCCGGAATTTCTTCGCTTATCTCGTTAAAATCCAATTCGTATTTCCCAATCCAATCGTTCAATTGCCGATCTTCTGTTGGTAAGCCTTTTGCATAAATATAGGAAACTATCATAATAGCAGCATAAATTGGAGATGTTTCGAAAGTATCTGCATTTGCAATAAGAGGAGGCTTTCCGAGATCTAATTTATAAAGATTACGAACCAAAATTTCTATGTAATGAGCGTCATTATGATTGATTTTACCCATTATTTTTTCCTTTCATGATTTGTTTTGCTTTTTTTAATTCGTGCTGATCCACAAAGCGGGACGAACACTGCCATTATCACGGTTGACACTGCGACCAAGGTAGTAGACGTCGCCGTCACCGTAGACATAGGCGGCATAAGACTGATCGTTGCCGGGCGACCGCAGCCACCACAAGCAAGCGGCTGCGCCGCTTACTGTTCGATAACCGAAGCTTGTGTATTGACCCTGTGCTTTTGCGTAATCTGTCGGGGCGCATCTTCTTGCCTCATCAGTCGTAAAGAATTGTTTTGCTTCTTTGATGCTTAACAGGAATATTTTATCTGATGTTGCAACCCCCGGGTTAGTACTATAATTTGGATTTTTATCAGCTGCAACCTGCGCTGTCGGGATTTGATTGATTTCCTCTTCTGAAAATGCCTTATTGAGAAAATCGTCATTGAGCCAGTTACGCAATGATGATGTTCGCCATGTAACGGATTCATTTGTTTCATTATAAGGTTTGCAATCAAGCGCGTATTTGCTGACGACAAGACAAGAATCCTCTTTCTTTGCAAGAACAATCCATTCAATATCTTCCGCTCCGTTTGAAGCATCATTATCTTGCTCATATTTTCCGAAGTAGACGATATCGCCGACTGCCGGATTTTTCAGTTTTTCAACCTTGTACCGATCAAATACTTCTGCTGCTTTCGTTTCACTGTCCTTAAATCCATTCAGCGCAATCAGCTGTTCATATCCTTGAATCAGATTATCCGGATTATCATCAGCTAAAAGAGACAGCGCTTCTTTGTATTTACGATTTGGAACAACTGTCAAATTCCATACAACGAGAAATCCAATACAGATACATAGAATTGAAATTGCAATAGCAAGGGCTTTTTTTCGTTTTTTTGCGGCAACTCTTTTTTCTTCTGCTTCGCGCTCTGCCCTTGCATTTAATTGCTCGATTCTCTGCTTGCACTGTTCAGCCTTTTCATCAGCGTCTTCCCATCCGGGAATACTTTCAAATTCTTTAAGGGCACCCTTGAGGTACTTGATTTCATCCCGTGAATAAAATATAAGCGCTTTGTCATATATTGCGTCTTTTCGACAAGCTTCCGCTTTCTCAAAGCATTTCTGTGCCAAAGCTTGTGCATCTTTGAACTCACCGATTTCCGAAAAGGCTACTCCGGCAGAACGATACATTTCACTTTTTTGGTTGCTTTTTGCAGCAAGTCTCATTGCTTCTAACGCCTTCTGGTATGCAATCTTCTGCGGTTGCGTTGCAACACATTCTGTCAGCATTGCGGTCAGCTTGCTGTCCCCGAAACGAATAATCTTTGCATAGTTGGCATTGTCCTCAAACGGTGTAAAGCATTCTGCCAATTCCTTCTGATTTTTCACCTGCAGCTCCGCCATCAGCTTGCCGAGGTAGGCTTCGGCGCATTCCGGGTCGAGGTCGAGCACCTTCTCGCAGTATTCGTCCGCTTCCGTCCAGTTGCCGTCTTCCAAAAACAGAAATACGCGCTTGAGAAGCGGCGCGGTGCTGCCGTTGCCGTTGAGATTCACCGCTTCCTTCGCGGCAAATTTCGGAGAATCGGCAGCAAGAATTTTCTTGATTCCGCGAATGAGGTCCTGCATAAAGCCGAGCTTTTCCATATCCTGCGCCTGCAGATGCGAAAACTCATCGGGCAGGTCATACGGGTCCATATCCTTATAGGCGGGAATGAGCATCTTTTTTCCGCCGGACTGCTTCACAAGGGCAAGATAGCGGCTCCATTCGTTTTTCACCCAAACGGCATTGAAATATTCCGGCTTTGTGCCGAGCACCACCATGACCTTGGCGCTGTTGAGCGCCGCGAAAATATACGGCTCATAGGCGCTGCCGAGCTTATCCTCCAAAGTAATCCGCGCAAAAAAGACCTTGAACCCCTCCTGCGTCAGCTGATGATAGAGGTCATTTGCAAGCACACTGTCCTGCGTGCGCCTGCCGCTTACGTCCGTTTCCTTGTAGCAGATGAAGACATCGAACGGCTCCTCCTTACCGGAAATTTCAAGGATCCCCTTTTGAATTTCATCAATTGCCTTCGCCTCCGCTTCATAGATTGCCCTTTGCGCATCGTCGGCATGGGCAACGGCGGATTTATAATCTGCGTCGGCGAAAACAGAGGTATATTGCGCGCGGTTCACCGTGGGGACGCGCTTATGCGTCGCCGGATCCTCCACATATTCAATACCGTAGCGGCAAAGCACAAGCGACCAATATGCCTCGGCATCGTCCGCATCCTCGCTGAGAATCTGCTCGTAAATGCCCATGGCTTTGTCGAAATCGTTGTTGCGGCGGAAATGATTCGCGCGATTATACAGGTTGGCGCGCTTATCATCATCCAGGCGCGGCAGGGTCTGCTTTGTGCCGCAGCTGTCGCAGATGCCGATGCTTGCGCCCGGCTCGAATTCGATCGTGCCGCCGCACATTTTACATTTGAAAGCTGCCATTATCTTTTCAACTCCTTGCTAAACTCGAATGTTCTTTCGCATGTCGGACAAATGAGATTTCCTTCTGCTATTTCCCATTGCGTATAGGAAAGCTCTTCCCCGCAATACGGGCAATACAGATCAATATAGTCTTCCTCCTGCGGAATATATGTGCCGTTTTCAATGTCGGCTTTCAATTGGCTTATTCTTGCAAGAATTGTTTCGTTTGCGGAAATGACAAAAGCCCTTTCGCTTTCATTTCCGAAGCGTAAAACCTTTGCATAATTCAGGCTGTCTTCAATTTTTTTCGATTGGTTTAATAATTCGTCCTTGGAGGAGCACTTATATTCGATCAAAAGCTTATCAATATAGGCCTTTGCACATTCCGGGTCGATATTTAATACCTTCTCGCAAAAATCGTCTGCCTTTTTAAAATCGCCGTCTTCCAGAAATAATTCTATTCTTTTCAGAAGAGCAGAAATATCACTGTGAGCAGAAGATTTGAGCGGTGCCGCAATCGGCGCCGTGTCTGCAGGTGTTTCGTCCCTGCCGATCACCTTTTTGATGCCTCTTACAACATCATTGATAAATCCGATTTTGCTCATGTCCTGCGCCTGCAGGTGCGCGAATTCTTCCGGTAATTCGTATGCATCCATATCGCGATAACAAGGAATCAAAAGCTTTGAATGATCGGCTTTCATCAGTTTCAGATACCGCGACCATTCATTCCGTACCCACACGGAATTATAGTAAAGCGGACTTGTGCCGATCACAAGCATTACCTTTGCAGAATTGAGCGCCGCAAAAATATACGGTTCATATTCCTGTCCGAGTTTATCCTCAAGAGTTATTGCAGCATAGAAAACCTTGAAGCCCTCCTGTGTCAGCTGATAGTAGATATCATTGGCAATCACGCTGTCCTGTGTTCTTTTTCCGTTTTCATCCGTTTCCTTATAACAGATAAAAACATCGAACGGTTTTTCCTTTTTGACAACGGAAAGGATGTCTTTTTGGATACGGTCAATGATACGGGCTTCCGTTTCATACATGTTTTGCTGTGCAGCATCGGAATAATCAATGGCGGCTTGGTAATCTGCATCTGCGGTTACAGCTTCAAAAAGTGTTCTGTGACAGGTCGGAACTTTTTTGCCGGTAGCTGGATCGTCAACATATTCAATACCGTATTTGCAAAGCACAATTTCCCAATGGGCTTCTGCCTGACTGTCGTCCAGTTCCACAATTTTTTCGTAGAGAGCTGCTGCTTTGTCAAATTCACATTTAAGGCGCAGATTGTTGGCGCGGTTATACATATTGGCAATTAGGTCATCTGTTGTTTTCGGCAGGGTCTGCTTTGTACCGCAGCTGTCGCAGATGCCGATGCTTGCGCCCGGCTCGAATTCTATCGTGCCGCCGCACATTTTACATTTAAATGCTGCCATTTCTAAACTCTCCTTAATAATACTGTCCGATTGTCTTATTTCCCTGCCTTGCATTGCGCGTTGCGCTGCGCGATGAGCGCAAGCAGCTTTGCCGCTGGCTCTTCCCCGCTCCGCGCCGATTTGATTGCATTCTGAAAATCAAGAAAGGCATCGATGATCTGCGCTTCCGTTTCGGCAAGCGCAGGGGTGCTGCAGGGGTCGGAATAGCGAAGCGCCTCGTAGACATTGCGGCACTGCGCCTTTGCCTCTGCGCCCACGGCAAACGCTGCAAGCTGCTCCGCCTGCACGGTGATGCCGCGCAGAAAAGACGTTTCGGTTTTGGCGGCGGCATCTGCCCCTTCCACAAGCTCTGCCGCGGCATTTGCCTTCAAAACGGCAATTGCCGTGAATGCAAGCACCAATGCGCAGGCAAGAACACCTGCCCAGTTCGGCAGGTTCGGAATTGCCATCGCAAGCCCGCCGACGGCAAACATCAAAAGCAGCCCCGCATAGCTGATGCGAATGAGCGGAATGCGATAAAACAGCTTTTGCCGGTCGCTTTGGCGCAGGGCGAAATACGCGCAGACAAGCTGCCCCAAAAAGGCAGCCGTGATACCGAGATAGCCGACCCAGAATGCGCCGCCGAATGTACGGATGCCGCTGATTTCCTGCGGTGTGACAAAGCAGATGAGATTAAAAACGGCAAGCAGAATTGCCCAAATGATTGCATATGTACGAATTTTACGGTTCATAACGGTTTCCCCCTATCAAAGAATTTCGGACAAGAGCTTTTCCTTCATGCTCTGAAATTCCGCATCGGAAATCAGCCCCGCCTCTTTCATTGCGCCGAGCTTTTCGATTTTTGCCTTGAAAGCCGCTAAATCCTGCGGCTCCTGCGGCGCGGCGGCAGCGGGCTCCTTTGCCGCATCCATTGCCTGATTGACGGCGCCGCCGACCACCGAGCCGACCGCACCGCCGACGCCCGCCATGGTGCCCAGCCCAACGCCCATATTGGTAAACTGCCCGACGGCTTCATTCTGCGCAACCTTTTCCGCAACGGAAAAGCCGCGCTCCTGCGCATAGGTATAGCCCTCCTGCTGCCGCTTGGTCGCCTGCGCTTTGGAATCGATCACAAGCTTTTGCGCCTCTGTCTGCGCATGGATAAGATCGGTCTGCTGGCGCAGCTTTGCCTCGGCAATATCCGCATACTGCCGAAAATGCAGCTCCTTGAATTTTTCATATTGACGGTCGCCGTCCGGTTTTACGATATTAGTGACAAAGAAGCGCGCAAGCGCGATGCCGTATTCCGCAAAATCGGGCAAAAGAAGCGCCTGCAGCTGCTCGGAAAATGCCGTCAAATGCTCGTCGATCTCAAAAACATTGATCGCATTCGCCTTAATCACCTGCGCAATATAGGTTTTTACCCTTGCCATCAGGAATGCGCGGAAAAATGAGACGAGCTTTTGCTGCCCGAGCGCGTTCTCCGTGCCGACGAGTTTGATCAGCAGTTTGCGACTGTCCGCAACGCGCAGCGCCATTTCCCCGCTTGCGCCGAGCTGCAGCGGAAAGCCGTATTGCGGATCGATATACTGCACCTTGGAATCCGTGCCCCATTTGATGGACATCTGCTCGGTCTTATTGATAAAATAAACCTCGCAGTGAAACGGTGTTTTTTCGTCCACCGTGCGCCCGAGCACCTTGCCGAGCTTCGGAATATTCTGCGTTTGCAGCGTATATCTGCCGGGACCGAACAAATCGAGCGCCTGCCCGTTTTTAAATAAGATCGCCTCCTGGCTTTCATGCACGATCAGCTGCGTCAGAGAATTGAAATCCTCCTTGGGCGATTTCCAGACAAAGGTTTCATTGTCGCCCTCGTATTTGATTACCTCCGCAATTGCCATATCTGTTCCTCCTTGCGTTTCCGTTCCAAAAAATGTACTTTTTCGGACCGGCTTTTTTTGCATTTTTCAGACTTTTTTTGAAAGAATTTGAAAGAAACGGTTGAACATTTATCCAAAATATGATATAATCACCTTATGGTAACATCCGTTCGGTAAAGTACACTTTTTAAGACAATTCTTTTTTCCAACGGTACAGCGTGCTTCTGCCGACGGCGCAAAGCGATGTAAGCTCCGCCTCGCTCAGCGCCCCGCTTTGCCATGCTGCAAGCAGCTTTTCAAACTGCGGCGGCTTTTCTTTTTTCGGCCTGCCGAATTTCACGCCGCGCGCCTTTGCAGCGGCAATGCCCTCCGCCTGGCGTTTTCGGATATTGGTTCGTTCGCTTTCCGCCGCAAATGAAAGAATTTGCAGCACAAGGTCGGCAATGAAGGTGCCGAGGAGATCCTTGCCGCGGCGCGTATCCAGCAGCGGCATATCCAAAACCAAAATATCCGCCTGCTTTTCCTTGGTTAAGATCCGCCATTGCTCCAAAATCTCTGCGTAGTTGCGCCCGAGACGGTCAATGCTGTGCAGCACCAAAAGGTCGCCCGCGCGCAGGCGCCGCACAAGGCGGCGATACATCGGGCGCGCAAAATCCTTGCCGGACTGCGCATCGGCATAGATATTCTCCGGCGGGATACCGAATTTCTGCATGGAAAGCAGCTGCCGCTCGCAGCATTGCTCCTGCGTGGAAACGCGCACATATCCGTAGTTCATTTTTTCTTCCTCCTGAAACGCAATAAATTAAGCCCGCACACCGTCTTTTTCAAACGGAATGCGGGCTTTGTGCCGTTTATTTGAGATTATTCCCCGTCGGCGCTTCTCAGCTTTGCATAGGTTGCCATGAGCTTTTTGGTGCCGATGGTATCAAAGGCGATTTCATAGAGCAGATCCGCCCCCACCTCGCGCACGGAGAGCACCGTGCCCTTACCGAAGGTGAGATGGCTGACCCGCTGCCCCACGGCAAAGCGCTCATAGCTGCGGGTTTTGCCGACGGCGGCGGAAAGATCGCTGCGGCGGAAAAACTCATCGGAAATGGTCTTTTTGCGCTTTTTGGAGGGATAGGCGAGCTCCTGCGGTGCCGCGAACTCTGTCGGCTCTTCCCGATGGCGCGGCTGCTCCTGCAGGAGATATTCCTCGGGAATCTCGTCTATGAAGCGGGAGCGGGGGTTAAACTGCGTTTTGCCGTATAAAAGCCGCTCGCGCACATGTGTTGCATACAGGCGCTCTTTTGCGCGCGTGATTGCGACATAGGCAAGGCGGCGCTCCTCCTCCAGCTCCTCGGGATAAAGCGAGGACTGGGAGCTTGGGAATATGCCCTCCTCCATGCCCGGCAAAAAGACCACGGGAAATTCCAGGCCCTTTGCGCTGTGAATGGTCATAAGAACGACGGCATCCGCCTCTTTATCATAATTATCAATATCGGAAACAAGCGAGATCTCTTCCAGATAGCTCTCCAGCGTTGCATTTTCCGTGCGCTGCTCATATTCCACGGCGTTTGAAACAAGCTCCTCGATATTCTGCAGCCGATCCTCCTCGGCTGCGCCGCCGCGCACCAGCATATCGCGATAGCCGCTGAGCTCAATGGTTTTGCGGAACAAAACGGAGAGCGGCTCTTCCCGCTCGATTTTTTGCAGCTGCTCGATCAGTGCGACAAATTCATTCAGCTTGCCTGCGCTTTTTGCAATTGCCGTATAGCTTTGCGCATGCTTCATCGCCTCAAACATGCTCACACCCTCAAAGGCGGCGATGTTGTTCAGCGCAGTGACCGTTGCTTCCCCGATCTTGCGCTTTGGCTCGTTGATAATGCGGCGCAGGCGCAGATCGTCGCGCGGGTTATGAATTACAGCGAGATAGGAGAGGATATCCTTGACCTCTTTGCGCTCATAAAAGCGGACGCCGCCAAGCAATCGATGCGGCAAGCCGCTCTTGGCAAAGATCTGCTCTAAATTGAGCGATTGCGCGTTCATGCGGTAGAGCACGGCAAAATCGCTGAAATTGCGTTTTTCGCGGATTTTCAGCTCCATGATCTTATCCACGATGTATTTTGCTTCGTCCAGCTGGTTATCCAGCCGCCGAACCACAATGGGCTCGCCCTGCTCTCCTTTGCACCAAAGCTCCTTGCCGCGCCGCCCGAAATTATTGCGGATCACGGAGTTTGCGGCGGCAAGAATGCGCTCGGTGGAGCGATAATTCTGCTCAAGCTTGATCACATTTGCGGCGGGATAGGTTTTGTCGAATTGCAGGATATTTTCAATCGTTGCGCCGCGAAATTTATAAATGCTCTGGTCGTCGTCGCCGACTACCATCAGATTCTGAAACTTGCCGCCAAGCAGCGCCGTGAGATAAAACTGCGCATGGTTGGTATCCTGATATTCGTCCACCATAACATAGCGGAAGCGCCCCTGATAATAGCTGCGCGCCTCTTCGCAGCTGCGCAGCAAAAAGACGGTCTGCATGATAATATCGTCAAAATCCAGTGCGTTTGCATCCTGCAGCTTCTTTTGATACAGCTCATATACCGTTGCAATCTGGCTCTTGCGGAAATCGCTGCCTGCCAAAGCGGAAAAATCCTCCGGAGTTTGCAGCTGATCCTTTGCGCGGCTGACGGCATTTAACACCTGCTTGATCGGCAGCTGCTTTTCATCGATATTCTGCTGCTTGAGACATTCCGCGACAACCTTTTTGCAGTCGTCGGTATCATAAATGGTAAAGCCCGGCGCATAGCCGACGCGGTCTCCGTAGCGGCGGAGAATGCGCATGCAGATCGAATGAAAGGTGCCCGCCCAAATTTCCTCTGCCTGCTCGCCGAGCAGGGCGGCAAGGCGCTCCTTGATCTCATTGGCGGCTTTGTTGGTAAATGTAATGGCAAGAACAGCCCACGGCGGGCACGGCGAAACGGCATATTCGCTGAGCAGGGGGCAAAGCTCCTGCGGCGGCAGCGAGAGCGCTTCTTCCATTGCTGCAAGGGACTGCTCTGTAATGCCGGGGACATCGGAGCAGTCTTCATAGGCATTGCCGTAACGGATAATGTGCGCAATGCGGTTGACAAGCACCGTGGTCTTGCCCGTGCCCGCGCCCGCAAGCACAAGCAGCGGGCCGTTTACGCAATACAGCGCTTCCCTCTGCTTTTCGTTCATGGTATGGTAATAGCGGTCAAAAAGCTGCCGCTTTATGGCATGATATCGGTCAAGAAGCTGCATATGATCCATAATTTTACTTCCTTTTTTCTTTTCATACTGTTCATAGTATAGCACATTTTTCGCCTTTTTTCAACCGTTTGCGAAGAATTTCGCTATACGCATCGCCCGCGGCAGAGTTTGCGCAAAATCGGCTTCAGCATACCGCTGAAAATCAGCAGGGTGCCGCCGTATCCGATGCAGAGCCAAAGCTCGCGCCATTGAAGGGGTGTGGTGCGAAAAGCATGCCCGCCGAAATATACCATAAAGAGCTGCACGGTGCAGATAAACAGAAAAATCAAAATAAACGATGGATTTTTTGAAATGCCCCGCAGGGGATTGACCCCTGTCGTGCGGGCGCTGAGAAAATTGCAAAGATCCATGGCGATAAACATCAGGAAAAAGGCGCATTGCATCACGGCGGCATCCCCGCCGCGCGGGAAGGCGGCGCGTACGCAATCAAGCCGCAAAAAACAAAGCGAAAGCGCTGTCATCAGCGCGCCGACAAAGGCGATGCGCAGCGCCATATAGCGGTTCATAATGCCGCCGCTGCGCGCCAGGGGCGCTTCCTTCATATACTGCGGCATGGGGGCTTCCGTTGCGAATGCCAAAGAGCCGAAGGTATCCATAATCATATTAATCCACAGCATCTGCAAAACGGTGATGGGGGTATCGATGCCGAGCAGCGGGCAGATCGTTGTGATGGCGACGGCGCTGAGATTCGTCGTCATTTGAAACAGAATAAATTTTCGGATGCTTTTGAAAATCGTGCGGCCGTAGAGCACGGCTTTGGCAATGGAGGAAATGGCATTATCCGTGATAATAATATCGCCCGCCTCCTTGGCGATATCCGTGCCGCTGCCCATGGCAAAGCCCACATCGGCGCATTTGAGCGCGGGGGCATCGTTGATGCCGTCCCCCGTCATACCGACGACATAGCCCGCCTTTTGCGCAAGGCGAACCAGGCGGCTTTTATCCCCGGGCAGCGCGCGGGCAATCACACAGAGGCGCGGCAAAAGCCGAAGCAGCTCCTCATCCGCGGTATTTTGCAGCGTTTTTCCGTCCATTACCACGCCCCCGCGGCGCAAAATGCCGCATTCGGCAGCAATGCTGCGGGCGGTTTTTTCATTATCCCCCGTAATCATCACAACGCGCACACCTGCCTGTGTCAGTTCTTTCACCGCAGTCTTCGCATCACGGCGCAAACCGTCGCGCAGGAGCACAAAGCATAAAAAGCAGCAAAGCCCGTCGCGCTCGCAAAGGATGCATAAAATGCGAAAACCGCGCGCGGCATAAGGCTCTGCGGCGGAAAGCAGCTCTGTGCCGCCTGCCAGCGGGCAGGGCTCACCCTTGCGGTCAATGAAGGCGTTTACGCGCGGCAGCAGCACCTCGGGCGCGCCCGTATAATACCGCGCTTTCTCTACGGTGACAGCGGCAAATTTCCGCTCGGAATCAAACGAGAGCCGATCGCCCGGGGAAAGAGTTTCCCGCTCCGAAAACGGCAAAACACTTGCAAGGATTGCCCGCTCCGTTGCATTGCCGCCGCTTGCCCGCCCGCGCAAAACGGTGCATGCTGTATTATAGCGCGCTGCGCGCTCATAAAGGCGAAAGCGCGCGCCCTCTTTGCGTGCTGCGGCAATGGATTTCGGCTCATCACCGGCAAACAGCAGCGAATCCACGCTGAGGCAGCCGCGGGTAAGCGTTCCCGTCTTATCGGTGAAAAGCAAATTGAGCGAGCCCGCCGTTTCAATACCGGTCGCACAGCGGACCAAAACCCGATCTTTTTTCATGCGGCGCACATTGCGGGAGAGCACAACGCTGATCATCATCGGCAGGCCCTCCGGCACGGCGACGACGATCACCGTCGTTGCAAGAGTGAGCGCATGCAACAGCTGCGGGAAGAGATAAGAAGGGGTGCGCAGCAGCGCGGCAATTTTCGCAAAGTTCCAGCCGTTGTCAATGAAAAAGGCGTTCACCAAATAGGAAAGCGCAACCAAAAGCGCCGCCGCATAGCCGACAATGCTCATTTGCTTTGCAAGGTGTTCAAGCCGCGTCTTGAGCGGGCTTTTTTCGCTTTTTGCACTCAGTTCTTTCCCCAGAGAGCCGTATAGAGACGCCTGCCCGACTCTTGTTACCCATAAAAGCCCGCTGCCATGCACCACCGTGGAGCCGCGGAACAGCGCATGGGGATTTGCAAGCGTAAATTCGCGCGGCGGAATACGTGTCGGCTGCTTTTGCACCTCAATGCTTTCCCCGTTCAGAGCGGATTGGTCGACGCCGAGCACCCCTTCGAGCAAAATGCCGTCCGCCGGGAGCTTCATGCCAGCCTCGAGGCGCACCACATCGCCCACCACAATAGCGTCCTGCGCGATTTTTTGTTCCTTTCCGTCCCTTCGCACAATGCATTTTGATTCCGCCGCTTCGCGCAGCATGGCTTCAAAGGCGAGTTCCCCGCCCCGCTCGGAGACGGCGGAAATGATCGTTGCGCAGAGAATTGCCAGAAGAATGCCGACGGTTTCGTATAGATCAAAGGTTTTGAATAAAAACACAAAATTGATGGCAAGCGCCGCCAGCAGAATGCGGATGATCGGGTCGTTCAGCCCGGAGAGAATTTTCAAAAGAAGCGGCCTTGGCTTTGGCCTTTGCAATGCGTTTTCACCGAATTGGGCGCGGCTTTTCTCCACCTCGTCTTTTGTCAGCCCTTTGCCGGACGTTTGCAAAAACGATGCAAGCGGTTTATCCATGTTGTTTTTTCATCCTTTCGGTCCAAAAGTTCAGGCAACGGGGCTTCCCGTTTTTCCTGCTCTCTTGACTATATGAAAAAGCACCGCAAACCATAACAAAAAAGCGGCTCTGCATTTTTGCAAAACCGCTTTTCTTTTAAGACTGTTGTTTTCACCGTTCCGCGCTTCTTGCATCGTTGCGGCAGAAGAGAAATTTTCCGCCTGCAAAAACTTATTTTTGCCCGTAATAAGCACCGGGACCGTGCTTGCGGTCAAAATGCTTGCGCAGCAGCTCTTTTTGCATCGGGCGCTGTGCCGTGCATTCGGCGGTGTGCTGCAAAAGCTCCGTATTCATGGCAAGCTGTGCGACATTTTCCAAAACGACGGAGGCTTCAACAGAGGCAACGGGATCCTTTCCCCAGGTAAACGGCCCATGGGAATGCACCAAAACGGCATGCATACGGTCCGGGTCTGCCTTTGCAAAGGTTTGCGCAATCACAAGACCTGTATTTTTTTCGTATTCCGATGCAATTTCGTTTTTTTTCATCTTGCGCGTACACGGAATTTCGCCGTCAAAATAATCTGCATGGGTCGTGCCGTACGGTACGATTGCCTTGCCCGCCTGGGCAAAGGAGGTGGCATACATGGAATGCGTATGCGTAACACCGCCGATCCCCGGGAATGCTTTATAGAGAACAAGGTGCGTTGCAAGATCGCTGGAGGGGCGCAAATCGCCCTCGATCACCTTTCCGCACAGATCGCAGATCACCATATTGTCGGCGGTCAGCTCTTCATAGGGTACGCCGGAGGGCTTGATCACAACAAGACCCGCCTCGCGATCAATCCCGCTGACATTGCCCCAGGTGAACAGCACAAGTCCGCTTTTCGGGAGCAGCAAATTGGCGCGCAAAACTTCTTCGCGTAATGCCTGCAGCATATCGATTCTCCTTAATTTTCCTGAATTTTGCGAATATTTGCAAGGTTTTTCACAGCCGCACGACGCATATAATCATAATCAACGCCGGTGGAAATCATATTGATTCCGAGATCATGCCAGAACTGCAAAACGGCAGGATCATCCGAGCCGGTAGAAACACCGATGCATTTCTTGTTCTCTTTCAGAATTGCAATGGCTTCCTTGATCAGGGCGATGGTATGCTCGCCGAAAACATTGTTCAGCTCGCCGATGGAACCGGAGAGATCGCACGGCCCGAAAATATAACCGTCGATATATGGATTTTTTACGATTTCGGGCAGATTTTTCACTGCCTGCGCCGTTTCGATCTGAATAAAGCGGCAAAGGCGCTCATCGGAATGATCGATATATTCCTGCAGATCATCCGCGCCCCAATGCACGGCGGCAAGCGGGCCGAATCCGCGGATGCCATGCGGCGGATACATCACATAGCTCATATCTCTTTCCGCCTCTTCAGGCGTGTTCACCATGGGGAAGATAATTCCGTCTACGCCCATTTCAAGCACTTTTTTGACGAAATTGCGGTCATGCATGGGAACGCGAACGATCACGGGCGTTCCTGCCGCCTGAGCGCCTTTGATATGGTAATAAAGATCCTGATAGGAAGCAGCCGTGTGCTCCGTATCGACCCAAATAAAATCAAAGCCGACAGATCCTAGAATTTCCGTGGTCTGCGGGCAGTTCAGCGCCATATGTGTCCCGCAGATCTGTTGCGCGGAGCGCACTTTTTCATAAAGTTTCTTTTCAGAGCTCATTCTGTATTCAATCCCCTTTTTTATAATTGCTCACGGTATCATTCTAATACACAGGTAAAAAATTGTCAAGCGCTGCAACCACGATTCGTCATTTTTTTCACATCGTTCAAGCTATAATAAAAGTCAGAGAAAAGCGGTGAAAAAATGGCACCCTGCTAAAAAATTGTTACACATAAACCATACGGTACACGCCAAATTATCATCGTGCCTAAACGCATAAAATGACTGGAAGAAAGCGCTGGAACATTATGAAAACCATGAAAAAAACAAAACGGCTCCGCCTTATCGCCATTGCGCTGCTGCTCAGCGCCGGAGCTTTGGTGGGGTTGACCCGCATTTGCCTGCCGGATAAGATCTGTTTGATGGAATCGAGTGCGCTGCCCGAATATATCAGTGTCGGGGTGCGACTGATCAAACCCGATGCCGCGCCCGTTTTTTCGCAGCGTTCACCGCTTTGCAACACCAAAAAAGTGACCGCTTCCCTGCTCGGCGTGCTGCCGCTCAAGGAAATTTCCGTGAAAACAATCACGGAGAAAAAAGTCCTGCCCGGCGGGATACTCTTCGGCGTGAAGCTGGCGACAAAAGCGCCCCTGATCATTGAGCTCTCACCGAGAGCCGGGCAGGAATGCCCTGCTGCGCAAGCGGGGCTGCGCAGCGGAGATATGATCACCGCAGTCGGGCAGACAAAAATAAACGATATTGCCGCATTGCAGGAAGCTATTAATGCAAGCGACGGAAATGCCATAGAGATCACTTATGAGCGCGACGGTGCCGAGCACAAAACATCTCTCACACCGCAAAAAAATCCGAACGACGCACAGTATCATGCCGGGATTTTGGTGCGCGACAGCACGGCGGGCATCGGCACGGTTACCTTTATAGAGCCGGGCAGCGGAAGCTTTGCGGGGCTCGGGCACGGAATTTGCGATGCAGATACGGGGCTCCTGCTCCCCATCGGAACCGCACAGACAAGAGTGGTCGAGCTGCAGGGGGTGGAAAAGGGGAGCGTCGGTGCGCCGGGAGAGCTGCGCGGCACCTTTACGCAGAAGCGCAGCGGTGCTTTGCTGCGCAACACGGATTGCGGCGTGTTCGGTGTGTTCGGCAAAGAAATTACGTGCGACGAGGAGGATCTTGTGCCAATCGGTCTGCGCAGCGATGTTCATACGGGAAAAGCCACGGTGCTTGCAAGCGTTGCACCGCAAAAGAGCCGCGCGAAATATGAAATCGAAATCACAAAAATCATCGGCGGAGACGACAACAAAAGCTTTATTGTGCATGTAACGGATTCCGCTCTTTTGGAGCAAACGGGCGGCATTGTGCAGGGCATGAGCGGAAGCCCGATTTTGCAGGACGGAAAACTGATCGGGGCAATCACGCATGTTATGGTCAACGACCCGACCAGGGGGTACGGCGTTTTTTTGGAAAACATGCTTGCAAAAGCGAGCTGAAAACCGAATTTTGCAACCGCATTTTTGCCGCGGTGACGGCAGAAATGCGGTTGTTTTTTCTTACGGTAAAATTTATGTCAACTTTTGTGCTTTTTGTGCGAAAATGAATTGACAAATAAAGAAAAATAAAGTACAATGACACAGTACTATGCAACGCATAATAGTAATGCCGTCAAAATTTTACACGATGCGAGGTAACGATGACCTTCGACAAATCGCAACTGCTTCGGGGAACGCTGGAGGGCTGCATTCTCAAAATCATCAGCAAGCAGACGACCTACGGCTATGAAATTCTGGAATCATTACGCAAATACGGCTTTACGGAGCTTTCTGAGGGGACGATCTATCCGATTTTGCTGCGGCTTGAAAAGCAGGGGAATCTTGCCTCTGAGCTTCTGCCCTCCCCGCTCGGGCCGAAACGCAAATACTTCTCTGTTACGCCTCAGGGCCTTTCTTATCTTTTCTCGTTTGAGGAAAGCTGGAGATGGATCAACAAATTGACAGAACAGATTTTCGGACGGGAGGAAGAAACATGAGGGCGGAACAAAAAGCGCAGATGCGCACTTTATCCAAGGAAAATAAAAAGATTTTGCGCAAAATGAACCGCTATCTTTCCGCACGCTTTCTCAATACCGTGCTTTGCCGCGATCTGATCAGCGACCAGATCGGTATGGCGCTGGAAAGCCAAAAACGCGGAGAATCCTACGCGCAGACGATTGGTATGGAGCCGCAGCGCTATTGCCATGCCCTTGCGGAGTCGATTCCGCGTCGCTCCTTTATGGAAATTTTATGGACGCTGCTTTCCTGGCTGTTTGCTGCCATGGCGGTCACCGTTCCGCTGCTTTATTTCTATACTCTGCTCTTTCCCGCATTTTCCCCGATTCACATTGACGGGCTTGCCATGCAAATCCCGCTTGCATGGATCATTAAATATTTTATTGTGGATGCGGGGCTTATCCTCGGCTATTATCTGATTCGGCTTTTGGCATATAAAAATTCGCCGCTTGTTTTCATCCTGTATTTTATAGGCTTTTTGATTCTGTTCATCTTTGCGGACAATTTGGTGCTGAAATGGATCGGAGAGCAGCTTTTATCCGTGCATGCCGTCGGCTTTTTCATCGGCTTTGCAGCGCTTTCCGCGTTTTCTTTTGCAATGCAGTATTTTGCTGCGCTGCTGATCGCATATAAAAAACAAAGACAAGCTTCAAAAATTCTATCGGAGGAAAAATGATGAGCAAAAAAGTAAAAAGACGCTTCGGCGACCGCAAGGACGGCGCCTTGGTGCGGGACCTTGACGGTATGCATTTTGTTGTGCCGAATATTTTCAACGGTCGCTGCAACAACGAGGCGTTTATCTCCCTGATGGTTGACCTGACCGAGGCAAACCGCTATCTTGAAGAGCGCAACGCGCAAAATCCGAAGTTCAAATATACACTGTTTCACCTTGTGGTCACGGCACTCGTCAAATGCCTGACGCTGCGCCCGAAAATGAACCGCTTTATTTCGAATAAAAATGTGTATCAGCGTAATGAAGTGACGGCGTCGTTCGTGGTCAAAAAGCAGTTTGCGGACGAAGCAAAGGAGGGGCTTGCTTTCCTCCACACAAAGGAAGATTCCACACTGGATACCATTCATGAGGAAATCCGTCGCCAGGTGCAGGATTGCAGAAAAGGCAAAGGAGATGCTTCCTCCGATGCCATGGATGTTTTCAATCGCATGCCTCGCTTTCTTTCCAAATTTATTCTCTTTCTCGTCACGCGGCTGAATGTTCACGGCTGGGTTCCGAAATTCCTGATTGAAACTGACCCTTATTATTCCTCTGTTCTTCTTTCCAACCTTGGCTCCATTGGCATGCATTCCGGCTATCACCATCTCGCAAACTGGGGCACCAACTCTGTTTTTGTCACGGTGGGACTGATCCAAAAGCGTCCGTTTTACGCAGACGACGGTTCAGTTACCATGAAAGAGAGCGTGGATCTTGGGCTCACGATCGATGAGCGCCTGGCAGACGGCTACTATTATTCCAAAACCATAAAGCTTCTGAAATATCTGCTTGAGCACCCGCGGTTGCTTGAGCGGCCGTTAATTGAGGAGGTAACCTACGATGAGCGCTGAGCAGCAAACAAAAGCCTCAGAGGTTTCCGTACGGGAGCCGAACGCCCCCTGGCTGAAAAACTATGGTGATATTCCCTTCCATCTTGAGTATTTCAAAGGCTCCATGTGGGGCAAGGTAGAACAGATCATTGCGCAGTACCCGGATTATATCGCCTATGACTTTATGGGCAAGCACACCAGCTATCGCAAATTCGGCCGCGATGTCGAGCTTTGCGCACGCGCTTTGAAAGCAATCGGCGTTCGCCCCGGTGACCGGATCACCATCTGCATGCCCAACTGCCCGCAGACCGTCGTTGCTTTTTATGCGGTTAATGTTGTCGGTGCCGTTGCAAACATGGTGCACCCGCTTTCCTCGGAAAACGAGATTGAATTTTTCTTTAAGGAATCCGGCAGCATCTGTGCCATCACCCTGGATCAGTTTTATCATAAATTTGAAGCGATTCGTCAAAATGTGGAGCTTTCCAATGTGATTCTGGCTTCTATTAAGGATGAGCTTTCGCAACCCATCAAGGCGGGCTATATGCTCACAGAAGGGCGCAAGATTCAAAAAATTCCAAAAGACGCGCCCGTGATCCGCTGGGCGGAATTTATCCGCCGCGGCAGAGAGTATACCTGGAAATACCGTGTGGAAAAGAGTGGGGACAACCCTGCCGTGATTCTGTACAGCGGCGGCACGACCGGAACAACCAAGGGCATTTTGCTCTCCAACCTCAATTTTAATGCGCTTGCGGCGCAGATCATCGCGACCAACCCCATGTTCCGCCCAGGCGATAAAATGCTTGCCGTGATGCCGATGTTCCATGGGTTTGGGCTCGGCGTTTCGATTCATTCCATGCTGGCAAACGGCGGGCGCTGCATTCTTGTGCCGCGTTTTACCGCAGAAAGCTATGCAAAACTGCTCAAAAAGACCCGCTGCAACTTTATTGCCGGCGTGCCGACGCTATATGAAGCTCTTTTGCGCCAGCCGAGCATGAAGGGGGCGGACCTTTCCTGCCTCAAGGGCGTGTTCAGCGGCGGCGATTCGCTCTCGGTGGAGCTGAAGAAGCGCTTTGATAAATTCCTCTATGATCACAGTGCCACCATTCAGGTGCGCGAGGGCTACGGTACAACGGAATGCGTTACGGCAAGCTGCCTCACCCCGACGCATGTGTATAAGGAAGGCAGCATCGGACAGCCCTTCCCCGACACCTATTATTGCATAGTCAAGCCAGGCACCACGGAAGAGCTGCCCTTGGGGGAAGAGGGCGAGATTTGCCTCACCGGACCGACAATCATGCTGGAATACCTCAATCACCCCGAGGAAACGGCTGCCACCAAGCGGTTGCATGATGACGGTCATTATTGGATTCACACGGGCGACCTCGGCAAAATGGACAACGAAGGCTTCATTTATTTCAAGCAGCGCATCAAACGCATGATTATCACAAACGGGTATAATGTGTATCCCTCTCAGCTGGAAAACATTCTGGATGCGCATGAGCTTGTACAGATGAGCTGTGTCATCGGTGTGCCGGATCCGCTGCGCATGCAGAAGGTTAAAGCGTTTGTTATGCTCAAGCCCGGTCTTTCTCCCAGAGAAGAATATAGGGAAATCCTGCTTGCTTATTGCAGAAAAAATATTGCAAAATATGCAATGCCGCGCGAGATCGAGTTCCGCGATCAGCTTCCGAAAACGCTGGTCGGCAAGGTGGCATATCGCCAGCTGGAGGAAGAAGAGCTTGCCAAAATGAAAGCACAAGAGACCGAGCAGGCGAAAAAGGAGCAGGCAAAATGAACGCGCAAACCGCCGAAAAGGTCATATTGGTCAGCGGCGGCAGCGGCGGCATAGGAAAATGTGCCTGTGCCGAGCTTGCGCAGCGCGGGCATATCGTCTATGAGCTTTCCCGTCATGGCGCCGCGGCGGGCGCCGTGCGCCACATCACCGCCGATGTCACGGATGAGGTATCCCTGCGCGCTGCCGTTGAAACGGTGATGCGGGAGCAGGGGCGCATCGATATTCTCATCAATAACGCGGGATTCGGAATTTCCGGCGCCGCGGAATTTACGGATATCGCGCAGGCGCAAAAGCAGCTGGACGTAAATTTCTTCGGTTGTGTTCGGCTTTGCCATACAGCCCTTCCCTATTTTCGCAAGCAGGGATATGGCCGCATTGTCAATGTCAGCTCCGTTGCCGCCATGGCGCCGATCCCGTTTCAGGCGTTTTATTCCGCCTCAAAGGCGGCAATCAATTCCTTTTCCATGGCGCTTGCCAATGAGGTGCGGCGCTTCGGCATCACGGTTTGTGCCGTAATGCCCGGCGACATTCATACCGGTTTCACGGCGGCAAGAGAAAAAGTGCCAAGCGGAGACGAGGCATACGGCGGCAGTATCGCGCGCTCCGTTGCCCGCATGGAAGCGGACGAGCGCAGCGGCATGTCCCCCGTCATAGCAGGGCGCTTCATTGCCCGCACGGCGCTGAAAAACAGCCGTAAGCCGCTTTATACCATCGGATTTACCTATAAAGCCTGCGTGCTGCTCCTAAAACTTTTACCGGCGCGCGCTGCCAATGCATTGATTCATAAGCTCTATGTAAAATAATGAAAGGAACCGCCATGTTTGAACAGATCAAAGCAATTTTGGTGGATGAGCTCGGGCTTGCCCCTGCCGATATCACGCCAAACGCCACTATGAGCGATAATCTCGGCATCACCTCCCTTGAATTTTTGAATGCCGTGATGGTGATTGAAGATCAATACGATATCACTACGGATGAGGACACCCTGAAAACACTCACCACCGTGGATGATTTTGTAAAATATATCGAATCTCTCGTCGCAGCAAAATAAGGTAATTCAAACTCATTTTTTCACAGGGCATGCCGCATCCGGCGGTGTGTCCTGCTTCTTTTTTCGTTAGGGTTTGCCAAAAATTCGGCTTGACAAACGATGCGGCATGTGCTACGATAGGTATGCTCGCTCGGAGGGCGCGTTGTTTTCGGAAACAACAGCCGGATAAGGTGCAGACTGAAATGTCTGTTCCCTATCCGGCTTTTTATTATGAGAGAAATTGCAGGGAGAAAACAATGAAGAAACCAATGGATTTGTGCAGCGGAGAAATCAAATCGCTCTATTTCAAATATCTTGCTTCGGCCTTTGGCAGCGGCTTGATTTCCTGTATTTACGGAGTTGTTGATATGGCGATGGTCGGGCAATATGAGGGGCCGGGAGGAACGGCAGCTTTGGCAGTTGTGGCGCCGGTATGGAATATTATATACAGCCTGGGGTTTTTGACGGGGATCGGCGGCAGCGTTATTTTCAGCACCAAAAAAAGCACTGCGGGCAGCGGGGATGATCCAAATGCATATTTTACGGCAGCCGTTGTGGGTTCTGTTTTGTTTGCGGCTGCTTCCCGGGGCGGGCTTTTACTGTTTGAAAAGCCGATTTTGCGGTTTTTGGGGGAAGATTCCTCGCTGCTGTCGTTGGTAATCACATATATGAAGCCGATTTTATATGTTTTGCCCGTGTTTTCTCAGAGCGGCGCCTGCCATTATTCGTACTTGCGCCGTCTCGTTTTTGCTGCTGCCGTTCAATATTTTCTCCGCCTATTATTTTCAGTCGATCTTAAAAACGAAGGCGGCATTTATCGTTTCCGTCGGGCGCGGGCTTGTCATCAGCGGGGCTTTCATCCTGCTTTTGCCGCTTTGCTTCGGCGGCTCTTCCGTATTGGCTTCCCATGCCGCGGACGGAGCTTGTAACGGCGCTCTGCGCTGCCGCGCTGATGAAAAAGTATACCGCGGCGGGATAAATCGCATCCCCGCGCCGCAGGCTTGACAAGTGCCCCGCCGGAATGCTATACTTTTTTGCGGAACAGAAAATTTCGAAATTTTGCGGAATATAAAACCTAACGGTGCGCCGTTTCCCCTTTTTTACTGCAAAGAAAGGGGGTGCGGCTGTGCAAAATTTACCGAAGCAGTCCGCAAAAAAACAGCAGAAAAACTTTATTCGTGCGATTTTTCTGCTGGATCGGGAAAGGTACCGCATGCAGCCGGGGCAACTTGCGCACCTGTATCGCACCGTGCAAAAGCTGTTTTTTCCGACACGCCACAAATACGACAGAATCATGGAGGACAACCAATGGAACAGGAAAAATTAGTGTCGCTTGTCAAGGGCGCGCAAAGCGGCGACGCGGCATCGTTTGAAGAGCTTTTTGAAGCGTTTTACAACGATGTATATTATTTTGCGCTCAAAACCGTGAAGGAGGAAAACCTTGCCTGCGATATCACGCAGGAGGCGTTCATCGAAATTTTCAATACCATTCAAAATCTGAAGGAGCCGGCGGCGTTTGCCGCATGGATGCGCCGTATCACATACCATCAATGTACGCGCTATTTCAAGAAGAAAAAAGACGTCCTGATGGTTGAAGACGAGGACGGAAATACCATGTTTGATTCTCTTGCCGACGATGATGCGAGTGCGATTCCTTCCGAGATGCTGGAAAAAGAGGATTTTCGAAAGACGATTCTTTCCATGATCGATACGCTTTCCGAAGAGCAGCGCTCCGCTATATTTCTCTATTATTTCGATGAGCTATCTGTTGCACAGATTGCGGAAATTCAGGGTGTTTCCGAAGGAACGGTAAAAAGCCGCCTGAATTATGCCAGAAAAGCAATGAAAAAATCCGTGGAGGAGTACGAGGAGAAAACGGGAACGAAGCTGCACGGCATCTCGGTGCTCGGCTTGTTCAGATTTGCATTCTCCGACAAAAAGCCGCTTTCGAAAGCCGCAGCGGAAAAAATCCGTAAAGCGGCGCTCCCGAAAAAAGCAGCGGCTCCCGCATCTGCCGCGCAAGCGGCAAAAGGCGCCTCCGCCGCCGGGCGCGGCGCCCTGCGGCAGCTGCCCAGTATTGTTAAGGGGTTTGCCGCCGTGGCGGCTGCTGTTTTGGTCGGCACGGGCATATATGCGGGCATAAGCGCAGCGCGCAATCATCAAACACCGGATATGCCCGCGCAGGAGGAGTCCTCGGACAAAGCAGAGCAAAGCACGCCTGTGGTGAGCGACACGGAGGCACCCACGGAAAACGAAGCCGTCGGCGCTCCGACCATTGAAGAGCTGTCGGCACAGCAGCTGTTTGAGACAATTGCCGAATACTCCGCTGCGTCCCCTTTCCATGCTTCTCAAACGATAAGCAGCGATCTAAACGGCGATGCCTCGGAGCTGACCCCGATGCAGGCGCTGTATTATGCCGTCCGTCTTGAATGGCTTTTGAGCGAACGCACCACCTCCGTTTTCACCTTTGAAAACGGAACGGATGAGCCCCTTGTTTACTCAGAGGAGGAATATTATGCGCTCACCGAAGCAGACTGGCAAACCCTGAACGAAAAATATAAAGACGGGCAATGCTATATGGAAACCAGCGGCTCTATCCCTGCCGCCGAAATCGACCGCGTTACCATGCGGTGGTTTGGCAGAACCTATGATTACAAAACCGCAGATCTCGGCGCGCTTTACACCTATAACTCCGGGACAAACAGCATAGATTATGCAGAGAAAAAAGTCTACGGCGGCGCAAAAGGCGGCGGCCCCTATTTCACGCTTTCCGGTATCAATATCGATTCCGAAACCATGACCGTCAGCGGCACCTGCGGCATTATGACCCCCGGCGACGACGAAACCATTGAGGCATACGGCACCGTAACGCTGCATTATACAAAGGGCGAAAACGGGCAGTATTACTACACCACCTGGCAGACTTCCCTTTCCTGAAAAATATAATAAAAATTTTTAAAAAAATGTGTTGTTTGTAAAACCGAGCCGATCTTTCATTCCCCCAATAAGACAGAACACAAAAAACTGTCGAAAAACGGAAAGGAATTAAGACCATGGCTAAGACAACAAACTGCGCATTTTGCGGCAAAGAGCTCAAAAAAGGATTGTTCAAGGGCGAGGATACCCTTTTGGTCGGAAAAGAACTCACACTGACCTGCTGTCGGGATTGCTGCGCGGAGCAGGAGGAACTGTTCCGTGTATTTGAGCCCCGCTTCTCCGTAAAGCTTGCAAATCTGAAATATGCGACCAAACAGAAATTTACGCAGGCGGAAATCGCGCAGATGTACCTGCGCTATAAGGAAGAAGGACTTGCCAAAGAAAAGCAGAACCTTGAACACCCCATGGAGACCCTCAAGGGCTTTTATGCGTACAATCAGGACGGATATTTCACAATGCGGGAATTCGGTTTCGGCTTTATGAGAGAGGATATCGACGCAAAGGATATGGTAAAATCATGTAAACAGGCAAGGGGCATTGAAACCTGTGGATTTACCAAAGACGATATCACTAAAATCGAGTATGTCCGCTGCGGAGGCGGCAGTAAGCTGGGGGCATTTTCCGGGGCTTTTTCCTATGCCATTCGCCTCAATGATGAAACGAATCTGACCTATCGTCCGTGCATCGGGAGAATGGCGGTTGTCGGCCATGGTTTGCTCTTTGGTCATCGCCGCTCCGCCGAGCGGCAGATCATTGAGATGCTGGAGGAATTCAAACGCCACATCGGCTCAACCCTCCCTATCACCCGCGGAAAAAAGCGCTGATGCGCCGAATAAAACATGCGGGCGCCTTTCCAAGCGA
>ERZ827423.935-NODE-935-length-32326-cov-6.611199_pt1 | contig 32326 bp, 26 predicted proteins | sample MGYA00519775_ERZ827423 | MGnify/ENA primary metagenome ERZ827423 (study PRJEB31778, sample SAMEA3449296) | human gut metagenome | biome: human gut; feature: human-associated habitat; material: faeces | place: United Kingdom | collected 2010/2012 ... | reverse complement strand
ACTTCCGGCCTCTTGAACCCCATTCAAGCACGCTACCAAACTGCGCCACACCCAGTCGCTTGTTTGCCGTCCCCTGCGGAACGAGATTTATTATATAACAGCTCCGGGAAAGTGTCAAGCATAAATTTGCTTTTTTTTGAGCTTTTTTCAAAAAACTCAAAATGGGGGAAAGGAAAACCCGGTCAACCCTTTCAGGCTGACCGGGGAAAGAATCACTTCTTCAAATAGCCACTTTTTTCCCAAAGCGCGACCCATTCCTTCAAACGGGCCATCAAGTCTTCGTTGCACTTGGTCTTTTTCATCATGTCGATCAGCTGCACCACGGCCTCGCCGTTGGTAGCGCTGCCCAGAACCTTGCGGATGGAGCGCAGGCTTTCCTTGCGAGCCTCGTCCAGCAGCATGTCGTCCTTCTTGGTGCCGCAGCGCTGCAGGTCGATCATGGGGTGGATAGGGTCGCTGTCGCTGGGGCTGAGCAGATACAGCTCCATGTTGGCAGTGCCTTTGAACTCCTCATAGATGATATCGTCCACCCTAGAGCCAGTGTTGATGTTGATGGTGGCCACCACGGTCAGGCTGCCGCCCTCGCGGGTATTGCGGGCGGCACCGAAGAAACGCTTGGGCCGCACCAGCGCGGCAGGGGTGACGGTATTGCTCATGGGTCGGCTTCCCTGCACCAGCGTACCCTGATAGGCGCGGGTCAGCTTCGTCAGGCTGTCCAGCAGGATGACCACGTTCTTGCCGCTTTCCACCAGACGCTCGGCCCGTTCCAGCATCGTTTCACTGACGCGGGTCTGCATTTCGGGCGAATCGGCAAAGGTCGAGGCGAACACTTCTCCGGCGGCGCTTTCACGAATCTCCGTCACTTCTTCAGGGGCTACGTCGATCAGCAGCATCAGCACCTCGGCGTTTTCATCGTTGCGCTTGATGGCGCAGCCGATATCGCGCAGGATAGAAAGACTGTCGCTGCCGGGCGGAGAAACGATCATGGCCCGCTGGCCGAAGCCGATGGGGGCGATCAGATCCACCAGACGAATCAGCATACTGCTGCTGCCGTCGGGCGCTTCCAATACGACGCGCTTATTGGGGTAAACGGGGGTCATCTGGTCGAAGTTCAGCCGCTGCGGATTTTCGACGGCCTCTGCACCGTTCACTTTTTCCACCACCAGCAGGGCGGCGAATTTCTCATTGTCCCGCTGGGCCTTGGCTCCACCCTCGATGAAATCGCCTGTGCGCAGGTCGTAGCGGCGAATCTGGGCCATGGAGACGTAAATATCATCTCGACCGGGCAGCAAAGTGCTGCTGCGCAGGAAACCGTAGCCATCCGGCAGCACTTCCAGAATGCCGGAGACAGGCCGGCTTTCCGGCACCTTCAGCAGATCGGGAATCATGCCCGCTTCCGCCTGCTCCGTAAATTGCTGGTCGCGGCTCATCCGATAGATGCTGTCGCTCAGACGGTTGTCAACAGGGGTCCGAGACGGGTACATCGGCTGCTGCTGGCCATAGCCGCCGTAGGCGGGCGCGGACTGCTGGCGGAAGTTGTTCTGCCGGTAACCGTTGTTATAGGAATTATTGTATCCATTATTATAGGAAGCGTTTCCTCCACTATAGGAAGAATTGCGGTAGCCGTTATCCCGGTTCTGGTAGCTGGGCCGCTGAGGAGCGGCGCGGTAGCCCAGACGGTAGCCGTCCAGCCGGGGCGCATTTTCGGGAATGCGGGGCTGATAGGAATCCTGCCGTTCTTCCTGCTGAACCACGGGCTGAGAAGGGGCGGACGCCTGCGGGCCGAAACGGTTGGCCGTGCCTACGGGCCGCTGCTGCTGCTGCCATGCGGGACGGGGAGAAGTCTCCCGTTGGGGCGCGGTGCGCGCCTGCCATCCCTGACGGAAAACCGGGTGATAATTGCCGTTTGTTTCTTCCGTCCGTTCGCTGCCCCAGGGGCGGTAGCCGCTGCCTGGCTGAACGGAAGTCACATCGGCCGCCAGAGATTCCTCCAGCCGGTTTTCCTGCGGCACTGCGGAACTCTCGGCGGAAACAGTACCTTCTGCAGAAACGGGCGCTGCTTCCTCCTGAGTCGCCGCGGTGCTTTCGTCCGAATCGCCCAGCGCATGATAAAGCCGCTGTACGATCCCTTCTTTATCGATGCCGGCGCTCAGCTTTACTTTGTTTTCGCGTGCAAGCGCCCGAAGCTGCACGACAGTCATCGACTGCAATTCTTTCATCTGCAAACAAACCCCTCCTTTTCCCTTCCCGGAACAACCATTCAAAACTGCCTGTCTTTACGGCTTAACGGCCAGCACAGCATCACGATCCACAGCCTGTTCCACCCAATGGGCGAAACCGTTGTAGGGCGCTTCGTTCTGCGGAATGAAACCGGCGCCCTCCATGGCTTGCAGCACGGAATCGCGGGCAAGTGTGTACGTGTTAAAAGAAAGCGCAATCGCGCCCCCGTGCTTGAGCACGGCAAAACAGCTTTCACATACCTTTGACGCAAAGTTCGCCAAAGACATGACTTTTCTCCCTTCGCTGGGAGCATGTTGTACGCCATAGGGCAGATCGGCCACCGCCAGATGGCAGATTTCCCGCGCCATGACAGCTGGAAGCACGCCCAGGTCGCCGTTCAGAAGCCGGAACGTACGCTCGTCTCCGTTTTTCCAGCCCTCGATGCTGGTGCTGAGACGGTAGCCTACGCTGCGGACCGGTTTGCCTTTCGGAACCGTGAGCGAGCTTTCTTCTCGTTTGTGCTTTAAGCGGTTCATTTTCAGGGAACGCCCCAATAATTGATCCGCTTCCAGCAATGCTTTTGCGTCCACGTCCATCCCGACGGCATGGTCTCCTTCTTCCAGCGCACAGAAAAGTGTCGTTCCTTTTCCGCACATGGGGTCGAGTACCGTCAGCGGAGCGTCGCTCTGCGCGAACCCGGAGGCCGCGCGGGCGCAGTGCAAAAGCAGCCGGGTGAAATCTGCGTTGGTTTTTCCCTTGTACTTCATCAGCTCCGAAAGTTCTTCCGGGTAATAGCTGCGTCCGGCACGGGGCAGAGGAGCTAGAGAACCGTCTTCCCGCAGCTCGGCGGCAAAGCAGCAGCCAGCGTTTGCGGAAATATCGCGCCATTGCGGGACGGTCAGTTCTGGAGCGGAAAATACCAGAAAAGGCTCTCCCCCCAGAGAGCGAAGCTCCATATCAGACGGAAGCTTCCATGCATTCAGAACGCAGGAAAGTTCGGTCATTGCCAGTTTTTCCAGCGAATGACGGTATCTGACGTTCGAGTGCGGCTTCAAGAGCATAGCGTATTGCACGGGAAACCTCTTTTCACAGGGATAAAGAGTACCAAAAACAAGCTGATTAACCCAGCTCACAGTAGTATATCACGTGCTAAAAATAAAATCAAACATTTTTGAACGGAAAATTCGTAAAAATTGAATGAATTACGCAAACGCTTGCATTACATGCAATATTTGCGTTGAATGGAATCCAACGTTCCGTACATATTTCATGAACGAGAAACAGAAAGAAATACTTTGACAAAGGAGGGAAAGAGTTGCTATAATAAGAAACGGCCTTGTGCTGTGCAGCGTCTTTTCACGAACTGCGCAGCGTTTCCGAATCTGCCTCCGTAGCTCAGTAGGATAGAGCGGTCGCCTCCTAATAAGAAGTCGGACTGCCGCCTGAATTGAGCGATCAAGTGCCCCAAATCCCCCGGAATCTGTTCGATTTTCCCTCCCAGAGCGACCGCCAAACAGCTAACGCGAGGCGGAAGATAAAGGGCCTGTGAAAGTCGAACACGCCGCCCGCAGTTAGCCAGCTAACGCGGAAAGCCCGGATGACTCCCCTCGGTCAGGAAGACCGAAAAGCTCGAAAGCCTTGTAAAATAAGGATTTCGAGGACATGGTCCCGTACCTCAGCAGGATAGAGGGTCCGCCTCCTAAGCGGAACGTCGCGCGTTCGAATCGCGCCGGGATCGCCAAAAAGCCCGTTTTTGAAGCAAAAAGCTGCTAACAGCAGCCTGCTAACAAAAGCGGGCGTTTTTCTTTTTCAGCAAGACACTTCTGCTAACAGATTCAGGGGGTCTGTTTGCAGATTGCCAACATTTTGCCCCGATTTCTAACGTCGCTCCCCTTTGCTGGCTCTCAAAATTGCAAACATTGGCGGACGATTCAGCTAAAAAAAGTAGTGGATTTGAAAATCCATGCAGCTCCTTGTTGGCTATTTTTGCTGTTTTAAATGCAATGCCTGATTAAGTATGCAAGAGGCATGAATATTTATGATGCTGAAAAACAAGTGCATCGGTTTAACTTGTGAATGTATTTGCTAACGGAACAGACCCACCAATTAGCTGAAAAGCGACTTAAGTGTTAGCATTTCTAACAACTACCGCCAATTTGTGCCGCTATTTTCATGTTGAAGAAACGCCTATTATATGCTAATATAATGTGAATTGGTGTATTCTTGAACTCGACGAAGGAGTGTTTCGGTATATGATGTTTGCGGAACAAATACGGATAATCAGACAAAAGCTTTTTATGACTCAGGAGGCATTGGCCACAGAATTAGAGGTAGCTCTTACAACAGTAAACCGATGGGAAACCGGGAAAAGTAAGCCGAATCTAATGACAATGAAGAAGATTAAAACTTTCTGCCAAGAAAACAAGGTCAATTATGACCCCTTAGAAGAAAGCTGGCTTTCTATGGATGGCCATGCATTACTACAACATGAGGAGAATAAAGAGAATGAACCAGCTCGCTGAGAAAACTGAAAAACTATACTTTATAGATCTGTTTGCCGGAGCTGGTGGATTATCGGAAGGCTTCATTCAAGCGGGTTTTTATCCTATTGCTCATGTTGAGATGAATGAATTTGCGGCTAAAACTCTCGTTACAAGGAGTGCATATTATTATTTGAGACAGGCTAGGACACTATCAAAGTATTATGATTATATGGGTGGAAGAATTAGCCGGGAAGCCCTTTTGGAACAGATTCCCAAAAGTGTACAGAACACGGTGCTATGTGAAACAATGTCTGACGAAAGTCTTCCAGCGATCTGCAAGAAAATTGATGGTATCATGAAAATCCGTGGGATAAATAAGGTGGATGTAATCATTGGTGGCCCACCTTGCCAGGCTTATTCTCTTGTGGGACGTGCACAGAGCAAGCATATGGAAGTTCCGATGTCTCAAGATCCCAGAAATAAACTATATATTCTGTATGGTCGGATGCTCAAAAAATATAAGCCCCGGATGTTTGTCTTTGAAAATGTAATGGGAATCGAATCAGCAAACGGCGGGGCCACCTGGAAAAACCTCAAAAAGTATCTGCGTCGGGTCGGATATGAGATTGAATGCCAGGAGCAGAACGCAAAGAGTTTCGGTGTTTTGCAGAATCGTAGGCGAATGATTATCATCGGCTGGCTAAAAGATAGTGGGCTAAGCTATCCAGAATTCACCGTTGCTGAAACAAATGCAGTTGTTTCGGATCTTCTCTGCGACCTGCCATCACTTACACCCGGCAAAGGAGCATCTTCTTACAGTAACGTTCCTGCAAGCAGCTATGTGCTGGAACACAGCATTCGCACTGCTGACGATGTTCTCACTCATCATCAGGCAAGACAAAATACGGAGCGGGACATCAAGATCTATAAAAAAGCCATCGAACTCTGGAACGATGGACATAAGCGCCTTAACTACAATGATTTGCCACCTGAGCTGAAAACGCATAAGAACACAACGTCGTTCACTGACCGCTTCAAAGTTGTGGAAGGTGACGATGCATGCTGCCACACGGTGCTGGCCCACCTGTCCAAGGATGGTCATTACTTCATTCATCCGGATATCGAACAGCACCGCTCCATCACCGTTCGGGAAGCTGCAAGAATCCAGTCTTTCCCTGACAGCTACTATTTTGAAGGCCCTCGCACTTCACAGTTTGTCCAGATCGGAAACGCCGTGCCGCCTATGATGGCGAAGGGTATCGCGGAAAAGATTGCCGAAGAACTGAGACAGGAGCGCTGAATATGGAAGAGAATCTGCTGCTGGAACAGTACAGCTGGTATAAAAAGAAAGCGTTAGAGGCATCGCCCTATCACTGTCTTCTTGACTCCAACATTCAGTTGAATCCGCATCAGATCAACGCCTACTGCGCTGCAGTGCAGTCGCTCCACACGGGAGGTATCGTGCTGGCTGATGAAGTCGGCCTTGGCAAAACCATCGAAGCCGGGCTTTCGCTGAAGCATGCGATTGCCGATGGAGCTAGGCATATCCTGATTGCGCTTCCTGCTACACTACGGAAGCAGTGGGAAATCGAGCTGCAGGAGAAGTTTGGCCTGGAGGCGTTTATTCTCGACAGACTTACCGTGGAGAGCGATGCTTACCACTGGCAGTCCTGGCTCGAAAAGGGATCACACGTCAGAATCGTGCTTGCGTCCTACGATTACTCCTCCAAGTTGATGCAGCGCTTCCCAAATGTGAAATGGGACCTGATCATCATCGATGAGGCGCACAACCTGCGCAACGTTTTTCACGGCACCAAACGGGCAAAGCGCCTGTATGAACTGACACAGGGCATCCCGAAAATACTGCTGACCGCCACCCCACTGCAAAACTCGCTCAATGATCTGCACGGGTTGATTTCCTTCATCGACCCCCGCATCTTCGGCAGTGAGCGGCTGTTTAACAAGCGTTTTATTGAAGGCGAGGACTATGCGGAGCTGAAGCGAGAGCTTTCACCCGTTCTCTACCGCACACTGCGTCGGGATGTCGCCCGATACATGGAGTTCCGTAAGCGAACCTGCCGGACGGTGGATTTCACCCTTTCGCCGGACGAGGTGGAGCTGTACATGCGGGTGAACAATTTCCTGAAGCGGGATACGCTCTACTCCATCCCCACCGCCAACCGCGGCCTGATTGTGTTGGTCATACGAAAACTCCTGGCATCCTCCAGCTATGCGCTGATTGAGACATTCGAGGTGCTACGCAACCGATTGGAAAAGCTGTATCAGGGCACAAAGTCTGCCAGCGCTCAGGAGGGCTTCGATCTGTTCTGGGCATATGTAGAGGATGAAATCGACGAATCCGGACTGGAAGAGGAAGAAGACCCGGATACCGCCTTCCAGAAGCAGCAGATACAGGAAGAGATGGACGAGGTAGACGCCATCCTCGCTACTGCCGAACGGATCAAGGTCAACGCGAAAATCATCGCGCTGAAGCAGGCCATTCACACTGCCCTAAAGTTCCAGGAGGAGCACGGAATCCCGCAGAAGGTCGTCATATTTACGGAATCGAAGCGGACACAGAAATATATCGCCGCCGAGCTCCGTAGGGAGGGTTTTGAGGAAGACGATATCCTGCTGTTTAACGGCGACTTTGATGACGCCATGACGAAAGAAATCTACCGCGCCTGGCAGGTCAAAAACCATGGCAACACCAATTATGGGCGCAGTGTGGAATACAAGCACGCTATCGTCGACTATTTCAGGGAACATGCCCGCATCCTCATCGTGACGGACGCCGGTTCCGAAGGCCTGAACCTACAGTTCTGCAACACGGTCATCAACTATGACCTGCCTTGGAACCCTCAGAAAATTGAGCAGCGCATTGGCCGCTGTCATCGTTACGGACAGGAACACGATGTAGTGGCTGTCAATCTGCTGAACACACAGAACGAAGCGGACAGGCGGGTCTACGAGATCCTGAGCAAAAAGTTTGAGCTGTTCGAAGGTGTGTTTGGCGCTTCGGATGTGGCGCTGGGCATCTTGGAAAGCGGAACAAGCTTTGAGAGCATGATACTTGACATCTACCAGCACTGTGATACGAGGGCTGAATTCAAAAAGGCTTTCGATAAGCTGGACCGACAGCTGGACGCGAAGCGCAACAAAAAAGCCAGGGAGCTGCGCGCCCTGCTGATGACTGAAAGTGAAGATGCGAAGGGCGCAGCGCTGGAAAAGACCAAAGCGGCCATCGACACATACCTTGCGGAGGTGGATTACTGGTCACAGTTTGCGGAGCCGGAGGTAGACCGCACGATCCACTACTGGCGGATCGACAACTGGGGAGTTGATACCTTTGGCGAACATGGGACGCTGTTTATCGGCGCATTTTGTGATGGTGCAAAGTTGCTATTCCCTGTTCTGCTGCTCTGCGATGAGAACGGTAAGTTCATCGATTTTTCGGAGCAGGATATTGTCGCAACGCTGGAAAAGGCCAATGATGATGACATCCACTATTTCACACCCACGGACACTGAAATGGCGCTATTCAATCGAATCTATGAGCGGCTGACCATCGAAATGGCAAAAAAGTACCGAGCCAGTATGCAGCCGGTAAAAGAATACAACAAACGGAAGATCGAAAACTGGGTAGGCATCCAGACGGAACAGTTGAATCTGCAGATCGCGGATATGCAGGAGGAAATCAAAGCGCTGGAAGCGCAGGAAGCCGCCGCGAAGGACTTTCTGGAAAAAGTGGACATTCGCAAAAAGATTACGGAGAAGCGAAAAGCACTGATCAAATTCCAGTCGGACTTCCACAAGAAAGCGACACAGATCCAGAACGCCGCATGGCAGGAACAGAAGGAGTTTGCGGACAGGCTGGAAATCCAGCCGCTGCTCCTGGTCAATATTGTACTGAAATTCTGATGTAAGGGGTAAACGTCATGGAACACAGAGGCAAGCTTGAACTGACATGGGTTGGTAAATACGAGGAGACGACGATCGAACCGCGCATCCTCATAGAGGATCCGGAGAAATCCTACGGCGATCCCCGCAGCGAAAACATGCTGATCCACGGGGATAACCTGATTGCGCTCCAGGCGCTCCAGCAGGATTTTGCGGGGAGGATCAGGTGCATCTATATCGACCCTCCCTTCAACACAGGCCAGGCGTTTGAACATTATGATGACAATCTGGAAATGTCCATATGGCTCAATTTAATGCGTGATCGCATCAAACTGCTTCATGAGCTTTTAAGCGATGATGGCACGATGTTCGTGCATATCGATGATGCCTACCTTCCATACGTCACCCTGTTAATTGATGAGGTTTTTGGGCGAAATAACAGACTATACCTTATTGCTTTCAAACAGGGATCAGCGACAGGACATAAGGCCATCAACCCCGGATGCGTAACGACGACAAACTTTATCGTAATGGTTGCCAAAGATAAGAAGCTTTGGAAGCCTAATAAAGTTTACACAAAGCGCGGGCGAGATACTCGTTATGGGAAATACATTACGAATGTTACTGCTCCATATACGGAGTGGAAAATTATCAATCTCACCAATGCATACGCCAGCTTTACGGGGGTTGATTTAGCTACAGCAAGAAAACAGGTCAAGGATAATCCCGACCTTATTGAATCGTTTGTGTTGGAGCACGCTGAATCAGTAATCCGTACCGCCAGACCTGACATGAATGGTGTTGGAAAAGAAATTCAACAAATGGTTCATCAGTCTTCAGCTTCTCCTAACGAGGTTTTATATCTCCATCGCGAAGGAAATCCTGATATGTATTTCATTAACGGTGAGAGAATTTTGTTCTACAAAGATAAGCTGAAACTTATTGATGGTGAGCTTGTCTCCGCAGAACCCTTAACCACATTGTGGGATGACATACTGTCAAACAACCTGCATAACGAAGGAGGAGTCTCGTTCCCCAAAGGCAAAAAACCAGAGCACCTTATAAAAAGGGTTCTTGAAATTGCTACCCAGGAAGGTGATTTATTTCTTGATTCCTTTCTGGGTTCAGGGACATCCATTGCTGTTGCCCATAAGATGAATCGAAGATATATAGGAATTGAGATGGGACAGCAAGCGTATACGCATTGCAAGAAGCGCTTGGATTCTGTGATTTCTGGTGAAGATTTATCTGGCATTACAAAGGCCGTTGACTGGCACGGCGGCGGCGGATACCACTTCTACGAGCTGGCTCCCAGCCTGCTGGTGCGAAGCGACAAGCTCCCCATCTACCAGGTCAACCCGGAGTACACCTTCGAGATGCTCTGCGAGGCGATCTGCAAGATCGAGGGCTTCCGCTATCAGCCGGAGGGTGTGTTCCACGGGCATTCCTCAGAGAAGCGGTTCATCCACATCACAAAGGCGTTCGTCAACGCCGAGTATGTGAAATCCGTCTCCACCGCCCTGGGCGAAGACCAGTCCCTGTTGATTTTCGGCACGGCGATCCAGTCCGATATGATCCTGCCGGACAACATCGAAGTGCGGAAGATCCCCAAAGACCTGCTGGCAAAATGCAGCTTTGAAAGTGAGGTGCGATAAATGGCGGACATTGTGAGCAGAATCAGCTATGCCATGAGCCTGCGCGGCCCCCAGAAGGAAGCACTGTCCTATCTGGACGCCATCAGCGCACACTGCGACTACCGGCGAGACAGCAAAGCAGAGGTGGAAGCCGCCGCGTCCGAATATTGCGAGAAGCAGCGTACTATCAAAGTAGACGACAAGTTTGACTTCCCGTCCTTCTGCTTTGCCATGGCCACCGGCATCGGCAAGACCCGCTTGATGGGAGCATGCATCTACTATTTGTACAAAACGAAGGGTTACCGGCACTTCTTCATTCTTGCGCCCGGCAGCACCATCTATGACAAGCTGCGCAAGGAGTCCAATCCTGCGCATCCGAAGTATATCTTCAAAGGGCTGGAAGCCGAGATGGGCAGGCCGAAGGTGTACGATGGCGAGAATTACGACACCTACCCGGTGCATTATGAGCAGACCGCGATGAAGTTTGAAAAGGGCTCCGAGATCGAGCTGTTTATCTTCAACATCGGGAAGATCTTCAACAGCAAGACCGATACCCAGTTTAATTTCCACAAATTCCGGGAGACTCTGGGTATGTCTTTCTCTGCTGTGCTGGCCAGTTTTGATGATCTGGTGATATGCATGGACGAAGCGCACCGCTATTATGCCCCGGCGTCCATGAAAGCCATCAACTTCCTGCAACCCGTACTGGGACTGGAGTTTACCGCTACTCCCAAGTCCACTGGCAATGTAATCTATGCCTATGACCTTGCCCGCGGTGCGGCGGAGGGATACCTGAAAATACCCGTAGTCATGGGGCGCTCCAACATGGCGGGTTACAGCGCGGCTGATATCGAGGAAATGAAGATCCGGGACGGCCTGACCCAACATGAACACCGCAAGGGCATTATCAGGCAATACTGCGATGATCATAACCTTTTATATGTTAAACCGATTGTCCTGATTGCCTGTCGCGATACAAACCACGCCAGGGATATCCGCGCCATGATTGACAGCGACGAATTCCTGGGTGGCAGGTATAAGGGGCGGGTTATTGAAGTACACTCCAACATGAAGGGCGAAGAGACCGAGGAAAACGTGCGGCTCCTGCTCTCCATTGAGCGCGCGGACAACCCCGTCGAGATCGTGCTGCATGTGTACAAGCTGAAGGAAGGATGGGACGTCAACAACCTGTTCACTATCATTCCGCTGAATGCAGCAAAGAGTGACATCCTGGCCATGCAGACCATCGGCAGAGGTCTGCGCCTGCCATTCGGATATGCCACTGGCGACGAGGATATCGACACGCTGGATATCGTGGCGCATGAGCATTACCGAGAACTAGTCGATGAAGTGAAGAACAGCGACATTTTCCGCTACCGTGACCTGGACAGAACGGGCGTGGAGCCGATGGACACGGTGGATGTGAGCAGTCCTGTGGACGACGCACAGCTGTCCCTGTTTGATCAGCTCGTGACCGATACCGGTACCCGAAGCTTCCGCGAGGTGGACAATCCCCAGACCCAGCAGGATCTGTATGCCGCCTATCTGAAGACCTTCGGCCCGGGAAGGCAGCGGCAGACATCAGAAGCGGATGATAACCAGATTTCCCTGTTTGATCTGCCGGAAGCGCAGCCGGCCGCTCCTGCGGAACCGGCTCAGCCTGTCCCGGCTCCCGTTGATACCGGTGCCGCCGAGAAAAAACCGCTGTCAAAGGATGAGTTCGTTCAGAAGATGCGCGAGTATTCTGGCAAAGCGATCTCCGTCCCCAAAATCCTGGTGCAGACCACATCCGAGGTGAAGTTTAACCGTTTCGAGGTTCGCCGTACCATCCCGGACTTTGAAGTTGCCATGGCGAAAATTGAGCGCTTCGATGCTGTCAATCAGCAGTTCCTCGCTTCCGTGGATGCACAGATTCTCGAAGTGGACGACGCACTGAACACCCTGGCCTGTATGCTGCTGGATTCCATCCCGGAGCTGTCCTATGATGATGCAGACTTCATCATTGACGTGGTGGATCAGTATCTGGCCCAGATCGATGGCGACGAAGAGGAAAAGCGCAGGATCGTGCGCAGATATGCCACGCTGATTGTTTCGGACATCCGCACGCAGATCTTCCAGCATGTGGAACGTAAGACGCAGGATATTCACACCGTCCAGAAGGATCTGATCCTCTTCCGGCGCTTCGTGAAGAACATCCGGAAGGATGGGCGTGTGCGCTTTGACCGGCCCTTTACGGACAGGAGCAATATCAGGAAATATCTGTTCACCGGATATAAAAAGGGCTATTACACCGAGAACGCCTTTGACAGCGACTCGGAGCGCCTGTTCTCCATCATCCTGGAGGAAGACACGGACGTGATCCGCTGGATCAAGCCGCCGCTCAATCAGCTGGGCCTCTTCTGGCAGGCCGGGCAGCAGTACACCCCGGACTTCCTCGTGGAAACCGCCACGCACAAGTATATGGTGGAAGTGAAGGCCGCCAACGAAGTCACAGACGCGGATGTAGTAGCCAAGGCACGGGAAGGCATCCGCTGGTGCCGTTTCGCCTCCACCGCTGACCCAGACGGCAAACCATGGGTCTACCGCCTGGTCACTGATGAGAATATCCATCCTGGCAATACGTGCAGATACACCCTCGGGACCGCCTTGGACATGAAGGAGGATGACTAATGGCCGACAGGTTCAAATACGCAGAAGTCAGGCAGAAAATCATTGAAGCCATCAGAACTGACCTCATTGGCCCGCGGGAAGATGAAGAAGTGCTGGAGGAAAATCCGCGCTATGCTTATCTTGTCGGTATGCTGGATGCTCAGAACGATGATGAGGATTATTCCAGCGCGGGCGAGCAGGAAGTTGATGCCGATATGGCAATCGAAGACGGTGAAGATTATACCGCGGGTGAAGAAGATGATAACGAACCCATCTCCACCACTCGCTTTCAGTTGCCGTCTTCCATCGGCATCAGCTTCTATGTACAGAGCGATTTGAACGGGCTTAATTTGGATGTGTGTTGGGACGATTATTCAAAGTCCTCCCGCAAATATACCGGCAAAGACGAAAAGGAACACAGCCGTGCCGTATATACCCGTATTCCCATGAAGGAGACAGTACGCGTCGTCTTTGCGGATTTTATACGCACAAATGACTATCCGCTTGTCTGCGATTCAAACGTACATGTCCATGTTTCCAGGATACCTCTGAAAGGCGGCTATTCTCTTGTCACAGCTTATGTTGTGAATAAACGGAAGAATCCGGCGAACAGCACTGAACGGCTCATGTTTCAGGTTGAATTAAAAGCCCATGCGGAAGATGGGCGGCCGGTTTTCATAGCGGAGCATATTTGTCGGGAGATTCTCGCCGCAGACGAATTCTATTTTGTGCAGCGTCCCATCCTGGGGCGTGGGCGTGGCTGTGCGGCGGTATGGGATAAGCCTGTTAATGGCAAAACAACTTCTATCAGTACCGCGTTTATTCCGGAGTATGAATTTCCTGGGGTGAGCGCAGCACTTGACGGTTTTGACCAGTATTATTTCTCCACGCTGACTATGTCCAAGAAGGCCAAAAAGGACGAAACGATAGGTAAACTGAAAACATTGGCTGATTCCTATGACAGCTGGATCACTAAAACGCTTTCTGGCAGCAAGCGGATGGAAGATCAGGCTTTCAGGGAAAGAATCGGGAATACCGTGATTGGTCGCTGTCAGGATGCGTTGCGGCGCATCCGCGAGGGTATTCACATCATTGAAACAGACGATACTGCCTTTGAAGCGTTCTGTTTTATGAACTGTGTGATTTTCCTGCAGAACAGCATCAAAAACTATGCTAAAAAGCATGGAACTGATGAAGTTGTATGTAGCTTTACCGACTTCATCAGGCAGAAGGGTAAAAGCAGCAATTTCGGATGGCGTCCTTTCCAGATTGCTTTTATTCTGATGAATCTCGCAGGTATTGTTAATCCTGAGCATCCTGACCGCGAGATCGTGGATTTGCTGTACTTCCCGACAGGTGGCGGTAAGACAGAGGCGTATCTGGGGCTTATGGCGTTTGCCATTGCCAACAGGAGACTGCGAGCAACTGAGGACAGTGAATACAATCTTGATGGAGGCGTTACGGTCATGCTCCGGTATACGCTCCGTCTACTGACTACCCAGCAGAGAGATCGTATTACTAAAATGGTCGTTGCCGCTGAAAAAATCAGGCGGCAGGCGTACCCGCGCTTTGGTACAGAGCCTATCAGTATAGGATTTTGGGTCGGAGGCGGTGTTACTCCAAACAAGTTCGAGGAATTCATTGAAAAACCAGACAGACCGCAGGATGCGCGAAGCGCTGTGAACCATGTCTGCAAGCAGCTGCTGACCTGCCCGTTCTGCGGGAAACCGCTGAAGGAAGAAAACTTCTATATCGATACGGACAGAAAGACGATTGAAATCTACTGTTCTGACAGGGACTGTGAGTTCTATAAGTACCGTGATGGCAGATATCCAATACCTGTCTATCTTGTTGATGAAGAAATTTACAGCAAGTGTCCGACGATTATCCTTTCGACCGTTGATAAGTTCGCGCGCCTTCCGTGGGATGTGAATACAAATGCCCTGTTTGGACGCGTAAACCGCAAGTGCAGTCGGGATGGGTATGTTGCCATCGGTGCGGAACATGGACGGCACAATCGGACTGAAACACTGCCTACATCAACGCTGACCGACATCCGCCCGTTCCTGCCTCCAGAACTGATCATTCAGGACGAGCTTCACCTGATTACCGGTCCTCTCGGAACCGTCTATGGTGCATATGAAACCATTATCGAAGATATGTGTACGCATGACGGTATAAGACCAAAGTATGTTGTGTCCACAGCTACTATCAAAAATGCAGAGGAACAGACTCGGTGCCTGTATGCCAGAAAGAACACAACGCAGTTTCCACCAAACGGTTTTGAAATCGGAGACAGCTTTTTCATCAGGGAGATTCCCGTTGATGATAATCCGTTCCGTAAATATGTAGGCATCTGCGCACCTGGTCAGTCCATGAAGAATGCCCTTCTGTGGATATATGCAATTATTCTTCAGGCAGCCTATACTTATTCCCTTCAGGAAGAGTATAGGGATGTGATTGATCCATACTACACACTCGTCGGATACTTTAACAGTATCCGTGAGCTTGGTGGTGCTGTCCGCCTGCTGCAGGATGATATTCCGAAACGAATTCACAGAATTAAGAGAAAATATGGACTGGAAAAAGAAAGGTATCTGTATCGTAACGAAGAAATCACCTCTCGCATGGCCTCGTTCAGAATTCCTGAAAAGCTGAGTCAGCTTGAGACAACATTTGAGAAAAAAGGTTGCCTGGATACGGCCATCGCAACCAACATGATCGCGGTAGGCATGGATGTAGACCGGCTTGGTCTTATGGCTGTAACGGGTCAACCTAAGCAAAACTCGGAGTATATCCAGGCAACAAGCCGCATTGGGCGTTCGCATCCGGGTCTCGTTGTTACGCTTTACAATGCATACCGGCCCCGTGACCTTTCACACTATGAAAATTTTACCGGATATCATGCGCAGCTCTACAGGTTTGTAGAGGGGACAACCGCCACCCCCTTCTCTGCGAGGGCTAGAGACCGAGTTTTGCACGCGTTGGTTATTTCAGCAATCAGACTGAACTATCCGCAGATGGCGAACAATCCGGACGCCGCCGCAATTGTGTCACTGACAGACGAGCAGATTGCGACAGTCAGAAAAATGATTATTGACAGGCTGAATATTGTAAAACCGTCTGCAATAGCAGACGCTGAGGATGAGATCAACCAGTTTATCGAATGGTGGAAACTTCGCGCGTCACGGACTGATAAGCCGCTTCGTTACTACGTAGTAGGCACCGACCGGTACAACCGTTTGATGAATCCATACGACAAACCTCATGAGGAAGACGAGAAGGCAACCCTTCAGTCCATGCGGGAAGTAGAAAGCTCTGCGAACATGTTCTATTACACGGAGGAATGACATGGCTTACGATAATAACAAGCTGGGAGAACTGCGACCGAACCAGATCATTACGACATTTGGCCCCGGCTCCGTTGTGGATGCTGTCAAGGATTCCGTGACCATTCTTGATATCTCATACTGGAAACAAAAGGGTATGAAGATTATTGATGGCAGGTTGGCGTCCTATCTTGGTGTGGACTGTTTTTACATGCCCCGCACGAGTTTTTCCGGGGACGTTCCTGTTGTAACGTTTCCATACTGGCATGTTTGTTCTAATCTGAAATGCAGCAGGCTTTTTGATGCGCGGACGACTTTTGACCTGGACAAGTACCTCAAATATGGTGTCACCTGTCCTGACTGCCATAGGCCAGCATACCCTGCACGTTTTATTACAGTCTGTGAAGATGGGCATATGTCAGACTTCCCTTGGAGTTGGTGGGTGCACAGGGGCGATTCCGACTGCAAAGGGACACTGAAACTTTATTCAACAGGTAATACATCTACACTTGCCGATATGTATGTCGAGTGCACCTGCGGTGAAAAGCGGAGCATGAGTGGAGCGACTCAGCGTGACAATTTTGAGGGGCTCAAGTGCTCCGGACATCATCCGTTCCGACCAGGTGTAAAGAATCAGAAATGTGGTAAACCCGTTATTCCTTCACAGCGTGGTGCTTCGAATGTTTATTTTGCCGTAAACAAAAGCGCCATCTCCATTCCGCCATGGATCAATCCTCTCTACAACCTCATCGATGAACATCTGAGACTCATAGAGAGCTACAAAGAAGATTTCGGTGAAATGGGTGTTCAGAAAATCTATGAAAAGTACTTCGCTGCTTACGCCAGGGAAGATTTCGATTCTGCCCTTGCGCGCCGTCTGAACAACATAAGGGAGTACACGGAAATCAAGCAAATGGAGTATGAGGCTATTGCCCATTTTGACGATCCACGCTATGAGTCTAATAAAAAGCATTTTAAAGCAGAGGAAGAGCCACTGCCCGGCTATTTGTTGAAATATTTCAGTCGAATTATTCGGATTACAAGACTGCGGGAGGTTCGCGTACTTCTTGGCTTCACGCGAGTAGACGCTCCTGATCCGGACGCTGATGCAGATGAACAGCCTAATATTGTCAGGCTTAGTAAGGGTAGAACTGAACGATGGCTGCCTGCAGCCGAGGTCAACGGAGAGGGTATCTTTATCGAATTTAGCAAAGAAACCATCGACAATTGGTTGACTTCGGACGCTGTAAAGACGATTTCACAGAGATACGAGGATTCCTATCGTGCTTTCTGTGAATCAAAAGGATGGAAGGTTACAGCGACACGGGACGCAGCATATGTCCTGATGCACACCTTTGCTCATCTGCTGATAAAGCAGATGTCGATGTCCTCAGGTTATTCTTCCTCAGCCATAAGAGAAAGAATCTATTTTGGCGAAAAAATGCATGGCATTCTTCTCTATACCGGCAGTTCAGACAAGGAAGGTTCGCTTGGCGGGCTGGTTGAGCTTGGAACTATTGACTCGATGACACATCTGATAAGGGATGCTTTCCAGGAAGCTCTTGTCTGCACGAACGATCCGGAGTGTATGACTAATATGCCCGCAGGCAAAAACTCGAATGGAGCCGCCTGCCACTCGTGCTGCATGATATCAGAGACCGCATGCGAAAACGGTAACAGGATGCTTGACCGTGGGCTGGTGGTGCCCATCCCTGGCCGGGAGCCCTGTTCATACTTCAGAGAGATGGTGAATGCGCTATGCCAGGTGGAGATCTGAGAAGGGAAATCCTTGTAAACACTGTAAGAAGCGATGCCGCCAATGGAACGGACAATGCCGTTTCTCTACTTCGCATGGAATATCCAGAGTTATCAGAATCACGGTGCCGTGAGCTTGCGAAAACAATGTCGGAAGCAGTTTCAACCGGGAGTGACGATAAAGTATCCCTGGTTGTGACTACGCCTCCAACTTTCTCCATCAAAGCAAGACCGACAAAGATTACGGTGGAGACGATGGTCCGCAATGCTTCCAGAAGCATCTTGATAACCGGATATTCCCTGTCAGACTATTTCAAAGACATCGTCGATGAAATAGTTCTGAAAAGCCAGCGAGGTATATTCGTGAAGTTCTTTGTGAATGATATCGAGCATCAGACCGGGTTTGACAGGGTGCTAAGATACAAAGGACGTTTTTTGAAAGTCTACAATTATCCCAAACAGCAGGATGATAAAATGGCCGCGCTTCACGCCAAGGTGATATCGGTCGATAAACGCGAAACATTGATTACCTCCGCGAATCTGTCTTATCACGGGCAGGAAGGCAACCTGGAGCTTGGAACTTATATAGAGTCCACATCCATAGCAAAGCAAATAGATGATTTGTTTACTCAGCTGATTTTCAGAAAAGTCTTTGTCGAGGTCTGAGCCTATGGCTGATATCAAGTCGCCGGAAGAGCGGAGTCGAAACATGAGTGCAATCCGCAGCAGGAACACCAAACCGGAACTGTATTTGCGGAAACTACTGTTTGCTGAAGGCCTGCGTTACCGGACGAATGTGAAGAAACTTCCAGGTTGCCCTGATATGTATTTTGCCAGATATCGTACTGCCGTGTTTGTCCACGGATGTTTCTGGCATCGGCATGAAGGCTGCAGATATGCATATATGCCAAAAAGCCGAGTGGAGTTCTGGCAGAAGAAATTTGAGGCAAACATCAGACGGGATGAAAATGTTCGGGATGAACTGGCTGCTAAGGGAATCCGTCAACTGATTGTGTGGGAGTGTACGATCCGGTGCATGAAAAAGAATAAGCGCAAGGAAAAGGAAATGGTCGATGCGATTCTTTCATTCATTAAAGGAATCAAAACGGCAATGGAATTCTGACTGTAGAGCTTCAAAAAGTACACGTGCTAACTTAAACACTTATATCCTGCCGGATATGCTTTGTGTTATGAGGAATATAACCATTTCATGCGGAATCGATTGAAACAGCTGGTATAACAGTTTCCAGTTTTCTATTTGCATGTAAATGTAAAACCTCCCATGGCTACCATACCACAGGAGGTCTTTTTTATGTCGCAGCGCCGCTGCCGGCGAGCATCTGAAGCATTTTCACCATGTCGGGGTTACTGAGCACCTTGGCCAGCTGGAGAGGATCGAAGCCCATTGCGTTCATTTGATCCACCATGGCGATCTGCTTCCGCTTGACTTCGGCTTCCGGCTCTGCCCCGCGTCCGTTGTAGAATGCCTTTTCAAGCAGCTTCGCGTTTTCCTGCCGGTTCTCATCGAGAATGTGGGAATACTGGTCAGTAACCATGGATGCCTGCGCGTGACCGGAGTCACCCTGTACGGACTTGATGTCGCCCTGGTTCAGCTTGAGCTTGTAGGTGATACTGGAGTGCCGAAGGCTGTGGAAGACGACCGGCGGCAGATTGTTTTCTTCGATCAGGTTCTTCAGTGCTTTACGGATCTGTGCAGATTCGCAAGGCAGTCCAACCGGTGTTGCAATTACCAGATTGAAATCGGCGTACTCGTTGCCGATGGCTTCAATCGCTGCGTCCTGCTCCATTTTCCAGGCGACGAGCATCTCAGCTACCGTTTTCGGAAGGAAAACCTTGCGGATACTTGTGGGCGTCTTAGGCGCTTTCAGCACGAGCGCCGTCCGGTTGTGAAGCCCCTGATCTGGGAAGACCGTGATGATGTCCTTGGAGTCCAGTGCCTTCATGGCCTTTTTGCTCACACGCTGCAATTCCTTGGTGATGGAGATGGATGCCTTGCCAGCCTGAATGCTCTCATCGGATATATCCACACAGTCCCATGTCAAGGCCAGAAGCTCGCCGATGCGAAGCGTACAGGAGAAGGCAAGGTTGAGGCAAAGCTTCAACCTGGGATCCTTGCATAACTCGATGGCCTTGAAGATCGTCTGTGCGTCCCAGATTTCCCGCTCCTTTGCGTCATGCTTCGGCACCGTGGCATATGCGGCGGGATTCTTTTCAATCAGATCCCATTTCATGGCCTGCGTGAACGCGCTGCGGAGCACATTATGAATCTTGCGGACAGTCGCAGTCGTTACAGTCCGGGTTTCATTGGAATACTTCTTCACACAGATCATTGGAACCGCCGGCGTGGTCAGGAGCTTCTGATAGTATCGCTCCAGTGTATGGGACGTGACTTCGGCAAGTTTCAATTTCCCGAGATACGGCTCGATGTAGTGATTGATCAGCCCGGTATTGCTGGAGTATACGGACGGCGACCATTTTGTTTTTCCATAAAGGGAAACGTATTCTTTCATCAGTTCAGAAACCGTCGTGCAGTTCGGAATAACGAAATTGCCAACCTGCTGTGAATACTCGATCTCAATTTTCCGGGTATTGGCTTCACCCAACGTCTTGAAGGTTTCCCATTTCTGACGCCGCTTGCCATCCTTATCGAAGTAAGAATAGACGACACAGAACTTGTCATTGCGGGAAATCACGGATGCCATGAATCATTCCTCCTTTGAAAGTGCGGTCAGGATGTCCATATATTTGAAGTACCAAGTTCGTCCAACCTTCTTTCCTGCGGCTTTACTGTTCCGCAGTGCGCGGTAGATCCGCTGCACATTGACGCCGAGCTTTTCTGCCGCTTCCAGTGCTGTCAGGAGTTCATCCTCGCTTTCAATCTGCGGCAAGGTTGCTTCCGAGTCGATCTTGTGCTCTTCCTGTCCGCTGATCCAATACAGAAAGCTCGCGTTCGTAACCCTTGGGCGGTCAGCAATACGGATCAGCTTCAACTCGTCCTGGTGCTTATAGTACAGCTGCCATGCCTGTCTGGGATTAAGACCAAGGAGACGGCCCATTTCAGGGATTGTCATGGAGCTTTCCTCTGCTGCCCGATCCCGTTCTCGATCCTCTGGCTTCCTGTACCGGGACTGAGATGCATACCAGTCATCAAATATGACTTTCGGGATCCAGAATTTCCCTTCAAAGGTCATCGTCAGGAACTTCTCTCTGTGAATCAGTTCCAGCACGCTGTCCTGGGACAGATTCAGCATTTTCTGAAGGTCAGCAACCGAATACATGTTGCTGTGCAGTTTAGCTCCGGGAGGCTCACCGTCCACCTTTCTGTACCAGTCCTGTCGGGCATACCATTCTTCAAAGCTGGCCTTCACTACACGCTTCTGGCCAGCGACCATAACCGTGTCGAAGACCTTTTTGTTGACCAGGTAGTAGCTTTCCGTCTTTTTCAGCCCCAGTAAGGCACCCATGGCGCGAACCGTCATGGCCGTTGCTTCCTTGCCTGACACTGCAGCTCCCTCCTTCCGCTCTGCTAACCGAGATCGTAGCACGACTTCCGCCAAAGTTTTAGTCTGTCGCCGGCCTGCGTTAGCAGAAAGGCACTCAATGCTGCTGATACAGCCAGGCATGGAAGCTCTCCTTCGGAATCCTGTAGCCCACGCTGTTGATCCTGATCGCCGGGAAGACTTTCCTGTGAATGAGGGAGTACACTGCTTTACGGCCTACGCCCAGGATCTCCATCAGTTCCTCAACGGTATAGCAGCGCCGCTCCTGTGGAATGTTCCGGGTCGTGTTCATGTTCTGCTGAATCTGCATCATTTCCATCATTGCTCTGCTCCTTGATCTTTTTATTGTGGTATAGCCCCCACGCCCCTCCATGTGTGAAGCAGGGCAAAGTGACACCGGCAGAGCAAAATATTTCAAAAAAAGAACCTCCGGATCAAAATCCAGAGGTCAAAGCATACTGTTTATCATCGTTTCAGAAGGTACGTTGCAGCTTCATCGGCGACGTGCGTGACCCAGGCCAGCAGGAAGGCTGCATAAGCGTTGCTTGTGTCGCGGACGGAATCGCCGCCGCTGGTCGCACCCATGTGACAGTTGATGGCTGCTGCCTCATCTGTCTTCAGCTTCATAAACTGCTGTACCAGATAAACCGATTTGGATCCATGCCCGCCAAAACAGTACTTCTCCTCAATGGTGTAGCATGGGACTTCCTGCCAGGTGCCGTTGATTTTCTGGTTCCGTACATCCTTCTTATAGAAATTGACCTTGCATAGATCATGGAAGAGTGTCGCCACAACAACGCTTTCTTCAGTCAGCTCAAGCTCATAACCGGCGATTGCTTTCTTGGCCATGTGGTAAACATCCAGGGAGTGCTCACATAAGCCGCCTTCATAAGCACCGTGATAGCGTGTGCTGGCGGGAGCCGTATATAACCCGATTCACCACAGCTTCGTCACGACAGAAGCGGAGGACGAAGTGATTCAAAAGAAGATGAAGCTCTTCGGAATCAGAAACAAGTCCACCTTCTTCCGGGCTATGATCCTGAACGGTTATATGCTGAAGCTGGATCTTCCGGAAATCAGAGAGACCATCCGTCTGCTGAAGAACCTGACGAACAACGTCAATCAGATGGCGAAGAGCCTTCATGAGCAGGGCTCGATCTATGAAACTGAAATTGATGACATTCGGCAGCGGGTAGATGAAATCTGGAGTGTCTTCCGCAAGATACTGGCACGGCTGGATCACGCCGACAATTAGGAGGGAAAGAAAATGATGAAGCGCACACTGAGAATCGCACTGACACCCTTTATGCTGGTCGCAAGACTGATGCTCGGCCTGGCAGCGTTCACCTCTTCTATCGCCTCGGCGGTCATCGGCTTAGCGGTTGGACTGTTTGCTGTTCTCTCTGTCATCGAGTTTGCCATCGGCTACTGGCAGAATGGCATCGCATTTATGGTGCTCGCGCTGCTGGCCAGTCCGATTGGACTTCCGGCGGTTGCAAACTTTCTTCTGAACAGAATGGATCACATCCTTGGATTCTTTGAAGGACTTCTCTGCTGAGAATCAGCAGTAACACGGCGGCGGTTTGTGTGAATCACAGATCGCCGTCTTTCTTTTTATGGAGGTGCACATGGCGACGACACGCATCATTCCGATGCACATCAATAAGGGCAAAACGATTGCCCAGTGCATGAAAGCGCGAATCGATTATATAAAGAATCCGGACAAGACGGAAGACGGAGAATTCATTTCGTCCTATGCCTGCGCACCGGAATCAGCGGATCATGAGTTTCTGATGGCCCGGGATGAATATCTCAGTCGGATCGGAAGCGGAAGAAAAAACGAAGTGATTGCGTATCAGCTCCGGCAATCATTTAAGCCGGGAGAAGTATCGGCTGAGGAAGCAAATCAGATTGGCTATGAGCTGGCTGAGCGTCTTCTTCATGGAGAACACGCTTTCATTGTGGCGACACATACCGATCGTCGGCATATCCATAACCACATTGTCTTCTGTGCGACAACACTGGACTGCTCTCATAAATTCAGAAATGTGTGGAACTCCAGCCGGCTTGTTGCGGAGATCAGCGACGAGCTCTGCCGTGAACATCATCTTTCAGTCGTGCAGAATCCGCAAAACAAAACCGTTTCCTATGAGAAATGGGAGGGCGATCGATCCAAATTGACGAGCCGGGATTCTCTGCGAATTACGATTGATGCGGCGCTACGGCTGCAGCCTGATGGATTTGATGCACTCATGCAGCTGATGGAAGAAGCAGGATGTTGGATCAAGCGAGGCGCTCATATGAGCATCAAGCCACCTGGCGGCGAGCGGTATATTCGTCTGGACAGCCTCGGTGCGGAATACTCTGAAGTAGCTTTGAGGAAAACGCTCGACGGTCAACATATTCACATTCCGAAAATTCCGAGGAGTGAATATACCTACAGTCAGGTCAAACGGCTGATCGACATTGAAGCAAAGCTCCGAGATGGCAGGAAGGGTCGAGGCTACATTGTGTGGGCTGAGCGCAACAATATCGATGCAAAAGCTCAATCGATCATTTTCCTGAAAGAGCATAACATCGGATCTATCGAGAAACTGGAAAATCAGATTAACGTGTTGCGCTCGGAGCGAAACGCGCTTCATGCCGCCATTCGTGAGAAGCAAAACCGAATGAAAAAGATCAACGAACTGCGGCGAGCAATTCGCGATTATCGTCGAACGGAAGATGTTTACGCGCACTATAAAGCTTCCGGCTGGTCGCCAAGATTCTACAATGAGCACCGGGCAGAGATCGAAGATCACAAAAAGGCGCAGGCTGTCTACTCCTCTGTTGAAGGAAAGATGCCGACGTTAAAGGAATTATCTGCCGAATATGAGGCGCTGAAATCGGAGAAAGAAGCTGATGATGCCGCACTCGAAGAACTGAAACCGCAGCTCACAACACTGAATCACGTCAAGTATAATTTCGATATTTTGGAACGCGACTACCTGCCAGAAGAGAAAGATCCCCGACAGGAAGAAAACCCAGAACGATAACACAGCCCCTGCGTCAGATGCTGTTTACAGCAGCATAACTGGCACAGGGGCTTTTCTTTTTTGAATTTCAGGCGCAGCCAGAAGGTCGAATGACGCAGGAATACGACACAACCACAGAGCGCAAGCTCTGGTTTTCAGGGGCTTGGGGGCGGAGCCTACCAACAAGCTTTTGCAAAACTTAGTAAGTTTGCATTGCTTGCCACTATTGTCCCGAATGGTGTGCAAACGCTCCAGCCCTTAAAAATAAGCGCTTTGAAGGAATTTGTACTGGCTTCTATGGGCATATTATGGTATACTTAAAAATGGTCTGTTATATCCCTTGATGCAGTCAAAGAGGCAGCATTCGAAGAGTTTGCAGGACAGGATACTTAGAGCAGAATACTCGGCTAAGCCGATACACCAATAAATCCAAATAGCCAATGGGATGGGATAGAATCATAAACGGAGCCAAAGGGCTACGGAATTATCTAGAACTGAGCTCGTGGAGGGTACGAAGATGGGAATTTTCGATAAGCTATTAGGACGAGGGCAGGACCAATCAAGAGAAAAAGCTTTAAGCGAAGTACCGAAAGCAGTGCTTCCGCAAGAGACATCTGACATCGAGAAAGCAATTGCTGAAAAAGCATCTCATTTAAGTGAATACAAAAAAATTCCGCTGGGTGAAATCGCGACATTGGGTGGCGTTTTTGCCCAGCTTTCTCCTGCTTTAAGGACAGTTGCACAAACCGTAACCATGGATGGCTTTGGCTATATGCCGATCAACAACCTTGGAGGAGAGGCATTACGTCAATTTGCGAAGAGCACACCTGGCATTTTCGCTGGTTCGTTTAAGGATCTTGCCACCGGGAAAAACACCATGGCCAAATTGGTTAAGCTCGGGCCTCAAACTGTGACGGCAAATTCTGTTATGCCAATCAATCCCATGATGATGGCTATGGCGGTTATGATGGTTCAAGTCAATCAGAAGCTTGATGCTATTCAAAAAACACAGCAGGACATTTTATCATTTTTGCAAGAAGACAAGAAAGCTAAGCTGCAGGGCGACCTGAACATGCTCTCAGATATTTTGGACAAGTATAAATACAACTGGGACAATGATCAGTATCGTAGCAATTATCATATGAAAGCGCTCGATATCAAGCAAAGTGCTGAGCAGAACATCATTTTTTACCAGAAGCAGATTGCCGACAAGATCAAAGGTTTACCTCCGGTTTTTCTCGATCAAGCAATTCGAGATACTATGAACAAAATAGCTGACAATTTTCATGATTACAGCATGGCCTTGTATCTGTTTTCTTTCTCATCATACCTTGAAGTAATGCTTTTAGGGAATTTCACTGAAGACTATTTGAATTCAGTTGCCCAGAGAGTTAGGGATTATCAGACATATTATCAGGATCAATTTGAGAAATGTCGTGATTACATAGCAAAGGTATCCGGTGATTCTGTACAAATGAAAGTTCAGGACGCAGTTGGTCAGGCGGGAAAATTCCTTGGTAATCTGATTGGTTCGTCGCCATTACTAAACAAAGGGCCGGTAGATGAATGGCTTAAAGACGGCGGTGAGCAACTACTCAAAGGAAAAGAAGAGAGAATAGCCAAACTGGTTGCTGAGTTTGAGACAAAGCAAGAAACTGGGAGCGAATTGTTTGTTGATAGTATTCGCAATGTCAAAACAGTATGCAATGAGACCCAAGCTATTATGTTCGACAAAGAATACTTGTATCTGGTTGACTGAACCATAGAGGCTTAACTCAAACGTATAAAGAGGTACTAATACTAATAATGAATAAAAAGGTAGGAGCGAAGGCAATTGTACTGTCAATGCTGATGATGCTGCTAACTGGCTGCAATGTAGCAAATAAAAATGCCTCAGCGAGTTCCACATCGGCAGCAGTTGCAGAAACCGTCCAGCCATTAAGCGTTGTCGGCAATACTGAACAAGTTGAAGGTAAAGTTTACACCTTCGCCCAGGATAATGCTTACAAATTTTCTTCCGACGGAGAAGCTGTAAGCTCTACTGGCGCACAAACATATGGTTCGTTCAGCATCTCAGGTGTTGATCTTACTGCAGAACATGAGACTAAAAACGGTGTTGCTTCATATAACGTTCCAGAAGGACATGTATCAATTCAATACACATATTCCGATGAACTCCTTGGCGCTTCAGATGAAGAATGGCATTTGGTTGATGACAATACAACGTCGATTGATGTTTTCAAAATAGATAACAACATCCAAAAAGGTGCTATCATTTTGCAAAAGTCCATGGACCACATGAATTGGTATAATGTTTCGGTTCAGACAAATGCATTTAAAAACACCCCCGTTCAGAACGGAGTGCTATATGAGACAACAGATATTGAGATGATCAATGGCTGTTATTATCGCCTTGTTGTTGTTTATGAGCTGGCTCAAAAGGTCGGGACTTCAACGGTAGTATTGGTTATCCCTAAAGATGAAATTGAGTACAAGCGTATCGCAGAAGTATATGAGTTCTACGTTGTAGATAAGAATGAACATATTGAACCGCTGGCATCAAATACGAAGCGCTACTCTCTTGGAGAAACGACTCTTGTTTCTGATTTCGCCAGCTATTCTGGAGAAAAGGAGATCAGTAAGGGAGATCTTCACTATGGTTGGAAGCTCGGGAACTTCTTTGTAAGCGGTTTTACAAGCTCCGTTGGCAGTAAAGAAAATGTAGTCTTCCTGAAAAATGCCGGGGATGTTGTGACGCTATGGTTTAACCTCACACAGAATATCAGTGCTTTGAATAACGATGGCGGCCTTACAATTACATCTGACAATGATGGGCATGATCGGTATTTTCAAACACCTATGACCAATTTCGGAAAAGGTATGCTTATCATCAGATATACCGATTATGAAAACGTAAAGCATGATCCAGTCATGTATTACGATTATCTTCTGGCAAATACTATGATGGGTGCCAATACCCGCGTGCAGCTTTTTGAGGAAGGAGATTATGAGGTAGCTCTTGACTATGAAGTGACTAAGAGTCAGCTGATACCACAGACGCATCACTATCGGATATTCTTTAAGTTTTCGGTCAGAAATGCGAATTGTATGGTCTATCCCTTCGATATAGCAACCGGGGCTGAGCTCACAAATAGTTCGGTAACTGAAAACGGATTTAGCCTTGACCTGGCGAATTCTCGCTATCTAAATCTGTATATCAAAAAAGAAGTATGGATGGAAGGTGCAGATGGCTTAACTGAGGATACCCGATTCAACACAACGGCCAAAGATGGTGATCGCTACACAGATGAAGGTATCTACACAATCACGGCAAAGAACCAATATACAGGAATAGAAACCACTAAGAAGATTTATGTGGGTACAAACCGGATTTTGGCAGCATATGCCAACTCCAACTATTCGATTCCAGAAATACAGCGAATGGTCGAGCATGGCGCAACAATATACGAAGATGGGTCTATCTCTATGCCGAATCCCAATGAGCCAACTACTACGGCTGAACCAACTAAAGCACCATTGACTGAACCAGTCAGCTCAGGTAATAAATCCGTGGATGAATCAAACGGTGCACAAAATTCGCCCATTGTGATTGTTATAGTCTGTGCCGTCGTTGTGGCACTTGTTATAGCTGTGATTGGTTTTCCCAAGAAGCGTAGCAGTAAGGAGGAAAAGAAGTGAAACGAATTCTTTCTGTTATTCTCTGCCTCTCCCTGTTGTCATTATCGATTTCTGGTTTTACTGAGAGTTCTGTTGCTTCTCCTACCGAAATCAATTGGGAACAAGACATCAAGTTCACCGGCATGTCTGATGAAAATCTTCTCCCGTATATTGAAGATACAGTTTACAGCCAGCTTGTGACCGATTTGAATTCAGATGAGTTTTTTATCGAAGACGTTTCAGCTGTTTATGTCTCTCAAGAATACTTAACTGAACTGGCCTATAATTCACAAAAGAATGTATTCTTCGGCTACTCTCTATCTGGCTTGGATGAATACTTCCAGGGAACAAGATATGTATTTACAGTGGACGACAACGGCCAGACTACTGTAGCGCCACTTCAGGTCGTTAAAGATACGACATACGAGCAACTACTGAAAAACGTGGCAGTAGGAACTGGCGTTATACTCGTATGCGTGACTGTATCCGCTGTAACCGGTGGACTTGGAACTGCCCCAGCCGTTAGTATGATATTTGCTGTTGCAGCAAAAACAGCGGCAACATGTGCACTGTTTGGAACCCTTATTAGTGGGGTTTCAGCGGCGGTCATAAAAGACTATGAAACCGGTGATTTGAGCGAAGCTTTAAAGGCTGGCGCATTAGGCGCAAGTGAAGGATATAAATGGGGTGCGATATCAGGCGCTATCACAGGAGCTGCCTCGGAAACTTGGGGACTTTTTAGAGCAACACGTCTTGGTAAAACCGTCGAGAATGGTCTTACCATGAATCAGGCAGCCATGATTCAGAAAGAAACTGGATATCCGCTGAATATCATCAAACAATTTCATTCTTATGACGAGTATTTGGTATTCAAAAATGCAGGGCTCCAATCACGCATGATCAATGGACAGCTTGCACTTGTAAGATCAGATATCGACTTAAGTAGGGTTGATGAATTTGGCAGGTCGAACCTTGAAAGAATGTTTAATGGTAAACCTCCCTTGGATTCGACCGGAAAACCTTTCGAGCTCCACCATATCGGTCAGAAGAACAATGGCTCACTTGCTATATTAACGTCCAAGGAGCATGATGCAGCAATTCTGCATGGATATGTAGAAAAAACAGAAATAGACAGAACGGCATTCAATGAAGTAAGAAAACCAGAGTTTTGGAAGACAATGGCCAAAATCCTATCAGGAGGAAAGTAAAGATGCTTGAAATGATCAAAAAGATTCAAGAAGCCGAAGATTATGCGGCCCTTGGTGCAGCCTCCAAGGAGCAAATTGCAGACGCCGAGAATGAGCTGAAATTGAAATTTTCGGAAGATTATAAAGAGTACCTGAGCACCTTTGGAGCAGCAACATTCTGTGGAAAAGAGTTGACCGGTATTTGCTCCAGTGAGAGATTAAGCGTTGTCGCCGTGACTCAACGTGCTCGGAGTTACTACAAAAACTTCCCGAAGGATGCTTACGTAATTGAAGAAATGCTTTTTGATCACTTCCTTGTTATTCAAAAAGCAGACGGTGCCGTCTTCAGTTATGGCCCAAATGATTCTGAAGAGTTGATTGCTGATTCTTTATCGATGTACTTGTTCCCTCAAGAACAACAGGGATAAGGAGATACGTCATGCCAGCATACACCACTCTCCTCCAGAAACCTCTGGAGACAATTTCATGGGAGGACGACAATTTCATTGAAGAGCTGCTCCAAGTGGTGCAGCTCTTTCGGCCTTTCTCCGATGCAATCACTGAGTTTATATCGGAGCGTGGTTTTGACGGTGACTTTACTGATGTGGACGCGAAGGTGAAGTATATCAAAACGGCCTTTGAGAAGGCAAATATGACACCGCCGAGAGAACTCGGAGAGTGGTTTACAGCTGGGCAACCAATTAAACGCGACACTGCATTTCTGATTTGCTTTGCCTTTGGCCTGGATGGCGGAGAAACTGATGAATTCTTCCGGCAGTACTATGCCAAGGAGCGCAGCTTCAATTGTCATCAGGTACAGGAGGCAGTTTACTATTTCTGCCTGAACAATGGTCTATCCTATGCCGAAGCCCTTGATATACAGACACGTGTGCCGCTATCAAAAAGAAGGCAGAAGAGCGGCGATGTTGTGTATACCGGTTCCATTATCGCAGAGCTGAATGATCTGGAAACAAAAGAAGAACTGGTCACATACCTGACGGAGAACATTGATAAGTTCTCTGACAACAACGTGACTGCCTATGAGAGGATCCGTTACCTATGGACGCTGGCGGCAGGAAATGGCGGATTGCTGATGCAGGAGCGGGAAAAGCTGCCTTCTATTCTTGATGATGCAGCTACCGGAGAAAGGAACAGACTTCACTTCGGAAATTTGGGCGTGAAACCCTGGGACGCCTACCTTGCGATTCTCCAACTGGATAAGAACGATGTGAAGCAGCTTAAAGCAGAACGCTCCATATGTCATCCGGAATGTGGATGAAGCTGGTATCCAGAAAGCTGAAACGGAGCGTTTGATAAAGCTGAAGGAACTTGAACTTCAGGAACAGCGAGAAATCCACGGTCGGAATCTGAGACGGATTTTGACTATCATATGGCTGATCATCTCTCTTATCCTTCTGGGAATCATCGTTTCAAAGATTGCCGGCTCCTCGGAAGGCTTTACCAGCGGTTTTCTGATGCTGTTCTACATTGGAGGTCCGATTATTGGCGGCGGAGCCTATCTGATATTCAAATGGCTCCCTGAGAAAGAAAACGAAAAAATCATCGAGAAACAGGGGGGAATCAGATTTCCGAATGGACTCACACCGTTTTCGGAAAAGAAGTACTTTGCCGTTGAGGATTCTCTTCGGTCTGCGGGATTCAAAAACATTTCCTGCGTTAATCTTCATGATTTGAACTTGCTGACCGCGTTGGTTAGCAGTGACAAGATTGATAAAATTACGATCAATGGGAGCACCATCATGTCTGGTGGAAAGATCTATATGCCGGACGTACCGATTGTGATTACCTACCAATAGGGTTATGAAACTTATCGGCTCTTTCGCTTGTTTCAATTCATAGATATACTGGATTCAGCAGAGTCGGCATACTACAGAACCCGTGGAGGTGAGTGGCGGGGCTGCATAGCGGCAAACCTCGCATCTGTATATGGTGTCGGCCGTCCGTTAAGGCATCAATGAATGGCGCAAAACCGTAGCCCGTAAACTTATCTCTTCCGAAGTTGACTCGATTTCGCCGGGCAGCCAGTCCCTGCCGACTATGCTGTCTCTTGCAGGAGGGACGCCATGTTCAAAATCTTCCGTAAAAACTGCTGGGGGCTGGATGTTCACAAAACCTGGATCTATGCCTGTATCGGCGTTACCGATGCAAACTCCCGTACTGAGTACTTTCAGGCTCGCTTCTCGTCCTTCTCCAAGGGCTTGCAGGAGCTGTCTCTCTGGCTTGACAAGTATCACTGCAAGGAAGTCTGCATGGAATCTGCCGGCAGATTCTGGATTCCTGTCTTCAACATCCTCGAAAAAACCTGTCTTGTAACACTTGCACACCCCAAGTACACCAAACCGCAGAAGGGCAACAAAACTGACCGGAAGGATGCAAAGTGGATTTGCGACCTGTTCATGTGCGACATGATCAAGCCGTCCTTTATCCCGCCGCCAGCTATTCGCCATCTGCGCGATCTCGTCCGCTACCGGCGGCATCAGTATAGGGATGCACGACACAGAAACGATTTTTGCGGGGAATAATGGAAGCCATAGGTCAATCCTCCTTCTCATAGTTAGCAACCTCGGTACTTGAGCGCCCGCTTGCTGGTCACCTCAAAGAGCAAAAGCGCGATCGTCACATTGACCGCCGGCGTGATAAACATGAACCACAGGCTGTAGAGCACGGTGTTGTGCATGATGCGCGCCAGTTCGACCGATGTGAAGAGGAAGCGGAAGTTCTCAAAGCCGACCCAGGGACTGCCGAAGAGACCCTTCGCCGGCATAAAGCGCTTGAACGGCAATATGATGCCGATCATGGGGACATAGTGAAACAGCGTAAACGCGAGCAGCGTCGGGACGCACAGCATCAGCAGCTCCCAGCTGGCCTTGTCCCGCCATATGCTCTTTTTCTTCACTCCGACTGATTTGCTCATGAAAGACACTCTCCGCTTTGT
>ERZ827423.934-NODE-934-length-32341-cov-4.423156_pt1 | contig 32341 bp, 25 predicted proteins | sample MGYA00519775_ERZ827423 | MGnify/ENA primary metagenome ERZ827423 (study PRJEB31778, sample SAMEA3449296) | human gut metagenome | biome: human gut; feature: human-associated habitat; material: faeces | place: United Kingdom | collected 2010/2012 ... | reverse complement strand
CGAACTTCCAGGGTGAATGCTCTGAGGTTGGTATGTATCTGGCAATGGCAAGAGTAGCTCACAGAGAAGGTTATCCCGAGATCGGTCTGTACTGGGAGAAGGCTGCTTACGAAGAAGCTGAGCACGCTGCAAAATTCGCTGAGCTGTTAGGTGAAGTCGTAACCGATTCCACCAAGAAGAATCTGGAGATGAGAGTAGATGCCGAGAACGGCGCTACCGCAGGTAAGTTCGATCTGGCTAAGAGAGCCAAGGCTCTGAACCTGGATGCAATCCATGATACCGTACACGAGATGGCTCGTGATGAGGCAAGACATGGCAAGGCATTTGAGGGTCTGTTAAAGAGATACTTTGGCTAAGCTACAAGCCATGCAAGGATAAAATAAAAAGTCACCGGAAGGACATTTATGTACTTCCAGTGACTTTTTATTTTAGATTTATACGGCGACAGCCGTCCATGAGCAAGTCACGCAGTGACTGCGAATGGGTTGCATGGCGCCAGCCTTAGGAGCGCGACAGCCCTTATACGGTTCCGGAGATCACCAGCGTGCTGACGCCGGGGTTGATCCCCCACGCTCCTGTAACGGGATCCTGGGTGTAAGTCGCTGCGGGTACAGTAATACCTCCTGCAGTTCCGGTAAATAATCCGGTAGTCGTATCATACGTATAGTTTGTTCCCTCTGCCCATGCAGTTCCATTAAAATTCACAGTCAGATTCTCCAATACGGGATTAAAGGTATCTGTGATCACGACACCGGTAGCTGCATCTGCTGCCGTATTCCCCAGATTCTGTATCAGGAACGTATACGTCAATGTTCCATTCTCTGTCACGGGTACGGGACTGACGGACTTTGTGATCGTAAGAAGCGGTCCGCTTACCGCATTTACTGTCTCGTTCACAGTAACAGGAGTGACCCCTGCCCCGGCAATCGTCGCCGTATTCGTAATGGAAGCCTCTGCTGCCAGCGGTGCATAAGAGTTCACCTCAGCCTCATAGGTAAGTGTCACATTACCTCCCGCAGGCACGGTAATTCCCGTGATTGTCAGAGGAGGGCCTGCCGTTACAGCCGGTGTTGCCTGTAAAATTCCGTTTGCATAGTATTTTACGGTCCCCGGAATATACGTCAGAGGTGTCAGTTCTCTGGTATTAAACAAATACTCTCCCAGATTATCCGTTACTGTAATTCCATTAAATGCTGTAGTGCCTGAGTTCACAATGCTGATCACATACGTCACATTTTCATTCTGCCCGTAAGTATCCCGCACTGCTGTCTTGGTTGCAGACAATACCTCCGTGATCTCACCCACTGCTATATTGGAGTTTGTAATCTCATTTCCATAGCGAAGCTGTGCCTGATTTGTAAATCTAGCCATATATTTTTGTATCCTTTCATTGTATTTGGATTTACTATAATATATGACTGTTTTTAAGAAAGTTGACGGATTCTGTCACCGCATTTCTTGACTTTCCTCTTCCACCTCCGTATGATGGAATCACAAACATTCACTGGCGCTGCCCCAGAAAACATTGAGGATTCAACATGAAGAAAAAAGTATTTAACATCATCCAGATCGGTGACAAAAGTAACCGTCTGAGCCGGCTCTTTGATATTTTTATTGCTATCGTTATCTGTGCAAATATTCTGGTGACTTTTCTGCAAACCTTTGATGAGCTTGCTTTTTTATTTCCAGCATTTCACGTGATCGAGGTTATCACTATTCTGATCTTCTGTGTGGAATATATTCTGCGGATCTGGACTGCGGACTATCTATATCCTGATAAAAGCGAGTTCCGCTCCCGGTTGCGGTTTCTGATCTCCTTCGACGGCATTATCGACCTGCTGACAATTTTACCCTTTTTCTTCCTGTCCGGTATGGTCATCTTCCGGATGCTGCGGGTGGCGAGAATCTTCCATCTGTTCCGCCTGAATGCCCGATATGATTCTTTCAATGTTATCACTACGGTATTATATGAAAAACGCAATCAGATCATTTCCTCCGTGTTCATCGTACTGATCCTGATGCTCGCCAGCAGTCTGTGCATGTACAGTGTGGAGCATGATTCCCAGCCGGAAGTATTCCGCAACGCTTTCAGCGGCATCTGGTGGAGCATGTCAACGCTGCTCACCGTAGGCTACGGAGACATCTATCCCATCACCACGCTTGGCCGAATCATGGCAATCTGTATCGCCTATCTCGGTGTCGGTGCTGTGGCTATCCCCACCGGTATCATCAGTGCCGGTTTTGTGGAACAGTACCAGCGCAAAAGCAGTCTCTCTAATATTAAAGAAGCAGATATTCATGAGATTGCCGAGATCTTCGTAGATAAACGCTTTGCGGGCAAATCCGTGGAAGAAATGGAAGAGGCAGAACAGGTCACGATCTTCCTCATTCTGCGGGAGGATCTGTCCATTCTGCCTCAAAAAGATACAATATTAAAGTTAAATGACATCATTGTCATTCGTGGTGAGAATCCCTAACAATAGTGAAGACTGCCTCTTTTGCAGGGGCAGTCTTTATTATTTGTGATACTTATTTGGCTTCCACGGTTTCCGTAGTTTCTGTTGCCACTGTTTCACTTTCTGCGGTTTCAGCCTCGACATTCTCGGTCTCCGTCGCAGTTTCCGTTGTCTCGCTTTCCGTTATCGTAGTATCTGTAGTTTCGGTGCTTTCTGTCTCCTCCGTAGTCTCCTCCACCAGATCATCCAGTGTATAATTGAAGCCTGTCACCACGTTGGTGGCCACGACATACACTTTCATTTCAGAGGGAAATGCAACGTAATACTGGCTGGTCATGGAATTCAGATTACCGACATTAATGATCACGCTGCGATCTGCAGTCTCGTACTGAATGGTACGCTCCGGATCTGCCAGTCCGTACTGCGACATATCCGTCACATTTTCAATCACCTGATCTGCCTTTAACGGTGCCACCTTCAGGATCATAGCCTTGATCCGATCCTGGTTCAGATTCAGGGAATGATCGTCCGCATAGTACCATGTTTCATCCTCTTTTTCAAAGGCATAGGTCTCTCCCTCATATACATAGCGGAAGCTGGTAATATCATCGGAGTTTACATCCAGCACCGTCTCCTGTGTATCCTCGGTGATGGAAGTCGCAGACGATGCATTTTTATTATACTGGCGGATGCCCAGGAATGCTGCCGCCAGCACCACCAGTGCCAGCAGCATTCCGATCATCTGTCTTTGTTTCTTTTTCATATCTATAACTCACGCCTTTCCCAATTATTTCTTCCGTCTGCGGAACCAGATCACAAATCCGGCGATCATACAACCGACAGGCAGTATCACAGTAACCAGCAGCCCCAACAACAGAATCTGTGCGGAATCCACTACCAGATTAGAGACCTCATAACTTTTTACCGGAATAGATACCGAGGTCTCATGATCTGCCATTCCACTGAAAGTATTGGTGAACAGGGTCAGGTTCGCACCGCTGACGACAGAATTTGCATCATCCGTGAACAGCTGCTCGCAACCGTACACGACCAGTGTAGCATCCCCATTATCCAAAGTCTTTACTGCCTCAACACCTAATGCGAAGGGACCATTCACATCATTTTCACCCTGTGAAAAATCCTGTGTATTGTTGACATCCTGTTTTGCAAAAGAGCTGTCGGAGGTGCTCAAGAATACATCATAGGTAATATCGCCGGTAGCTGTCTCGTCGGTACTTACTTCCTCTGGGACGATGATGCCCTGAGAATACGGCAGGAACAGATATTTTCCGTAGGTTCCGGAGGGATAGCTGTCAGAGCTCTGTGTCGGCAGGATATAATACGGACTTCTGTAGTAGCCGTTGGAATCATTCTCCACTACCAGTCCTTTGGCAATGCTCAGATTCATGTAGCTTAAGATAGCATCTATATTGGGTGTCTCCTCATCGGTATAACCGGTCACCAGGATGACCTTACCGCCATTATCCAGATAATCGATCACCTTATCCTTGTCATCGGAAGAGAAATCACTGGTGGCGCCGTTGATGAACAGACAGGCCGCATCGTCGGGGATAGCATCCAGATCCATCAGATTCACGGTCTCATAATCCACATTTTCCTTGTTCAGTGCGGATGTAAAAGTGTTGCTTAAACTCAGTTCATTATGTCCTGTTGTCATATATACCTTGGGCATATCATCATTTAACACATAATCCAGCGCACTGGTGATCTGTCCTTCGCCATCATAACCGGTAGTCGTGGTGTTATAACTGTAGGTCGAATAGTCAAAATCATAGGAAGACTCATAGACATCGTTATAATCAATGACCTTGCTGCGCTTGTCGCTGACCACGATCAGGCTGTTCGTGCTGATGTTGCCGGTGGTGTACTGGGTATAGAACATCGGGTTAACGGTGGGATCCACATATTCCACGGTGATATGATCCGACAGATCATCATATCTCTGTAAAGTCTGCCCCAATGTGGTATCCTGATTGTCCTGATTTACCAACACATAGATTGTCACATCATCCTGCATATTTTTCACATAGTCAACGGTCTGATCTGTCAGGGAATAGAGCTTCTGGCTGGTCATGTCGATCGCTGTCCAGCTGGAAGGCATCTCGCCCATGATAATATTAACAACTACTACCAGCGCTACCGCTACGGCGATCATACCGGTACTGTAAGCACTGAAGCTTAAGTTCTTCACGGACATGCTGTAACGACGTTTCTGAATGGACTGTACTGTCAGGAACAGAACCAGTGCCGTAACAGATACATAATATACGATAGAAGATACATCCAGCGTGCCGTTCAACAGGTTGGAAAACGGTGTGTAAAGGTCAAAGCAACGCAACAGCCTTGTCAACAGATTGCCGGTACTGGAAATAATGGAGCAGATGGAATCCATCATATATCCCAGGAACAATACTAAAAAAGTAAGTACTGCTGCGATGACCTGGCTCTCTGTCACGGAAGACAGGAACAGACCGATGGCAATGGCGGTCATTCCGAAGAGGAAATATGCCAGGATCGACAGATAGGCCTCTCCCATGGGAACACTGCCGTACTGCGCCATGATCAGCGGGTAAAAGCAGATAATCGCTACGGGGATGGCAAATATAGTTAACAGCGCCAGGAATTTCCCCATAACGATGCCGCCTACGGACACCGGTGCCGTCAGGATCAGCTGATCCGTCTTGCTCCGCTTTTCCTCCGCCAGAATACGCATGGTCAGGATCGGCACGGTGAGCATGAATAGAAAGGTAACGCTGGATACCACATACGCAAAATAAGGATATCCGTTCATCAGGTTATAAACGCTAAAATACAGTCCCAGGAAAAACAGGGTGACTGCAATAAATAAAAATCCGATAAAGGAACGGAAATAGGATTTCAATTCTCTCTTATAAATGGCTAGCATATTATTCCGCCTCCTTTGTAGTTACAGTTTCTTCGGCTTCCGGCTTTTTTCTTTTTGAGAATAGTTTGTGCTTCTCCGACTGTGTAGGTGCCACATCCTCGGTCAGTTCCAGGAAGATGTCTTCCAGAGACTTCTCCGCATGGGTCATCTCTAAAATGGGCAGCTTTGCTTCTGCCAGTGCATAGAATACCTGCTCTCTGATGTCGGTATTTTCTTTGGAGATCACTTTCAGTTTTGCAATATTTTTGGGAGCCTCAGTATTTTCTTCGATCCGGTCGATCTGTGAGATCTCCTGCAATGCGCTCTTCACCGCAGCGGTGCTTCCCTTTACTTCCAGATCCAGCTCCATGGAGCCGCTCATAAGCTTCTGCAGATTCTCCGGAGAATCGCTGGCTACCAGCTTACCATGAGCTATGATCATAATATGGTCGCAGACCGCGCTGACCTCCGACAGAATATGGGAGCTAAGGATCACGGTATGATTCTCCCCCAACTTGCGGATCAGATCACGGATCTCGATGATCTGTTTCGGATCCAGACCTACCGTGGGCTCATCCAGAATAATAACCTCCGGGTAGCCAAGGATCGCCTGTGCCAGTCCGACTCTCTGCCTATAACCTTTTGACAGATTCCTGATCAGACGCTGCTGCATATCCGTGATCTGTGTCATTTCCATGACCTCATCGATCTGCTGCTTCCGCTCTTTTTTCGGAACTTTTTTCAGTTCTGCCACGAAGTCCAGGTATTCTCTGACAGTCATGTCAACATACAGTGGCGGAAGCTCCGGCAGATAACCGATGGCACGCTTTGCCTCCTCCGGATCTTTTTGGATATCTTTGCCATCGATGGTCACAGTGCCCTCCGTAGCTGCCAGGTAACCCGTGATGATGTTCATTGTCGTGGATTTACCGGCGCCGTTAGGACCAAGAAAACCGTAGATCTGGCCCTTTTCCACACGGAAAGAGAGATGATCTACGGCAATATGGTCACCATATTTTTTTGTAAGATTGCTTACTTCTATCATATTTGCCTCCCTGATATGGTGTGATCCCCCACCTGTTGATATCCCGAATTGCTGCGCGGTAACCCGCTCCCGCAATTCGACTATATTATTGTATGAGGCAAATGTCATGAAAAGGTGATTTCTTTGTGAAAATTGTGTGAACCCGAAGGGATCCGGCTGATCGTCAGCGCCGTATTCAGATTCCCGGCTTCCAGAGCCAGCCGCAAGGGCAGCTTCGCCACCGGGATATCCTCGAAGATATATTCCGGTCCGCCGGACTGGAATAAAAAGAGCACTCCCTCGATGTAGAGCGCTACCTTTTTCTGATTGCTGTAAACCGTCAGAGCGAGCATTCCGTCCGGCTGTCTATGCAGGGTCGAGAGCGCCGGACAGAGCACGGGCTGTGTGCCCCACTTTGCCTGATAGCGGTAATAGTTCTCTGTCAGCGTCCTGCCGTCAGGAGCCAGCAGCTCCTCCGGTGACTGGGCGGTCGCGGTTTCTTCCCGCACGGTTTCGCCGGGGCAGCCTGAGGATCTCGGATATCCACGATACACCGGAATCTTTTCCTCGGTTATCCACCGGTTTCCCGTGAGGAATCCACGTTCGAGACAGATCTGGTGGAAAAAGCGCATCTGTGAGCAGTCCGGCTCCTCCCGCACCAGCAATGCATTGGCTCCCATGCAGGCAAGCAGCTCTAAATCCTGTGTAACCATCTCCGGATCCCAGCCGCCATCCTCCTCTCTCTGATCCGCGTTCCCGCTCTCCCACGGCAGATGATATTCCACGACGTGCAATGGCAGCTCTGCATCGTTTAGAAAGATTCCCTTTTTCTCTATGACACGCAGGTCATAAATCGCCAGCTTCTGCCGCCACCACAGCTGTGTCAGCGCGTCATCCACCCGGAAGTTCCCGCAGGCTTCCACCTCATATAAATACGGATCCCGCATCCCATTCCACAGATGCGGCCGCAACAGCAGCGCCGTCATCGGCTCCAGCTCCCCGGGATCATACTCCCCGCAGAATATCTGCCTTCCGTCTCCGGCTTCTCTGATCACGATCCGGAGCCGCCCGCCACAAGCGTCTCCCTCCCGCAGCTTCTCCGGCAGTGTGAATTCCAGATACGCTTTTCCGTTCTCTATTCTCGTCGTTATCCCCAGATCATCCCGCATGGCAGCCTCTTTTCTCTACAAATCCCGATCCTGACGATTGTCCGGTTTCTCATGAAAAAAGTGTTTGCCATTGACTTCCTTTGTATACATTGTATATATTTTTTCACAAAAAGCTTTTACAAAACCCTTGCTTCCGACCCATTCCGGATTTACTATGGAAGAAAGACTATATAATATACAAGGAGGAACTATTATGCCTTTTATCAATTCCAAGATCAGTACGTCTGTCTCCGCAGAACAGGAGCAGGCATTAAAAACCCGCCTCGGACAGGCAATCTCCATCGTTCCCGGCAAATCCGAGAACTGGCTTATGCTGGGCTTCGAGCCGAACTACAACCTCTACTTCCGCGGTGACAACAGCGAGCCGCTGGCTATGGTCGATGTCAGTGTCTTCGGCGACGAGGATGCCGCAGCCTTCTCCGCACTGACCGCAGAGATCTGCAAGATCTTCGACGAAGTCATGGGCATCGCGCCGGATCACGTCTACGTGAAGTACCAGACCGTAAAATACTGGGGCTGGAACAGCGACAATATCTGACGCTCTCCCAACCCCATATACTCAAAAGTCTGTCATCTGCAGGGTCTCCTGCATGATATGTCCCCAGCGGACTGCGATCTGCTCAATGCCTCTGACACTGGGATGTGTGCAGTCCGCGGAGATCAGTGTCGGATCTCCCAACAGTTGCAGACCATCTGTGAATATCAGACGTTCTGCCGCATATCTGCGCACGATCCGGCGCATCTTCTCCGCCAGTTCCTGCTCTGCATCCTCTCCATTGAATACGAAGATCGATGTGGCAAATACCGGTCGGGGATCCGCCGCCAGGATCTGTGTAAACCGATCGATCCTCCGCTCGAATTCCGCAAGCTCCAGTCTCCGTTTCTCTCCTACCGCATTGATTCCCATTTCCACCGAAGCAAAATCCCAATCTTTACGGGATATGAGATATTCCGCCATCTCCTCTTCCATCAACGCACACCCGGCAAATCCCAGATTCAGATAATCTGTCCCCAGCTGCTGTGCGATCCGGAATGCATAGGAATCCGGCTGGATCAATCCGAGACTTCCATGTGTGATCGACGAACCATACGCCAGATACGTCTTCTCCGGCAGGTCTCCGCTGCGGGGCGGCTCCACTTTCCCCTTCACTCCGACGTAATAACACGGAGTATAGGGCATCACCACCCGCACCACCTCCGGATCATAGGGCAGATGATACTCCTCCGCAAGCTGCCGCAGCTTCTCCATGCCTGTCGGATATTCTATATGGATCGTCGTATTTCCGGGACCGACATTTTTCGAAGAATATTCCCCGCCTCCCTGAAAAGATCCGAAAAAGATATGTACCGTAGCGCTTTCTGCCACCAGTTCGCTGCTCAGCGTCAGATCCACGGCACCGTCTGTCATCCGGAACCGCAGCTCTACGCCGGTGGCAAAACGATTATTCTGCACACCGTCACTGATCCCGTCCCGGACTTTCTTACAGACTCTTCGCAGCAAATACCCTTTTTCCGTCTCTTCCAGTTCTTCTACATTATGGAATAAAATCTGATCAAATATCATGTCCCTCTCCTGTTTTCTTCCTATCTTTTCTTATCTTTTTTATTTTTCCTGTCTTTTTATACAGCGCATATCCTGCAGCTGCCGCTTATCGTGAGATATTTTCCCTGCTGTATTTCCTCTGTCTGCTCGTAAGCGATCTTTACCTGCCGCTCTCCCCATGGATTGCGCAGCACCATTTTGTCCGTGCTTCCGATCAGACGGATCCAGCTGCAGATACCATCCTCCGCTACCGCCTCTGCCAGATAGCCATGTTCGGTATTCACCCGGATATGCGCGTTCCAACCACTGGGCAGAGATGAGAATAGATAGAGTACCGGATCTTCTCCGGGCGCCTTGGGATACCCCTGACATACCGCATTCGCCATCGACGATGTGATATGTCCCAGTCTCTGGACATCCGGTGCCTGTGGTCCCTCTCTGAGCGTCATACGGTTTGCCAGGATCTTTGTCTGTGCGCACGCCTCCAGATCTGTGAAATCTCTCTCATAATCTTTCAGATCATGCATTGCTCCGACAAATTCTTCCATCGCTTCCGGCTGACAGCAACGCGCCACCGCATCCACGCACATATCCAGCGTATTTACCTTCACTTCCCTGCCATAGCCAAAGTGCCTCATTGTCATCGCCAGTGTATTCTGACCCAGCCTGCGGATCTCCTCATTTTCCGTCTCCGGCGTACACAGATCATACAGGATCAACGGATCGGAAACGTGTTCATGGCTGGCATTTCCCTTTCTTGCCTGCGACCGGGCGCTTGCCCAGCATTCTTCCTGCTCCTCTCCCGTCGTCAGTGCCTCGGGTTCCGTGGATACCGGCATCGGCGCAAGCTTCCGGAGGAATTCCTTCCACTCTGCTGCCTCCTCCTGATCGATTTCCAGTCTCTCCGCTGCCTTGATGGCGATCGGCAGGATCCCATGCATTGCCGCCAGCTCGGATACCGCATCCCTGCAATCCCACATCGCCTCGTGATTATTGGTATGTATGATATGGAGCTTTCCGTCCTCTTCCTCCCGGATCAGCGGCAGATTCACATACAATTCCGCACATCCCTTCAGGAAGGGATAAGCATTCTCCCGCAGCCAGTTCTCATCATTTTTCATTTCTGCCAGCCGCCACATCCAGTAAGCGATCTTCGCTGTCGTGGAGAAAATATGACTGACATATCCAAACGGTCCGAAACCGCGTTCTTCCCTGCCGTCCGCTCTGTGGGAGAGATAGCTGTAACGGGAATCGAAGCTGTTACGTCCTTCTGCGAATTTTCGGAATGCTTCCGTCCGCTCGCTCCAGTCCCGTTTGCAAGTGTACAGTTCCTGGAATTCCGTCTGCAATTCCTCCGGGATCTCTTCCGGTCCGTTGAACCATGTGGTCTCCGGGATCCAGAGTCCCCTGCTGCCCCATTGCTGTACGGCTGCCTTTTCACACGCCTGCTGCCAGTTCTTCATATGCTTTACAAAAGCTTCCGCCAGCTCTGTGCAGCCCGACGAGATCAATGCGGCATAATAACAGGATGAATTGTGCCACCAGTACTGTGCACCCCACATTTTGAAGTCTCCGCCGGTGCTGAACAGCAGTCCTCCGTACCGCGGCATATAACTGCCTCTGGATGTGATCGCCATAATATAATAAAAATAGTCGATATCCTCTGTGATCTGCTGTCCTCTGCCATTTTCACTGGTGAAATCATATAGCGGAGTTCTCTCCCAAAAGCTCTTCCACCACGCTTCGTTTTGCCTCCGCAGAGCTGCCATATCCGCGCAGCGCTCTGCCAGTGGAATCTTCCGGAACTCCATATCCTTCTGCAATGTTGCGTAGGACGCGATGGCAAATACGTAATTCCCATCCTCCGCCTCTGTCTCCAGCACCACCTCTGTAGGATTGCGATACCAGGTATTCACCCTGCTGCCCGGCGCCTCCACCTCCACCAGACTCCGACAATAGAACGCCTTCTCTGTGAAGATCTGCTCCAGTCCAATCCGGTGTGCTTCCTTGTGCAGCAGCGATTCTGACAGCTGGTAGTTCTGTTTCTGGTAGGAGACAACACCTTCTTTGTACATCACCGGATTCCGATAGTTACGGTTATTGCATCCGACCGGGTACTGACTTAAGAAACGCAGTGTCCGGAGATCGGCACGGAGCCGTTCCTTCTGCGGTCTTCTGTCCTGTATTTCCACGATGAGGAAATCCTCCTCACCATGCTCTTCCGTCATATTTCCATAACAGCAGATTTCCACACCATTGCCATGGATGGTCATACGACCGTTCTCGACCGACAGCTCCTGTGTCGTATTTTCATCAAATACCGGCTGATCCATCCTGCCCAGTTCGATATCAAAAAAGGCACATCCCTCCGAAAAATCCGAATCCGTTCCGTTCACGGAATGGGAGGAAGAATCCATTCCAAAGACATCCACCCGGTTGATCTGCATATGCAATGCATTCGGCGTCAGCCAGACGAGTGTCCCCATACGACCTGTTCCGACAGGCATTCCATCCTCCGGTAACACTCCGTCCTCACTGTAGTTTGTCTGCGGGGACAGCCGACCGATTCCTTTATAACATAGATTTCCCTTTCGTTTCAACTCTCTGTCTCCTTATATCTGTATATTTCTATTATTTTTTATCTGTTACGCAGGTGTATACTGGAACCAGTCGTATTCCGCATAATTGTCACTGTCCGTAGCTGCCACAGCATACATTCCGATATACACGCCGGTGAATCCGTCACGATATCGGGTACTCAGAACCGCTGCCGGAGCCTTTTCATAGAACAGTTCCTGACTGCCTTCTTCGGATGAAATATAGAAATTATAATATTCTGCCTGCCCGCGTATGGTCATATACCATCTGCCCTGCTCCGGAAGGACACAACTCTTCAGCAGCATCTTCTCACCCTGCTCTACCTGATACAGGCGCAGGCATTTCGCTCCATTCTCACTTCCGATCAGGAACTGATAATTGTAGCCTTCATCCTGTAACAGAGCCAGTCCTGCCTCCTGATCCTCCGACTGCGGTTCGAATTCCATGGCAGTCTGCACCTGGAATTCCTTATGCTCCTGTCGTCTGCCGATAAAGGAGGGTGTGCTCACGGTTTCCAGTCTCTCACTCCGCAACCGCAGGCTCAAAAAGCTGCTTCTCCGCGTCAGGGAATATGCTCCCTCCGGAAGCGGATGCACACTGTTCCACTGCAGTCCCAGCCTGCCTCCTTCAAATCCGGTAAAGCTCTCACGCACGGGATATACAGTCTCCTCCAGCTCCGGCTTACGTTCTCTGGAATTCACCTGTCCATTGGCATTGTCTATTTTCAGCCATTCGTCCTCAGTATCCCATGTCACCGGAACGAGGAACGTCTCACGACCCAGATTATAGTGGAATCCTTCATAGGGACGGACTCCCAGCAATACCATCCACCATTCGCCCCGGGTGGTTTCCACCAGATCTGCATGACCCACCACCGATATCTCGCTCATCAACGGCATATGTCTGTGAGTCACGATCGGATTTCTCTGGCAGATCTCATAAGGTCCCGTAATTTCGCGGCTTCTCGCCATCATCACACAATGGTTGGTAAAAGTGCCTCCCTCTGCCACCATCAGATAGTACCAGTCCCCATGATGATAAATATGCGGTGCCTCCAGCCATTTTCCCTGTGTCTGTATTCCGTCCCACAGAACATATCGCTCGTTGCAGAACTGAAATGTCTCCGGATCGATCTGCTGCAGATAGATCCCATGATGTCCGTCGTACTGTTCCGGCTGGCAGATAAAGTTACCGATATACCACATTTTTCCATCTTCCCCGAAATACAGACTCGGATCGATGCCATCCGCACCTTCCACGACAACCGGATCACTCCAGGGACCTGCGGGATTCTCTGCTGTCACAATATAATTCATCCGCTTTTCATGGAGTCCTTCTGATACAAAGGTATTGATCAGATAAAATCTTCCCTGATGAAAGCGTAGCGTTGGGGCCCAAAGCCCCAGCGCCATCTGACAGTTATCAAAATCCAGTTGTTCTCTTCTGTGGATCACATGACCGATCTGTTCCCAGTGTACGAGATCTCTGCTGTGAAACAGCGGAATTCCGGGAAAATATGCGAACGAAGAAGTTGCCATATAGTAATCTTCTCCCACTCTGCATATGCTTGGATCCGGATGGAATCCAGGCAGAATCGGATTGTTAAAATATCCTGTCATATTGCTCCTGTCTCTCCTTATTTTGCTGCATTTGCCATATAATTGTCATACTGTTCCTGATAGATCTTCAGATAATCCTCTACGCCCATATTTTTCAAAGTCGTAATATAGTTATCCCAATCTGTGTCGATGTTCAGATCACCTGTGATGAACTGTACGGTAGCCTGATTCACATATCCGCCGATCGTCAGAGAGTATTCGGAGATCTTCTGTGCGGATTCGGTATCAAAGGCAATATTGGGTACGAGTGTATCATCTGCGGGAGCATACTTCTGATACTTCTCTGCTGCCTGCTGTAAGATATACTCCAGATTCATCTTCGGGTTCTCTACCAGTAACTGTCCACGATATTCCGCATAGTCAGTACGGATACAAGCATCTGAAGGCCAACTGTAATGCTCATAAGATTTCGCAAAACCTGCTGCTGTCCAGTCAAAATCATCGGTGAGCTTTGTTACCTTGTAAGTTGCGGTTCCACCGCCCAGACCGGTTCCTTCTGTTACATAATCCCATGCATATCCCTGAGGTCCTTCAGACTGTGTATGAGATCCGTCTTCACTTGCCAGGAAATCAAACAGTGCCACTGCGATCTCCGGATATTTGCAGTTTGCAGATACGATTCCCAGCGCGCTGGAGAAATAATTGTTCAGATCTCTGGCTGCCAGACGGATACCGTTCGGACCAGCTACCGGCTCCAGTACTTCCCAGTTCTCCCAGTCACCGTCTTCACCATTGTTAAATGTTGCCTTATCTGCCTGATTTCTGCCACTTGCATGGATAGCTACCAGATGCTCTTCATTATTCAGAGATGCCGCAAACTGATTGGAATCCTGAGTAAAGGTCTGTGTATCCAACAACCCTTCCGCATACAGCTTGTTAATAAAAGTCAATGCCTGCTTATATTCATCGGTCATAACGGAATAATTGACCTTACCATCCTTCACAGTCAGCCCTGCACCGACTGTAGGGTTCGTATTGCTCAGAGGATTGTTGCACTGTACAAACGCATTGATCAGCCATACAGTAGGATCGGAACACCAGCCTCCGATATATCCACTCATGGGGATTTCATCATTTTTGCCGTTTCCGTTAGGATCCTGTGTCTTGACCTCCACGAGGAAGTCATACAGTTCATCGGTAGTCTCCGGCATCTTGCCGTCATTCAGCTGATCCACCCAGGGCTTATAGATCCATACACGGTTCTGGTAGTTATTATGGAAGCTCTCTCCATCTCCACCGTAGGTATAAATATGTCCATCCGATAATACAAGGTCGCCCTTTCTCATCGGACTAATCTCATTCAGTTCGTTCCATCTTGTAGCATCCTTCAGATAATCATCCAGCGGCAGAATCAACCCCTGTTCTGCATATAATGCAGTCTCTGCCTTGGACCATCTCGTAGCCAGGAAGATATCCGGCATACTGTCCGGATCTGTCATAACCAGATTCAACTTGGTCTTCGCCTCATCTCCATCTACGTCATATACAAAGTTCAGATGAATATTGGTCTTCTCCTCGATCCAGTCGGTCACATAGTTGTCCTGCATTGTACCACCACCGGTATTGGCAGCATATACGAACACATCCAGTGTCAGCTTCTCTTTCAGAGGGAATGTCACATCACTGACAGAATCAAACGCGAACGGATCCTCCTCTGTCGTGCTTTCCTGCCCGGTGCTCGTATTCTCCCCCTGCGTCTCCTGTGAGCCACATCCGGTGAGCATACTTCCCATCAGAGTCGTTGCGGTTGCCACAGCCACCAGCTTTTGTAAAAATCTTTTTTTCATGAAATACCTCCTGTTTAAAATAATTTTATCATAATAAACCTTCGGTTTACTATTTTTGATTGATATTTGATTTATTGTTTTTAGCCCTTTACCGATCCGATCATAACGCCCTTGGCAAAATATTTCTGAATGAACGGATACAGTATCATCAGCGGCAGTGAACTGAGTACGATGGTTCCGTATTTCAGCATTTCACTCAGATACTGATTTTTTGCCAACAGATCAAAATCCAGAGATGCTGCATTGGAGAAATCTACCTGAGACATCAGCAGAATTCTCCGCAATACCAGCTGCAACGTGTATTTTTTCTCATCCTGAATGTAGATCATAGCATTGAAATATCCGTTCCATAACGGCATCGCGCACCACAGGCAGAGCACTGCGATAATCGCTTTTGACAGCGGTACAACGATCTTGATAAAAAACTTGAAGTCCGAACAACCATCCAACTCTGCTGCCTCCAGAAGCTCCTTGGGGATCGACTGCTTGAAAAAGGTTCTGGCAACGACCACGTTATAGGCGCTGACACAACCGGGCAGGATCACCGCCCACATCGTATTCAGCAGATGCAAATTCTTGACCAGCAGATAACTGGGGATCATGCCTCCGGAGAACATCATGGTAAACACAAACAACAGTGTGAATCCCTTCCGCCCTCTGAAATCATCTCTGGACAGCGGATATGCCGCCAGCAGCGTCATCACCAGACTGATCACTACACCAATAAAAGTGTAAATAATCGTGTTTTTATATCCGACCCAGATAGAAGTATATCCAAATACCGTCTTATATCCTTCAAAAGTAAAATCCACTGGTAACAGACGCACCTTTCCCCCCATCAACGCATCTCCCGAGCTGAAAGAGCAGCTTACCACATAGATCAGAGGATACAGGACAATGACTGCGAAGATCAGAAGAAGTATATTGTTGATAAAGTACACGACTTTATCCTGCGTAATTCCTTTCTTTTCCATAATCGTCTTCCTGCCTCCTATACAAATCCATTGCCGGATACCTTATCCGCCACTTTATTCGCTCCCAGTACGAGGATCAGTCCCACCAGTGACTGGAAGAGTCCGATCGCCGTAGAATACGAGAAATCGGGGAACGAGGAAACCAGTGACACCTTGTAGGCATAGGTATTGATGACCTCGGATGCGCTCAGGTTGTTCTGGTTCTGCATCGCCAGCACTTTTTCGGATCCTACATTCAGAATGCTTCCCATATTCAGGATCAGCATAATGACTGCTGTCGGAATCACCTCCGGCAGATCAATATAGCGGATCCGCTGCAATAACGTTGCGCCGTCGATGATCGCCGCCTCATGGAGCTGCATATCTACGCCTGCCAGCGTCGCCATATAGATGATGGCTCCGTATCCGGCTCCCTGCCAGACACCACTCCATACATACAGAGACGGGAATGCGGATGCGCTGCCCATGATGTTAAGACCGAACGTATCATATAAGAAGCTTCCGATCACACCGATTCTGGTATCCAGCACCAGTTTGATGATACCTACAAACACGACAGTAGAGATAAAATAGGGACAATAGGTAATCATCTGTACGGTTTTCCGGTACTTTACATTTCTTGCATAGTTCAGACACAATGCCAGGATGATCGAGCAGGGGGTAGATACTAACAGGGAATACAGGGACAGGGTCAACGTATTCCGTATACACTCCCAGAAGTTATAATTTTTGAAAAACTTGATAAAATTGTAGAACCCGTGGTTTTTCGCCCATGCGCTCCCCCAGATTCCCTGCGATACCTTGTAATCCTTGAAAGCGATCAGGATACCGTACATCGGTCCATATGCGAAGATCAACAGCATAATGATCGGTGGCAGGATCATCAGATATAATTGCCAGTGCCCCTGCAGATATTTCAACAGGCTTTTTTTAGAGGAGGCTCCGGCTGATTTTTTTTGTGCGATTGCCATCTCCCACAACTCTCCTTTCTCTTTTTCTTTTTGTTTTTTGTTTGGCAGCTTTTTGTCTGCCCTCCTGATAGCCCGATTAAAACACACCCCATATGGTGTTGTATATATCCATCTCTTTTTGACGCATATGCAAAACTTCCTCCCCAAAAAAGGCGCAAAAAAATTGCATATTCATTTACTTAAAATGAATATGCAATCCTTTCAATATGTCCGAAAACCCTTATTTTTCCTGGGTTTTCCATTCCGTCGTGCTCATACCGGTCACTCTCTTGAACGCCCGGCAGAAGGAATTCTCCGAAGTGTATCCCGTCCGCTGTGTGATCTCCCATATGGTCATGGATGTTGTACTCAGCAGCTGTTTTGCCTGCTCCATTCGAAGCTGTTCCACGTAGGAGGAGAACTTTACTCCCGTTTCCTGTTTGAAGAGTGTGGACAGATATCCCTCACTTACCTGCATGGCTTCCGCCGTACTCGTCAGCGACAGATCCTGATCTGCATAGTGGAGGTTCAAATAGGCGATCACTGCGGACAGCTCCACGACCTTGCCGTTTTTCCGCTCGTATACCTTCTGTCCCAGCTCCAGATACAGATTCCTCGTGATCCGGATCCGCTCCAGCATATCGTCATTATGATTGCGCTCCAGTCTCTGGCAGAATTCCTGATATTCGTTGTCGGATACCCGCAGGATATCCATGATCCGTACCAGATTGATCTGCAGCTCATCCAGCAGCAGATTCTGGAGATAGGGATTCAGGCTTCCCTGAATAAAATACTCTTCGATCACATCCGCAAACGTCTGATAGACATTTTCCACATCGCCCTTCAGTACCTGATGGAGCAGCGCACGGCATTTCTCTTCCGTCGGATAGGTATTCACCTGCTTCTGCTTTTCATACCAAATAATATTCCGGGAGCCGTCTTTTTCCTGATAGAGCTGCATCAACATGGCATTTTCATAAGAAATACTGATCTGCGCCAGATCCTCTGCCACGGTTCCGCCGTATACCCCGATCCCGTCTGCCAGCGCTTCCGGCAGCTCCTGTCCCAGCTTTTGTACCAGAGCTTCGGATTGTCTGTGGTATTCCGCCCGCTGCTCTTTCGGCAATTCCATGATCACGATAACTTTGTCTTCACCGGCTGTGATCACCTGTCTGTCCGGGAGGAATTTGCGGATCAGTTCCGTCAGTACGATGGTATACAGATTATGCGCCTGCAAGGGTCCCTCCGGCAGTTGTTCCGTTCTGCCGCGGAACAGCAATACCCAGAATACCTTATCCCGATAGGCAAACTGTACGTAATCCGCATTTTTATAGATATCATCGTCCAGACCGATATTGCCGTACAACAGCTGATAGCTGAACACCTCCTGCAGAAAAGGCTTCTGCTCTTCCATCGCGGTCTGCAGCTCGCTGTTGGCTGTCATAAGTCTCCGGTACGAATTGTGCAGATGGGAAAACATCGTATTTCCATTGACTTCATTATCATTCACCAGTACTTCTTTCAACAGTTCGTTGATCGGTCGCGCTGTCTTATAAGACATCCGGATGCTGAGGATGATTCCCACCAGTCCGGCGAAGAGGATCAGCAGCACCATATACAGCACCGTCTGAAGTCCTCTGACTCTGACGGCAAGGGACGGCTGCAGGAAGGAATATGTCAATCCCGTGCGTTCCGAAGTGGCGGACAACAGCAGATACTGCTCGCCCTGATAACGAATATATTTGCAATGTACGCCGTCATAATCCTTTTCCCGACCGGAGGCTGCGAGGAGTTCCTCCGTCTCCTGTGCATCAATCATTCCTTCACAATATAACAGCTTCCCCTGGTCATTTTGGATCATCTGTGCCGTATCCTCTGCCAGTGTCGGCATCAATGCTTCCACCGCAGCCTTGCGGATACAGACTCTGACCAGACTGTTGTCTTCGAAGGAATATGACGGAAGCGGGACATCGTAGGTCATCATCTCTTCGGTGATGCCTGCCTGTCCGAAGAGATATTCACGGCTTGCGAGAATACCGTATTGTCTGTTCATCCCGGTCTTGTTCTGCAGCCACTCCTCATAGGTATCATATTGCTGTTCATGAAAATACAGCTCATAAAAGTCCGGATAAGTGTACGCAATGTTCCTGTTGATCACCAGCTGGCTTTGATCAAAGAAAATAAAATATCCGTAGATATTTTCATTTGTATAGGAAATATCCGGCAATGTCCTCTGCAGCTCTATAATACTGTAGGTATTCGGATATTGCAGCGCGTCTGCCTTGCCGGTAAAATTCTGCACCGATACATTATTAAGGATCATACTGCCGACGCCTTCCGCCTCTTCCAGCAGCGTGTCCACCAATGTCTCCGAATAGCGGAGCTTTTCCACCGCCTGAAGCGTATCGTCTCGCTCCAGGATGCTGATCACCCGCCCGCAGTACAGAGAGCAGATGATCAACGGTATGATCAATACGATCAAATAAGTTCTCAGATAGCTGAATACGATTGTATTTTCCGAACGCCTGTCACTGTTTCTCTTCATAATCCACCCATATCAAAAGCTTATTTTAGTTCTGCTTTTTCTGTGTACTATTTTACTATATGCATCTGACACACGCAAGCTGGAAAAGGGGGCGTCTTTTACTCCTGCAACTGTCCGTCCACGATGCGGACAATTTGCTTCGCGGACTGGGCAACGCCCAGGTCGTGGGTGATCATGACGATGGTGTTGCCCATATCGTTCAGTTCCCGGAACAGCTTCAGTACTTCCTTACCGCTGGTCTGATCCAGTGCACCGGTAGGCTCATCCGCCAGAAGGATCGCCGGCTGTCCCACCAGTGCTCTGGCAATGGATACTCTCTGCTTCTGTCCGCCGGACAATTCGTTAGGCCTATGTCCGATACGGTGATCCAGCCCCAGCAGTTTGATAGTATTTTTACACTTTTCTTCTGCTTCCTCATGGGTCATGCCACGCATCAGCAGGGGCATGATAATATTCTGCATGACATTGTAGGTCGGGATCAGCTGATAGTTCTGGAAAATGAACCCGATCTTTTGGTTGCGCACCATGGTCAGATCGTCCTCTTTGGTCTCGTGGATTGCCATGCCATCCAGATAATATTCCCCACTGTCCATCACGTCCATACAGCCGATCATATTCATTAACGTAGTCTTACCGGAACCGGATGGGCCTAAGATTGCCACGTATTCTCCCTTATTTACCTGAAAATTGATGTCCTTCAGGATCGGCAGACGTTCCTCTCCCAGCATATAGCCTTTATTTATATTTTTCATGGTGATCATTGCGTTTTCCATCATAATCCTTACACCTTTCGCACTACTCCTGATTTAAAGCTTCTACGGGGATCAGTCTCGATGCCTTATATGCCGGATAGAAGCCAAACAGACTTCCGGTGAAGACACCGAATAACAATGACAGCACTGCTCCCTGTACCGACAGGGATACTCTCACGTTGAACAGCTGCACGAATGGCGTAATTCCAAGAGCCACCAGTACCCCCAGTACGGCTCCTACCAGACTGGTAAAGCTTGCTTCCAATAAAAACTCCAACAGGATATCCTTCCGGGAACAGCCCAGCGCTTTCAAAATACCGATCTCGTTGGTACGCTCCTTGATGGATACAAACAATACATTCATAATGCCGATACCGCCGACAATAAATACGATCACCGCCATGGAGATTAACAGTAATGTCAGTGTCTCGTTGGAAGCAGAGGCTGCCTCCATCTTGCTTCCGGCATCGCTGATGGTAAATGTGGTGTTGGGATAACTTTCTTTTAAGGCACTCTCCACGCCTGTCATTACAGTGTCCACCTGATTCACATCTTCTGCGACCACGGTAATGGTTGGACTAATGCTCGTACCGGTAATGTATTTGATGTCGGTTTCGTAAGGTACATAGATCGCCGTATCCGGGCTGATGCCGGATGCCACAGTTCCCATCTCGGATAGTACCCCTGACACTATATAGGGACGGCCATCAATATAGACTGTACCGTCATAGGCATCGTAGGCGCTTCCAAAAATTTCCTTTGCCACGGTGGCACCCAGTACGCACACCTTTTCCTTGCTCTCGTTGTTTTCTTCTGTGAGGAAATCCCCGATGGCCATTTCCAGATTACTGATGGCGGCATAATTGTCTTCCACACCGGCAATGGTGTAATAGGAAGCAGAGGTCATATCGCCTCCCTCCACCGATGCTGTAGTGGAATAAGAGATCGTAGTTGCAGAGATTCCCGATACAAAAGTTGCCAGATCATCACCGTCTTCACTGGTCAATGTCACGGCTTCGCTCTCTTCCTCCTGTCCGAATCCGAAAAATCCGCCGAAATCCATTCCCCCGCCGGGACCACCGGACATACCGCCGCCGGAACCTCCTCCGGGGCCTCCGCCCATATTTGTGACGGTAACGCTTCCTCCACCGCCCGGCATTTCAAAGCTAAAACCACCACTGTCACTGCTGTCACAGGAAATATCAATAGCTCCGGCATTCAGATTCTTGAACTGCTCCGCCACTTCTTCTTTTCCACCGGTACCTATCGCCAGCACCAGCATTATGGTGGCGGATCCCACAACGATACCGATGGAAGTCAGGATCACTTTGAATTTATTCTGTGACAGGTTCAGCCACACCAGACGTAATATTTCGGATAATCTCATATTCTACTTCTTCCCTTCCATTGACCTTACTTTCCCACAGGTCTCCGCTCTACTTCGTAATGCTGCTTTCGATCAACACAGTGTCTCCTTCTGCAATATCTCCGGAGATCTCCACATTAGAACCATCTGACAGCCCTGTCGTTATTTCTTTTCTCACAATGCTGCCATCTGCAGTCTTCACTTTTACATAAGTCTTGTCATCCTCTGTGATAATGGCTCTGCGTGAGACATACAGCACTTCTTCCGTTTGTTCCGTAACGAAAGTCACATCTCCTGTCATGCCCTGGAACAGTCCGGAGACATCCCCTTCTAATGTGACAGTTACGTCATAAGTTATATTTCCACTGGAATCCGATGTTGCATCTCCGATAGCCGTCACCTTTGCCGTAAAGATATCTTCCGGATATGCCGTCAATGCAATATTCGCCGCAGATCCCAGAGAGATATCCGTCATGTCATCTTCATCCACTGTTACCGTTATGGTCACTTCGTCCATATCGTATAAAGTAACCAGAGAGGTTCCGGTACTGATCTTGTCTCCGGCCTCCAGCTCCACGCCGGTGATGACACCGTTGTATCTTGCACATACTGCATTACCATCGATATAAGTGCTGAACTCATTCCATTTTTTTAGAGTCTCATCGTAGGTTTCCTGCTGATCGGACAATTCCTGCGTGAGATACCCCAGTGCAATGTCATAGGTCTCCTGTGCGGTATTGTAAGCCAGCGTCCGCAGTTTTTGGGTCTCAGCTGCGGTCAGCTTCCCCTGCTCCAGTTCCCGTTTTGCTTTATTATAAGCGGTCTCGGCTGTGGTTACATTTTCCTCCGCCTGCTCTACTCTCTGTTCCAGCTCTTCCTTCTGCTGCTCCAGGGAATCTGCCGTGGACTGTGCCTGCTCCGTCAGCTGCGCATAATAGACATATCCGTAAGTATCATCTGCTGCGTCGGTACTGTTCAGACTGTATTTACAGTTCGACAATACCTGTGCCGCATCCTCATAGGCTGCCGTTACTTCCTCCAGCTGTGCCCGGTAATCTTCCAGGCTGCTCTTCGCCTGCTCCAGTGTGCTCTCCGCAGAATCTACCGTATTCTGAAGCTCCTGCAATGTAGTACTGTACTCGGTATCAATATAACTGCCGTAAGCAGTGCTGCTGTCATAAGTGTATTTTGCCTGTTGTTTTGACAGGGTCTGGTCGGCTTCCACCGCCTCCAGATCCGCTTTTGCTTTCTCTACGTTAGACTGCAGTTCGTCTTCCAGGTCGGAGACACTGTCTTCTTCCAGCAGGTACAGGGGATCTCCCTCGGACACCTGCTGCCCCACGGAGACCACTACCTCTGCCACGGTCAGGGTAGAATCGTCACCATTGCTGCCGGAGCTGCTGCCGCCCATATTGAAGATCTGACCAAACATGTCTAAGCCTCCCTGAGCTCCGCCGCCGGAAGCACTCATGCCGCCAAATCCACCGGAACCAGAGCTACTGCCGACAGTACTACCGGAGGAGCCGCCGGAGGAACTGCTGCCGGAGGTATCCGTTCTCTGTAGGGCACTCATATCCAGATCAAAGGTCTGATCCACCGTACCGATGTCCACAGAGCCGCTCTCCGTCACCCCTTTGACCAGTGTACCGTATTTTACCGTAGTCTCTTTATAAATGACTTCTGTGTCGGAACCACCGGAGAGACCAATGGCACCAGCCACTACAGCGATCACACAGACACCACAGACACCTGTGGTGAGCTTGCGCCTTTTCGACCAGCTTTTCCACGATCCGATCCGGCTCATCCGATTTTTTATAGTTTTCTTGATCTTTTTCCCATTTTCATTCTGCTTCATAACTGTTCCCAATCATTCCTGTCTGTTTCTCAACATTTGTTCCATCCGCCTGATTTATTGTCCTCCGGGACCGCCCGGCATTCCGCCGCCGAAGCTGTCGGAATTACTACCCCCAGGACCACCCTGCGGCATTGCTCCTCCAGAAGGCATCTGCATATCCTCTGGCATAAGGGATTCATCGAATTCCTGAAGCTCCATATCACTGCCGGTTGTGGTATCAGCACTGCTGCCGGAATCCTCCTGCGTGCTCTTTACCTCTGCCTCAGAGCTGACCTTACTTGCCAGGTAAATAGTATCGCCCTCTTCCAGTCCTGACAGGATCTCAATGTCCACACCGTTGGTAATACCGGTCTCTACCTCCGCCAGTTCCTTACCTCCCAGTGCTGTCTTTCGATATACATAAGTTTTGCCGTTTTCTTCGACAATGGCCTTACGGGACACATAAAGAATATCCTCTTTTTCTTCCGTTACAAAAATGACATCTGCGGTCATTCCCCCATACAGCTTCTCCAATGCGCCTTCTACGCTGATCTCCACAGTGTAGCTTACGGTATTACTATAATCGGAAGTAGCCGTGGTATTGATGGAGAGAATGCTTCCGGTATAGGAATCCTCCGGGTATGCCGTAAAGGTGATATCTATCGCATCTCCCACCTGCAGATCCACAATATCCTCCTGGGTCACATCCACGGAGATTCTCATGTCATCCGACGTTGCATAGGAAAACAGAGCTCCTGTCGTCGTCAGACGGTCTCCCGCTTCGTAGCTGACCTCTGTGATCACACCATCTTCTGTGGCATAGAGAATACCATCACTTCCGACGAAATCTTCAAAGGCCTGTAACTGTTCTTCCCGTTTTTCTTTCGTCTCTTCCGCTTCCTGTAAGGTCTCCTTCAGATCTTCCACGGTAGCATTGTAGGTAGTCTGGGCATTCTGTCCGTTGATCACGGCCTCCTGATAGGTCTCTTCCGTATCCAGCTTGTCAATAGTTTGCTTCGCCCTGGCTGCCGCCAGCTGATTCTCCAGATCGGTGATGGCACTTTCATTGTCCGTTACCGCTGTTTCCGCCTGAGTCAGCGCCGCTTTTGCCTGTAGATATTTTGTTCGTGCGCTGAGATAACCGTTCTGGATCGTCATGAAATTCACTGTATTATCGGTTCCGGCACCTTCATAGCCTTCCTTTGCCGCTTCGTAGGTCTCCAATGCATCCTGATAATCTTCCTGTGCTTGCGTCAGTTTCTCCTGCAAAGATGCGGTATTCGCCTGCTTCTGCTCCAGCTGCACCTGCAGGGATGCCACATTGTTCGTCACGCTCGTACCGGAAGTATTGCGGATAGATGCCGCATAGGAAGCACTGATCTTCTGGGTATCGTAATCGGTCTGGGCTTCCAGCAAGGACAATTCATAAGTACTCTCTGCCTCCGCATAGTCTGCCTGCGCCTCCACTACCGCATTCTGCAACAATGCCCGAACTGCCTCCACGCTGTCTTCCGTGAATTTCAGCAGTTCCTCGCCTTCGGTGACACGCTGCCCGCTGGCAGCATAGATCTCCTCTATCTTCAGATATTTCTGTACGGCATCATCGTCATCCTCGTCGCTGTCATCCTCGTCATCATCACTGACATCCAGATCCAGATCGTAATCTACGGATTTTGTGTTGTATTCCAGAGAACCGCTCTCCGTCACACCTACCTTTAAAGTACCACGCTCCACCGTCTCTTCCTTGTAGATCCACTGTTCTTTCTGAAGTAACGGTGCAATAAACACGGTATAACAGGCTGCCAGGATCAGCATAAGCAGTGCGATCCCCGCCAGGATCAACTTTTTCTGCTTCTTCGTGAGGGATTTCAGTTTTTCAAAATGTGGTCTTTTCAATTTCATGACTGTGTCTGTCCTCCCTGCATGCTCTGTCTCTGCTGTAACTGCTTGATCTCTTCCTCCGTCATGCCGAAGACTACGGTAACGGATTCGTTGGCACTTAAGCTGTCCTCCTCATCTTCTACGTTGATCTGTACCGTCACACTGTATGTAACACTGGTACGGCTGTCAGACGAGGATACCGGATCGATAGCTGTGATCACTCCGGTAAATCCGCTGCCCGCAGAGGACTGCACATAAGCACTGTCGCCTACGGTCAGTTTTGCAATATCCGACTGATCTACCGATACGGTGACGGTCAGCTCCTTCGGATTGCTGTAAACGAATACGACTGCATCGGAAGTCAGAGTCTGCTCCGCCCGTACCATGGTCCGCAGGATCGTTCCGTCCTCCGAGGCATAGAAATATCCGTCTCCCACACTGCTTTCAAACAGTTCCAGATTCTCTTTGGCATCTTCATAAGTACTTTTCAGAGCTGCCAGATCGGACTTAGCTTTTTCCACCGTAGTATTGTAATCGCTCTCTGCACGTTCCGCACTGGACAAGGAAGTCTCGTAAGTCAGCTTTGCCTGCGCCAGCTGGATCTCATAATTTTCCTTTGCCTCCGTGACTGCCTGCTGAAGGCTGGGAAGCTTTAACTGCAATGTCTGTAAGTTAAAAGAAGCATTGGTGACTGCATCCTCATATTTTTCCTGTGCTTCTTCCAGATCCTTCAGGTTCTGTTCCAAAATACTGTATAAGGATGCCAGAGTTTTCACATTCGAGGAATTGCTGTCCTGTCCACTGCTGCCCAGCACATTGCCTGCGGTTCCACCTGCTTGCACAGATCCGGCTGACCCGCCGGTGATCTGGGACCAGCTGATTCCCCACTCATCCAGTTTATCCGTCAATGCTTTCAGGTTCTCATCATAGATTGCCTGATATTCATCTACCTTGAAATAACTCTTATAGGAACCGTCATTAACGTATGACTCATATTCCGCTATGTCATCCTCGACATCCTGCAATTCCTCTTCCGCCCTGGTCACAGCACTCTGCAGACTTGCTACCGTCTCATCATAGACTTCCTTCGCCTGCTGTCCGGTAAGGATAGCACTGTCTCTTGTGTACTCCGCGGTGATCAGGTTCTGCTCATGTTCAATGGCTCCGGTACGATACGCAAGCTCCGCATCCTCCAGCGCTCTCTCCAGTTCCTTTCTGGCTTCCTCCACACTGTCCTCCGTAAGCTTTAAAATCTTATCTCCTGCCGTTACCTCTTCCCCGGAGACCGCATAGACTTCCCCGATCTCTAGCTCTGCCGTCAGATTTTCCACATCGAAGGTCTCTTCCGTGATACCGACATTGGTAACACCTGACGCAGCAGTCATATCCTCCGTGAAGGTCAGCCCCGCCATATTCCCCGGCATGGAAAATTCTGATTGATTGCCGTTTCTATGTAATATCACCACTGCTGCCACAGAACCTCCACCCAGCGTAAGTACCAGTACCAGCGCAATGATGATCCATTTTTTGTTTTTCTTTCGGGAAAAAATTATCTGTTTGATCTCTTTGTTCTTCACGGCGAACCTCCGATTGCTATTCCGTCCAAATTCCATTGTTTTCTCAAGTATAGTTGGATTTTGTATTGAAAAAGTGTTCGCTCTGTGAAAAATCTGTGTCCTGTAGAAGCTTTCCCCCTGCCTGCTTCTATGCAATTGCACAAATAAAGCACAAAAAGAAGGCCCTGTTAGAGGCTGCTTTCGCAAAAGTCTCTAACAGGACCTTCTATCATAAGCTTACGAATCGTGCTATCGCGCTACTGTGTCCGGAAAAACAAATCACCGCTTCCGGGAGATGCAGATATCCTCCAGATTCTGCGCGCCCTCCGGTCCGATGGGTCTGCCACCCGTGGTGATACCCCATCCTGCACGGATCTTGATAATATCGTCGATCTGTCCCTGGGACAACAACGTCTTCTTCCCTAAGATGAAGTTGTTCATCATCAGGATCTTCGCATAATATTCCGTGGTCTCCATGCGGTAATAAGCCTGCATGAGATTGTCACCCCAAGTCAGCGCGCCATGGTTTGCTAACAGTACAGCATTGTATTCCCGGCAGTAGGGTGCCACCGCTTCCGGCACTTCCTCTGTGCCCGGCAGCGCAAAATGTACTAACGGCACACAGCCTAAGGACAGTACCCCTTCCATCAGCACCGGTTCTTCCAGACTGATGCCCGCACAGGCAAACGCCGTCGCTGTCAGAGGATGTGCATGTACCACGCCCTGTACCTTCGGGTTCTCCTTGAATACTCTGAGGTGCATCTTGATCTCGCTGGAAGACTTGTGCGTTCCCTCCAACACATTCCCGTCCAGATCCAGCTTGACCAGCATGTCCTCTGTCATAAATCCCTTAGAAACTCCCGTAGGTGTTGCCCAGATCTCATTATCTCCGACTTTACAGGAAATATTTCCGTCGTTCGCTGCCACGAAGCCGCCCTGATACATTCTGCGGCCTACCTCTAAGATCATCTGTTTTGCCTGTGCATCTGATATATATTCCATACTAATCTCCATTCCGCAGACGATTCCTTCCGTCGGAGGAATCCTCCTTTTCCGTTCCGGCATGCAATAATATATTACCTTATTGCCCTTCTCCTTGTCCAGCTGATATTCCCAATAATTTTTTATGCATGCGAGTAGAGGGTAGGGTGCCATGTGCCAGTGGCACATGTTTAGCACGGACCGAAGCAGAATGAAATATCTTCTCATGTCTATACAAAAAAACGTCAAAATGCTATAATTAGATTTAAATCATTTTGCCGACACATACGAAGGAAGCATAGCACTATGACACGAAATAAAATCAAATTTTCTCATACCAAATGGCTGCTGCCGTTATGGGTACTTCTTATCAGCAGCATCGTCTTATATATGATCGCTCATGCGGTACAGCTGTCCGACTCCAGGCATCTCCGCACTCTTGCGGAACTGAATGCTGTAACCTACGGTGATAGCATGATCGCAGATCTCAATGCCGGTATCAACATCACGGATACACTGGAGCAGCTTCTGATCAGTGCGGACGGCAGAATTGACAAATTTGATACCATTGCGGACAGAATGATGGCAGATTACGTCCAAAGTATCCAGCTGGCTCCCGGAGGTGTCGTAACAGATATCTACTCCACTGAAGGAAGTGAAGCAGGTAAAATAGATCTGATCCACGACAAAGACCGCGGAGAGATCGTCAATTATGGAATTGATCATGATCTGCTTGTCATACACGGGCCTTTTGAACTGAAGCAGGGAGGTTACGGCATTGCTATCCGCAATCCTGTTTTTTTACAAGACGAAAACGGCAATTCCTATTTTTGGGGACTGACTATTGTTATCATCAAAGCTCCGGAAATTTTCAGGGACTCTGTTGATTCTTTATCCGGTTTCGGTTATCAATACCGGCTATCGAAGACCCTCTCCCCTCTGACCGATGAATATACCGTGGTAGACCAGTCGGAGGAGACTCTGATGGATCCCGTCTCTTATGATTTTACTCTGGGAGGCTGTAGCTGGAAGCTGGAAGTCATGCCCACCGGCGGCTGGAAGAATGACACACTTTTACGACTGATAGTATTCTGTGATGTTACAATAATCTTACTGCTGGAGGTTCTTACGATATCTATACTGCTCGTTGACGAGCAACGCAAAAAGTTCCGCAGACTCTCTCTGACGGATTCTATGACCGGTCTCTTAAATCGTAACGGATTTAATTTGCAGCTGGAGGAGTATCTGGAGGGAAACAAGCAGAAAAACTGTGTCGGTATATTACTTGACGTGGATAATTTTAAATTTATCAATGATGTCTATGGTCATACTATCGGTGATCAGGTTCTATTGCAGCTTTCACAATCCTTAGTGCAGGCTTTTCCGGATAATTCCATTATTGCCAGAAATGGCGGTGATGAGTTCTGTATTATCCTGAAGGATTGCAGTGCAGAAGAGGCTGCCCCAATGATAGACGCTTTCAGCAAGGCTTCCCGCTCTTTTTCAGCCAAAGGCGTCGAACACAATTACAGCATTTCCCTGGGCTATGCGGAATACCCCGCCAACGCAGAAAAAGTCTCTGACATTCTCCGTTATGCCGACATTGCACTCTATGAGGTAAAATTACAGGGAAAACATGGTGCTCTGGCCTACCGGTCGGATTTCCACAATTCGAAACGGACACAGCTTGGTTTTTCATTATCGGATATTTCTGACAACCTGCCTGGTGCCTTTTTCATCTACCGGGCCGAAAAGGAGGATGAACGCATCCTGTATGCTAATCAGGAAATGCTTCAGCTGACAGGATGTACGGATCTGGATGATTTTATGCATTTTACGAAACATCAATTCCGTAATCTGGTGCATCCTGAAGATCTGACACAGGTAGAAGAAAGCATCTGGCAGCAGATAGAATCCGGCATGAACGGATACAATGATTATGTCAAATACCGACTTGCTGTCAAAGATGGAACTTATAGGACGGTTCTGGATTATGGGCGTATCGTGGAGAGTGAACATTATGGCTCGGTTTTCTATGTATTGGTAGTAGATTGCGAATTTATCAAAACACACTACGATGATTAATCATAAAAATAAAAGAATAACAAACTTTCCTCCGGGGCATACTGGTTCCGGAGGAATTTTTATATGAAAGATCAGATTAAGTCTTACTTACAACGTTTGAATCACGGAGAAGCTCTGGAAAATGTCCAGGCGGATTTCGTCCGGGAATGTAAGGATGTGGATCCTGCCGAGATTATGCATGCCGAGCAGGAGCTGCTGCGGGAGGGTACTTCCATCGAAGAATTGCAGCGGCTCTGTGATGTGCATTCCGCCCTGTTCCATGGTTCCACGACAGAAGAGAAAATTACCAATGCCGAAAAAACAGCAGCCCCTTCTCTAGCTGCCCAGAAACTACACTCTAAAGACCTAAAGGACCAACGGCTCTCCGCCGCTGCCGCCCTGATCCAGATCTCCGGGCATCCCCTACAGACTTTTACGCTGGAAAATGCAGCACTGGAAAAGCTGATTGCCCGCGCGAAGCAGGTTCTGGAAAATGGAACAATAAATGACGGATCATTAAATGAGCTGCGCCAGATTGCTATCCACTATGCCAGAAAGGGAGACTTACTTTATCCACATTTGAAGGTGCAATATGGGATCAGCGGTCCCTCTGCGGTCATGTGGACAGTGGATGATGAGATCCGGGATGAGCTGAATGCCCTTGCAAAACAAAAAGACCAAAAAGAAACCGATGCATGGAAACAACGTTTGAATGCCGTATTGACCCGCATGGAAGAAATGATCTACAAGGAATCCAATATCCTCTTCCCCAACTGCGCACTGAATTTCTCGGAGGAGGAATGGTATCACATTTACCGGGATGCCAAAGATTATGCGGAATGCTTCGGTATCCGGGGTGATAGTTGGGAGGCTGCGGAAGCACATCTGACCGACACTGCCTCTACGGCTGACACCATGTCTGCGGAACACGCTTTTACAGGTAGTGAGACCAGAATCCACCTCCCCAGCGGCAGTCTGACCCTGTCGCAGCTGACCGCCATGTTGAATACGATTCCTTTGGAGATCTCTTTCGTAGATATCGATAATATCAATCGCTACTTCAACGAAGGTCCCAAGGTATTCAAGCGTCCCGGTATGGCATTGGGCCGGGAGGTCTTCACCTGTCACCCGCCTAAGATCGAAGAACGGGTTCGCCGCATTATCGGAGAATTCCGTGCAGGGAATCTAGACCAGGTACCGGTCTGGATGGACAAGGACGGCCGGACTTTCTTAGTGACTTATTATGCCGTCCGGGATAAGCAGGAGCAATATCTGGGAACGCTGGAACTGGTACAGGACATGGAGTTTGCAAAAGAGCACTTCCGCTAGGGAAATGCTCTTTTTGCTTATATGCCGCCAGAAGAAAGCAAATATTTCTGTGGATGTATTGTAATTTTAAGTTGCAATATGCCGTAATTTTTTTACACCATATTACTGCAGAGAAGCTAAAATTTGGTTATACTGTAAGCATAGGAGATTACTCATTAGTGCTTTTGTGAAGGATGGTATAAGATATGCTTAAAAGGTTCACCTTGAAAAATTATAAAAACTTTAAAGATGAAATTACAATAGATTTTGAAAATATTGCAGGTTATCAGTTTAATACAGATTGTCTTTCGGATGGTGTTATTGGAAAAATGTTAATTTATGGGTGCAATGCAACTGGAAAGACGAATCTGGGAAAAGCACTTCTGAATATTACTTTAACAATGTTCGGTATAATAAGATATACAGGTAATGGAATTTTACTTAATGCAGATTCTAAAGAGGATGCGGCAACGTTTCAATATGAATTTCAGTTTGATGACACAGAATTAAGTTATAAATACTGACTCATTTCCCAAAGACCAGAACAATATAGAAGTATGATTTTTTAAAAGTTTCATAATTGCTTTTAGCCCTATCCAGTACAGCTTCTTTCCACTGAGGCAATGATCCCGGAACATTATAGGACGGTTCTATTGCTCCCATTTTTTGCCATGAGCCATGACTTTCCAGATTTGTTTCCGCCATCATATAGACCCCCATCTCATCGCACATATAATAAAAAGGAATTTGATTAGGATAATGACTTGTCCTTACCGCATTAATATGATTCTTTTGAAAATATTCCAGATCTAAAAGCATTTCTTTTTCCGTAATGCATCTACCTACATGTGGTTCCCATAGTCGCTATGTGCATCCATTCGGTTTACTTGGTATATTTCTGGATCATCTAGCCATCTGATATCTGCTTTCATCTTATACCTCGCTTTATATTTGTCCATTTTCTGCATTTATCCTTTTTGATTTTTAATTATTTCAACTATCTGAATCATTCTTTCCAGACATATATCA
>ERZ827423.933-NODE-933-length-32347-cov-9.069212_pt1 | contig 32347 bp, 27 predicted proteins | sample MGYA00519775_ERZ827423 | MGnify/ENA primary metagenome ERZ827423 (study PRJEB31778, sample SAMEA3449296) | human gut metagenome | biome: human gut; feature: human-associated habitat; material: faeces | place: United Kingdom | collected 2010/2012 ... | reverse complement strand
GCGAAAAGGGGTCAAGGGGCAATTGCCCCTTGCAGGGTCAAGGGACAGAGTCCCTTGTGGGGTCTGGGGCAACGCCCCAGTCGTACTTTTAATTATGAGGTGATTGGAATGCGTAAGGCGATTATTGCGGGTAACTGGAAGATGAATAAGACCCCCGCGGAAGCGGCGGCGCTGGTCAATGACTTGAAGCCCCTCGTGAAGGACGCGAGCTGCGACGTGGTCGTGTGCGTTCCGGCGGTGGACATTGCGGCGGTCAAGGCGGCGGCGGAAGGCTCGAACATCCATGTGGGCGCGGAGAACGTGCACTGGGCGGCGTCCGGCGCGTACACCGGCGAACTGTCCGCGGAGATGCTCGTGGCTGCTGGCGTGGAATACGTCATCATCGGCCACAGCGAGCGCCGCCAGTACTTTGGCGAAACCGACCAGACGGTCAACAAGCGCGTGCTGGCGGCTGTTGCGGCGGGGCTGAAAGTCATCCTGTGCGTCGGCGAAATGAAGGACGTGCGTGAAGCGGGCGCGACCGACGGCTTGGTGGATTATCAGACCATCATGGCGCTGAACGGTCTGACCGCCGAGCAGGTGGCGGACGTCGTTATCGCTTACGAACCCGTTTGGGCGATTGGCACCGGTCTGACCGCGACCGACGAGCAGGCGAACGAGACCATCGGCGTCATCCGCAAGGCGGTTGCCCGCAAGTATGGTCAGGAATGCGCTGACAAGGTGCGCATCCAGTACGGTGGATCGATGAATCCCAAGAACGTCAAGGGCTTGATGGCGCAGCCCGAAATCGACGGCGGCCTGATTGGCGGCGCGTCCCTGAAGGCGCCCGACTTCTCCCTCGTCGTGAATTACGACAAGTAAGACAAGTCGTATTGAACATCCACACGGTCAGTTTTACGCTGACCGTGTTTTTTTTGTGTACTTTGAATAAAAGTGCCGCGTTAAAACATGACTTTTTGCCGCCTTTGTGCTATGATAATTAAGGAATACACGAATGCTATTTCCTGCATTCACCTGCGCCATGTGCTTGCATCTTGGCGCATTCTCATTTGGAAATAGTACAAGGAGTTATTATTATAATGAAGAAAACGTTTTTCCCAGCGCATCTTATCGGCACGGTCAGCGCGCCGGCGTCCAAATCCGAAGCGCATCGGCGCATGATTTGCGCAGGGCTGACCCAAGGTGAAACGATGCTGACCGGCTTTATGGATTCTGCGGACATGGCGGCGACGATGCGCTGCCTCGGTGCGCTCGGAAGCACCTTCAACCGCGACGGCGACACCCTGACCATCAGCGGAATGCAGGGGAAAATTGCGAAAATGCCCGTGATGGACTGCGGCGAAAGCGGATCGACCCTGCGCTTTTTTGTGCCGATTGCGCTGACGGTGGCGGGCGGCACGGTGTTCCGGATGCATGGGCGGCTCGGTTCACGCCCGATGGACGTGTACCGCGACCTGTTTGTGCCGCGCGGGGTGCGCTGGTATATGGGCGTGGGCGCGGACGGCGCGGCGGAACTGACCGTGCGCGGCAAAATGGAGCCGGGCGACTATGTGCTGCCGGGCGACGTGTCCAGCCAGTTTGTGTCGGGGCTGCTGTTTGCGCTGCCGCTGCTGCCGGGCAATTCGACGCTGACGGTGCAGCAGCCGGTGGAAAGTGAGAGCTACATCCGCATGACCATCGAGGCCATTGCCGCCAGCGGCATCGAGGTGCAGGAAAGCAACGCGTTCAGCTGGCGGATTCCCGGTCATCAGCAGTACAAAAGCCACTCGTGCCACTTGAACGGCGATTATTCGCAGGCGGCGGTGCTGTGCTGCGCGGGTGCGCTGGGGCATGATATCACCGTCACGCATCTGTCGCCCGTGACGACGCAGGGCGACCGCGCGATTCTCCGCCACCTGATGGCGTTGGGCGCAACGGTGGAGGAGAGCGACAACCACATCCGCGTGAAGGCGGACAAGCTGCACGGCGCGACGCTGGACATGCACGACTGCCCGGACATTGCGCCGATTCTGGCGCTGACGGCGCAGCTTGCGGAAGGGGAGTCGCGCCTGACGCACTGCGGGCGGCTGCGCCTGAAGGAGTGCGACCGGCTGGCGGCAACGGTGGAAATCCTGAACCTGCTGGGCGGCGACGCGAAGGCGGATGGGGACGACATTGTGCTGCACGGCGTGAAGCAGCTGCGCGGCGGTATCACCCTGCCGAACTACGGCGACCACCGCATGGTCATGCTTGCATCCATTGCGGCGACGAAGTGCGAACAGCCCATTGAGATGGACGGCATTGAAGCAATTGACAAATCGTGGCCGGAGTACCTGAAAGTTTATCAGATGCTGGGAGGAAAGTGCGAATGAGCAGCGCTTTCGGGCAGTATTTGAAGCTGTCGATTTTTGGCCAGAGTCACGGCGAAGCGCTCGGTGTGACGCTCGATGGCTTTCCGGCAGGTATGACGATTGACATGGAGCAGCTTCTTGCGGAAATGGCGCGCCGTGCGCCGGGGCAGAGCCTGATGACGACCGCACGCAAGGAGCCGGATGCGCCGGAGTTCTTGTCAGGTGTGCTGAACGGGCGGACGACGGGTCAGCCGATTTGCGCCATCATCCGCAACACGAATCAGCGCTCGAGGGACTATGGCGACGGCGTGGATTTGGTGCGTCCGGGTCATGCGGATTACACCGGACATGTGCGCTACTTCGGTTTTGAGGATTGGCGCGGCGGCGGCAGCTTCTCCGGACGGCTGACGGCGGGGATTGTGCTGGCGGGCGCACTGTGCAGCCAGTATCTGGTGCATCAGGGCGTAAAAATCGCCTGCCACATCCAGCAATTGGGCGATGTGCGGGATGCGTCGTTCCTGGCGGCAGATGCGGCGGCGGACTATGCGTTCCTCAAGGGGATGCACCTGCCCGTGCTGACGGCGGGGCTGAATCAACAGATGGAAGAAACGGTGCTGGCGGCACGGGATAAGCAGGATTCCGTCGGCGGCGTGCTGGAGTGTATGGTGACGGGGCTTCCGGCAGGGCTGGGCGCGCCGTTCTTTGATAGTGTCGAGAGTGTGCTGAGCCACTTGCTGTTCGCGATTCCGGCAGTCAAGGGCGTTGAATTTGGTGAGGGCTTCGGCTTTGCATCCATGCGGGGGAGTCAGGCGAACGACCCGTTCCGCATGGAAAACGGCGAAGTTACGACGGAAAGCAATCATTCCGGCGGCATCAACGGCGGCATCACGAACGGAATGCCGGTGATTTTCCGCTGCGCCGTGCGCCCGACCCCCTCCATCGGCCAGAAACAGCGGACAGTGTCCCTGCGCACGGGCGAAAACGCGGACTTGGGGATTCATGGGCGGCATGACCCATGCATTTTGCCGCGCGCCGTGCCGGTAGTGGAGGCAATGACGGCGATTGGCATGATGGAACTGTGGAAGGAGCGAGCAGCGTGTCTGGACGGGTCGAAGTGATTGCGTTTCCAGGAACGAGTGGAAGTTTCTCCGGCGCGGCGGCACAGGAAGCGTTCCCGAACGGGCAGTGTGCCGGCTTCCCGACCTTCCCGGAGGCAGCGAAGGCGGTCATCGAGGGGCTGGCGGATTATGCGCTGCTGCCGGTGGAGAATTCCTTTGCGGGCGCGGTGCTGCCGACGTATTCGTTGCTGGAAAAGCTGCCGCTGCATATTGTCGGGGAGACGATGAAGGCGGTGCGCCACAACCTGTTAGGCGTGCCGGGAGCGACGCTGGCGGGAATTCGGCGGATTGCGAGCCATCCACAGGCGATTGCACAGTGCGACGTGTTCCTGCAGGGAATGAAGGGCGTGCAGATTACGCCCTCGGAAAACACGGCGATTTCCGCGCGGGATGTGGCTGCACAGGGTGACCTGTCATATGCGGCGATTGCGAGCGAAGAGGCGGCGCGCAGCTTCGGGCTGATTGTGCTGGCGAAAAACATACAGACCAGCAGTGCCAATACGACACGCTTCCTGATTCTTTCGCGCACTGAAACGCCGCTGGCAACGCCGAGCAAGGCGACTGTCGTCTTTACGGTCAAGAACGAGGTTGGCGCGCTGGTGCGGGTGCTGGCGTCATTCGCGGAAAGCGGGCTGAACATGTCGCGCATCGAGAGCCGCCCCATGCCGGAAACGCCGTTCCAGTATTTCTTTTCCGCGGATTTTGAGGGCCGCATGGATGCGGAGCACCTGTCACGCGCCATGGAAGCAGCCCGCCCGTACACCTGCGAACTGCGGCTCTTAGGCGTCTACCCGAAGGCAATTCCACCGAAAAGGGAAAATGAAGCGAATAATTCGTGAAAAATTGCAAAAATGGGGTTGACAAAGCCGAAAAAAAGTGTTATTATAATATAGCTGTCAGGAACGGAAACGCTTCCAAACAAAGCGCTTTCGGCACAGCGTGTGGGCCCGTAGCTCAGCTGGATAGAGTGTTTGACTACGAATCAAAAGGTCGTGGGTTCGAATCCCGCCGGGCTCATCACAGAGGCACAGCCGTAAGGCTGTGCCTTTTTGCGTACTGTAATGGCGTACTTTCGCTGTATTCTTTTGCCGCGTACGTTGACGCTGTCCGCTGAAAATGCTACAATAGAACCAAACCATAGGGGAGGAAGCAGCATGAACATCGGGATTCTGGGTGCGGGTAATATCGCCGGGTCGATGGCGCGCACAATTTGCGGAATGGCGGCGCAGGGACGTCCCGTTACGCTGTACGCGGTCGCATCGAGGTCGCAGGAGAAGGCGGATGCGTTCGCCAAGGCGTATGGCATCCCGCGCGCGTACGGCAGCTATGCGGCGATGCTAAACGACCCCTTGGTGGAGTTGGTTTATATCGCCACGCCACACAGTCATCACGCGGAGCAGATTCGCCAGTGCGTTGCGGCGGGAAAGCCGGTGCTGTGCGAAAAATCGTTCACGGCGAACGCGAAGCAGGCGGAAGACGTTCTGCGGGAAGCGGAAACGGCGGGGGTGTACGTCGCAGAAGCCATCTGGACGCGCTATATGCCCGCGCGGGGGATGATTGCGGACATCATCGCGTCCGGCGAAATTGGCGAGCCGCGGTTCTTGTCCGCCAATCTGGCGTATGATGTGGAGCACAAGGAGCGTATTAGCCAGCCGGAATTGGCGGGCGGCGCACTGCTGGACGTGGGCGTGTATCCGCTGAATTTCGCGTCGATGGTGTTCGGCAACGACATTGTGCGCGTTGAAAGCAGCGTGCAGAAGCTCGGTACGGGCGTTGACCGTACGGAGAACATCACTTATTTCTACCGCGATGGCAAAATGGCGCAGTTGATGGCATCCGTTGCCTTCAATTCTGACCGGCGCGGCATCGTCTATGGCACGAAGGGCTTCCTGACGGTCGATAACGTCAACAATCCGCACGAAATCGCGCTGTATGACAAGAATCAGCGGGAAACACCGCGGGAGGTTCGCCCTGTGCCGGCGCAAATTACGGGCTACGAGTATGAGGTGGAGGCGTGTCTGCGCGATATTGCCGCCGGACAGCTCGAACCTGCCGAAATGCCGCACGCGGAGACGCTGGAAATCATGCGGCAGATGGATGCGCTGCGGGCCGCGTGGCAAATCCGCTATCCGTTTGAGGAATCAATAATTGCAAGGGAAGAATAATGTGGAAGAATTGATGATTCGCCGGGCGGTGGATGCCGATATTCCGGCGCTGGACAGGCTGCTGTTTCAGGTGCATCAGGTGCATCACGAGGCGCGTCCGGATTTGTTCAAGGCGGGCGCGAAGAAGTATACCGACGCGCAATTGAAGGCGATTCTGGCGGACGACAAAACGCCCGTGTTCGTTGCGGAGCGCGGCGGCGCGGTTGTGGGCTACGCGTTCTGCATCCACAAGCAGTTCGTGAACGACAACAACATGACGGACATCAAAACGCTCTACATCGACGACCTGTGCGTGGATGAGCGGGCGCGCGGCGGGCATATCGGCACGCGCCTGTACGAATATGTGCTGGACTTTGCGCGCCAGCAGGGGTATTACAACGTGACGCTGAACGTGTGGGCGGACAACGTAAACGCGCGCAAGTTCTACGAGAAAATCGGGCTGCGCGTACAGAAAATCGGGATGGAAAAGATTCTATAAGAAAAGGGAGCATCCGCGAAAGATGCTCCTTTTTGCTATTCTGATTTTTCTTCCTGCTTCCGCGGCTGATCGCGCATTTCGCTCGGCGTCATACCGTAATACTTCTTGAACGCGCGGCGGAAGCTGGTCGGGTTGGTGTAGCCGAGGTCGGCGTAGAGGGCGGTCAGGTTGCAGTCGCCGCTGGTCAGCCGCCGCGCCGCTTCGTTCATGCGCAGGCGCTCCAGATAGACGCTGAAATTCTGCCCGGTTTTCTCCTTGAACATATGGCTCAAGTAGGTGTCGCTGATGTTGAAGCGGTCGCCGACTTTGCTCAGGCACAGGCTGGGGTCGGTGTAATTCTCCTGCAAATAGCGCTCAACATCGGGAATCGGCGTGGATGGCGACGATACCTTCACAAAGAACTCGCACAGGCACAGCGCGTCGTCCTCCAATTGCGCAAACGTCGGCGTCGGGCTGTACAGGCGCTCATCCAGCTTCTTCAATTTTGCCGCCATCTCCTCCGACTGCGACGGAAGCACCTGAAAGCGCGCCTTGAACAGCGTGTTCTTCAGGTCGGAAAGTAGCATGTTCAGCAGCGGCAGGGGCAGACTGCGCTCCTCGATGTTCTCGCGGTGGATGAGCGCGAACATGTCCGCCGTCTGATCCTTGTTGCCGGTGGTGATAAAGTGCAGCAGCTTCGCCGAAATCTCGATGGGGTAGTACCAGCTTTGCGTGTCTTTGCGGATGAAGTCGTAGGGGAGGAAGATATGGTGCTTGGCGGTGTAACGGGAGGCGGCGCGCGCCTGCTCGTAGCTTTCCCACAGCCGAGACGGCTGGGTGCAGCGGCTGCCAACGCCCGCGTAGAACCACAGCCCTGCGGTATCCGCCAATTCGTCGTGCAGCTGAACCACATGCTGCTGGAGTGTCGCGAAGGAATCCGTGTCGTCGTTGGCGTATGTTACCAGCACGACAAAGTCGCCCGTCAGCGTTGCGTAGTAATACAGCGGATACGCGCCGGACAGGTGCCGCTCCAGCGCTTCCGTGATGGTGTCGTACTCCGCCTTCGGATCGGCAACCTCAGAATCCTGGCGATTCGCGACGCAGAACAGCACATAATGGTGGATATTCCCCCTCAAGCCGAGCGATTCCATCATATATTGGAACTCATCCTGCGACGCGACGTGACCCGACAGCAGCTTGCGCAGGTAGGATGCATTGATGACCGGGCGCTGTGCGTCGATTTCGCGCTGCAGCTGCGCGTTCGCATCCTCCGCCTCGTCAAGCTGCGTCGTCAGCTGGCGAATCGGCTTCATGGCGCGGCGAATCAGCTGGATGATGACCAGCGCGCCGACCACGAGCGCGACGAGAAAAATCAGCAGATAGATGCGCAGAAACTGCCCCGTCGCCTGATTTGCCAGACTGTTCGGCAGCTGCAGCAGATACTGCCGCCCGGAAGGGCTTACGCGGCGAAGAATCCGGTATTCGCCTTGAAACGCCGTCTGATTCGCATCGAAGGTGAGGGGAGACAGCGCAACCGCATTGCCGACGCTGAAAAGCGGCGTACCATCGGCAGAGAGCACATACACGGCGGCATCTGCGATATTTTCGGGCAGCAGATATTCCCGGAGCGCACTGCCGTCCAGCTCAAACGCCACGACGACGGGCATCGACGGCAGCTGTTCACCGCTGATATCCATCAAGACCGCCAACTCACCGTTTCGCCCGGAAAACTGCCCGTAATCAACAAACGTCGGTTTGGCGGCCGCACTTTCCATTGCCGCAAGCCAATTTTCGTACTCGCTGGCGCGGAAAGAGCGTGTGCGGCGGTAGTACAACTCCGCTGGAACGGACTCACTTGACGTCAGGATATGGTTGGATTCCTTCAAATACAATGTCGAGCGGATGACGGGCAGGCTGATCAGCCCGTACTGGCGGATGGTCAGGCTCTGCATCATGCGGTAGGCGGCGAGAACGTAGTTTGCATCCGTCTCGTCGTGCATGTTCGACAGGCGCAGGAGCGTTGTGTCCGTGCGCAATTGCAGGGAGTAGTCACTCATCAATTGCAGCTGGCTTTCCATGCCGCTGGACACGCGCGTGAGGTGGCTGCGCTGCTGCTCCCAGTAGCTGTCGCGGACGCGGCTGTCATAGGTGAAGCCGATGATGACAAGCAGCGCCAGGCAGACAAACAGGAACATCGTATAGGAAAGGGCAATCCCAGAGGCACGTCCAAGGCGCGTACGAAGGGTCTGCCACGGTTTCTTTCGGGTCAAGAAATTCACCCTCGTCTCTCAAAAATTCGGGAGGCAACCAGTTTTTCAGCAGAAAGCGCAAAGATACTTTCCCTTGTTATTATACCAGAAAACTCGGATTTTTCAAGGGGTTGCGGGGGCAGGGTACAATTTTTGCCCCCTTGAATCACCAGAAATGTACCCAGACGGAAAGAATTGTGCCTTGCGCGGAAAGCGCTTTCATGCTATGATGCAATCAACGCAAAGGCGACGGCGGACAACGCCGGGCAAGCCAATGCAAAAAGAAAGGAAGGGTTCCAAGATGAAGAAGCTCCTCGCAATGGCGACCTCTCTGGCGCTGCTGGCTACGAGCGCGATTGTTCCGATGACGGCGGCTGCCGCAGAGGAAAAGGAAGTAACCAAGCCTGAAAAGATTACCATCATGGTTGACACCACGCTGGTCAATCAGGCGAATGGCCGCGACGCTTTTGAAGCACGCTGGGAAAAACTGACGGGCATCGATCTCGTCATCAACCAGCCTGACCACTCCGCTTACTACGACGTCATGCAGCAGACGATGGTTGACCGCGACCAGTGGCCGGACGTGCTCATCATGTCTTCTACCTATTATTCCGACTTCGCGGCGAACGGCGCGCTGTGGGATATGACCGAAGCGTGGGAGAATTCCAACACGAAGAACTCCGGCCGCTTCACCGGCGACAGCGTTATCGAAGGTCTGAAGATTAACGGTCACCTCTACGGTTTCTCTCCTGCCCGCGGCAACGGCTGCGTCACCTACGTCAAGAAGGCGTGGATGGACAAGGCTGGCATCACCGAAGTTCCTACCACTTGGGAACAGTACGCCGCGATGCTCGACGCTTTCTCTAAGCTCGGCGAAGACGGCAAGACCACTTACGGCACGTCCGCTGCCGGCTTCATCGGCAACGAAGCGCCCTACACCAACTACCTGCCGGAATTCTATCAGGATGCGTACCCGTCTTTCATCCTCAAGGATGGCGTGTATGTTGATGGTTTCACCCAGCCGGAAATGGAAGCTGCGCTGGCACGCCTGAAGGAAGGCTACGACAAGGGCTGGATTGACCCCACCACCCTGACCAACTCCACCAAGGACTGCCGCAATAAGTTCTACGACGAGCAGTTCGGCGCGTTCACCTACTGGGCGGGCACTTGGGCAACCAACCTCAAGACCAACCTTGAAGCGAATGGCCATGACTCTGAACTGATTGCGCTGCCCCCGATTGCGGAAGTCGGCGCGTACTTCGACCGCATTCCGCCGGTCTGGTGCATCACCTCTACCTGCGAGAATCCGGAAGGCGTGTTCGCCTATTTCATCGACACCATGCTCGACGGCGGCGATATGCAGATGCTGTGGACGTATGGCGCGGAAGGCACCCACTGGTCTCGTGCGGCGGAAACCGTGCTGGACAAGACCTATGAAGAGGGCACGTTCCACTTCCTCGAAAACCTCGAAAAGGCTGGCACCCTGTACACCAAGAACCACATCGACCCGATGCTGAGTCTCGCTTCCTTCGCGGAAGGCTACCCGGATCCCAAGTCCGTCAAGGAAGAAGCCCGTGCGGCATCCGAACTGTTCAACGCCAACTCCAAGCTGGCCGCCATCGTGCCGACCACCGAAGAAATGGGCGAATACGGCGCGGAGCTGACCCAGAAGAAGAACGAACTGATTGCCAACGTCATCATGGGCAAGCTGACCTATGAGCAGGCGATGGAGCAGTTTGAATCCGAAGGTTACGCTGCGCAGTCTCAGGAAATCGTTGATAGCCTGAACGCGCTGCTGAACAAGTAATCACAACGCATTCCGCCGGGGACGGTTGGCATCCGCTGACCGTCCCCGAGACGGGCTAAGCCAATCAGCACATTTTTTTCATGGAGGGGGACTACCTGATGCAAGCGCCAGCGCAGATAAAGCATCGCAAGGCACCGCTGAAAACGCGGCTGTGGAACTACAAATGGTTCTATGTGATGTTCCTACCGGTTTTTGTGGCACTCATCGTTTTCCATTACCTGCCGATGTTTGGCATTTCGCTTGCCTTCTTCCGGTATCAACCCAGCAAAATCGCGAACCCGCTTGAGTTCACCGGGCTGGCAAACTTCCAGAAGCTGTTCAGCCGTCCACAGTTCTGGTCGTCCTTCACCAACACGTTGGAAATCTCCATTATCAAGCTGCTTTTGAACACCTTCATGGCGGTCATCATTTCGCTGCTGCTCAACGAAATGGTCTCCACGAAGATGAAGAAGCTCTCGCAGACCATCATCTACCTGCCGCACTTCATGTCGTGGGTCGTTACCGCCGGCGTCTTCGGGATGCTGTTTGCGCCCACGTCCGCAGGTCTTGTCAATCAGGTGCTCATCAAAATGGGGCTGATTGACAAGGAAATCTACTTCTTGGGTGACAATGACTGGTGGCGTTTCAGCTACTACATCATCAACATTTGGCATGACACCGGCTGGGGAACGATTATTTTCATGGCGACCCTGACCGGCATTGATCCCGGCATCTACGAAGCCGCCTCGATTGACGGCGCCGGCCGCTGGAAGAAGATGCGCTACATCACCCTTCCCGCGCTGGCAAACACCATTGTGACGGTGCTGGTCTTGAATCTGGCGAAAATCATGAACCTCTTCGAGAGTGTGTTCGTGCTGCAGAATGCCGCCGTCTACAAGACCTCGCAGGTGCTTCAAACTTACGTCTATTACCAGACCTTCAACAGCGGCGGCAACGTCAACTTCGGTTATACCACCGCAATCGGTCTGTTCCGTTCTCTTGTGGGCATGGCGCTGGTGCTGATTTGCAATCAGGTCAGCAAGAAAATCCGCGGCCGCGGCATTGTGTAAGGAAGGAGGAACGCCATCATGCAAGCAACCGCAAAGGAAGTAAAACTTCCCCCTGTCAAGAAGGGAAAGAAAACCTTTTCCGTATTCCCGTTTGTCAACGGCCTCTTCTTCCTTCTTTTCTGCCTGTTTATCCTTGTTCCGCTGTGGAAGGTGCTGGTTGACTCGCTTGACCTGACCACCGGCTACGGCATGAAGCTCTGGCCGGAAAACTTCGGCCTTGCGGGCTATCAGTCCGTATTCTCGAACCCGACGCTGCTGCGCCCGCTGATGATTTCCGTCGTCACGACCGTCGCGGGTACGTTCCTCGGTCTGTTCCTCTCCACCGTCGGCGCGTACGTGCTGATTCAGTGGGACATGCCCGGCCGCAACTTCTTCGCCGGCATCATGCTCTTCACGATGATTTTCCAAGGCGGTATGATTCCGACCTACCTCGTCATGAAGAGCCTGCACCTGACGAACACACTGTGGGTCGTCATCCTGATGCCCGCCATCAACATCTATAATTTGGTGCTGATGCGCAACTTCTTCGAGGGCATCCCGACATCCCTGTTCGAGTCCGCGACGCTGGACGGCTGCTCGCCGATTCAGATTTTCTACAAAATTGTCCTGCCGCTGTCTAAGGCGGCGCTGGCGTCCATCGGCCTGATGTTTGCCGTCTCCTACTGGAACGATTACACCAACTACAAGCTCTACATCACCACCGACCAGAGCCTGTACAACTTCCAGATGAAGCTGCGTTCCATCATCATGGGTTCTGACCTGCCCGCTGCCAACGGCGGCGCAGCGGAGAACACCGTCACCAACGCGGCGGTTATCGTGGCGATTCTGCCGTTCATGATTCTCTACCCCTTCCTCCAGAAATACTTCGTCAAGGGCATCAACATTGGCGCCGTGAAGGAGTAATACTATTTCCCAATTCACATGCGCCATCTGCTTGCGCCTTTTCCGTTCTAGCGTCCGGTCGTTCCATTTAGCGTAGCGCTGCTACGCTGCATTTCACTCCCGTTAGCCAGAGCGAAAAATTCGCAGAGCATCTTGGCGCATTTTCATTTGGAAATAGTATAACACACGACTTCTTAGCCGCACGGGGCAGTTTTGTCCTGCTGCGGCCATTTTTGCTGAAAAGGGTGAATGATATGACCACAATATTCTGGGCGGGCGACTCGACCGTCAAGCAGAATTCCATCGCGACGTACCCGCAGACGGGCATCGGGCAAGTGTTCGACCGCTATGTCAAGCGCTATCAGGTGCAGATTGAGAATTACGCCGAGAACGGGCGCTCGACGAAGCAGTTCATCGACGAAGGGCGCTTGGCGACCATCTACGACCGCATTCACGCGGGGGATTTCCTCTTCGTGCAGTTCGGCCATAACGACGAGAAGGCATCTGACCCGGCGCGCTACACAGACCCGGAGACGGATTTCCCGGCGAACTTGGAGCGGTTCGTCAACGTTGCGCGGAATAAGGGCGCAACCCCTGTGTTCATCACCCCGCTGACGCGCTACGACCGCAACGCCCCCGGCGCGCAGTTCCACCACGACCGCTGGGCGGAGAGTATGCGCCGCACGGCGGAGAAGCTGCATGTGGCGCTGATTGACCTGACCGCCATGTCCGAAAAGCTGGTGGATGAACAGGGCGAAGCGGCGCAGACGGCGTACTACATGAACCTGCCTGCCGGGATTTACCCGCATTTCCCGCTGGGGCAGCACGACAACACGCATTTGCAGCCTGCGGGCGCATTGGCGTTCGGTGGGCTGATTGCCAAGAGCCTGCACGATTTGGGCGGGGCGTATGCCGCGCTGCTGTGCGACGAATACGCCCAGTGGGAGAAGGAAACGGCGCAGTTTGGGCAGATTGCAACGTCCGCTGCGGAGGATGTAGAGGCATGAGCGAGATTCTCTGGTGCGCCGACAACGGTGATGGAACGTACCGCAATCCGGTGCTGTACTGCGATTATTCCGATCCGGACGCAATTTGCGTCAATGGCACATACTACCTGACCGCATCGACGTTCAACTATGTGCCGGGACTGCCGATTCTCACCAGCCGCGATTTGGTGAACTGGAAGTTACGCAACTATGCCGTCAAGAACATCCCCGAAGCGCGGTATGCCGCGCCGCAGCACGCGCAAGGCATCTGGGCACCCGCCATCCGCTTCCAGAACGGGCGGTTTTATATCTACTACGGGATGCCGGACGAGGGCATCTACATGGTCAGCACGGAAAATCCGCTGGGGGATTGGGACTCCCCGGTGCTGGTGAAGCCGGGCAAGGGGCTGATTGACCCCTGCCCCTTCTGGGATGACGACGGGCGCGCTTACATCATCCACGGGTACGCCAAGAGCCGAATCGGGTTCAAGAGTTGGCTGGGGATTTTCCCGATTTCGCCCGACGGCAGAACGGCGCTCGGCGACGACCACTTGCTCTACGACGGCACGAAGAAGCATCCGACGATTGAAGGGCCGAAGGTGCACAAGCGCGGCGGCTGGTACTACATCTTTGCGCCCGCTGGCGGCGTTGCGACGGGGTGGCAGGTGTGCCTGCGCAGCCGGAGCATTTCCGGCCCATATGAGACCCAAGTCGTACTCAAACAGGGCAGCAGCGAGACGAACGGCCCGCATCAGGGCGCATGGGTCGAGACGCCGGAGGGGGAGCATTGGTTCTTGCACTTCCAGAGCCGTGGGCTGTACGGGCGTGTGACGCACTTGCAGCCGATGACGTGGCAGGCGGACGGCTGGCCGTACATCGGCATCCCGGATGAAACGCCTGTGTCGCCAGACGCAATCGCAGTGGGCGAGGAGTGCGCGCAAGCAGCGCCGATTGCGAACGCGGCGGACTGCGGCATTGCGGTTGAAACGTACCGGAAGCCGAAAGCGCCGGAATGTGAGCCGTCGGGCGAAATCGGGGATGATGATTTCAGCGGCGCACTGGGGCTGCAATGGCAGTTCATGGGCAACTGGCAGCCGGATTTCTACGAGGTCGGCGGCGGCAAGCTGCGGCTGTATGCGCGGAAACTGCCCGATGGCGGCAATCGGCTCTGGCAGTGCCCGCAGACGCTGACGCAGAAAATTGCGTGCCCGGCGTTCTTCGCAACGACGACGCTTGATGCGGCGCATTTGCAGGCGGGCGAACAGGCGGGCGTGGGCTTCGTCGGCGGACAGTACGCTTACGCGGCGGTTCGGCGGACGGAAAGAGGCGTATCGCTGGTGTTCGTGACGAGCGAGGGCAAGGAGCACACGGAGTCAGCGACGGAAACCGTGCCGATTCAGGACGCGCCCGTGACTTTTCGCGTGACACTGCTGCCGACATCGAGCAGCACGGCGGTCGCGTCGTTCGAGTACGCGCAGGACGGCGAGTTTCACCCGATTGGTCAGCCATTTGAACCCGCGCGCCACACATGGGTCGGGGCGCGGCTGGCGCTGTTCTGTATGCCGATGAATGGTGGCGACGACCGCGACGGCTGGGCGGAGTTCGGTGCAGTGCGCGTGGAAGCCATCGAAACGCTGTAATACTATTTCCAAATTCACCTGCGCCATCTGCTTGCGCCTTTTTGATTCTGGCGTCCACTCATTCCACTTAGCGTAGCGCTGCTACGCTGCGTTTCATTCGTGTTAACCAGAATACAAAAATTCGCGGCGCATCTTGGCGCATTCTCATTTGAAAATAGTATAAAAACCGAATTTCGGTCGGCAAAAACCGGATTCTGGTCGGAAATCGGTAGAAGACCAAGAAAAAAAGCGCCCGCAGACGCTTTTAATCGTGAATCTTGATGGTCGATTTCCGCCAAATTCCGGTGAAATACAGCACCAACAGAATCGCCGATGCAATCCCGTTCGACACCACGACTGAGTACCACACGCTCCGCACACCCAGATGCAGCACCTGCTCACAGAATGCGAGCGTCGCGAAACGCAGCACCCATAGGCGTGTCATATCCACTGCGACGGGCAGAAATGTGTGTCCGCTCCCTTGAAACAGACCGCGGGTCGCATCGTGGATGCTGTTCGTCCAGCACCAGAACGCCATGATGGACAGGTAGTCTGCCGCCATCGGGATGACCTCCGCCTCGTTCGTGAAGATGCTGACGATGGCAGAAGCGACCGACGGTCGGGAAAGGACAAATCCACCGAGGAGCAGAAACAGAAGCGCCATTCCCATGCTCAATTTGTACCCGCGTTCGGCGCGGTCAACCTGCTGCGCCCCCATGTTCTGCGCGGCAATGGTGCTGACGGCGCTGCCGATGCCAGTGGAGGGAAGCGAAATCAGCCCGTTGACCTTGTTGCCGATGCCGTACGCCGCCATGGCCATCTTGCCGTACACATTGACGTTGCGCGACATGAGAATGAAGCCGAACTGCATGAAGCTTGACCCCAAGGCAGTCGGAAGCCCGATACGCACGATGTCGCGCAGGCAGGCCGCATCCGGGCGGAGGAAGCGGCGATCGAAACAAATTGCTTCGTCGCGGCGGGTGCAGAGCAGGAAGAACGCGATGCACGCGGGCACCATCTTCGCGAACACGGTCGCCAGCGCGGCACCGGCGGCGTTCCAGTGCAGGACGACCATCAGCAGCGGGTCAAGCACCATGTTGACGGCAATGCCCAGCAGATTCAGCAGCATCGGGCGGACGGTGTCGCCCTGCGCCTGCCGAATGGACTGGTAAATGTTGACCATGAACAAAAACGGCATGTCAAGGACGACGAGACGCATGTACGTTACCGCGTGGTCGAAATAATCCGGCGCGGCGCCCATCCAGCCGACGATGCCCGGCGTCGCGACCGCCATCACCGACGCGCACAGGAGCGAGAAGAGCATCGCGACAGTGAAAATCTGGTTGGCGATTTTCCGCGCCATTTCCGGTTTGCCCGCGCCGATGTACTGACTGATCATCACCGCGCTCGCGACGGTGACGCCGCTGCCGAAGTTGATGACCGTATTCTGCACGGGGCTGACGAGGTTGATGGCGGCGAGGTAATCGACACTGAGCTGCCCCAGCCAATAGGTGTCGGTCAGGTTGTACATCGTTTGCAGAAAACTGTTGACGACGACGGGAATCGCAATGGCGAACACTGCCTTGACCAGCGAGCCGCGCAGGATTAAATCGCGGTTGCCTTTGCTGAGTTTCATGGCGAGGAACCTCCTTCATCGGGAGAATAATCCCATTATAGCGCATTTCCTGCCAAAATGAAAGCGCTATCACAAAAAATTTCCAAGTGTCTTTTGGAATCGGTTGACACCTATCGAAATTCCCTATATAATGAAGCGGAAATACCCGCAGAAAGGTGCATGACAATGGATATTCAGCAGTATTTTCAACGCTTTCTGGCAAATTACACACCCTACAAGAAGTATTGGAACTATGAGGATGGCTGCGTGCTGAAGGGGTGCATCGACCTCTACCATGCGACGGGGGACGTGCTGTATCGCGATTTCGTGCTGGATTACGTCTCGGCGTATGTCGCGGCGGACGGCAGCATTCCGAATTATGAGATGCGGCAGTACAACATTGATTCCATCAACAGCGGCAAGGCGCTGTTCTTCGCCTTGGAGGAGACGGGCGAGGAGCGCTATCGCAAGGCGATTGAGTTCCACATGCAGCGGCTTCGGGAGCATCCGCGCTGCCAGTGCGGCAATTTCTGGCATAAGCAGCTGTATCCGAACCAGATTTGGCTTGACGGGCTGTACATGGCGCAGCCGTTCTACATGGCGTACGAGGCGAAGTTCGACGGCATGGCGCATGTGGCGGATATTACCCGGCAGTTTCAGAACGTGCGCAAGTATCTCTACAACCCGGAGAAGGGGCTGAACTACCATGCCTACGACGAAGCGCGCGTGCAGTTCTGGGCGGACAAGGAAACCGGCTGCTCAAAGAACTTCTGGCTGCGCTCGACGGGCTGGTACTTGATGGCGCTGGTGGACTGCATTGCGCTGTGCTCGGAGCAGCTCTATGAGCATTACCGCGCACTGGTGGACATCTTCCGCGAGAGCATCCGGGGTGTGCTGCCATACCGCGCGGAGGATGGGCTGTTCTATCAGGTGATTGATCATCCGGAGGCAGAGGGAAACTACACCGAAACTTCCGGTTCCGCGATGATTGCGTACAGCCTGCTCAAGGGCGTGCGCATCGGTGTGTTGGACGCGGAGAAGTATCTGCCGATTGCGCTGGATGTGTTCGAGAAGCTGGCGGCAAACAAGCTGCGTGTGGAGGAGGACGGCGTCGTCCGCCTGACTGATATCTGCTGGGTGGCAGGGCTTGGCCCGGACAAGAATCCGCAGCGTGACGGTTCAGTGGCGTATTATCTGTCCGAGCCGAAAAAGTCCGACGACAGCAAGGGCGTCGGGCCGTTCATCATGGCGTACAGCGAATACCTGCGGGCGAAGCAGGCGTAAGGAGCGGAAAAATGGAAATCAGCAAGCTGTTTGTGCAGGCGCGCAGTGCCACGGTGCAGATTGCGGACGGCGGTCTGTACCACACGAAGGCGGTCTATCAGCTGTTTTTGAACGGACAGGCGGCGGGTGCGGCGGACACGGCTGTGACGTCGCTGTATGATTTGCAGCCGGAGACAGAGTATGTGCTGTCCGTCCGCTTGGGGGCGGAGGAAGTCGGGCAATGCGCGTTTCGCACAGCGCGGGAAAGCTACACGCTCAATGTCCGGCAGTTCGGCGCGGTCGGCGACGGCGTGCATGACGATACGGCGGCGATTCAGGCGGCGATTCTGCATTGCCCGGCGGATGGGCGCGTGCTGATTCCGTCGGGGCGTTATCATGTGCTGCCGCTGATGCTGAAAAGCCATGTGCGCATCGAGCTTCGGCGCGGCGCGACGCTGCTGCTGGAAACCGACCGCAGCAAATTCCCGATTCTGCCGGGGATGATTCTGTCCACCGACGAAACGGACGATTTGAATCTCGGTTCATGGGAGGGCAACCCGCTGGACATGTACGCCGCGTTTATCAGCGGGATGGACGTCGAGGACGTTGTGCTGTACGGCGAAGGTGTGCTGGACGGGCAGGGCGACAAGAGCGACTGGTGGCAGAACTGCAAGGTGCGGCGCGGGGCGTGGCGGCCGCGGATGCTCTTCCTCAATCACTGCAAGAACGTGACCGTGCAGGGCGTGACGTTCCAGAATTCGCCGTCGTGGAACTTGCAGCCGTATTTTTCTAAGGATTTGCGCTTCCTGAACATCCGCGTCAACGCCCCGGCGAACAGCCCGAATACCGACGGCTTCGACCCGGAAAGCTGCGATGGCATTCTGCTGGCGGGCGCGCATTTCTCCTTGGGGGATGATTGCATTGCACTCAAATCTGGCAAGCTGTACATGGGGCAGCGCTACAAAACGCCCTGCCAGCACATCGAAATCAGCCACTGCCTGATGGAGAACGGGCATGGCGGCATGACCTGCGGCAGCGAAATGGCGGGCGGAATCGCGCATGTTCGCCTGCATGACTGCCTGATGCGCAACACCGACCGCGGCCTGCGCGTCAAGACCCGGCGCGGGCGCGGGCAGCAGGGCGTGATTGACGACATTGTGTTTGAAAATGTGCGCATGGAGCACGTCGGCACGCCGTATGTGGTCAACTGCATGTACTTCTGCGATCCGGACGGCAAGAGCGAGTACGTCCAGAGCCGCGAGAAGCAGCCGGTAGACGAACGTACGCCGCGCATCGGGACGGTTGCGTTCCGTCATGTAACGGCGACGGACGTGACCTGCGCGGGCTACTTCCTTGGTCTGCCGGAGCGGCCGATTGAAGCGGTTGTGATGGAGGACGTGCACATCTCCTGCGACAAGGAGGCTACGCCCATGCAGCCCGCAATGGCGCAGGGTGTGCCGTATCTTGCGCGCAAGGGGCTGACGGCCATCAACGTGGCGAAAATCGTGCTGAAAGATGTGACCATTACCGGGCAGGACGGCGCGAAGCTGGAATGCGACGGCGTTGGCGAAGTAGAAAAATAATACTATTGCCAAATTCACCTGCGCCATCTGCTTGCGCCTTTTCCGCTCTGTCGTCCGGTCGTTCCATTTAGCGTAGCGCTGCTACGCTGCATTCCACTCCCGTTAGCCAGAGCGAAAAATTCGCGGCGCATCTTGGCGCATTTTCTTTGGCAATAGTATAAACATCAGCGGACGGAAGCAGCGGCTTTCGTCCGTTTTTGTGTTCGATTTTTCACAATTTTTATCGCGGGGGATTCACAGCAGAGTATCTGTATGATATAATAGGAAAGGATTCTATGAAAATGGGGGAATGTTTTCATGAATGCGCCGATTCGCAAGACGAAAATCGTCTGCACGATGGGCCCGAACCTGTTTGAGAAGCACCTGATTGCGCCGCTGATGAAAGCGGGCATGAATGTCGCGCGCTTCAACTTTTCGCACGGCACTTATGAAACGCATCAGCATTATTACGATGAAGTATGCCGTATCCGCGACGAACTGGGGTTGCCGGTCGCCACGATGCTGGATACCAAGGGCCCGGAAATTCGCGTGCGTTCGTTCAAAAATGGGCACGTCACGCTGCAAAACGGCCAGCTGTTCACCCTCACGACTGACGAGGTGGAGGGCGACGAAGAGCGCGTGTCCATCACCTACAAGGAATTGCCGCAGGACATTGCCGTCGGCAGCAGCATCCTGATTGACGACGGTCTGATTGGGATGCAGGTGGAACGCATTGATGGGGCGGATATCGTCTGCCGCGTGCTCAACGGCGGCGTGGTGAGCAACAACAAGGGCGTCAACATTCCGAATGCGCACCTGTCGATGCCTTTCATCAGTGAAAAAGACCATCAGGATATTCTCTTTGCCATCAAGAATGGTTATGATTTCATTGCGGCTTCGTTCACGCGCTGCGCGGACGATATTATGCAGATCCGTCACATCCTGCAGGAGAATAACTGCCATACCATCAACATTATTGCCAAAATTGAGAACATGGAGGGCGTGGAGAACATTGACGAGATTCTCCGCGTGGTGGACGGCGTGATGGTGGCGCGCGGCGATTTGGGCGTAGAAGTGCCGCTGGAGGACGTGCCGAGCCTGCAGAAGAAGCTGATTCAGCGCGGCATTGCGGCGGGCAAGCCTGTTATCACCGCGACACAGATGCTGGATTCGATGATTAAGAACCCGCGTCCAACCCGCGCCGAAGCGACTGATGTTGCCAACGCGATTTACGACGGCACGAGCGCCATCATGCTCTCCGGCGAATCGGCGGTCGGTGCGTATCCGGTGGAGGCAGTGGAGACGATGGTGCGCATCGCCCTGCGCGCGGAAGCCGATATGGACTACATCCGCCGCTTCTCCCGCGACACGTCCGCCTCGACTGACGTCACGAACGCTATCAGCCACGCGACGGTCACCTCCGCGCACGACCTCAACGCCAGTGCAATTATCACCGTCACCAAGTCCGGCTCGACGGCGCGAATCCTCAGCCGCTACCGTCCCGCGTGCGTCATTGTCGGCTGCACGACGGAAAAGCACGTCTGGCGCCAGCTTGCGCTTTCGTGGGGCACGGTGCCGCTGATGATTGCCGAGGAAAGCAACACCGACGACCTGTTTGAACACGCGGTGGATGCTGCCGTGCAGAACGGGCTGGTGCATGATGGCGAACTGGTTGTGCTGACGGCGGGCGTTCCGCTGGGCATTTCCGGCACGACAAACCTGATGAAGGTGCATGTCGTCGGGCATTTGCTGTCGCGCGGGCAGGGGCTGCATGGCGGCAAGGTGGTTGCACCGCTGTGTGTCATCCGCAATCTGGAAAAGGACGCGAAAGACTTCAACACCGGCGACGTGATTGTCTGCCATCAGACGACGCGAGAGATGTTCTCCATGCTGCGCAAATCCTCCGCGATTGTGCTGGAGGACGACAACCCGGAGGGACACGGCGCGATTGCGGGCATGTCGCTGGACATTCCGGTCATCATCGGCGCGAAGAACGCCACGAATATCCTCAAATCCGGCGCAGTCGTGACTGTGGACGGTGAAAAGGGCACGGTGAGCGCCAATTGATGCACGTTCTGACGATTGACGGGCGACAGTTTTCGGACGGGAAAGCCGTCCACCGGATGCTGAAAACGCTGCTCCGTCTGCCGGACTACTACGGCGGCAATGCGGACGCGCTCTATGACGCGCTGGATGAGCGCGGCGAACGCATCGACCTGCGCCTGCTGTCACTGGGCGGGGAGGATACGGCGAAAACGCTGCGAAAAGTGGCGTGCGTGGTGCAAGATCTCGGCGGCATGGTGATTTGGGCGGAAAAAGAAAGGAACTGAGATTTCAATGCGCTGTTCCTGCAAGGAATGCGGCACCTACATGATTCAGGCAGAAAGCGACCATCTGGGCTGCGTCTGCCCGGATTGCGGCTATCGCTGCAACGACTGTCTCGGCACGAACACCGTCGTCGGGCGGGAGAGCCTGAAAGCGCTGGCGTTTGACCCGCGCTTTGACCCGGATACGATTTTCCGGGAAGCCTTCTTGAATCAGGAAGACGAAGAAGAAGAATAATACTATTTCTTGCATTCTCATTTGGAAATAGTATACCAGAAGGGAGAAATGCATCATGAACGAAATCATCAAGGCAATAGAAGAGCGCCGGAGCATCCGCAAATTTCAGCCGACGATGCCCGCCAAAGAAGATTTGGCGCAGATTGTGGAAGCCGGGCTGTATGCGGCCAGCGGCATGGGCAGGCAGTCCGCCATCATCGTGGCGGTGACGAACAAGGAACTGCGTGACCAGTTGGCGAAAACGAATGCGGAAATCATGGGCAAGCCGGATTTCGACCCCTTCTACGGCGCACCGGCGATTCTGATTGTGCTGGCGGACAAATCCTGCCGCACCGCCATCTACGACGGCAGCCTCGTCATGGGCAACATGATGCTGGCGGCGCATTCGCTGGGGCTGGGCAGCATCTGGATTCATCGGGCGAAGGAAGAATTCGAGCGGCCCGAATATCAGCAGCTGCTGAAAAAACTGGGTGTCGAGGGCGAATGGGAAGGCATCGGGCACTGCGCAGTCGGCTACATCGACGGCGAAGCCCCGAAAGCGGCGAAACGCAAGGACAACCGCGTGTTCTGGATTGAGTAATCGAACCCAATAAAAAGCATCCCGGCGAGTGAAAATGCTCGTCGGGATGTTTGCGTATTACAGCGTCACGCCCGTTTTGAAGATGGCGAGGTCGTGGAAGCCATTGCGCTCCGAGCAGACCAGCCGCCCGGATGCCGTCGCCAGCACGTCCTCCATCAGCGCCTGTGAAAGCTCCGGCAGCGTCTTGCCGTCTGTCAGCAGCTGACCGGCGTTGAAGTCAATCCAGCCGTGCTTCTTCGTGGCGAGTGGCGTGTTCGTGGCGATTTTCAGCGTCGGCACAGGACACGCGAACGGCGTGCCGCGCCCCGTGGAGAACAGCACAATCTGCGCGCCCGCCGAAGCCAGCGCCGTCGCCGCCACAAGGTCGTTGCCGGGGGCGGAAAGCAGGTTCAAGCCGGGCGTGTGGACGCGCTCGCCATACGCCAGCACGTCGCGCACGGGGGAGAAACCGCTCTTCTGCGTGCAGCCCAGCGCCTTGTCTTCCAGCGTGGAAATGCCGCCCGCCTTGTTGCCGGGGGAAGGATTCTCGTAAATCGTCTGGTGATGCTCCTCAAAATAGCGCTTGAAGTCGTTAATCAGCCGCACCGTCTTGTCGAACAGTTCGCGCGTGTTGCAGCGATCCATCAGGATGGTTTCCGCGCCGAACATTTCCGGCACTTCGGTCAGAATCGTCGTGCCGCCCATGCCGCACAGCAGGTCGGAGAAGCCGCCGATGACCGGGTTCGCCGTGATGCCAGAGAAGCCGTCCGAACCGCCGCACTTGAGGCCAATCACAAGTTTGCTGGCAGGGCAGGGGACACGCTGCTCATCCCGCATGTTGTCCGCAAGCTCGCGCAGCAGCTTCATCGCCTCGGCAAACTCATCTTCCACCTGCTGGCAGACGAGGAAGCGCACGCGCGACTTGTCGTAGTCGCCCATATGTTCCTCGATGATGGCGGCGCTGGAATTTTCGCAGCCCAGCCCCAGCACCAGCACGCCGCCGACGTTGGGGTGCGTCGCCAAGTCCGCCAGAATCGTGCGCGTATTCTCCTGATCATCGCCCATCTGCGAGCAGCCGTAGGGGTGCGGGAAGGCACAGACACACTCCACGCCGCCGCCGACAAGCTCCTGCGCCGCACGTTCCAGCTGGCGGGCAATGTCGTTGACGCAGCCGACGGTGGGCAGAATCCACAGCTCATTGCGCACGCCGACGCGCCCGTCTTTGCGCGGATAGCCCATGAACGTCGCTGCCGGAATTTCTGGAATCGTCGGGTACGTCGGGTGATATTCATACGTCAGCTCGCCGGACAAGCCGGTGTGCAGATTGTGGACATGCACATGCGCGCCGACGGGAATATCCTCCTTCGCGTAGCCAATCGGGAAGCCGTACTTGATGACCTTTTCGCCCGCCTTGATGGGGAAAAGCGCCACCTTATGCCCTGCGGGAACGTCCGTGACCGTGGTGAGCGCAATGCCATCCACCGTCACGGTCTGCCCGGAGGACAGGGCGGTCAGGGCGACTGCCACATTGTCCTGCGGGGTGATGCGAAGTAGTTCAGCCATTTTTCACACTCCGAACTTCTCGTTCATGACCGTGCGCATCCCCTTGTCGAGGATTTCGCGCAGGGACGCGCCGACGGACTCCACCAGACCCGGCACTTTGCACAGCTCAGCGCCAAAAAACGCTTCATTGGAGAGAAATTCCTTCGCCTGTTCTTCAGGGGATTCGCTGGAAGTATCGGCGAAGAAGTTCAGCACGGCAGCGTCATCCTGCAGGTAGTAGGGCTGACCGTCGCGCTGGCATTCCAGACGACCGTCGCCGGTCAGCTTGCCGCCGCGGTACAGGCTCATCAGGCTCGCCAGAGAGAACGTCAGGTGCGCGGGCAGCTCGCCGGTCTTCTCCACATAGCCCAGCAGGGAAGGCATGCAGCGCGCGCGCCACTTCGACACGCTGTTCAGGCAGATGGAGAGCAGCGCGTGCTTGATGAAGGGATTGCGGAAGCGCCCCGTGACCGCTTCGGCGAATGCCATCAAATCCGCCTTGGGCAGAGACAGCGTCGGGATGACCTCGTCGTAGAGCGTCTTCTGCATGAAGGTGGCAATCATCGGGTCGTTCATCGCGTCCAGCACAATGTCGTAGCCGCACTGGAAGGCAGCGGGAACGAAAGACGTGTGCGCGCCGTTGAGGATTCGCACCTTGCGCTGCTTGTAAGGCTTCTGATTATCAGTGTAGATGACGGGCAGCCCGCACTGCGGCAGGGGCAGTTCGTCGGAAAGGTCGCGGGGGGATTCGATGACCCACAGACCGAAGGGTTCAGCGGTGTCCAGCAGGTTGTCCTGATAGCCCAGCTTCTCCCAAATTGCCTGATCCTCGCCGCGCGGATAGCCGGTCACGATGCGGTCAACAAGCGTGGAGGTGAACACGCACGCCGTCTCCAGCCACTGCTCGAACTTCTCGCCCAGCGCCCACTGCTTTGCCAGCGCCTTGACGCACTTTTTCAGCATGATGCCGTTGTCGTCAATCAACTCGACCGGCAGGATGATGAGTCCCTTGTCCTGCGCATAGTCGAATGCTTCAGCGCGCTCGAAGAGGAACTTCGTCAGCTTGCCGGGGTAGGACTTGGGCGGGCAGAGGGAGAACTCATCCGTCTCGTCCAGCACGATGCCGGCTTCGGTCGTGTTGCTGACGATGAAGCGCAGTGACGGCAGCTTGGCGTAATCGGCATAGCGGGCATAGTCCGCATACGCATCCACGGCGTCGGACACGGACGTGACCACGCGCGTCTGCTCCACCGCCTGCCCGTCCACCAGACCGCGCAGCATGACCGTGTAGCGGTAATCCTGCTCCTTGAACGCCGGGAACAGCGTACCCATCTGAATCGGCTTCACCAGCGCGACAGAGCCGTTGAAGTCGCTCTTCTCGTTGGCAATATCAATCATGTAATCCACAAAGGCGCGCAGGAAGTTGCCTTCCCCGAACTGCAGCACCTTGACCGGGCGGACAGGCGCGGGCGCCATCGCAGCATTCAAACGTTCCATTTCGATGTCCCTCCATCTATTCATCAGGCAAATCATCAGGCATGTAAGCGATTACAACACGCCTGCAATTATTCTACTCTCTTTTCGCGCTTCCGTCAATGGTTCCGCTGATATTTCCTGCAATTTATGCAATCTGGGAAAAAGTACGCCGGATTTCCTGTGAATGTCGGCACGAAAACGTGAAAATGAGGCTTGCAAAAGGGGGAAAAAGCGTGTATAATGTGGATTGACGCGGAGAATGGAAGTGTTTACACACCGCGAATGGAAGGGGGAATGCCGCGAGTGAACATCTATGATATTTCCCGTCACGCAGGCGTATCCATCGCAACCGTATCCCGCGTATTGAACAACAGCCCCCATGTGTCGGAGGAGACGCGCCGGAAGGTGATGAAGGTCATTGACGGCTGCGGCTATGTACCCAATGCCTTTGCCCGCGGTCTGGGATTGAACACGATGAAGACCATCGGGCTGCTCTGCCCGGATGCGGCTGACCCGTATCTGGCGCGCGCACTGGCTTGCCTGGAGCATGCCTTCCGCCAGAAGCACTACGACTGTCTGCTCTCCTGCACGAACCGCGATCTCGCGGCACGCCGACAGGGCGTCGAATTACTGACCAGCCGCCATGTGGACGGCATGGTGCTCATGGGCTCGACGTTCATCGAGGAAAACTCGGAGGATAACGCCTATATCCGCCAAGCTGCGACGAATGTGCCGGTTGTGCTGCTCAATGGCTCGTTCCAGTGCCCGAACGTGTTCTGCGTCCTGTGCGATGACGAGCGCGCGATGAAGGAAGCTATGAACCAGCTGCTGGACAGCGGATGCAAGCGCGTGTTGTACCTGTACCACTCCAGCAACAACTCCGGGCAGCGCAAGCTCGCCGGATGCCGGGACGCGCTGGCGGCGCACAATTTGCCGGTGGACGAGATGCTGATGCGCCGCTTCGACGCGGACAAATTCAGCATTCACGCCGTGCGCGACTGTCTGCTGGAGCTGGAACGCGACGGCTTGCAGTTCGACGCGGTGCTGGCGAGCGAGGATGTGCTGGCGGTTGGCGCGATGAAGTACGCGCAGGCGGTCGGGCGGCGCGTGCCGGAGAATCTGTCCGTCGTCGGCTACAACAACTCGAACCTCTGCCTGTGTACCGAGCCGGAGCTGACGAGCGTGGACAACCGTCTGCCTGCTATCTGCGAGCGCATTGTCGAAACGATGCTGGGCGTGCTGGAGGGGCGCGAGATGCCGGAAAAAACCGTCTTTACGGCGGAAATCATCCAGCGAGGCTCAACACGGGCGGCACAAGACAAATAAGCTTTTCCCCGCATGGTGCGGCTTCATTATAGTAGCAATTTTTGAAAGGAGTTCATGACGTATGACCACCTTCATGGATAAGGATTTCCTGCTGAACACCGAGACGGCGCGCAAGCTCTACGTCCATCGAAACACTTTGGTATACCGGTTGGAGAAAGTCAAGAAGATCACGGGCCTGGATCTGCGCGAGTTTGAGGATGCAATCCTCTTCAAGGTCGCGGTCATGGTAAAGCAATACCTCGATTCTCAGAACACTGCCAAGTTCTGAGACCTACCCGGGCGGGCGTAAGCCCAACATATTGGAGGACATCTTATGGTTCAAATGAACGATGTGAAGATGGTCTACGGGAACACGGAGGCTGCGGCCCTCAATGGGATCAGTTTTACGATCAACGAGGGCGAGTTCGTGTTTCTGGTCGGGCCGTCCGGCTCCGGCAAGACGACGATCATCAAACTGATCACCGGCGAGCTGAGCCCCACATCCGGACAGATCACGGTCAACGGCTTTGACATGCAGGGCATCAAGCGCCGCAAGCTGCCGAAGCTGCGCCGGACACTGGGCGTCATTTTTCAGGATTTTCGCCTGATCGACAAAATGACGGTGTATGAAAACGTTGCGTTTGCCATGCGCGTGGTGGGAGCTTCCAACAAGGAGATCCGCCGCCGCGTGCCGCAGGTGCTCGAGCTGGTCGGCCTGGCCGACCGGGAAAAGCGCTTTCCGGCGGAGCTTTCCGGCGGTGAGCAGCAGCGCGTGGCCATCGCCCGCGCGCTCGTGAACAATCCGCGCATGATCATCGCGGACGAGCCGACCGGCAACCTCGACCCGGTGCGCAGTCTGGAGCTGATGCTGCTGCTGGAGAAGATCAACGAGCTCGGCACCACGGTCCTCGTGGTGACGCACGAAAAGGAACTGGTCGACGCTTTTTCCAAGCGCGTCATCTCTATCGACGCCGGAAGAGTCATCAGTGACGGATTGGACGGGTACTACGGATATGAAGCTGAATAGATTCAACTACCTGATGACGCAGGGCGTGAAAAACATCTTCACGCACGGTTTCATGTCCTTCGCGTCGATCACGATCATCATCGCGTGCCTGCTCATCATGGGCAGCTTTTCGCTGCTGACGCTCAACATCGACGCGAACATCGACCGCCTGCAAAATCAGAACGAGGTCATTGCCTACGTCGATGAGACGCTCTCGGAGGACGAGGCCCGGGCCATCGAGCCCCAGGTCGCCGCGGTGCCGAATGTCGCCACGGTCGAATTCGTCACGCGCGAGCAGGCCATGCAGACGTTCGAGGCCGAGTATGACTCCGACCTCTTTGACAACATTGACGCCTCGGTCTTTCGTCATCGCTACGTCGTGACGCTCGACGATCTGTCGCTCATGAAGGACACGCAGGCCGCGCTCAAGAATGTCGACGGCATCGCCGATGTGACCGCGCACCTGGATTACGCGGAAAACTTTATTACGTTCCGGAACATTGTGAGCGTTGTCTCCGTCGTTTTGATCGTGATCCTCATCGCGGTGTCCCTGTTTATTATGACCAACACCATCAAGCTGGCCACGTTCGGCCGGCGTGAAGAGATCGCCATCATGAAGATGGTCGGTGCGACGAATGGCTTCATCCGTCTGCCGTTTGTGGTCGAGGGCCTTGTGCTCGGCCTGGTCGGCGGCCTGGTCGCGTTCCTGCTCCAGTGGGGACTTTACAGCCTGATCGTCAGCAAGATCATGTCCACCATGGCGGCCGGTATCATCACGGTGCTCCCGTTTGCATCCGTGGCGCTGCCGCTGCTGCTGGTGTTCCTTGGCGTGGGTGTGCTCGTCGGCGTGTTCGGCGGCCTCACGGCCATTCGCAACTATCTGAAAGTTTAAGGAGGAAATCGAATGAAGATGAACCGCAAAGTCGTTCGATCCGTCATTTGTGTGCTGCTTGCGTTGATTTTTATCGTTTCGCTCATGACGGCGCTGATCCCGATCAATGCCAGCGCGGCGTCGCAGTCGGAGATCAACCAGCTCACGCAGCAGCGTAAGGAGCTGCAGGCCAAGCAGAAGGAGCAGCAGAAAACCATCAACAATCTCCGCTCTAAGAAGGCCAGTGTGGTCGATCAGAAGGCCGCGCTGGATCAGGAGAACGATCTGGCGCAGCAGGAGATCGAGGTCGTCAAGCAGCAGATCACGGCCTATGACCAGCAGATCGAGGACAAGGGCGTTGAGCTCGAGGAAGCCAAGCAGGAAGAAGAGGCGCAGACGGTGCGCTTCCGCGGCTGCGTGCGCCATCTTGAGGAGTACGGCCAGATGTCCTACATCGCCATTCTGCTCGAGGCGACCAGTCTGTCCGACCTCCTTGCCCGTATGGACATGGTCGGCGAGGTCATTGCATATAATAAACAGGTGCAGGCCGACATGACGGCCGCCCGTGAAAAGGTCGAGACCGTCAAGGCCGAGCTTGAGGACGCCCGTACCGAGCTGCAGGATAAGCAGTCCGAGCTGGAGACCAAGCAGGTCGAGCTGCAGCAGAAGGTGTCCGAGGCCAACGCGCTGCTCGCCAGCCTGGAGTCGGATATCAACGCTTATAAGAGCGTCTACGATCAGTACGAGCAGCAGCAGCAGAACGTGCAGTCGCAGATCGATAAGCAGGTCGAGGATCTGCGCCGCCAGGAAGAGGCGAACAAGAAAAACGACCCCAGCTATGATGCGGGCAAGGACAACGGCGCCACCGGCTCCATGATGTGGCCGTGCCCGTCCTGCCATACGATCACGTCGGAGTTCGGCTGGCGCTACCACCCGATCTATCACACGCAGAAGTATCACTCCGGTGTGGACATCGGCGCGAGCTATGGCGCGAGCATCGTTGCGGCCGACGGCGGCACGGTCATCACGGCCGGCGCTGTGTCCGGTTACGGCAACTGTGTCGTCATCAACCATGGCAACGGCATCACCACGCTCTATGGCCACATGAGTTCCATCGCGGTCTCCTCCGGCCAGAAGGTCTCCAAGGGCCAGACGATCGGTTATGTCGGCTCGACCGGCAACTCCACCGGCCCGCATCTGCACTGGGAGGTCACGGTCAACGGCGTGCGCCAGAACCCGCTCAACTATGCGCGCTGATCGGACATATTTTGACTGAATGAAACTGCCGGGCAGCCGGAAAATGGCTGCCCGGCTCATCTGCTGCATTGGGGCTGCCCGATGCAGGCGGCAAATGGACCCGGAGGGATAGCATGGACGAACACAAGCCACAGGAACAGGCGTCGGAAAAAGTGCCCGCCCGCAGAAAAAGCGGCAGAATGCATGGCTGGAGGGCGAGTATCCTTGCCTGTGTGATCTGTATTCTGGTGACTGCGCTGGTCACGTCGATGATCTTCGTCGGCAAGTTCGGCGGCAGCAGCAACTATAAGCTCGCGCTGAAGTTTGCGCAGGTCAAGCAGGTCGTGGATAAAGACTATATCGGCGACGCGGACGATACGGCGATCAGCGATGCATCATCGAGCGCGATCATCAGCGCCATCGGCGATAAATGGAGCTATTACATGACGGCCGAGGAATACAAGGCCTATCAGATGTACTCCAACAATGAGTACGCCGGCATCGGCGTGACCATCCAGCTCGACGACAAGACGAAGGGCTTTCGCATCACAGCCGTGACGAGCGACTCGCCCGCGGCGAAGGCCGGCCTCCAGCAGGGGGACATCATCACGGCGATCGACGGTGAGGACGTCACGGGCAAGACGCTCTCGGACGTGCAGAGCACCATCCGCGCCAAGCTCAACAAGACGCTCAAGCTCACCATTCAGGACTCCGCCGGCAAGAGCCAGACCGTCACGCTCGACTGTACGGTCATTTACACCGATCCCGTGACGTATAAGCTCATGGATAACGGCGTCGGCTATGTCCAGATCCGCAACTTTGAGACCGGCGGCGGCAGCCGTGCCGTACAGGCAGTCGATAAGCTGCTGGACCTCGGCGCAAAGTCGCTGGTGTTCGACCTGCGCGATAACCCCGGCGGCCTGCTCTCGGAGCTCATCACGATCCTGGATCACCTGCTGCCGCAGGGCGACCTGTTCGTGAGCGTCGACGGCAACGGAAAAGAGACCGTCACGCAGAGCGACAGCGTCTGCGTCAAAGTGCCGATGGCGGTCATCGTCAACGGCAATACCTACAGTGCGGCGGAGTTTTTCGCGGCCGCGCTGCAGGAGTATGACTGGGCGACCATCGTCGGCCAGAACACGACCGGCAAGGGCCGCAGCCAGACGACCATCGCGCTTCCGGACGGCAGCGCCGTGCACATCTCGAGCCGGAAGTATCTCACGCCCAACCGCGTGGACCTGTCCGAGCAGGGCGGCCTTGTGCCGGATGTCGTCGTGGCCCCGGCCGCGGACAGTGATGTCGATGCGCAGCTTGAGGCAGCGATCGCTGCGCTGCGCTGAATCAACGGAGATATACTGAAATTTCAATGATATAAGGAGACGGATTATGGCGATCGACAGCAGATATAAGATGAGTCAGGAGCGTCTGGACACGCTCAAGGAAGAACTGCATTACCTCGAGACGACCCGCGAGAAAGAAGTCGCGGAGCTCATCAAGGAGGCGCGCTCGTTCGGCGACCTGTCGGAGAACAGCGAGTATGACGAGGCCAAGACGGAGCAGGGCAAGCTCTACTCCCGCATTGCCGAGATCACGGACCTGATCGAGAACGCCGAGGTCGTGGAGAAGGTCGAGGTCGCGGCGGACGTCGTGACCATCGGCAGCCACGTGCGCGTGCTCGACGTCGACGAGGACGCGGAAGAGGAGTACACCATCGTCGGCTCGCAGGAGGCCAACCCCATGGAGGGCTGCATTTCGGACGACAGCCCGTTCGGCTTCGCACTCAAGGGCCACAAGGTCGGCGAGACCGTCACGGTAACAGCCCCGGTCGGCGAGCTGCAGTTTAAGATCATTGCCGTCGAAAACGAAGACTGAGGAGTCCATCATGAACGAAGAGAGAAAGAACCAGCAGGCGGCGGCAGAGCCGTCCCTGTCCGAGATCCTTCAGGTGCGCCGCGACAAGCTCAAGGCGCTGCAGGACGCCGGGCGCGACCCCTTTGTGCAGACGCGCTTTGAGCGCAGCGCCTATTCGGCGGATATCAAGAACGATTTTGACGCCTATGACGGCAAAACGCTGCAGGCCGCCGGCCGCATCATGTCCAAGCGCGGCATGGGCAAGGCCATCTTCTGCGACATTCAGGACGACCGCGGCCAGATCCAGCTCTACGTCCGCAAGGACGCCGTCACCGAGCAGGAGTTTGCCGATTTCCGCAAGTATGACATTGGCGACATCATCGGCGTGCGCGGCTATGCGTTCAAGACCAAGACAGGGGAGATCTCCATCCACGTGCAGCAGGTCACGCTGCTCAGCAAGTCCCTGCGCCCGCTGCCGGAGAAGTTCCATGGCATGACGAACACGGAGCTGCGCTACCGCCAGCGCTATGTGGATCTCATCATGAACCCTGAGAGCAAGCGCAATTTCCAGATCCGCAGCCGGTTCGTGGCCTATCTGCGCCGCTATTTGGACGGCCTGGGCTTCATGGAGGTCGAGACCCCCGTGCTCAGCCCCATCGCCGGCGGCGCGACGGCGCGCCCGTTCATCACGCACCACAACACGCTTGACATTGATATGTATATGCGCATTGCGACCGAGCTGCACCTCAAGCGCCTGATCGTCGGCGGCATTGAGCGCGTGTATGAGGTCGGCCGCATCTTCCGCAACGAGGGCATGGACACGCGCCACAACCCGGA
>ERZ827423.932-NODE-932-length-32397-cov-3.915064_pt1 | contig 32397 bp, 46 predicted proteins | sample MGYA00519775_ERZ827423 | MGnify/ENA primary metagenome ERZ827423 (study PRJEB31778, sample SAMEA3449296) | human gut metagenome | biome: human gut; feature: human-associated habitat; material: faeces | place: United Kingdom | collected 2010/2012 ... | reverse complement strand
TTCTGCCCGACCTCAAATCTGGGGAACTCCGCACCGCCGTATTTGCTGTTCTGGTTGGTACTCCCTTTGAACACCTCCATCATTTCGCTGTCAATGGTAATGTTCCCATCCACGTTCCGCAGTGGGTAGGGATTGCCGTTGATGTTCAACGTAATATCCCCACTGCCGTAAACCGTAATCAAAGGCTCGCTGTATACTGTCCCGCTGTTGCGGATGGTGGTCGGGGCAGTCAGCTCTAAGGCATCCCCTGCGGCATTGACGCTGTATTTGAAGGGCTGTGTATCCAGAATAACCTGAAATTTCTGGAACACACGCATCATCTGGGCGATGCTGATTTTATTTGCAATCGTTACGCGGTAAACCTTATCCGGTTCTGTTGAAAATGCCATTTCTCCGCTGCCGACAAGCCATGCTGTGATTTCGTCCAGTCTTGCACGCTTTATCAATGCACATTCCATCGTTCTGTCATAGCTTTCATAGACACCCTCATCTGTATGCAGAGAACCGTTCCGCCCTGCCACGGTAATACTTTCTATCCGCCGCTCCGCACGCACCGTTTCCGGCATAGCGGTCACAATGACCCCCATCTCTCGGCTGTCAACGCCTTTGAATGTAAACCATGCCTCATGTATCATTTGTTACCACCTCTCCCTGCGCTTTGCTGTCTGCGGAGAAACTCGATCTGCTCTGCGACAACTCTTGCTTCTCTTTCGCTTTTCACACTGTCGATATGCACATTGATGTCCCCGTAGGTGTAGGTCTGAGATTTACTGATGCCGCCCGTTGCCGTTTCCACTCTGGGCGGACGTGCAACTGCGTCCATGCTGTTCTGTACCGTCCGCATCACCGATTTCATTTTATCTTTGATGCCGATTTCGTAGCCCTCCATGGAATACTCGCCGAAGCCTTCAAAAACCTTAGAGGGCGAATGAATGTCCAGTTTAGACTTCGCTTTCGCAATCGCCGCCGCTACCACTTCTGCAACTGCCTGAATTACGCCACTCCTTCCGTTCTCAATACCATCGGCAAGTCCTGCCATCATCATTTCGCCAATATTGACATACTCAACACGAAAACCCGTCATAACCTCGACAAGCCTCATTTCAAGTGCCTGCACGTATTCCGTCAGAACAGGCTCCTGTGCCTGCAAAGATGCAACAATCTGTTTCATGGTTATCCCCTGCGTATTCTGGTTTGCGGTCGCAACAGCTCCGGAAACAGCACCTGCAATGTCTGTTTTACTGTCAGCTGCCATGCCCTGTGCAAAACTCTTTGCCGCTTCTGTCCCTGCCTGATACAGTTCATCCTTGACTTCTCCAATGGTCTGCGGCAGCTTTTCGGTGTAGTTCTGTTCCAGTGCATCAAATTCACTTTGGTAGAATTTTTTCGCCGCATCTGCCGCCAACTGCTGTTTTTCTTCGTATTTTTGGATGTATTCCTGCAATTTCACATCAGACATACGAGAGAGCTTATCCATGTAGTCCAGTGCATCATCCACGCTCATTGCGGAGATTTCACTCATTAAGCCCCCGGACAAGCCTTTTGCCTGCATTTCTTCAATCGCATTGCTGTATTTCTGAATCTTTCTGATTTCGACATCCAGATCCCCAAGCCGGAATATCTCCTTATCATCCTCCGTTTTCACGCGTTCAAACAAAGAACCGTAGTCGGCCAGTTTTTCCTGTAAGCTGGTTTGCTTGCTTTCAATTTTAGAAAGTGCCGATTCATATTCCTTCTGAAAGGTCTGCAACGCAGAAAGCCGCTCCTTCAGCTTTTTCTCCTCTGCTGTTTTTGTGGCATCCTCCTGTTTTTTATTCCAGTCGTTTTCCAGCTTTGTAATTTCTTCCTGTATCTTCTGCCGATTCTTCTTTTCTGCCTTTTTCAGCTCCGCACGCTTTTTCGCAAGGTTGCTCTTGTATTCCTTCAATTCCTCGGCGGCTTTCTTTTCCTCCGATTTCTTCTGTAAGGCTTCAATTTCGCTGTTGGTTTTCTCTAATTCGCTTTTCAGCACATCCCCAACCTTACGGGCAGTTTTCTGTGCGAAGGCTACCATGGAATCCATCCCCGCTGCCGCCTCCGCAATGTCCTCTGCCATCTTTTCAGCCGCTTCGACCGCCTCTCCTGTGCCATCCTCGATGCCGACAGCAACACCGGCAGGAATCTGTTTGCCGACCTCATCACGCATGACGCGGGAAGGGGAATGAATATCAAAGAACTTTTTCAGGGTTGAAGCCGCAGATGAACCAAGTTTTGTAGCCGCTGCGACCACTTTATTGATTGCCCCTTTTGAAAGTAGACCATTTGCAAAACCCTTTGTACAATTTTCAGCAACACTCTCCATTTCGGATTCCGCTTTTTTCATTTCAATAAGCCCTTTATCCTTCATAGTTACAAGTGCATTTGCATATAGCACAGCATTTTCATCTACTCCGGCTTTCAACGCCTTCGGGACTTCCCTGCCCGCATCCGCATACGCCTGTACCGCATTCAAAAAATCATCCTTCGTGGACATTAAAGCATCCAATTCCGCCTGCCCGATATCATAACCTGCATCCTGTGCCATTTTCAATCTGGTTGCAAAATTTCTCGATGTGACTTCCAGTTGCTGATCCAGCTGATCCTTTGTTTCATCTGTCACTCTTTGCTGTTGATATACATACTCATTCAGCCCGTTTTTAATTTCTTCCAGACTGTTAGACTGACTCAAAGTCAAAAGGCTGTTATATTCATCGATGTCCTGATAGGAGCTGCGCAGGATGTCGGTCTGCTCTGTATAAAGCCCCTCCATTTCCGCAAGGCCATCCTTTACCTGCTGCAAAGCAGACATGGCTTTTGTCTGTTGCCCTGTACTGCCGTTCATCAGCGCGTCTTGAAGCTCTTTCTCCTTTTCAATCAGCTCCTGTTTTTTTGTGGCAATATCATCCTCCAGAGTTATAAGGTTCTGCATTGCCTCTGCTTGGTTCTGGATTGCCGCCGTATAAGCCTCCTCTTTTGCGTTCAAAAGGGCATTGACACGCTTCTTTTCCATCAGCAAATCCAGATTATCAGCCGTCTGCACATAAGCCTGCCCTTCTTTTTCCGTCAGAGAAATTGCATTCGGAATCACACTGTTGATTTGCTCCGCCAGAGCCTTTGCCCTGTTTTCGTAGCCATCCTTTACCTGTCCGTTTGCATCGCAAAGCTCCTGCAGCTGACGAATCAGGCTGTCTGTGTAATCCATTTCAGAAAGAGATTGATTGATGCTTTCCTGCGCCGTTTCCTTCATACTCTTGCGTGCCTCTGCCTGCTGATTGATGGAATCCGTTGTTTCCTCCAGACGCTTTCGGAACTCTCGCATCCCCTCGCTTTCTTCCTCTGTCGCAGAAAGCAGAGAAACCAGCCCAATGGTCAATGCTGCCGCACCTGCAATCAGAAGTCCGAGCGGACACGCCGCCACCACAGCATTATAGGCAGTCTGTGCCGCAGTCATGAGGGCAATCTTTCCTGTTACCACACCAACCACAAGCTCTTTTGCGCTCAGCGTAGAGGTCAGCAGTAACTCCGCATTTCGATTGACCGCCAAAGCCGCTGTATAAACACGCACTGCCTTTTCCGCCGCCTGCCAGCTTTTCACCACAGTAGAAAGGCTTTGCACTGCCTTAAAGGTTCCGATTGCCGCCGCCGCTGTCAGCGTTACATTCTTAATCTCCTTTGTGTGTCTGAGCATAGCCGCAAGGGCGTTGATTGCCTTCGGCAAAGCCTTCACCGCCAGAGCGGTTGTTTCCTCCATGAAATGCCCTGTGCTTTCCGCAAGGTTATCCACACTTTCCGAGAGTTTTCCACTCCGCAGATTTCTTGCAACCTCATCCACCGATGTGATAGCGGTTTCCGCAGCCTCTTTCATAGGGGTTTCAAATTTTTCGTAGACCTGTATGCCAAGCCCTTCCAGACCACTGCCGAGAATCGTCATCTGCCCCTTGAGGTTGTCCATCTGCACATCTGCCATATCCTGCATGGCACCGCTGCTGTTCGCAATGGATGCAGAAAGATTCTCAAATTCCGCGCCACAGCCCGCAAGCATCGCCTCTGCACTTTTCAAATCTACTTTATTGAAAATATCGTTCAGTACGTTTGTTTTTTTCTCTTGACTCATGCTCTGCATTGCCGCATCCATTTTTTTGAAGGTTTCATTCAGCGGGTTCAGATTTCCTTCCGCATCAAATGCAGACACGCCAAGGCTTTTCAGCGTTGCCGCCGCTTTATCTGTCGGTGCGGATAAGGATAAAATCATGTTTCTCAGAGCCGTACCGCCCTCTGCTCCCTTGATACCTCGGTTCGCCAGAACACCGAGAGCCGTATTCAGCTCTACTGTGCCGCCTGCAAGGTTCTTCGCTGTACCGCCTACAGTTAGAATTGCTTCGCCAAGCTGTGCCACACTGTAGTTCGCCTTACTGGATGCCCTTGCCATCTGGTCCCCAAACTGCGTCAGATTGCCCGCGCTCGCCTCAATGCCCAGAGCCGCCATTGCATCTGTTGCAAGGTCAGAGGCATACGCCAAATCAAGTCCGCCCGCCGCCGCCAGATTCAGCACAGAGGGCAAAACCTCTGCGGATGTGCCTGCGTCATACCCCGCCAAGGCAAGATAATTCAAAGCCTCTGCCGCCTGTGTAGCCGTAAATTTTGTAGTTGCGCCTGCATTTTTCGCCGCCGTTGCCAGTGTTTCGTAAGCCTCACTGCCGTTATGGATTTCCGAAACGCTCATTCCCATGGTTGCCGCTACTTGCGACATGGATTCCTCGAAGTCGCTCCCGACCTTGATTGCCGCTATGCCAAGCCCCGATAACGTACCCACCGCCGCCGCTGCCGCAGAAACCGCCGCTTTCATTGCAGCTTTCAAGCGGGCGGAGCTTTTTTCGGTCTTGTCTAAATCCTTTGACAGTGCATCCGAGCTGTTCCCCAACTCCTGCATTTCCTGTTCCATACGGTTCATTTCCGTGGTTGTGCGGTTCATCTGGGTTTGCAGGTCATTCACAGTCTTAACCTGTCTATTGTAGGCATCCTGCGCCTTTCTGGCCTCCTCACTGTTCTCCCCGAATTTCTGCTTTGATTTTTCCAGCTCATCCGACAGGGTTGCAAGCCTTGCCTTTGCACGCTCGCTCTGGTTTTGCAGCAGCTTCATTTTCTCCGCCGAGGCATTGAGGGAACGCTTTAAAACATCACCCTTTGCCGTTACCGCACCTTCGCTGTTCTCCATGCCCGAAAACGCAGAAACTACGGATTTCATTTCACTGCCTAAGTTTTTTAATTGGGAATTGATTGCCGCCAAGCTCGACCGAAACGCCGCCTCGCCGTCAATGCCAATCTTTGCACCAATATCCGTTCCCATTCCGCCACCTCCTTTTTTGCATGAAAAAAGCACCCAAATGATTTGAGTGCTTTTAAATCCTATTTTATTTTGCTGTAAATTTAATGGTCAATGAACCGCTAACTTGTATCTTTTCTCCTTTTTTCAAGTCAAGATTACTATACGATTGAATCGCACTGTCGCTGTCGGCAAAGGTTTCAATCATCCCATTTGTTATACAGTTTCCTATTCCGGAAACCCATTTTACATCATATCTTCCGGCAGGAATGTCCTCGCCAACATAATAATTCCCCGCTGAAAAAGAAAATTCCTCCCCTTTTTCAACTGTATTCGCAGTATCGGAATTATCGCCATCTGTTTTGTAACAATAAGCCATTGCTTTAACCATGCAGTCCGGATTGTACGATGCAACTATAAAGTTGCTCATTTCATTGTACCCCTTGTAATCTGCATATACGCATACATACTCTCCGACCTTTGGCATCTCTGTGAAGAAATCGAAAAAATTTTCATCATCAAAATCTTCCAAGTCCTTTACATCTTTTGCCAAAATATATGCACCATTAGTAACCAGAACATCACCGTTTTCCGTTCTGACAAAGAAGCATGGCATCGGCGTTTCATCATCAATCTCATCAATGGTCTTAACTCCCGTAACTTCACCAATAAATTTATATGGTGTACCTTCCATATCCTCATGCGTTCCCGAATACAGGGATGCCGGCGCTTCTTCTACATCATCAACACCTTCCATATAGTGGATTGTTGAAAACGGATAATAACCATCAATCTTTCTTACATCAGCAGTTTCTTTCTCTGTCTCAGTTTCTGCCTGTTCTGTTCCGCACCCTGCGGCAACGCCCATCATCAAGCAACCACATAATAAAACAGCCAAAAATTTTTTCATACTACCCCTCCTGTGTCATATCGTGCCATTTTTCTAAAATTTATCACATAACACGACGTATATCAAGAATATTTTCACGATTTTACACAAAATCCATCAGCCGCCAGAATTCCGCTTCCTCCTGTGCCTTGGATTTTTTCATTTTTGCGCCTTCGTTTCTAATCTGCTCCACAGCAATCAGGTCGCACAATTCGCCAAAGGGAAGGGCGTATGCTGTCTCATAGGACAGCCCGATTTTCAATCCGTACCAGATGCACCACCCGACATCTGATTCTGTCGGGTGGTCTCCGCGTTTTTTCCTTCTTCGTCTTCTGTTTCAATTCTTCTTTCGCTGCCGTCTGCAATCGTTTCAAAGATTTTTGTCTGCATATCCAGAAGGTCATCCATGCCGCACAAATCATAAAGCGCATCATAGCTCAGAGGGGGCGGTGTGCTGATACCTTCCACCTTGGCATATTTCGCCCCTGCATCCATCATGGCAGACAGCAACCAGAAGCTCTCATCCAGTTTCTGCACCTCTGTCCCCTCCGTCAGCGCCTTCCCGATATTTTCCGCGTCCCCGTAGCGTTCCGAACAATCACGCATCACGCGAGCGGAAAAGCACAGCAGATATTCCTTTTTGTTAATTTCAATTTTTGCCGTTCTCATACGTTTCTTCCTCCGTTTCCTCCGTCAGATTTACCGTTTCTTCTCCCCCGTCATGCTCGGCTGTCATGACGGCATTCATTGCTCCCCCGTAATACCGAGGAATTTCTTAATTGCCGCCTCTGCGTCCGCCTCGCTGTCCATAGGGGAGGAAATCATCTTCCAAGGATGCCCTGCGGCATCGCTGCGCAGAATACTACCACTGATTTCAGGTGTCCCCCATTCGACCTTTTCGCCCTGTGTGGTGAAGGTGTCGTTAGGGTTGGTCGGCTGAATCTTCGGCAATACAACCGCCTGCCACTTGGTTGCACTGTTTTTCTGGATTTTTATGATTGCGCCAAAGCCAAGGTAAGGCGTTTCCTGCTCATCATTCCAGATGTACCATTTTGCATCCTTGGTGCTGACATCCGACCCTGTCATTGCCTGCTCGATAATACCCAATACCTGCAGCATAACATCGGGCAGCAAATCATCCGTTGTCAGCGTCCATGTACCGCCTGCAAAGGTATTCGCACTCTCCGCAGGTCCATTGTCTGCATAAAGGATATTATCATCCGCGCCCTCCAATTCAATGGAAAGCTCTACCGCCTTGCCCATCAGCGCACCGCCGCTGTAGGATACGGTTTCTCCTGTGTTGCTGTATTTTGCAAAATAAGGTTTGCTTAAGCCAATCTTTGCCATATCTCCCTCATCCTTTCATCGTTCTTTTGATTTCCGTTTCAAATACCTTTTTCATTTCTGTCTCCGCCTTCGGCTTTGCCGTTTTCAATGCCTTTCGCACAAAGGGCGTTTTCTGGGAAAAGCTGGTGCCGCTTTCCGCAATTCTGGCAATCAGCGCGAGGGGCATCCCCTTCGGGTGTTTCGGGGTTATCAGGTCACTGTAGCCTGTAAAGCCGACAAGCGTATCAATCCTGTCCCCCTCCGATTGGAAGGGCGCAACGCCCAGTCCCTTTGCAAGCGCCGCCTTCTGCTCGTCCGTAATTCCCTTGAGATAATGCCCTGCACTGCGGTCATTGTCGGTTGGCAATGCCTCCACAGCGGAGCGGATTTCGTCTGCGGTCACGCCCGCGCCCTCATAAAGTGCCTTTTTCGTGATACCGTCTGCGCTTTGCCGCAGCTTTTCCAGCTGTGCTATGTAGCCATCTAAGCCTGTGAAGGTAAGCTTCGCCATCAGAACACCTCCCACACCCATTCATAATGCGTAAAGCCTGTTTTCTCCTCATACTGCACGCTGTTTAATTCCCATGCAATATAAGGGGAGGCATCAAAAGCCGCCTCCAGCTCCTCCTTCCATGGGTCAAACTCCTGCTTGGTAAAAAGGTCTGTTGTGCCTGTAACGGCTTTCTCTGCATGGGTATCGTCCGCAGTCAAGTCGTTTGCGCCGTCCTCCTGCCAGACAAAATAGCGGTCGGACTTCATGGTTCTTCCGTGCCGCACCGCATCCGTCACAGCAAGGTGTGCCGCTATGATATGCTCCTGCCAGCTCATGCCATCACCTCAAATTCCTGTTCGATTTTCGCAAGTGCCAGATCCACGCAGGGCGGATAAATCTCCATGACCTTCTGCACCGTATCAATGCGGTATTGCTTTCCTTCTAAAAGTGCCACATCCTGCGGAGAAAACGCCCCCGCAGCAGGTACCCGAATCACGCGCACAATCTCCACCTGTGCCTGCTTGCTCTGATAAATGCGGTTAATGCCAAGTCTTTGTTCCGCAAAGCGCAGCTTTATTTTTTCTGTCAGCTTTTCCTGCGGCGCATAGCCTGCCTTTGCCGCATCGCAGACAGTGCAGATTGTCACAAGCCCATCATTGAACGCCTGCGTAATCTCATGCTTCGGTCTGTTTGGTGCTTTCCACATACTCTCTCACCATTCTTCCGTTCTGCATATTCAAAATCAATGCCATGTAGTTGTTTTCAAATACATCCAGTGCCTCATCCCTGGCATAGCGTACAAATTCCATCATCAATGTACGGGGAAGTCCGTCCGCATCATAATCCAGAACGCTACCACCCTTTTCGTTCAGATATGCCATTGCGGCGGCAATAAAGCCACGAATTTTGTTATCCGTGGCTTCATCGTCCCATGTAATATTCAAATGGTTTTTGACATCCGCCAGAAGCTCCGCAGAAACACTCTGCCGCTGCATCAGGATTTTGTCACAGTGACGGTATAGGCTTTGGTGGTTGTGCCGTCAGCCGCCGTTACAGTAACCTTAACGGTATTTGCGCCTTCCTTCCACGTTGCCGCAGAGCCGTTGTCTACCTCCGCATCATTTGCCTGTACGCTGATTTCCGCGCCTGCATCAGAGGGTACTGCCGTAATGGTGTTGGTTGCGTTTGTGGTTGCTGCTGTGTAGGTTGCGGTTTCCTTCGCAAAGGCAGGGGACAGGCTCAGGCTTCCAATCTTCAAATCAGACAGAGTGGCATCATTGGAAACCTCCGCAGCAGCTACCTGCTCCACCTTATAGGTCAGAGGCTTAAGGTCTGCGATATCCAGATACAGGAAGGCATTGTTATCCATGGGAAAGCCATTTGCGTACAGCTTCACCAGATAAACCCTGTTGTCCTCCAGGAACTGATACTGGTCGGAATAATCAATCTTGCCTTCCTTGCTCATGCCTGCCGCCGCAAAGTATTTCTTGCCCAGACCAAGAACCGCCTCGCCTCTGCTCAGCGCCGCAGACTGGATAATTGTCATGGGATAAGGCACAACATCATTGCGATAGGTGCCATCTGGAGCCATTACCGTTGTTGCGGGCATCACCCTCTGGAAATAATCCTGCGGATTGACAATCAGAAGGACATTCTCCACCGCTCTTGCCTTCCCGTTGGGGTCTGCCGCAATCAGAGAAATCAGATTGCCGACCGTTTTCACGGAAAGGTCATTTACCTTAATTTTCTCCTTTGCAGGATAAACGCCGCCTGTTACGGTAACGCCATCACCTACCTGACGCATCATGCCGATAGGCTTTTCATGCCCATCCCCCTTGACAATGCCTGCCTCCAGACCATTCGCCAGTGCTTCATACAAGATCTGTCTAACATAGTTATCCAGCCATTCTGGACCTAAGTCCAACATCGCCTTGCAGACAGGCAGGAAGGCGGACAGCTTCAGCAGGGTTGCATTGACTTCCTTGAAGCCGGAAAGCAGCTCCTTCACAATCGTATCCGTCAGCGCGCCCCACTGCGCCTCCTGCCGCCCGTTGGTATTCATCAGCATCTTGATTGCGCCGCCTGTGGACAGGAACCCGATATGGGACAGCAGAGGATGCTCCTCCCTCAAGTCATCGAATACGGAATCAATCACTGTCTCGGGCATCACAACATCCAGATTTGCCAATGCCTGCTTGGGGTCTGCGGCACGCATTGCCTCGCCCAGCTTCTGGTAATACTGCTTTTCCTGAGAGGTCAGCTGACGCACGCCACGGGAGGTCAGCGCCCTGCTGTCATTCTCCTGTCTGAGCTGTTCGATTTTGTCCTCATAATCCTGCTTGATGTCCTCGCCGATGCACGCCATCATGTCGTTCATGGCGGCGGCAAAGCCCTCCTTGTCATCCTGCTGCAACGCTGTCTGCATTGCCTGTCTGATTTCTTCTCTTGTTTTTGCATCATTGTGTTTCATTTTCTATCACTCCTTTATTTTTCTGCATCAAAAAAGCCGTTCAGCATCGCCATGATACTGTTCGGCTCTTCCTTCTGTTTTGGTTTTGGTTCTGATTTCGGATCATGCTCTCCTTCTCCGGTACACGGCTCTGTCAGCTGGCGCAGCTGTGCCACAAGGCTTTTTTGCATTTCAATCCTCTGCTGTACGTTCAGATTCGCCTTCTGCATTACGCCTGCAACCTTGGCAGGATCTGCATCCTCCTCCGCAAATCTGTCCGCCAGACCGTATCTGATGCAGTCCTCTGCGGTCAGCCATGTTTCGTCATCCATCATACGGGACAGCAGCGCTTCATCTACCTTCTCTCCTGCCTTCTGCAAATATGCCTGCTTTCCGGCATTGTTGATGATATCCAAATCATCCGCCGCCTTCCGCAGCTCTGCGGCATTGCCATAGGAGAACATCCACATATTATGAATCATCATCAGCGCATTTCGTGGCATAATGATTTCATCCCCTGCCATGGCAATCACAGAGGCAATGGAGCAGGCAAAGCCGTCAATGTAAACAGTTTTCTTCGCAGGGTGCCGCTTCAGCTGGTTATAGATGGCAGTACCCTCAAATACAGAGCCGCCGTAGCTGTTGATATACAGCTTGATTTCCGCAATATCTGCGTATTTCGCCAGCTCCTCGCGGAAGGTATTTGCACTGGTTTCACTGCGAATCACCTCATCCGTCCACCAATCGTAGCCGTCGCTTTCCACATCGCCGTAAATATAGATTTCCAGTACACCGCTTTGCTGTGCCGCCTGTTTGATTTCCCACATGTTTTTCCTGTTCTTCATGCTTATTCACCTCCCTTCCCATCAACGCGGTGCATCGCACCGTCCAGAGTTTCAAAGTTTTTGGTAACAAAATGCTGATTTGCCCAAGGCTCATTGATTTTCGGCATTCCTGCCGCATCCAGTACGTCATTCACGCAGAACGCCGCAGAACCAATCAGCTTCTCGATATTTGCCGCATTGCCGAACAAATCGAAATGCAAAATTGCGGAGGTATCAATCTGCAAATAGGTGCCATCCTTCCATTCTGAAAAGCCGTACCGTTTGCGGTTGATTTCCTCCGAAAGCTGGTCGCAAAGAGGGTCAATGCAGGTGGTCAGCCACCTTGTCATAGCATCCTTGGAATCCGCCACATCACCGAAAATCAGCACAGGCGGAATCAGAAACCCTCTTGCCGTAAAATCAAAAATATCATCCACCAAGGCACGTATATCCCTTGTGGAACGCTGTGTATCGGGATTTCCGCCGACATCCTCGTATTTGTACCCGTCAAATTCGGGCAGAACACCGTTTTCGGATGTCAGAAACGGCTTTACCTGATTGCTCAGCATCTCGCCAAAGACTTCGTTCCACCCCTTCTTGCCGTCCTTGCCGTCACCGATATTCCCTGCGTTTGCAATCTGGCTGACATGTACCTTCAGGTGTCTGCCGCTGCCCCATTCGTAATTCTTCATTGCCGCCTGCACCAGTCTTATGTATGACTGATACAGCCCATCCAGTACAGGTCTGATGTCCTTATGGTTCAGCTTGAGATGCAGCACTTCGCTTTCCGGAAATGTCTTTTGATAGCTAACCTCGCCGACAACTACGCCCTGATATTCGTTTTCCTTCCATGGATGCTCTGCGGCTCTTGTAAAGCTGTCCGCCACCGCCAGATATTCCCGTCCGCCCGTTTTTCCGCCGCTGATAATCAGCACTTCATTCTCCTTGTAGAGCTGATAAATCAGCTTATGCAAAAAGGCGGTGCTGTTCTGGTTGGGATTCGGCTCCACGTTCCAGAGGTAATACTCCTCGCCCCTGTTTTCCTCATGCTTTCTGTAGGTCTTGAATGTGCATTTGCCGACTGCATTTGCAATCATCGCCACACAGGTATGAAATGCCAGCTCGCGAATACGGTATTCCTCCAACGCCTGCTGTAATTCCAGAGAGGAAATCTCTGCCGTGCCGCCAAGCCCCAGTTTGGATAAAATCCATCGTTTGATACTGATTCCCATTTTCTCACCCCCTTTAAAATACAAAAGCACCCATTGTCGGAATTTGTACAGGTGCGCCATCGCCAAGAACGGATTCTATTGTCATTGCCGCTACAAATGCCATGAAGGCATCATTCTTGCGGCTTTTTGCTTCGATTTTCGCATAGATAAAGTTGCCCGTATCTATGCCCGATTTTATCTTTGTGCCCGATTTTACCCGCTTTGTGTTATTCACGCCCCACCGCAGATGGGGAACATTGCCCCAGTGCAGATATTGTCTGTTAAAGCACTCCTGAATCACAGGCTCAATCTGCATAATGTCGGACGGGCGTACCAGCTTGATATTTTTCTGCTCATCACTGAAGCCAATCTTCCGCAGGCTTTCCGCAACCAGCGCATAGCGGTGATGGTCGAGCGCAAGCATTTTGACATTGTACCTCCGCATACTGTCCCAGATGTAATTCGCCAGTAAATCGGGATGAATCCCGACATCATCCACAACCGTAACCTCTCCGCGCTCCGCCCATTCCTTCCAAGGTGCTTTCACACGGTGCAGTGTTTTTGACCTTGCGCAAATCCATGCGTGATTGATGTCGAACCTGTCCGCACCTCTGCGGAAATGCAAATCCACCGCCGCCCAGTCGTCCAGCTCCGCATAGTCCACGCCTGCAACACAGCTCCACCCCGTCATATCAGGCAAAGGCTTATTTGTTGCCGCTACGTTTTCATATTCCGTAACTGCAATCTCCTTCGCACCGGAACGGATACCCATTCGCTTTGTCATGAAATCCCCGTTCTGCTCCGGATGCTCCAGCCACTCCCTGTATTCATCCTCCACCTCTGCATAGAGCTCCGGAAGATATGGCAGGGACGGGTTTGCCATCTGCCAGTTTTCCGGATGATGCACCTGCGCCTTATCATTCAGACAGCAGATGAAGGGCAGGAAACCGTTGTCCTCCTCACCCTCAAAAAGAATCCTGCGCCCTCTCGCTAAATAATCATCCAAAGGACCATCGGAAATATCACCATTCGAGGTAAAATAGCCACGCCTTGGCTGTGCCACCTTGCCTTGCCCTGTGGTAAAAACCTTGATGTTGTCATAGTTTTCATACTGATGCACCTCATTGAAGATAACCTTGCCGCTGCGCAAACCGTCTCGCCCCTTAGGGTTGTTGGTATGCCCCTTCATGACACCCTTGTTTTTCCGACCCTGAATGACCTCTTTGGTGTGATAATAGTGTCTGCTCAGCTTCTTTTCCCATTTCGGGTTCTCCAGAACATCCACCAAATCCAGCTGCGGTCGCTTCGCCTGATCCTCATTGTTTGCGCAGACATCCACGTCGTAATATTTTACAGGGTTGTAGGGGCTGATGCTGCACGCACCGTCAAAGGCAATAAAGCCATCCTTCCCTGCACCACGCCCTACCATGGCAAACACAATCTTCCATCTGGGGCGGTTGTTGGATTTCCAATAGGTGCAGTCCCATAATGCTATCAAAAACTCCTCCCATGGGAACAGCTTTTCAAAACTGAAATACTTAGCCAATCCCAGATATTTTTCCAGTTGCTCTGTGTCCACATAGATTTCCTCTGTCTCGAAGCATTTTCGCACATGGGCGGCAAGGGCTTTCTGCTCCTCGCAGGCAATGCCGTTTTCGACAAGCTCAATATATTCCAAAATATGAGGATTTAACTCACAGCTCATCATCCTCACCGCCTGCCGCAGCCTTCGCCTTAACAGCCTGATCTTTAAATCCGAGTGCCGCCCAGATGGAAAGCATCTGACTGGAAACTCTCGTTGCAATGGTCAGAGATTTGTTATCTGTGGTGCCCTTCTGGTTCTCGCCGTTCTGGTATTCAATGAATACACCGCGTACCGAAATATCATCATTCAGCATCTGTAACCAGCACCAAAGGCGCATATATTCATCCACTTTATCCTTGTATGGCTCCGAAATCAGACCCCTGCTTTCCAGATCATCCTCAAGCTCTTTTTTCAGTGCCTTATATTGTTTTGTTTTTTTATAATCCTTCTTTCCTGCCATCCTTTTTCACCTCTTTTTTGCCATCTACCACACCCTCATGCGCGTATTTTCAATTTTTCTGAATTGTCGCAAGTACAACCCGACCGAGCCAAAATGCCAAAAACCCGTTTTTTTCGAGGGGGGTATCATATTTTTCAAATCAATCCCACCTCTCCTCGGTGATTGGCTTCACAGTCTTTCCGTATCGGTATCGCACCGTCCGCTCCGGATGCAAGTCCTCATGGCACTGCCTGCATACACTGACAAGCTGCCGCTCCTCTCCATCCCAGATAGATAACGCAAGGTCGGGTCTGTCCTTCAGATGCTTGACATGATGCACAATGTCCGCCCTGCGATACCTGCCCTTTCGCTTGCATATCTGACATTCATGGTTGTCCATCCGAAGAACCTCCGCCCGCAGCTGCTCCCAGTCCTTCCAGTGATAGAAGGAATCTACGTTGTCAGCAGAAATCTTCTCCTGTAATTTCAAAAGCTGTTCTCCCGTCATCCGCATCATCCTTCCACAAATAAAAAATCCCGATAAGCATTGTAGCTATCAGGATTTCTTTTGATTTCTTTTGATATTTCTATTGACATTTACCCTTTTTCGTGTTATTATATAAACAGAAAGGAGGTAGTGCAAAATGAAAAAAGACAAAGACTTTAAGCTAAAAATTGTCGAACTTGTAATCCAAGCAGTTATTGCCCTAGCCGCTCTGATTACAGCCATCAAATCTTAGCAAGTTCGGGGAGTAACCCTCCCCTCACTTCTTAGATAAAGTCAATGTCTCATGTTTATTATAACCAATCGAAAGGAGAATGACAATGAAAAATAAGATCTCTGTTTTCTCGCTCCTATTCTTTTTTATCTATGCGGTACGCACAGGCTGGACACCGATTTTAAAAATCCTTGTAATTTTAAATTCTGCCCTTGTGCTTTTACAGACAGCTTTACAATACAAGGAGGTTCTGCATAATGCCAGAAAATGAGTATATCTCTGTTACCCAATTCGCCCAGAAATTCGGTAAGGATGTCGGCAATGTCCGCAAGCTGATTAAGGATGGTCGCATCCCTGCAATCAAAATCGGGAATCAGTGGGCAATCCCTGCCGATGCTGAACCTCCTGCCGATAAACGCGTAAAGTCCGGCGAATACCGTAATTGGAGAAAGAAAAAGGATTCTTCCGAAGAGGACCGCTGATGCGGTCTTTTTCATTGCAAAAAAGGGAATGCCCTCGCACTCCCTGAAATACTCGTCTATCCGCTTCTGTAATTCTTCTTTTGTTTCATAGATGGGCGGTCTGCCCACATTGTCCGGCATAACATCGCCCCTATCTGAAAATTTTATTTACTTTTCTTAATCTCTTTTACAATCTCCTGCATATCACTTTGGATGATTGCAATTTTTTTTACAATTTCATTTTTCCATTTATTTTCTTCGTCAATTTCTTTATCCATATTCTGAACATTAAATTTAAATATGGCAAACAAAACAAAAAGAAAATAAATCAAGTGTAAAATTGCCCATATTAAAATAGCTAAAAGGATTATATTTTTTCCTTGTACTTCAGGAATGAAAACTAAACCTAATATCGCAATTACATTACTTATCAACCCCCACATCATAACATCGAGTAGTTGTTGCTCCATTCTCTTCCTCAAAAGTGCTTCCATAATTTTTGTAGTGGAAATCGCAAGAATGGAAAGCATTGTAATATAGATACCAGCCGAAATAGAGAAAAAATCTACTAACAATCCCATCCTTTCATCACAAAAATATACTCCTAGCGTTACATTTACTATAGAAAAAATCTTTTTCCCCCTAAAAAAGGCAACAAAGCATCCAAGAAAAAATAAGAAAAATATATCAAGATTAAAACCTTTTCTTATAAATTCTTTTACGCTCACTCATCCTCCCCCCAATCCAAATTCAACTCATAATCTTCATTTGCTTCTTTCTTAATATTATTTACAAAATTCTGAACACTACTAATAAAATGTTCTCTCTGTTTCAAATAAACTTCTCCTGCATGATCTAATAGAAAGTCAGGAGACAGTTTAGAATTTGCCCCTATAAATACCCCTCTTAAAAAGGTATCTGTATTTTTAATTTTAAAGGATTCAATCTTATCTGTTCTCTTATCCTCATATTTCAACTCAATTTGTTTAAAAAATCGAGAGTCCAGATTCAACTGTCCCAATAATGTTAACACAGAATCCTTATTCAACGTTCCTGTTCTTTTGCCTTGCCCCAAACCGATACTAAATGTCAAATATCTCCCGTCTACAGTTTCTTTACTTACATCCATCATATTCCGTACTAGTGTTAATAAATTTATATTATGTTCTACTTGTTCTCTAAAATAGTTATTGATATTATCTCCAAGATCAACTGATACCAAAATGGATGTTACCCTTTCAGCACTTCTGATGTCTTCCAAAGATTTTTCAAAAAGTACTGGATTCATTTTCAAGATGCACCCATCTTCCTCAAACAAATAAGAATTCAAATAAGCGCAAAATTCTTGCTGAGAAGGTCCCTTACTGTTTGTCGTATACATTGCTAAATGATGTCTCTTGCTGTAAACCATACAGTTAATATCAAACATATCCGCATCTAACTGAATCAGTTTGCCTGGATTATTCCTGTCTTCTGCGTATGGTTTGTTTTTTGTGATAAGTTTTCCCAAAGGGACAACCACAATATCATTCATCAAATCTCTCAAAAATAAAAACATTCTAAGAAATTCTTTATTTATTGATCGAACAATCCTAACGTCATCTTCTCGTATTCTTGCTTCTATTTTATCTAAAAAGGAAACAATATCTCTGTCAACGCCATTTCCTTCCTTATCATAAAAGCCAATCGTATAAAAATATGTATAATTTGCCATGATACGCACCTCCATTTATTGCCATTCGACATTAAAAGGTAAAATCCTGCCATTTCGTGATAAAAAATACATTAGGTACAAAAAAACATCCAGAAATGTGAAGTATATTTTGCCTCATCACTTTATACTATTCTAAGTCTTTTTTCTAAGTCTTTTTGCATCTCAACTTTACAGGACAATACAAAAGGCACCCGTTTCCGAGTGCCCAAAACAAAATAGGAGGTAACATGAAATATCCTGTGTTCTCATAATTTTCACAATACCATAATACCATATTTCGATGTGGCTTTTAGTGGCTTATTTCAGAAATTTCAAAACTTCTTAAAGCCCTCCCGTGAAGTCTTAATACCCAACGGTAGTTGTAATCCATCTCCGCCGCAATCTGCTCCCATGTCTTTCCCATCAGATACCGCCGAATCAGCACTTCCTTCTCTGCCCCGTCCTGCATTTTATGTATCCTGTCATGGATTTCCTTGTACTGCTGTACCGCCATAGCCTGCTCATGCTCCAGTTGGCTGATGAGTGCGTCTAGCCTCGCCACATAGCCCGACAGGTCGCTGTGTGCATTTCCCTGCGGCATCCCGTCATGGTTCACACTCGGAAACATCTGCTGACTGCGCAGCTCCTCAATCTGTTCTTTTAAACGCTGTGCCTTCCTCACGGAATATATGTACCCCTTAAGATATTCCTTTTTCCTCTCGTTCTCCCTCACAATCGCCAAGCTATCACCCCTCCAGTCTTTTCAGCCATCTTTCCTTTTTCCGCCGAATGATGCTGTATATCTCGGCGTTGTCCGCAGCGTCCAACAGCAACCCCAGCACGTTGTAGACATCCGCCGCCTCCTCCACCAGATTCTTCCTTGCCTCCTCCGCCATCACAGGCGTAGGGTTGATACCCGTCAACGCTCGCCGCAACTTTAATGCCGCCTGCGATAACTCCGCACATTCCTCTGCTAACTGCGCTAACAGCTCGTCCTGCGGAATGTGCTGTTTGATTTTCTCGTTAAGTCTATCCATGCTCAATCCTCCTTACAACTCGGGCAGAAATGTTCCCATTCGTCCTCGCTCTTGTTATAGTGCTGCTTCCAGCCTTCCTCCTTGATGCCATGAGCACACTCGTGAAAGCTGTTATACTCGTCTGAGTACTCATAACAGCAGTCGCAGACAGCATGGTATGTATTGGTTTCTCTGTTTTTCTCAATCATTTTTCCACCTGTCTTTCCAAGCAGTCCTTTAATGCAGCCATTACCGTATAATCTAAAATATTAATGTCCTGCGGCTTATGCTCTTTTCTGTAGTTATATTTGAAAATCTCGCTTTCCAATGCACTTTGCAGCTTGAGCGGCTCTAACAGATTGCCTATATCATCCAGATACTGCATCTCCATTCTTGTCTTGTATGCCCGCAGTTCTTCCAGTTCCTTCCGCTGCGAAATAATCTCATCCGCAGCCTTTCCAAGCCACTCCATACATTCTGCATCCTCAAAGCAACAGCCGTATGCAGACTGATGATATGGACATCTTTCTTTACCCTCTGGATTTTCCGCACACATAAGAAGCTTTTCTCCAGATTCCAAGCGCCTCATGTTTTCATAATCCTCATAGCAGCATCCTTCTCCATTCTGACTGCCAAGGCAACGTAATGCCTTTGTTAAATCATCCTCGTATGTCTGTTTCATTATTCCCCCTCCTTCAACGGTTCCGGCATTTCCATCCATCCAATTACCTCGCTAACCCCTGGCATCAAGTCATAATCTCCGAATCGCCAGCTCCAACGATACCCACACCCATCTTTTGCTTTTTCGTAATAGACAGGGTATCTAAGCGTGTTCAGCTTACCCTGTAGACCGTCCTTCACTGTAACGATTAACGGAACTCCTATCGGCGGCAAACCGTCAGTTATTTTCGTCCATTCATTTCTCATTCGCCATTCCTCCTTCCCTCCAGTGCTGCTTCCGCTTCTTTTGGAATAACATAAAAATCATTCAATAATTCTTCAATATGTTCCCCTGTCCAAACAGGCGTATCTTTCTGTTTTACGGAAGTGACATACCAATCATATAAAGTACTCTCGTCCATGGCTTTCTCTAAATCGACTAATCTTTTTTCATATTTTCCAACCTTGCAGGGCAGCACCAACAGCCGTCCCTGTTCTTCCAAGTCCCTGTAGCGTTTCAGTTCCTCCAGCCAGTCAGCTTCCTGCCCAAATCCCTCCGCAGTTCTTCTGACCACTCCAAATTCATCCTCCGACAGATGTTTCCAGAGCCGTTTTTCTGCCGCTCTTAACCGGTTAATCTTTTCTTCAAGTATCGCTCTCATTTTCCTTACCCTTCACACAAAATCACTTGTCAACATTCCGTCTCGTATCAGCAGGAAAATAATGTCCAAATATGTCCGTTTATCACTGTATTTACAATTTGCTTTGCTATGTATTCTTTGGTCACTGTCTTTCCAATCATTCACATCAAAACATACATCACTGACAAAAAGCATTTTTACACCCCTTGCCACGCAAAGGTAGTAACAACCATGCTTTCCATATTCGCCTCTGCATTTCCTAAATCCATATTTTTCAAATTCCTCCGCTTTCACTGTCGGTTTCAGCATTAACTTTCTCCTCCATTCAGTCTGTCTATGTAGGCGGCACTATTTTTAACACCATGATTGAGCGTCAGAATGGCAAATCATCCTCTACCTCAACCACGATATATCCGGGGCATCTCACTGTCCCCTTTTTCCATCTGGAAATCGAGCACAGTATATTTTCTCTCTTTGCCCCTCTCAGCCTTGCCAGCTCCGCCGCACTGTCCGCCACCGCAAGCGGAAGGGAAAGCCTATCCTTCGTCACTGCCATGTAAAGCCGTTCTTTTCCTGTTGCCTTATCCTTCATGCTGATACACCTCTTTCAGCCTATCGCAATATCTATCCATTTTCTTCAAATCCCCATCATATAGGGCGGTCTGAATACCTGCGAAGATAGCCTTCTGCTGCTTCACCCGTTCCGCCGTTTCGGCATCATGGCGCAGATTATTCTTCCCTTCTGTGATATAATAGGCAAGATAGGGCCGAAACTGCGTGCGGAGGGCTGTTACAATTTTCTGATATTCTGCGCCGTATTTTCCCAGTCGCAGCTCCGCCGGAATCGTCATTGCCTTTCCCTTGCGCTGTACCAACAGGCGGTATTGTTGAAATTCATCCTTTGTCATCGGGTGCATGAAATTTCTCCTTCCTGTAAGAACTGTAAGCACCTGTAAGAATCCATGCTCTTACAACAGAAACACCGTAAAATCAACCTTTATCGGTATCTTTTTATAGATGTAAGAATGTAAGAACAAATTTTTATCCTATATAAGAAAATGTGTTTCTATTCGATTTTTTCAAACACACTCTCTATAGAAAAAGGTGTATCAAAAAACCCTCTTACAATTCTTACATTCATACATTCCGTTAAAACGGACAGTCATTTCCGTCTTTATCCGCTAATCCCACCTGTGCAAATCCGTCCGTTTCATCCTGCAATTTTATTACCCAAACGCAAGAAACAACCTCGCCGTTGACACGTTTCGCCTTCGTACATCCTTTTGTTGCCTCAATCTTCCCTGTCCGTTTCATCCATGAAAGCAATGCCTTTGCGTTAAATCCGCCATCCCGACAAATCTGTTCAAAGCGGCTGCGAATCACATAAAAATAATATTTATCATTCGCTCCCCAGACCTCATTGCGATCGTCCTCCGCCTCGCCGAAGTGGCTTTTATTGGCAACCAGTGTTTCATAAACATATTCATACGCACGCTCATGCACAGAAACCTCCTGCTTTGTTTTCAGAAAGTGCTGTACATCCGCAGGGCGCAGAAATTTATCATCCCCGAAGATTGCCTGCGACAGCACATAATCCCCCACCAGAATCATGCTCATTGCCATGGACTGCTTGCCTGTGGTGTCCTTCTTATCAAATTCCTGCATATAGATACGGTAAAGCTGTCTGACGGTCGCAAAGTCCGGGTCATATCCCGCAAGCCAATCCAGACATTTCTTCCCGGCAAAGCCGTAGTTTTCCAGAAGGGTATCCGCCACGTGCTTTGGATTTTTAAATAATGCCTCCTCGCACTCGATTTCGATGATACGATTGACCGCGCCGCCGCCAGATGCCGCAGATGCCAGAGGCATTTCCCCGTTTGTGATAATGCAGTTCGACCATGTGGGTGTCAGGTCAACGCCGCCCTGCTTATTCCCTCTGGTGCGCCCTACGCCCTCGGAAAGCATATAGATGTCCTTATCAAAGCCGGACTGACTGCCTGCAATCTGCAGTTCATCCAGAATCAGCGGCAGATTCCCCACAAACGCCGCCGCACGCTCCTTGCCGACCACAGTGCTGTTGAAGGTCTGGATATACCGCCCCACTCTGGGGTCCGCCCAGACAGATGCCGCAAGCATTTCGCCGACAGTCTTGCCTGCCTCCGTACCGCCCCAGAGGTGCAGGAAGAAGGGCAGACAATTCAGCGGCTTAACCAGCACGCTCGCAAACGCCGCCGCCATCAGAATCCGCCCGTACAGGCTCTCCTGCCGCACTTCTCCGGCAAGTGCAAGCCATGTTTCATAACTGCCGCCGCTTTTCACGCTTTCAAACAGCCCCTTACAGGCGGCATCCCCATCAAAAATAAGATTTTCCACATAGGGCGAAAAGCCGTGTCCCTCCACCCATCCGAGCCGCCCGACGCTGTTCTTCTCCTCGATGCGCTCATAATTGAGATTCTCCGCATCATGCAGGAACCGTACGAGCCATTTTGCATTTTCACTGTTGACCGCCACGCCCACATCCGCCAAGGCGATGATGGAGGAAGCCGCCGCCAGTGTCCGCTTATCGGCAATGGTCTTGCGCCAGATGCCGCCCTTGCGATAGGATAATTGCAGCTTTTCCGTATTCGTATCAATATTGATCAGCCGCATGGTCGGCAGTATCGGGTGGATGCAGGCAAGCATATCCCCAAGGGGTGTGGAAATGCTGATGCCGCTATCATCCGCAACCCAGTTTCCGCAATCCAGCTCCAACGGCTGTCCGTCAAAGTTCGTTGCGTTCTGAATGAAATTCCCTGTAGAATCCTTTTTCTTCGCCTGACAGAATTTTCTGAACAGGGTCTTAAAGCCCTTCACCCCTGCTTTTTTCGCCACATCCGCCATTTGCTCCGTCATCTGCGACAGCAGGAATTGGTTGTCTATGTATTTATAAAGCACCTCATATGGCTCTGTACCTTCCAGAAAGTCCTGTTTCTGATATTCCCGAAACTCAGCCATGACGCTCACCGTCCATTGCCTTTCCTGCCGCAAGCAGCTTGACAATCATCTGCCCTGCATCTGCCTTCCGGCAGAACAGAAAACGGCAGCCATGGCGTTCCTCGATGGATTTCAGAATCTTATACAGCTTTTCCCCCGTCAACGCCTTCGGGGAGTGCCACAGGCGTGGATTGCTCCAATGCTTGACATCCTCCAGTGCGGCAATCCCGTCCTCCTCACAAAGGATAATCAGCTGAATCCCAAGCCGTTTCGCAAGGTCTAATTCCTCCACAAAACGCCGATGCTGCTGTGTCACGTTGCCGCAGATCTCCAGAAGTCCTGCCTTCGTATCAATGCAGACGCTCTGGTCGGTGGGAAGGGAATAATCCCCTACCACCAATTTTGTGCGTACCACCTCTATGTCATGCGCCGCAAACCACTTTTCTTTTTCCTCATGTTTTCCCTTCTTTTGCCTTGTATCGCACAAAAGTATCATTTTGCTTTATCCCTCCTCCCCAAATTTTTCTTTTAAAAAAGCAACTCTTTTTTTACTTGCCTCTTCTGGGGTTTTATATGTACCAACATAATAGTATTTTCTATGCCTACACACTTCCGCAACAAATCCTGTTTTGCTTTTCTTCCTAACACCAACATAGCCTGTTTTAGACTGTAGATGCTTTTTATTCATGCTTTGTTCATGTTGTGATGACCATTTACAATTTAGTGGCTCATAATTGCCATCATTGTTTATCCTGTCTAAAGACAAGTCCTCACGGTACCCATTTTTCATAGCCCATTCATAAAATGAAAGAAAATCCTGATTCCATTCATTACAAACCGTTATTCCTCTTCCACCATATCGATGATAGAATGGATTATTAGGATTATTGCACCTTGCTTTCATGTCCGCCCAGCATCGATATATGCGTGTTTTACATAATCCATGTTTTAATGGATGACCTATTTTTCCCATCAATTTTCCTCATTTCTTTTTATCGCCATATTTTTTGTAATATCTCATTCCCTTAATAAATCCATAATCAAAGGCACAACAAATCCCATCATAAGGTTTTTCCCTTATGCCTTCATACAGTGCACATAATTCAGAAGATTTAAGGTCATAATATTGCCGTTGATTTTTGTATACCCCCTCATTTTTCTTTACAATATTTTTGATTTTTTCAAAAATTCTCATGTATGTCATAAATATCCCTCCTTAATAGTGCTCATATTGAGCACTATACTATATAAGTATATTAGTGTACAATTTGAGCACTGTCAAGTATTTTTTAAGGAGGGATTTCTTTGTTTTCAGAAAGACTTAATTTTATTCGTAAATCTAGAGGATATACTGCACAGCAAATGGCTGATTATCTATCCATGGGGTTGAGGGCTTATAGGAATTATGAAAGCGGTGACCGTTTTCCGTCTGCTGATGCCCTCATCAAAATTGCTGACAAGTTAGATGTTTCTATTGACTATCTTCTCGGTCGAGATGAGTGGCTGAAATCTCACGGAGTTTCCTTTGATGAATTTTGAATAAATCTTCTAAGGCATCCCACAATTCAATTCCACCAAGTCTTTCGCCGCTTTCCAGTGATTTATAATATCGCAAACCAATATCTAATTTATCCGCTACCTGCTGTTGTGTCATGCCCGCCGCTTGGCGGGCTTTTTTCAAAGTCTCACGCATCCCATCACCGCCTTAAAACGGAACATCGTCATCTTCCACATCCTTTGTAGGATAGAATCCGTTCTCGCCTGCACTGCCGCTTTCCTGCAAAAGCTTTTTGGGCGGTACAATGAAATCTCCCTTGCGAATTTTTTCCACACTGCGGATGTTGGCAACATACAGTCTTGTGCCGTCACTGCCGTTATTTTTGCGGTATTCTTCCTCCGCCAGTACCAGCCCGATCAGCTTGCCTTCCAGACGCTTCTCGTCATTTTCAAATACAAAGCCGGAGTTGCTTTCCTTGACCGCCGTCAGAAAGCCCTTGAACATGGACTGTGCCTTCTCCTTGTAGGAACGGTAAAACGTGCCGCCCCAGAAGGCTTTCGCCTTGTAGAGCGCATCCCAGTGTCCCTTGTGCTCCCCTTCCGCGATGTCATACTCCAGCTTCAGATATTCCTTCTCAGGTACGTCCACCGCTACCGTAATCTTGCAGACATATCCGCCCGGGGTCAGTCTCGGCAGCTCCACAGGGTCGGGTACGCTGTTCCAGTTGATATTTTTCATTTCTTGTCCTCCTCTTATAATTCCCAATATTCTCGAATCGTGGTATCCACCATCTTCAAGTCGTTATCAATTTCCGTTTCAAACATATCCATCGGGCTTTTCGCCGTTGTGAAACCGTCCGACTGCGTGATAAAGCTGTATTTCCCGTCATTTGCCCTGCACAGCAGAACAATGGAAAATAACCCTTCCACCGTCAGCTTTTCATCCAGCATCTTGCCGATGGTTTTTGCTTTCAGCCTGCCACCTTCCGCCTGCTCAATATGATGCAGGAAATAAACAATGCAGTCCGGCGGTGTCTGTGCAATTACAAAATTGATGAGATTGCGGAAGTTCATCGCAATATCTGTGAACTTACCGTAACCAACCTCCTTCGCTCTGTCGAAAAATTCAAACGCAAGGAGATACTGACTGTCATCAATCGCAAATGCCTTCAGATATTCCGCAGGAAATTTTCCATCCTTATCCTTGTGCGGCAGGTTATCCATGATTTTTCTGTAAGTAGCGTTGTTCGCAACCTTCAGCTTTTTCCGAAAAGGCAGCGGTTTCCCTGCTACATTAAAAATACCGATTTCATCCTCGTTAAAATTCCGCAGGCTTGTACTTTTCCCGCTGCCGCTTTCGCCCAAAATCAGCACAGGAATTCCCATATTCATCACTCTCCTTCAATCTTTCCGCTTCTGGCATCCTTAACCATCTGCTCTTGGATGGCATCCATTTCCGCAAGAATCTGCTTTTTGCGGTTGAATAGCCCTGCAATCTGCCGCTCCGTTTCTCGCAGATCCATGCTCAGTTCAAAATTTTTCTGCAAATAATCCTGTCTGTTCACCAGACTTCCTCCCTTCTGATGCAACCGTCACAACCGATGATTTCACCATGCTTTTTGTAGAAATAGTCGCATTTCACACTACCGCATACAGGACAAACCCGTTCTTCGGTTTCGTAAACCTCCACACTTTGGATGCAGCCATCGCAGCCAAGCGGTTCACTCCATTTATCAAAATAGAAATACTCGCATTTCCTGCTCCCGCAAATGATACATTCAGGGATGATTTCCTCCGCTTCCTCCTCTTTTCTGGGGTCTTCTGTGTATGTAAATGCCATCACAACACCTTCCTGCAAATCTCCGCAGGGAAGCTCTCCCCGTTTAAGTACCAGCAGTTCCACCAAGGGTCATACTGCCATTCTCCGCTTTTCAGCAAAGGCTTCCCGTCCACACGGTTAATCTGCATCGTGCCTGTCCAGTTTTCCATTGCATTTCCCTCCTGTTTCTGTTATTCTGTAATTGAATAATTATCCAGTCCCCTTAACGGTGCGCCAACACCTCTGGGGACGTTTTTATTTTTTCGGCAGCTCTCTGCCATAAAACACATTTCCGATTGTAAGGGCAATCACCGTGCCGGAAATCAGATAAAGCATCATCCTGCTGTCGGGGTTCTCCAGAATCCACACTAAGCCGCACTGCGCCAGTAGCGTCCCGAAGAATACCACCGCCCAACGCAGCAAACCACGGCGGATATAGAAAAACGTCCGTTTCCAGTTTCTCATGGTCTCACCCCCTCTCCCTGTTCCAGAGGAACGATGTTGTTCGGGTCGGACACATCGTAGCCCTCATACTTCCGCAGGAATTCCTCCACCGCCTCTCTGCGACATTTCAGCTGCCCCAGCTTCAGAAACGGTAGCAGTCCCGCATCCTTCAATCCGTACACTCTGGTCGCGTTGCATTTCAGAATCTGCGCAACTTCCTTTACTGTGTAAAGCATCGGCTCCATAAGAACACCTCCTTTTAGTTTGGTCTTTTTCCTCCTCGTACTCCTTATAAAGCATAATAGCCAATATAACCGCCGCAAAAATATTTGCTTCCAGTTCCTTTGCATCGGTGCTCAAGCTATTGTCTGTGTGCCCCAGAAGGATATGACCAAGCTCATGTAATATGATGTGGTTCTTTTCTACTTTTCCTGCTGCATCATCATACAGAATGGTTGTATTCGCTACACCGGCTTCTGGCGTTATCACAAAACCGCCACCCCTTGCTTTATATTTCAACCCTGCAGCATTAAGGGAAACCAGTTTGATATTATTCTTTCTGCACACATGGCGGATAAACCCCAATGAAAGCACCTCCTATTCTTCTTTCGTCTTGCTTTTCTCCTCTCCCACCAATGTCAGTAACTCCTTAAAGGCTTCTCCTAAAGCCTGCTGCACTTCCTCTACATTACTTTCAATAATTGAAACCGCAGTCTTGTAAAATTCGCTTGTGTTTGCAAACGCTTCACTCTCAACAAAGGAATCGTAATATAACAGTGTAATTGCATGCAGTTCTTCCGCCTTCCGGAGAATATCCTCCAGATCAAGGACTACTGAGCGTACTTTTTTTCATCCATTTTTTTGTCACCTCCTTAGCTTGCACCCTTATCTGTATTCTGCTGTGTCCCCAAAAACAGATTGATGAAATAAATCTGTCCCTTTCCTGTTACCTTCGGCGTTTTACTGATACTGGTATGTCCGTCACCATGCGAAATCGTGGTTTCCTTGATTTCAAACAGCTTCATTTCCATGCTCCGCTGTGTCGGCATATTGTAGTCAGTGCCTTTTCGGCTAATGAGATAGCCATTTTCACGCATCCAAGTAAACAGTCTGTTCTGTCCCATATCCACGCCGTTCTGTTTCAGCAGCTTTGCCAGTTCGCCTACCAGAATGGAAGTCTTTGCCACAGAAACGGAATTTGCAAATGCCACAAGCGGCTTATCCTGCTCAACCTTCGATTCTAAAGCTACTCTTTTCTCCTGCTCCGCTTTCAGCTCCGTTGCCAACTTGATGATGGTATCGGGATTCAGCAGCACTTCTTCGATTTTCTGTGGTGTCATATACGCCCCATGCTTGCGGATAGAGGGAATAATCTCATCCGCTACCAAGGCTTGAAACCTTTCCGCCGTTTCATTCTTGGCTTTCATAGCCAGGCGATAGAAGATGTTTTCGGGAATGAAACTTTCCTTCCCCCACTTGTGGGGGAAACCAATTTCTTCCATATACTTTTCGATTCTCTCCCACCTAACAGATGTGTATTCCGTTCCATTCTTTTCCTGCGTTTGCGTAAACCCAAGCCCTCTTGCCACCGCTTCCAGTTTCAAGTAAGCAGTTCCGTCTTTTTCGTAGCAGTCCACACCGCCGATGTTCATAATTTCGTTCATTACGTTCCTCCCTTTCGCCTGCGCTTTTGTCCTTTTGCTGTTTAAAAGCAACTTTTAAAGTTACTCCTCTGCAAAAAAAATTTCAATCGGATTATCAATGTGCAATTCATCAATCATAATCTGAATTTCATCACTTCCGAATACCCCAATTTTCATCTTTTCGTAAAATGTTTTTGGCGTAATTCCAATTTTTCTTGCAATATCAGACTGAGAATACCCCTTTTCCGCAATAACTCCGCGAAGTTTATCTGTTCTAATCAACAAATCACCTCCATTCTTTATATATCTGCTACCATTATAATACCTACATTTTGGTAACTTGTCAAGATGTTTTTTCTTGCATTTATAACTTTTTTGTGCTATCATTAAGTTACTTCGAAAGGATGTGTTTGTATGGATACAATCGGAAAAAGAATCAAAAACCTTCGTTGCAACAAAATGCACATGAGTCAGGTTGCTTTTGCTGACGAAATAAATGTTTCAAAACAAACACTATATAAATATGAAAATGATATTGTAACAAATATCCCTTCGGACAAAATTGAGGACATTGCAAAATTCTGCGGTGTTTCCCCCTCTTATCTCATGGGATGGGAAGATACACCCTCCCTCCCCGAAGGTGCCATCCCCTACGTTCCCGAACCAATGGTAAACGTCCCTCTGGTCGGCTCTGTGAACTGTGGCACGCCGCTATTCGCCGAGGACAACATTGAAGGCTACATCCCCACCCCCGAATCTGACCTCCAGACGGGCGAAACCTACTTCTGGCTCAGGGCCAAGGGGGACAGCATGATAAACGCAGGCATCCATCATGGCGATTTGCTCCTTATCCGCCAACAGGCTGATGTGGATAATGGAGATATTGCCGTTGTCGCCGTCAATGGTGACGAGGCTACCCTGAAAAGAGTGAAAAAACAGGAAAATGCGCTGATTCTTCAACCCGAAAACCCTGCCTGTGAACCGAAAATCTTTGTTGGTAAGGATATGGAAAATATACATATCCGAGGTAGGCTGATGCAGCTTAGGAAGGAATTTTAAATAAAAAACTCCCCCTACAGTACCGCTAATACCGTAGAGGGAAAAGAAATTTATTGCAAGAAAAAAGCAGGTTATATTTCAAACCTACTTTTTCCTAATGGTGGATAAAAATGGTGAGGATGGTAATAAATTAATTTCTTTCCATAACCAATGAGTTTGCCGCCTCATTGTTCCTCAAAAGGTACATTTTTATCACCCAATGACGATTTCATTAATTATTATAATACAAATATATGCAAGTGTCAAGTTTGAGACCATCCCTTCGCCTTTGTACCACAACAATACAGGGTTTTCATAAGCTACGCTGGCGAAAAGGCGGCAACCTCCGTGTTGTCAACCAAAAGCTATCGTATAGCCTCAAACTTATTAGTTATTTAAATAACATTAACACTACCATTGTAACGTCTAAAAGAACACTTACAAACTCGAAATCAGTCATTGGTATTTATGTACCTTTCACCTGTATCCAGAAGGTAAGATTGATTATACCATAAAAATGTCAAAAAATAAAGGGGGTACAATATATCCTGTGGATAACTTTTTGAACCACAAAATATAAGTTTCCCCCTACAGTACCGCGAATACTGTAAGGGGAAAAGAAAGTCACCGTCCAGTAGCCTTCTTAACACAAAAATATCACACTATGTGAATATTGTCAAATTAAGGAGGATTATACTATGAAAAAAACATTTACTACTTGGTGGGCATTGCTTATTGCATTCTCTTTGCTCTCACTTTTCCTGCCTGTCTTTGCTGCAGTGGCTATCATTCTGCTGCTTGTAAAACGGAGGGTCTTTCTTGAAGCACTTGAGAAAGCAGATGTAATCACAGATGCAGATGCTTATGCTACACAAAAACACTCGGATGCAGATGCTTATGAATCTGAACGGCACGCATCCGCCGATGAGTACCATTCCAAAAGAACCGATGCTGCAGATAGCTACTATCATGAAAAAACCTCTCAGGCTGAAATTGATTTAAAACAATGGAATGAAAAGATTTCCAGCGCAGACAAAGATCTCAAGGCTATAAAAAAGCAGAAAACAGAATTACTCCTGGAAATCGAAGAACTCTCCAAGGAAAGTATTGTTGTTGCTGCAAATTTTGAAGTAGATGAAACGATTTCTTCCGAGGAATATAAAAATAAACTGGCACTTTTGAAAACAAAGCTGTCTGAATTTGTAAAAAATGATAAAGCACTTATTATCAATTCCTATGGAGACAAAAAGGCAATTCGCGATAATTCCAAACAGATCCTGCGTTGCTTCGAGGCTGAAAGCGCCTCTATCATCAAGGCGGTAACTACAAAAAATGTAGATACCCAAAGAAATAAACTGAACAAATCCTTCGAGAACTTAAATAAGCTTTTTGAAGTAGACGGCGTAAAGCTGACATTTGATTTCTTAGAATGTAAATTAGAGGAGCTAAACCTGACCTATGCTTATCAGCTTAAAAAGGAACAGGAAAAGGAAGAGCAGAAAGCAATCCGTGAACAAATGTTAGAAGAAGAAAAGGTTCGCCGTGAAATTGAAAGAGAAAAAGCGAAAATCGAAAAAGAAGAAAAGCAGTTCAAAAACGAAATCGCAAAGCTCATGGACTACCTGCAGAAATCCTCTGATATCGAAAAGCAGTTGTATATTGATAAGATTAAGGAACTGGAGGATAAGCTGAAATTAGTTGAAAAGGATAAGGCAAACGTCCTCGAAAGAGAACAGAACACACGTGCAGGCTATGTATATATTATCTCAAATATCGGCTCTTTCGGTGAGAATGTTTATAAAATCGGCATGACCAGAAGATTAGAACCGCTTGACCGTGTGAAAGAATTAGGGGACGCATCTGTTCCTTTCGAATTCGATGTCCACGCAATGATTTTCAGCGAAGATGCACCTACTCTTGAAACTACCTTGCATAACACCTTTAAGGCAAATCAGGTAAACAAGGTAAATCCCAGAAAAGAATTTTTTAGGGTTTCTCTTCCTGAAATTGAAAAGGTTGTTAAAGAAAACCATAACGCAACCGTTACCTTCACACAAGTTGCAAAAGCCGAACAATATAGAGAAAGCTTGCGTTTAGCCGAAGCAGCAGTTTAATAAACAATAAAAAATCCCCCTTCCTGCGCCAACAGGAAAGAGGATTCTCATACGGCGGTATTTGTATAACCACCTACTCGCAATAGGATTATACCACGATACCGCCTTATTTTCTATACCTATTTTTCAATTAAGGAGGAATGCTTATGAAAGGCGGAACACGAAAACGTGGTAAAACATGGTCATATTATTTTGATACCGCTCAGGTCGGCGGCAAAAGAAAGAAAATCGAAAAGGGCGGATTCCGTACCAAAAAGGAAGCGGAAACGGCTCTGGCGAAGGCTATCGCGGAATATGAAAACTCCGGACAGGTCTTTCAGCCCTCCACCATCAGCGTCAGTGATTATCTGGATTTCTGGTATGAGCAGTATTGCAAAATGAATCTCACAGAAAATACGCAGCAGACCTACGCAACGCTGATCCACAGGCACCTGAAACCGCAGTTCGGTGCGTATTATTTAAAAAGCCTACAGACGGCAGCCATTCAGGAATACATAAACCAGCTAAAGGCGCAGGGCTATTCCAAAGCGACCATACGCTCTATCTTTGTTGTCCTTTCTACTGCGATAGATTATGCTGTTCAGCCCTTGCAGTATATCCGAGAGAATCCCTGTCGGTTTGTAAAGATAGGTACTGTCGCAAAGCCGGTCAGAGAGCGCATCGTGCTGACGGATGCAGAATTTGACCGCATCCGGAAACGCTTTCCCGTTGGTTCTCGCTACTATATTCCGCTTATGATTGGCTGGAATTGCGGTCTGCGTATCAATGAGTGCTTTGCCCTCACATGGGACGATGTTGATTTTGAAAACTGCACGCTGTCTGTAGAGCGTCAGCTTATCCGCAGGAACATCAACGGCAATCTGGGGTTCTCCCTTAAAGAACCAAAGTACAACTCCAAGCGGAAAATAAAATTCGGGGAATCCCTTTACCGAATCCTCAAGGCAGAGAAAAACCGACAGCTTAAAAACGAACTGAAATATGGCGAATTCTACACAGTATATCAGCTTGTCGATTTTACGGACGAAAAAGGAGCGCCTCGACAGCGAATTGTCGGCACACAAAAAATCCTTTCCACAGGCGCGCGGCGAATCAATTTTATCTGCGTTGATGAAAACGGAGAGC
>ERZ827423.928-NODE-928-length-32455-cov-25.920710_pt1 | contig 32455 bp, 30 predicted proteins | sample MGYA00519775_ERZ827423 | MGnify/ENA primary metagenome ERZ827423 (study PRJEB31778, sample SAMEA3449296) | human gut metagenome | biome: human gut; feature: human-associated habitat; material: faeces | place: United Kingdom | collected 2010/2012 ... | reverse complement strand
GAGGACACCTCCCATCAAAACGCCATTTTGTATGCATAGTATAACAAAATAAATATGAATTTACAAGGGAAGGAAGTATTGCAATTGAAAATCGGCTATATCCGTATATCCACCACCGACCAGAATATAGCACGGCAGGAGCTGCTGATGGAGCAACTTGGTGTAGATGAGGTTTACATTGACCGTATGAGCGGCAAGAATACCAACCGCCCAGAGTTACAAAGGATGATGGAATATGTCCGGCGGGGCGACACGGTGATTGTGGAGTCCATCAGCCGTTTTGCCCGCAATACCCGCGACCTGCTGGAGCTGGTGGAGAAGCTATCCGCCAAGGGCGTGGAGTTCGTCAGCAAGAAGGAAGCCATCGACACCACCACGCCTACCGGCAAGTTTATGCTGACCGTATTCGGAGCGGTGGCGGAACTGGAACGGGAATATATCCTCCAACGCCAGCGGGAGGGCATCGCCATTGCCAAGGACAACGGCGTTTACAAAGGGCGCAAGCCTATTCAACCGCCGGAGCTTGAGAAAGTCATAGTTAAGTGGCGGCGTGGGGAGATCACCGCTGCCGAGGCTATGCGGCGGTTAGGGATGAGCAAGAGCACGTTCTACAGACGTACACAAGAATTTAGAGAAAATGGCGTGGATAATATATAGGTGAAGAACAGTAGTGAGATGAAATAAGGGTTTTTGACATAGGACGACATGAAGTAAGTGATAATATCAAATGCGATGTATGAAGGAGGAATTGACATGTATGGATGGGTACGGTACAATAACATCATAAAAAACGCTGAAAAAGGGGATGTTGTTGTGAATTTAGATGCGGTTCTAGAAAAATTGGGGAAAGGTGTAGGCATTTCGCTTGAGGCGACTTGTCCCAATTCTGTTACGGTAGAAACAGATAAACGTTTTTACATTAAACCGACTGTTAAGGACATCGAATGCCCGCGTGATAGCAAAATCATGCTTTTTTCTGCCCCGGGTGCGACGGGAAAAAGCGCACTGGCACATTATATCTCTCACAGTAGACAAGCGCTGCTGTGGGATTTAGCAAAGGAAAAAATAGCAAATCATAGTCTATCAGGCATGCTTGTTGAGGCACTTGGGACTAGTTACTTCTCCACGTTTACGACGGGTCTTAAAGATGGAAGTGCCGTCCTTGTAATTGATGCCCTCGACGAGGCAGAAATGATTTCGGGGCACCTTGCGCTTGAGACATTGCTCGCAGATTTACGTCAGTTAGTCAAAGATTCAAGTGGCTGTAATGTTGTGCTGTGCGCAAGGACGGAAACGGCTCATTTTGTAAGAGAGTACTATGCTCAAAGTGAGAACAAGCTGTCAGTTAGTCAGTATGAAATTAGTTTTTTTGAAGAGACAAACGCGGTTGAGTTTGTAAAAGGATGCATTGATGGTAAGCAAAAAAACTCTGGAATAGCTGATGCGTGGATTCAAGCACAGTTTGAACAGATTAGGCAAATGCTGGAAGGGGAAAAGGAAGAGTTTGGTGCGTTTGTTGGGTACGCGCCTGTACTCGAGGCACTTGCAGTTTTCTTCGTCAGTGAGCGTAATGGAATGAAACGTTTACGGGACACGCAAGTGATGTCAAGCGGGATAGCTGTATTTAATAAAATTGTTGAAAAAATCCTGCAGCGAGAGCATGATAAGGTGGTCGCGGGATTCAAAGAACGATGTGGGAAGGATTATCCGGAGTTTGATAAATGGGATAATGTCTATTCAGCCGAAGAACAGTTGGCGAGAATTGCGGACTATTTGATTTTTGAATCGTGTGAATATCAAAACTACGAATTGGACTTTTTGCCCCAGGAATTGGCAATCGAATACGGTGAGAGTATTGGCAGTTTTCTTAAGGATCATCCCTTTGTGCGGACAACAGAACAGAATGGTAGCGTGCATGTAGATTTTGCCGGGGCAGCTTTTAGGGATTATACACTTGCGAAGTTGATGGAAAGAGAAAAGTATGATTCATACGCTGAGCACTACTTTTCTGAGCACAATCACAACGCAAGGTTTCCGTCGCAATTGTTTTTCGAGTTTTACGCGCTGTTTTCGGCAGGTAAAATGAAAGCTGCTCATTTCATCTACCTCTATGATGCATTCAAAGCGAAAGAAAAAGCAGATGTAATGTCGGCGGTTGCCATAGAAGAAGTTGATGATGCAATCTATTGTACATTTACATGCGAAAGAGGGAGAAAACGTGAGACATCTAAGGCCTATGAATTTATAATCGACAAAACAGATAGCTTGTGTATTAAGCAAATCTATAATGGTTATGTAGACATAGACGAAGACGTGGTTATTGGGATGAAGGATGAAGACGCGATTATTAGTAATTCAACAATCAAATGTAAACGGATTTTGCTGAACTCGCCATGCATCATGCTTGTTGGACAGAAACCGTCGGGAACACTCCTGGTTGCAACAGAAGGTATTGATAACAGTTTGCAACCAGGTGCGAAGTTTGAAATAAGATTGGAGGACGCGGATAGCTTAAAAGTTTCTGCCCCAGACGTGAGTAGATGGTACAAGTTGCAACCTTACGAATACTCTATAGATGACGGAACAAGTCCAGATATGCTGGGATTTGGAAATGCGGTTAAGACTATACTCAAACATTTCAGAAAGCATGGTAAGGATGCACCCGGTCGGCATTTCGAATATATTACAAATGTAATTATTAGCGGTAGCAAACTCAAGAAGCAGGTATTTGACTTCCTCAGCGAACAAGAATGTATATATAAAGATGATAAGGATATAAAGCAGTTTAAACTTGACGCGAATAAGCTTCAAGAAATGGGAGTCAACTGGGGGCAAATTGAACGAAGTGCGCGGCCAGATTTCTCTGTACTTTACGGTGTATATTGTGAATGGCTTGCACACAAGGCGAATCTTCAGCAATAGTGTGAAATCATATAGACAGTCATACTAGTGTGTTTAGGAATTAGCCGGTTGAGAAGATGCACAAATAAACATTAGGTGATGTTATTCTTGGAAATAACATCACCTAATGTTTATTTGTGTGCCATTTATAAGATGGGGGCAGCTATGTACCGCACCTTAGCCCTGTGCCCTGGCTTTGTCCGATCAGGCCGCACAAAACTCATGGTTCGTACGGTACTCATCTTCTTGACCATCTGGCCGCCCACGGAGCCGGCCTCGCGGCTGGTCAGGTGACCGTTGTAGCCGTTCTTCAGGTTCACGCCGACCTCTTGCGGTGTGTATTCACCTCAAAGATTTTAAGGGAATTTGTTCAATAAGTTCTAAAAAATCGACAATTTTATACAATTTGAGAACGAATAACGAAATAACGATCTGGAACACTCATTTACATAGAAAACCGTCTGCAAAGCAGGCGGTTTTCTTATTTGGAGACCAACAGGAAAGGAGGACAAACCCATGGCCGTATTCAGGGTGGAGAAAACGCGGAACTACACCGTCATGTCAAATCACCATCTGCGGGACAAGTCCCTGTCGCTGAAGGCAAAGGGGCTGCTGTCCCTGATGCTGTCGCTGCCGGAGGATTGGGACTACACCACAAAAGGATTGGCCTACATCTGCAAGGACGGCGTGGACAGCATCTGTGCCACGGTGCGGGAACTGGAAGGCGCGGGGTACATCGTGCGGGCGCGGGAGCGCCACGCGGACGGTACGCTGGGCGGCATCGAATATACCATTCTGGAACAGCCCAGGGAGCCGGAACCACCTAAACGGGAAAATCCCGTTCAGGCGGAAAGTGCCAGTGACGCACCTAAACGGGCTTTTCCAGAACAGGTAAAACCTGTCTTGGGAAAACCTGAACAGGAAAATCCCGTGCAATTAAATATAGAAGAACAAAGTAAAGAAGAATTAAATACGGATGTTATGAACTCCTTCCCTTCATTCCCTCATGAGAGTAAGCCTACTCAGGAAAACGGAATGGAACGACGGGAGACATATCGAGCGCAGGTCATGACCAATGTGGACTACAACTATCTTGTGAGCTACACCGAGGTTGACCGTGGGCGGCTGGACGAATTGGTGGGACTGATGCTGGATACCGTGTGTTCCACAAAGGCCACCATCCGCGTGGCGGGAGAAGAACTGCCAGCGGAGGTAGTCCGTTCAAGGTTACTGAAGCTGACCGGCGCACATCTGCTGTATGTGCTGGATCGGATCAGCGAGAATACCACCGAGGTGCGCCATGTGAAGCAATATCTGCTGACCGCGCTGTATAACGCGCCGCTGACCATGGATAACCACTATGCCCTGATGGTGGGGCATGATCTCAGCGGCGGGAGCGGGTAGAACGGAATACTGTCAGAGCAAGAGCCGGAAGGCTCTTTTTTGTTGCACGAAATGGAGGTGTGCTTTTGAAAACCATCGCACTGGCAAATCAGAAGGGCGGCGTGGGAAAAACCACCACAGCCGCCAGTTTGGGTGTTGGTCTTGCCCAGCAGGGGAAGAGAGTCCTGCTGGTGGACGCCGACGCTCAGGGCAATCTCACCCAAATGCTGGGCTGGCGGCAGCCGGACGAGCTTTCCCCTACGCTGGCCGACCTGATGACCAAGACCGTCAACGAGGAGCCCATCGCACCCGGCGAGGGCATCCTGCACCATGCGTCCGGCGTCGATCTTGTCCCCGCCAACATTGAGCTGTCGGGGCTGGAGGTGACGTTGGTGAACATCATGAGCCGTGAAACGGTGCTGCGGCAGTATCTGTCCACACTGACACCGGCCTATGACTACGCCATCATCGACTGTATGCCTTCGCTGGGGATGCTGACCATCAACGCGCTGACCGCGGCGGACAGCGTTATCATTCCGGTGCAGGGGCAGTATCTGGCCGCCAAGGGGCTTGAACAGCTTATGCGAACCATCGCCCGCGTCAAGCGGCAGATCAATCCCCACCTGACGGTGGACGGTATCCTGCTGACCATGATGGACAGCCGTACCACGCTGGCCAAAGAAGTCAGTGAGCAGCTACGCAGGAACTACGGCAGCCGTGTGTTCAGCAGCGAGATACCCCGCTCCATTCGCGTGGCGGAGATCAGCGCCACGGGAACCAGCATTTACGAGCATGATCCGGACGGAAAAGCGGCGCAGGCGTATGCCGCGCTGACGAAGGAGGTGTTGCAGCTTGGCCCGCAAATTAAACGGCATCGAACTGGTCAAGTACGATGACCTGTTCAAGACAGACGCGGAACGGGAAGCCGACCAGCAGGAGCGGGTGCAGATCGTTCCCGCGGAGCAGGTGTTCCCCTATGCGCGGCAGCCCTACTCCGTAGACCGGCCCAGCGCTGATCTGGTGCGGCTGATGGACAGCATCGAGCGCACCGGCATTGCCGAGCCGCTGATCGTCCGGCCCCGCAGCGAGGGCGGGTATGAGATCATCTCCGGCCACCGGCGCGACTACTGCGCCAATGTGGTGGGGCTGGACACCCGCCCGGTCATCGTGCGGAATTACAGCGATGAGGACGCGGACATTCTGGTGGTGGATTACAACATAAACCGTGAAAACCTGCTGCCCAGCGAGAAAGCCAAGGCGTACAAGCTGAAGCTGGACGCTATGAAACGGCAGGCAGGGCGGCCTTCAAAAAATTCTGCCCAAGTTGGGCAGAATTTTCAAGGGAGGTTTTCTGTGGAGGTTTTGGCGGAGCAAGTGAACGAAAGCCGGATGCAAATCCAGCGATATATCCGCCTGACAAACCTCATTCCGCCGCTGATGGAGGCGGTGGACACGGGAAAACTGAAATTCGTTCCGGCAGCCGACTACATCTCCCACCTGACCGAAAAAGAACAGACCTACCTCCAGTTCCTCATGGAGCGGGATGAGGTATCGCCGTCCGTGAATCAGGCTCAGCGACTCAAGCAGATCAGCGCGGAGGGCAAGCTGGAGAACAATATCATCGACCTCATCATGCGGGAGGAAAAACCGCTGGAGCGCAAGGTAACGCTGCGGAATGACCGCCTGCAAAAATACTTTCCGCCCAGCTATACCCCCAAGCAGATGGAGGAGGTCATCGTCAAGCTGCTGGAGGGCTGGCACCGGAGAAGGCAGCAGGAGCAGGGACGATGAGGAGGCCCATGATGAGAAGAACTGAATTGCCCGATTTCTGCCTTTTCACCATACCCTCTACGGGACAGCTTATCATTCTCAAAAAGGGTGTGCGTGGTTACTACGCCTCTGGGTGGGATACCGGAAATCGGGAGGAAAATCAAAAGATTGCCCAAGCGCATAATCGGCGGCGCGGTATTTCTGACATACAGGAGGCCGCCATGAGCGCAGGTTCCATGTTCGGCTGGAACCTGCCGGGAGCAGACCCGCAGTGGTATTTGGACAACGCCAGATATGTGAACGCGATCATGGCAAAGGGCCATATCAAAGACCCGGTTATGAGCATCTACTATCCGGTGGATGATTTCCTGCTGCGGTATGAGGTCTTGGGGAAAGCAAAAATGTATCTGCCGGTATCGGCACTTCCCCAAGAGTTGATGAGCGCGAAGTCACAGTTTGTCATGCAGCCGGATTTGGTCTGCGGTGTACCCGCCATGCCGGTGAAGGCACAGCAGGCACAGAACGGCAGCTACACCGTGGAGCTGGAACGCGGCAGCTATGTCATTGGTGAGATCATCAACGCAGACTATAAGATCACGGCGCGGGTGTGCGTGGGAAACGCCGAATTTGCTTTGGGCGAACACCCGAAAGCGCCTGCCCCGTTTGTTACCTGGCAGCGCAATTGCAAGAACGACGAAGATGGGCCGCCCAACTTCTTCTGGGGACATTACGGAGCAGACCGTGCGGCAATGATCGAGGACTTCTGCGAACGGGCAGGCAGCGAGTATCAGGAGCAAAAAGAGAGGCAGGCGCAGTGCGAGAAAAGCCGTACAGCACCGAAAAAGGAACGAGGTGAAGAAAGGTGAGCTATGACGCGGAGAAGTTGACCTATCAGGAGGTCACAATTTTGGGAATGCCTGCACTGTTTACGGAGTGCCGCCTTGACAGAACGACTGTGCCGGAGGGCGTTTATCGCTATGAGCTGCGCCACGCCGATGAGGACTGGGGCGAGCCGGTAACACTGTCACGGAGCATCGTGGTCAACTACTATGGCAGCGTTCTGACCCGTGAGCCGTTCCAGCTTCCGGTTGAGGGCTGGATTCCTTTGGAGAGCGGCAGTCTTTCCTTTCGGGACGGTAGTTGTCGCACCCTTGCGGAGTTTCGGGAAAAATACCTCGCCAGCAAAAAGGACGTCATCGACTTTTACAGCGTCAATGATGAATCGCTGCATGACCTCTACTTTTCCCGTAGTGAGGAGCAGGATAAGGCTGTGGGCTGCGTTGGACATCTGCGGGGCGATTTTGGCAGCGGTGGGAAGCAGTTTTTCACGACATGGTGGCCTCACCAAAATGACGCGCTGAACACACCGGCGTTCAAGGCGGATATTGACCGTGCTGTGAACTGGCTGCGGGAGCAGCCAGATTCTCCGCTGCGGGATTTTGACACCATGAAGCGCTGCTGCGACCGCTACGGGAGAAGCTGTGCCATCAAAGGGGCGCTGCTTCCGTCATGCGCTTTCATGGTAAAAACGAAGCAGTATGTGTATATGCTTCGCTGCACGCCGGTCAAGGGTGATTACCAGTTCTACTGTTACTGCTACCAGCGGGAGCCGTTTGAAAAGGCTCACAGAGAACGGCAAGAAAATGACCGGCATCAGGCGAAAAGGCAGACGGAGCCGGAAAGATAAGTATAACTGCTTGCAGAAAAACAGGACGGAGGTGAGTTGATTCGACAAGCGGATATTTCACGCGGTATCCCTTTCGGGCGGCAAGGACAGTACGGCCATGCTGCTGCTCATGCTGGAACGGAGGATGCCCATCGACATGGTGCTGACAGCGGATACCGGCATGGAGTTTCCGGAGATGTACGAACATTTGGCAAAGCTGGACGAGCATCTCTATCGTGAGCGCGGAAGCGCAGGAAAAAGGAGCGTGGTGAGGAACGATGACAAACTATCAGAAGCGGAAAGCAAAAAATGATGAATACCGCAGCAGGATCAAACGCTTTACCCTTCAATTTTCCCTTGGCGACGGTGAGGCGCGGGAGTGGTTTGAACAGCAGCCTGAACAGGGTACATATCTCAAGGGGCTCATACTGCGTGACAAAGCTGAACAGCTTGGGTACAGAGAGCAGAAGGCTTCACCCCCCCGCAGAGCCGGTGACTATGAAATCATACAGTCCATTGGTATGGGCGGCATGACGATGCTGATCGGATATAATCCGACAGACACTACCTATATGACCTGCTATCATGATTATGACTTTTTGGGCAATGAGCGCTTTTCGGAGGCCATCGGCAGTGAGAGCTATGTTGAGATCATGGACGTGTTCTTGCAGCGCTTGCGGGAGCAGACAGAGAAGGTGAGGACATTTCAGGCGGAACGTGCAATACCTGTAACTGTTTTAGGGCGGGAATATTGCCTGCCATGCTCGGATGAATCCTTGGAAGGAAAACTGGTGATCATCCGCCCTGCCAGCCTTGCACCGGAGTATCGCACTGCGGACTGCCAGCTTGGGTATGCGCTGGGTGGTTTTGGCTGTTCTCCCAGCTCCCGTGGACGTGCAGTTTATTTTGAAGACCTGTTTTCCGGCAAAAGATGCCGGTGGGACAGAACGGATATTCTCGGTATCGCTGACCGTGAAAAGTTGCCCGATTGGGCAAAAGAAAAAGCGGAAGAGTACGAGCAGCACCGTACTGCACAGAAAAAGGAACGGGGTGGAGAAAGATGACAGACCGTGAGCCGGTAAATATCATGGGCGTTATCGCCTTTCCAGAGCCGGATAAGAGCAAACGCCGGATTCGTTTCATTGATCCGGAGTACAATACGCTGTTTTATATTCCGGATGGCGCCAGCATCGTCATGACGCGGATGGATGGCAGCAGCGTGATACGGTCCTGCACCTATATCGACGACTACCATACGCTGATCGGCAGCGAGGTCTATCATATTTGTGAGTTTGCGGAGGCAGCGCAGCGGGCAGGCACGGTGTATGAGCCGCTTGATCCAACACAGCTGCCAGCGGACGCGGGCTGCTATGAGATATATCAGATCGATAACGTGGGTAAGGTGAACTACGCCTTTATGCGATATGAGAACGCTAAAGGTAAGCTGCGCGCTGCCCATTACCGCAAAGCCTTTGCCGGGGTGTTGGCTCCCAACATGACGATGGATAAGCTATACCGAAAGCACAATGCGGATACACGTCCGTTCTGGCGACAAATGCGCTCTCTATCTGAGAGTGATGTGATCGTAGTCAAGCGCGGCAGCAAGAGAAATGCTTACTATGTGGATATCGTGGGCTTTCAGGAGGTGCCGAACTTTTTGAAGGGACTGCAAAAGCTGAAAGAACGGAGCGAAGCACGGTAGTCGAGAACCAATGTGCCCAACATTTTTGAGGAAGGAGGCGAAACCTTGGCAAGTAAATTTCAATTCATTACGGAGTTATATAGCCGCACACTGACAAGACTGACCGGCGACTATGAGAGCTGGACGGGCTTTCTGCGCTCGGCCTGCTATAACTATAAATGCCCGTTCGACGAGCAAGTCCTGATCTATGCCCAGCGGCCTGACGCCACGGCGGTGCTGGAGCTGGAGAAGTGGAATCGGCAGTTTGGCCGGTGGGTCAATACGGGCGCTACCGGCATTGCTGTCATTGATGAAGCCTACGGCAAGGGGCGGCTGAAGTACTACTTTGACATCACAGATACCCACACCACGCCCGTCTCGCGGCCAGTCCCCATTTGGTCGATGGAACCGGCCTATACGGAGCAGGTTATCGAGACGCTGGAGGCCACCTTCGGCACGCTGGCCGAAAAGGACACCTTGCCGGACGCCATACTGTCCGCCAGCCGCAACGCGGTGGCGGATAACGTGCGGGACTACCTGCGGGATCTGCTGGATTGTCGCGGCGGCAGTATGCTGGAGGAACTGGATGCACTGAATGTAGAGGTCACATACAGGCGGGCGCTGGAGAGCAGCGTTGCCTATATGCTGATGACCCGCCTTTCTCTGCCTGCCGCAGCCTACATACTGCCGGAGGACTTTGAGGGTATTTATTCCTTTGATACCCCCACAACGATCAATGCACTGGGTATCGCCACCAGCGATATTGCGGAGATGGGTCTGCGGGAGATCAGCCGCACGGTGATGCAGGCGCGGCGGGAGCAAAATTTTGCAAAGGATGCACAAATCGGCTATGATGCTGTCAAAGAGCAAAATAACGCCGAGAAAGAAAGGAGCGCAGAACATGGAAGTGACCTACAGAGTGCAGGAGGGCTTTCGCCTGCCGAACCTGCTGTTGCCCCAAGAGCCGGAGACGCACCTGGGCAAGTACGCGGAGCTGCGGAGGCAGTACATCAAGAAGCACCGCAGGGTGCTGTATACGAATCTCAAGACCAGCGGTCAGTTGGCGGCACATCTGGCGGAGATCGAAGAGACAGCGCAGCGGATGGTGACGCAGGTCGTGGCGCAGATGGCGCAGAACGAGGGCGTGACGGAGGAGCTGAAAGCCGCCGATCCCCAGCGTTGGACGGGGCTGATGAACAACCTGAAGCACAGCGCGGAGGAAACGGTGCTGAACGATCTGATCTACAGCTGAATAGTACAGACGAAAACGCCGGGAGCGCAGAGCTTCCGGCGTTTTTGGATGAACACCTCATTGAAGCGATACTGTTGGACGATGGCGGGCGCAAGCACACGCGGCAGGAGATTTTTGCGTTTTTTCAGACCAATAGGGATATTGCGACGCGCACGGAATTTCTGAAAAGCAGCTACAACGATATATGGGTGGAGGTGCTGGCCGGCGCGGACAAAGTCCGGGTGGGCTACCACGCCGAAAAAGACGGACTCTTGATGTGGGAGGGCAGCTATCTCTCCCGCACGGCGGAGTCCGTTTTTTCATGGGGCGTGGTCGCGGAAATGACCGAGGGCCTTATCGAGCGCGGCGCGTATAAGATCAAGCTGGGTTTGCAGAACGCGCCGGTGATGGCGGAGCAAATGTCTCTCTTCGGCATGGGCGGCGGCACGGCGGTCTATGAAGTGCCGGAGGAGCCGCGTTCAGAGGATTTGTTCCCTACCCGGACTGTGCCGCAGATGGTCATCGACCAGACACTGTACACGGCGGGCAACAGCCGCGGCAGCGCGGAGCGGATCGCGGTGTTCTATATGCGCCAGCGTTCGGAAGCGGACTGTGCGGCATTTCTGCGCCGTGAGTTTGGCACGGAGAACGGACGCGGCATTGAATATGAGGGCAAGAAATATGCCATGTGGTTCATGGAGGACGGTATCCATCTGGCGCAGGGCGACAGCATCCGCACCGGCCACTGCCGCACCACGGTAACGTGGGAGCAGGCGTCGGCGCGGATATTGGAGCTGCTGGAGGCAGGAACGTATCTTTCGGCACCAGAGCTGGAGCAGGCGCAGGACAAGGTGTTGCTTGAGATGGGTGACGCTCTGCTGATGACCGCCCGCGATTTGGCCCAAGAGGGCCGCGCACAGGGCCTGTTCCCTCAGACGCTGGCCATCCATGACCAGCACAAGGGCTATCCGGAGCTGGACGAGGATATGGTGGCCTTTGCCAAGAGTGAGGGCGGCCTTGCGGCTTTGGCTGAGGAATACCACGCTTTTTTGAGTGCCTATGAACAGGATCACAGCATCATGCGCTTTCGACTGTCTGAGTATAGTACACACCGGATCGGCGTGGTGCTGGACGGAATTGACCTGCCGGAGCGCAGCTTTACCGCGCAGCCGGATTTCCTGCGCCGGTGCAAAATGTTCATCACACAGGATGAGATAGACCAGTTCTTCCTGGCGGATTCCGTGGACAGCCAACTGGCGGTGTATTCCTTTTTCTGCTATCCCCACACGAAGGAGGAACAGCAGAAATTCATCAAAAGCCGTTTTGGAGAGTACAGCGGCGGCGGGCGCGACGGATATGACTATACGAAAACCTATAAGGGACTGACCTATCAGCGGGAATATGCCGGGAAACAGTATGATGAAGTCAAGCTGAGCATTCCCAATGTGGTCAAGGAGTACGAAAAGCTCATCGCGCAGAAACGCTTCCCCGGCGAGGATGCCGTGGCAAAAATGCCGCAGTATGAGCTGCGGGAGCTGGCAAGGACAGTGTATTTCGGCTTTTCCGATGCGCCGGACGATATGCCGAGGCCGTACCCCAAGGGCACGGACTACTATGACGCCGTTCCCGTCATTGCGGAGCAGTTGGCAGATAAGGCGAAAGCGGCGGAAATGCTGGAAGCCCTGACATCCTATCTGGATGGCATGGACGAGGGAGACCGGCACTATGATTCCTGCCAGCAGGCGAGGGAACAGCTTTCGGAATACGTTGACGGCACGTTCAGCCTGTTTAACCATCGGTACGACAGTGGATTGCGGCAAGCGGAGCGGGAAGCGACACCCACAACCCCCACCGGGGAAGTGGGGGTCACGGAGGAACCGGCACAGGAGCAAGAAATATCCCCGCTGCCGCAGGTACAGCAGAGAGAGGAGGAAGCACCGCAGGGACAGGCGGCGATGCCGCCTGTCCCTCACCTGCCGAGAAAAAAGAGAGGATGGAGGCCGCCGCCCCGCTGTTCGCGGGCGGCGTCAACTACCGTATCACCGACGATGCCCTGGGCGCAGCGCCGCCCAGCCAGCGGTATGCCAACAACGTGGCGGCGATACGACTTTTGAAGCGGGTGGAGGCGGAGAATCGCGCCGCCACGCCGGAGGAACAGGAGGTTTTGGCCAAGTATGTGGGTTGGGGCGGTTTGGCGGACTGCTTCGACCCCAAGCACAGCCGGTATGAGGAACTAAAGGGGCTGCTGTCCGAAACAGAGTACGCCGCGGCGCGGGAATCCACACTGACCGCCTTCTATACGCCGCCTGTGGTGATCCGCAGCATCTACGCCGCGCTGGGACAGATGGGCTTCCGGCAGGGCAACGTGCTGGAGCCTGCCTGCGGCGTCGGTCATTTCCTCGGTATGCTGCCGGAGGGCATGGCGGAGAGCAAGGTCTACGGCGTGGAGCTGGACGACATCTCCGGTCGCATTGCCCGCCAGCTTTACCCCCGCAGCAGCATTTCCGTGCGGGGCTATGAAAAGATGGATTTCCCCGATAACTTCTTTGACGCGGCTGTGGGCAACGTTCCCTTTGGTCAGTTCAAGGTGCAGGATCGGCGCTATGACCGGCTGAATCTGTCTATCCATGAATATTTCTTCGCCAAGACGCTGGATAAGGTCAGACCGGGCGGCGTGGTGACGTTCGTTACCTCCAGCTACACCATGGACAAACGCACCTCTAACGTGCGGAAGTACATTGCCCAGCGGGCGGAGCTGTTGGGCGCGATCCGTCTGCCCAACGATACCTTTAAGGCGGCAGCGGGTACGGAGGTGGTATCGGACATTCTGTTCCTGCAAAAACGTGACCGCATGGTGGACATTGAGCCAGACTGGGTGCAGTTGGGGACGAATGACGACGGTATCACCATGAACCGCTATTTCCTCGACCACCCGGATATGGTGCTGGGCGAGATGAAAATGGTATCGGGACCGTATGGCCCGGAGCCCACCTGTGTACCCTTTCCGGATCAGCCGCTGGACAGTCTCCTTGCCAACGCTGTGCAGAATATCCACGGCGAGATCACCACCTATGAGCGCGGGGAGGAGCTGGAGGGAGAAGATCAATCCATCGCGGCAGATCCCACCGTCCGCAATTTTTCCTATACGCTGGTGAATGACAAGCTCTATTACCGTGAGGACAGCCGCATGAACCCGGTGGAGGCGTCCAAGACTGCCGAGAGCCGTATTCGCGGCATGATCGGTCTGCGGGACTGTGTGCGGACGCTGCTGGAGTACCAGACAGAGGACTATCCGGATAGCATGATATGCCAGCAGCAAGCAAAGCTGAACGACCTCTATGACCGCTTTACCCACGACTACGGGCTTATCAACTCACGGGGCAACGCCATCGCCTTTGATCAGGATAGCTCCTACTTCCTGCTGTGTTCGCTGGAGGTGCTGGATGAGGAGGGTGGATTGAAGCGGAAAGCCGACCTGTTCACCAAGCGTACCATTCGCAGTCACCGGCCTGCCGAGAGGGTGGACACAGCGGTGGAAGCGTTGGCACTGTCCATCGGGGAGAAAGCCCGCGTAGATATGGCGTATATGGGGCAGCTCACCGGCAAGGATGAGGACACCCTTTTCGCAGACTTGCAGGGCGTCGTCTTTCTGAACCCTGATTACGGGGAAAGGGGCGGCGAGAAATACCTGCCCGCCGACGAGTACCTGTCCGGCAACGTGCGGCGGAAGCTGGCAGAGGTGCGGGCAAAAGCGGAAACAGAGCCGCAGTACCTTCCCAATGTGGAGGCATTGGAGAAGGTACAGCCCGTAGACCTGACCGCCAGTGAGATTTCTGTGAAGCTGGGAGCCACATGGCTGGATCCGGAGTATATCCGGCAGTTCATCTTTGAGACGCTGGACACATCCCGCCGTGCACGGTGGGACATTAAGGTGCATTACTCCCGAATCACCGGCGAGTGGCGCATCGAGGGCAAGAGCAAGGATAGCTATAATGTCAAGGCGTACAGCACCTATGGTACGTCGCGGGCCAGCGCCTATGAGATCATCGAGAGCAGTCTGAACCTGAAAGACGTCCGCATTTTCGACTATCAATATGATACGGACGGGCGGCGTGTGGCGGTGCTCAATAAGAAGGAGACCGCCATTGCACAGAGCAAGCAGGAGCTGCTGAAGGAGGCGTTTTCTGAGTGGATATGGAAAGACCCGGAACGGCGGGAGAAGATCTGCAAGGCATACAATATCCTGTTCAACAGCAACCGCCCACGGGAATACGACGGCAGCCACATCAACTTTTCCGGCATGAATCCGGAGATCACCCTGCGGAAGCATCAGGTGAACGCCATCGCCCACATCCTCTATGGCGGCAACACGCTGCTTGCACACGTAGTGGGGGCAGGGAAGACGTTTGAGATGGTGGCGGCGGCGATGGAATCCAAGCGGCTGGGTCTGTGTCAGAAATCTCTCTTTGTGGTACCGAACCACCTGACGGAGCAGTGGGCCAGCGAGTTCTTGCAGCTCTATCCTGCCGCCAATGTGCTGGTGGCCACGAAAAAGGATTTTGAAACAAAAAATCGCAAGAAGTTCTGCGGACGCATCGCTACCGGCGACTACGACGCCGTCATCATCGGACATAGTCAGTTCGAGAAGATACCTGTCAGCATCCAGCGGCAGCGGGCTATTTTGGAGCAGCAGATGGATGAGATCATCCTGGGCATTCAGGAGGCAAAGAATGCCCATGCGGAGAACTTCACCATCAAGCAGATGGAAAAGACCCGCAAGGGCTTACAGAATAAGCTGGACAAGCTGAACGACCAGAGCCGCAAGGACGATGTGGTCACGTTCGAGGAGCTGGGCGTTGACCGGCTGTTCATCGACGAGAGCCACTACTATAAAAATCTGTTTCTCTATACCAAAATGCGGAATGTCAGCGGTATCGCACAGACCGAGGCGCAGAAATGCAGCGACCTTTTCATGAAGTGCCGGTACTTAGACGAGATCACAGGTGGGCGTGGCGTGGTGTTCGCCACCGGTACGCCTATCTCTAACAGCATGGTGGAGCTATACACCATCCAGCGGTACTTGCAAATGGGAGCGTTGCAGGAGCAGGGATTCCAGCATTTTGACGCATGGGCTGCCAACTACGGTGAAACGGTCACGGCTATCGAGCTTGCCCCGGAGGGGACGGGCTACCGAGCCAAGACCTGCTTTTCCAAGTTCAACAACCTGCCGGAGCTGATCTCCGTATTCAAAAATGTGGCGGACATCCAAACGGCGGATATGCTGAACCTGCCTGTGCCGGAGGCACACTACCACAACATCGCCCTGAAGCCGTCCGAGTATCAAAAGGAGATGGTAGCATCGCTGGCGGAGCGGGCCGAGCAGGTACGCAACAAGCAGGTGGACAGCAGCGTGGACAACATGCTGCTGATCACCAACGATGGCCGGAAGCTGGCATTAGACCAGCGGCTCATCAATCCCATGCTGCCCGCCGACCCGGAGAGCAAAGCGGTCAAGTGCGCGGAGACGGTGTTTGACATCTGGCGGCGCACGGCGGAAAAGCACTCCACGCAGATGATCTTCTGTGACCTGTCCACGCCAAAGAGTGAAGGCATTTTCAGCGTTTATGACGACATCCGCAGTAAGCTGGTGGAAATGGGCGTGCCGGAAAACGAGATCGCCTATATCCATGACGCTAAGACGGAGGCGCAGAAAAAAGACCTGTTCGCCATGGTGCGCGCCGGTCAGGTGCGGGTGCTGCTGGGCAGCACACAGCGCATGGGAGCCGGAACCAACTGCCAGCAGAAGCTGGTGGCCCTGCACCATTTGGACTGCCCGTGGCGTCCCGCAGATCTCCAACAGCGGGAGGGGCGCATCATCCGGCAGGGCAACGAAAACGCCGAGGTGGATATTTACAGCTACGTCACCGAGGGTACGTTTGACGCCTATCTCTACCAACTGGTGGAGCGGAAGCAGAAATTCATCGCGCAGATCATGACCAGCAAGTCGCCAGTACGCAGCGCCGAGGATGTGGACGAACAGGCACTTTCCTATGCGGAGATCAAGGCGCTGGCCAGCGGCAACCCGCTCATTAAAGAGAAAATGGATTTGGACATTGAAGCGACGAAGCTGAAGCTGCTGAAAAGCAGCCACCTTAGCCAGCGATACAGCATGGAGGACGCCATCAGCAAAACGTTCCCCAAATCCATCGCGGAGACGCAGGAACGTCTCGCCGGGTACGGCGCGGATATTGCCGCAGTCAAGGCGCACACCGCGCCTAATGAGGACGGGTTTTCGCCCATGACGCTGGCGGGTAAGGTCTACACCGAGAAAAAGGCGGCAGGCGCGGAGCTGTTGGTGCTGTGCCAGAATATGCTGACGCCGGAGGCGATACAGATCGGCTCTTACCGCGGCCTGACGCTGGAAATGTCCTTTGACAGCTTTTCGCAGGAGTACCGGCTGACCATGATCGGGCAGCTGCGCCATGTGGTGACGCTGGGTACCGATGTGTTCGGCAATATCCAACGCATGGATAATCTGCTGGAATCGCTGCCTCTCAAGGAGCAGGCTTGCCGGGAAAAGCTGAGTGATCTGCATAGCCAGCTGGAAACGGCGAAGGTGGAGGTGCTGAAGCCATTTCCGCGCGAGGAGGAGCTGCAAACAAAGCTGGCACGGCTGGAGGAACTGAACGCCCTGCTGAATATGGACAAGCGTGAGCCGGAGGTCGTAGCCGAAACGGAAGCACCGGATAATAGCCAGCAGCCTCCGACAAGAAAAACGACAGAGTTAGAAAGGTAGGTCAATATGGGATACCAGGAGAGTCTTCTTTATATTGAGCCGCAGTGGAAATTCGAGAAGCTGATACGTACATACGAGAAGGCGGAGCAGACCGGTTATTACCGTGTGGCTGGCGCAGAGCCGCGTTCCGTAGTCGTTCTCAAACAGCCTTTGGGCAATATACCGGCAGGCAAGCGGCTGCTGTGGGTGTGCGGTGATCGGGGATTTCACAGCGTGGGCGGCGTGTTCGGCGGCGAGTGGAAAAGCAGGGCGCGTGTCCGCGTGATCCCAGTGGAGGAAGTGCTGCGGCCAGATGATTACCGGCTGGAGGGCATTGACCTGGACAGCGCCGCGCCCAGCGAGAACGCCTATATGCGGCGGTACAGCGTGGAGAACTACGCGCACCGTATGCGGGCAGGGCTGGCGAGATAGCACTATACATTCGGAAATACGGAGGTTTGTCATGACAAAAGAAATGATGGAGGAAAAGCTGTATCAGAGGATGCAGGAGGAAAACCGACAATTCCTTGCGGAACTGCGGGAGCAAACGGCGGACGATATTATTGCCCACGCCTATGAGATCGCCTGCCGCGACAATTTCCTGATGATTTTTGAGGATGAAACCGGCCTGAAACCGCAGCAGCTCAACGCCCTGCTGCGGTTTGAGCATCCGCTGGCGGAGTTATACGACGACTGGATAAAACGAGAGACGAGCGAGATGGACAATTTCCGCAGCAGCATAGAGTGCTGCGCCAACGATGCGATCCGCAGGGACAAGGAGAGAAAGGCTCAGAAGAAAGATGCGCCGGAGAGGTAGAGACTACGGGCACTTTGAATACAGGAGAGCACTTGTTTTTTGACCTCAAATGTGGTAAAGTACTTTTGAAAATGCCCACCATAGCAACGCTAATCTTCTCCATTCAGAGGGCGGATCGAAAAAGTACGTCGGGATTGCAAAGGCACTGTTTGCTTACGCCATACAGATTTCGCTGGATGCAGGATTTGACGGGGTTTTGATATTCAAGGCAAAAACCAGTGAGCTCCTGAGTTACTATATGGAGAAATTTGGCGCACGGCAGGTTGCGTCATACGATCCGTATCGTTTGGTGATATAGGAAGGCGCGGCAGAGGATATTTTGTCAACTTTTACTATGGAGGTGCGTGACAATGGATCAGAAAGAGCTTGAATATCTCCGGCGCATAGAAGATCACGCCGCCCAGACAGGGTGGGTCGCGCCGCTTACACAGGAGGATAAAGCATATTTTGCTTATCTGCGGCAGGTCAGCAAGCGTTACAATATCAATATGTCCAAGGCGAACAGGCTGGAGTATGATTTTGTGATCCGCGTCGCGGAGAGTGAGTTTTATCTTCAGCGCGCCAATGCGTAACAATCAAAAAAATCCGTGACAAAAGCGCAGGTAAGTGCCTGCGCTTTTGCGTTTTAGTAGCGCACTCCTTTCACCAGTTGTTGGAAAACTACGCGCACCGCATGCGGGCGGGGTTGGCAAGGTGAAATAGTTTGACAGCAACCGTAGACTTTGGTATGGTGCGCATGGTGATCGTGCTGCGTATGCTTGCGGGGCGCGCAGCCGGGAAAGGAAACTTCTGCACGGAAGTTCCCTTTTTCACGAAATAAAAATAGGGAACAAAACGGGCGCTCACTAATACAGAAAGTTCCCTATTTGGAAAAGTGTGGTTTTGCCACAAGGGGCATGACGACGAATCAGCCTGATGCTATTATAAAAGTGGACACGGAAGGGTAGAAAAAAGCCTGTCCGTGGAGTAATATAAAGGTGAGTATTCTACCGGAAGGGAGCTCGTCTTTATGTCTAAACACTTGAATCCGTTGGAAAAGGAATTCCTGATCCGGCAGTACAAAAGCAACTACCGTATCAAAATGAGTGACTTCTGCGAAGCAAACCACATTTCAACCGGTGCATTCCAGAAGTGGATTAAGCAGTATGATGAGGGCGGCTTGGAAGGTCTGGCTCGTGCAGATAGCGAGATCAAGGATGTCCTCCCGGAGGGAATTGACCGAACGGAGGAATCCTACAAGCGTGAGATACTCAAGCTGCGAATTGAGAATGAACGGCTTAAAAAAACTATGTCGTGCAGACGACGGATACTGGGGAACAGGAGTTCATTCGTTTAAGGCCGAAGAATTCGAAATCGTAGAACTGCTGTCCAGAGACTATGAGGTTCAGGAACTGTGCTCTCTCATGGGCGTCAGTCGGTCTGGCTATTACAAGTGGAGGAAACGGGACAAGAGTACGCGGGATCTGAGGCGTGAAGAAGTTATCGCGTTAGTCTCCGAAGTCCATAAGGCCCATCCATCCCACGGCTACCGTTGGGTAGCGGCTTTTATACGAGTCAATTATCAGCAGGATATAAGCGATAACTATGTGTACAAGGCCTTTCGTTTTCTGGGAATAAAGGCAAAAACCAAGCATCAAGTACATTATCGCCCCAGGAAAATACGAGATTTGTACCCAAATCTTATCTTCACAACTCGGGATACCGTAGATCGGCCTCGCCAGGTCATTGTGTCAGATATGACGGTATTAAAGCCGTGGATATTTTATCTTGAGCTGACACTCTACTTTGATGTGTTTACGAAACAGATACTCACATGGAAACTATCTGAACGCCGTGGCGGGCGGGAGCAGTATCTGGACGGTCTTGCGGATGTCGTTGAGCTGCTGCGTGGAAAGAAAGAACCAACCATTATCCATACCGACCAAGGCTCTGTGTATTCCTCAAAAGCGTACAACGAACTGATTCAGGACAGCAACATTGTCCGCTCCATGTCGCGGGCAGGTAAACCAACGGACAATCCTGTCAATGAGGCTCTAAACGGTTGGATAAAAGAAGAACTATTCATCGATTTTCGATTAGAAGAATGCCGTACGAGAGATGCTGTGAAAGATGTCCTGTGCCGCTATGTTGCCTTTTATAACCGGCAGCGTCCCTGCTTTGCAATCGGCTATGACACACCGGATAACTACTGCAAGCGTTTCTATCGAGGTGAGCTTGAAAAGAAGGATACCTTTTCAAAGCGCATTCTGACCGAAGAACCCAAATTCGCGCAAAAGCGGAAAGATACAGAAAAATAACCCTGTGCTGTGTCTACTTTTGATTTTGTCGCTCTACTCTATCCAAAACTACTATCCCTTGCAAACAAGGACATTACAAGGCTTCGAATCATCGTGTCCACTTTTGAAAAAGGATTTCGGCAAAAATTATTGTCCGTGTCCACTTTTGAAAAAACAACTTCCGCAAAAATGTTCCTCATGTCTACTTTTGAAAAAGCAAATCAAAAATAAATATTTTTCGTGTCTACTTTTCTTGACTACTACAACCTCATCATCTGTGTCTTTGAAAAGTGCCAACAGCTTCGACACAATTATATTGAAAAGTTGCTCTTTGCGGTGTATAATCCTATTGAAAAGTCATTGCAAGGAGGGACGACGATGCTGTTCCGGAAAATCGAATCTCTTATCGAAGATCATCTGCAAAGCGATTCAAAGAAAATCCTTCTGATAGACGGTGCGCGTCAGGTCGGAAAAACCTATATCATCCGACATGTAGGACACAAACTGTTTGAAAACTTCATCGAGATCAACATGGTGGAGGACTCCATCGGCCCACGGTTATTTGCCGAAACGAAAACCGTCGAGGACTTCTACCTACAAGTCAGTATGCTGGAAGGCAGCAAGATGAAGCAGAAAGACAACACCCTGATTTTTATCGACGAGATCCAGGCATATCCTCATCTGCTGACGCTGCTGAAGTTTCTGTCCCAAGATGATCGATTCACTTATATTGCCAGCGGCTCCCTGTTGGGGGTGACTCTGTCGCAGACTACATCGATCCCCATGGGCAGTATCCGTAAAGTTCGGATGTTCCCTCTGGACTTCGAGGAATTCCTCTATGCCAACGGGCTGAACGAGTTTGCCGTGTCTGCCATGCGGAAGAAGTTTGAACGACTGGAAGCCCTGGACGAGCCGACCCACAATAAGATGATGGACTACTTCCGAAAGTATCTGTTGGTCGGCGGTCTGCCGGATGCGGTCAATTCCTATCTGGAAAATCACAACATTCAGTTCGTCCGTGAGATTCAACAGGAGATTCATGATTACTATGCCGCCGACGCATCCAAGTATGACGAGGAGCGCAAGCTGAAGATCCGCCGTATCTATGACCTGATTCCCTCCAACATGGAGAATAAGAAAAAACGTGTCGTAGCACAGAGCATAGAAGATAAGAAGGGGAAGACCTTCGCAGATTATCAAGACGAGTTCGAGTATCTGATCAGTGCAGGCATTGCCCTCAATGTTCAGGCTATCTCTAACCCAGTATTCCCTCTGGTCGAGTCCACAGGGAAAAACCTGCTGAAGCTATACCTGAATGATGTGGGCGTCCTGACCGGCATCCTTTATGGCAATAACATCCGAGCTGTGCTGGACGATGAAGCCAGCATCAATCTCGGCTCCGTCTATGAAAGCGTCGTAGCCAGCGAGCTTATCGCGCATGGTTACGAACTGTTCTATTATGATAATCGCCATAAAGGTGAAGTAGATTTCCTCATCGACGATTATGCCACCTTATCCGCCGTCCCCATTGAAGTAAAGTCCGGTAAGGACTATACCATCCACAGTGCGCTGAATAACTTCGTGAAGAATGAAGACTATCATATTCAGAAAGCCTTTGTTGTGTCCAATGAGCGAACAGTCTCTACGAAGGGGAAAATCATCTATATCCCCATCTACTATATCATGTTCTTCCAGCACGGTCTGGAGGATAGCGAAGCAATGCAATTTTAAGGCAGGCGATAATGCCTTGACTGCGGCCAGCATTTAATATCAAAGCAGCCAAACAGCTAAAGGCAGTGGGCTATATTGCAGCCCGCTGTCTTTAGCTCTGCCTATTTCAACAGACGCAAAACAGGAGATGATCACGGAAAAAGGAGGTGCTGTTTTATGCCGTTTATTCCGCCAGAGCAGTTAGCCCATGCCCGCAAGATGGATCTGCTGACCTATCTGCGGTGCTGTGAACCGGATGAACTGGTCAGCGTGGGCGGCAATGCTTATGCAACCAAAAGCCATGACAGCCTGAAGATCTCCAACGGGGAATGGTATTGGTGGTCACGGGGTGTTGGCGGCAGCAGTGCGCTGGACTATCTGACCACTGTGCGGAAGCTGTCGCTGCCGGATGCTGTGCAGCGCATCCTGAGCGCTGGCGGCGTACCTTTGGCAGAACCGCCGCGCCGGAAAGCCCGCCCGACAAAATCATTTTCTCTGCCGCCCAGACACGCCGACAACCGGCGTGTTTTTTCATACCTGTGCGGGCGCGGCATCGACCCGGAGATCATCAACCATTGCATCAAGCACGGCCTGCTCTATGAATCGGCACAGCATCACAACTGTGTGTTCGTAGGCTTTGCCGGTGACAGACCGGCCTACGCCATGCAGCGGGGGACGCTGCAAGACAAGCGTTTTGTGGGCGAGGTGGTCGGCAGCGACAAGCGGTATTCCTTCGCAGTGCCGATGACACCGGGGGACAGCCCTACCCTGTGCGTTTTTGAAAGCGCCATTGATGCCCTTTCTTACCTGACGCTGCTGAAGCAGCAGGGGAGGGACTGGCGCAAGGCAAACACACTGTCGCTGGGAGGTGTCGGGAAGGAAGATCAGCAGCTGCCACCGGCGCTTTCGCGGTATTTGAAGGCCGCACCCCATATTACCCGCATTGTGCTGTGTCTGGACAATGATGAGCCGGGACGGAAAGCAGCGGCGGTGTTGAAGGAACTGCTGAGAGGATACGAGGTCATTGACAGACCACCGGCGCGGGGGAAGGACTACAATGATCTGCTGCGGTGTCAGCGTGACACGCAGCGCGGCGACGCCTGCTGATTTCTTTTTCGGCAGGTATTGCAGGACGCGGCGCAGAGCGCCGCTGTCCTGGCAAGCATAGCATTTTGACAGCAAAACGCGCTTGTTAAGGGGCGAAGCCCCCTAAAACCCCCATTAAAAAACGGAAGGAGCAGAACACATGAGAGAAATTGCAAAGCGCGTCTCTCTGCGGCTGGACAGCACAGAGTACGCACATTTGAAGCAGCTCTCCATAGATACCGGCCTGAAAATGGAGCCGGTGATCCGCAGGCTTATTGTGGGCGCGGAACTACGTCCCCGTCCGCCCGGTGAGCTGACGGAGCTACTGCACCAGATGTCCGGCGTGGCCGTAAACATCAACCAGATCGCCAAGGTGGCCAATGCCAGTGGTTTTGTCCGCATGGATGAGATAGCGCAGATCAAGGCGATGCAGGGGCTGCTCTGGCAGGCGGTGAAAGCCCTCTAAGAATGGCCATTACGAAGATCATCGCCGTCCGTGACCGGCTGGATAAGCGGGTAAACTATGCTGTCAACGGAGAAAAGACTACGCTGGATACGGGTATTACTTATGCCACAAATCCAGAGAAAACGGAACAGCTGTTCTTTACGTCCGCCATCAATTGCGAAAGTTGTGAGACCGCCTTTGCAGAGATGCAGGCCACGAAGCAGCGGTTTGGCAAGCTGGGCGGCGTAGTGGGGTATCATTTCATCCAATCCTTTGCGCCCGGCGAGGTGACGCCGGAGCAGGCACACCGTATCGGCGTGGAATTTGCCCAGCGCCTGTTTGGAGACCGCTATGAGGTGGTCGTCGGCACCCACTTGGATAAAGCGCACCTGCACAATCATGTGGTGGTGAACTCTGTGTCTTTTGTGGATGGCAAAAAATATCACAGCAGCCCCGGCAGCTATTATTTTGAAGTGCGAAGCACATCCGACACCCTGTGCCGGGAAAATGACCTATCCACTATCGCGCCGCAGGGCAAGGGAAAGCACTACGCCGAATGGAAAGCGGAGAACACCGGCAAGCCCACTATCCGCAGCATCATTCGCGGCGATATTGACCGATTCATCGGAGAGGCGTATACATACGAGACGTTTCTGATGCTCCTGCGGCAGGAGGGGTATGTGGTGCGGAACGCCCCCAGCCGTAAATATGTGACCGTGCTGCCGCCGGGCGGTAAGCGGGTGATCCGGCTGGATAGCTTGGGCGAGGGCTACACAGAACAGGACATCCGCAGGAGGCTGGCCGCCCAGCGCGAAGGCGGCACACTGACGATACAAACCTTTACGTATACAGGCAGACGGTATCGCATCAAAGGCAGGCGTCCCATAGGGACACAAAGGAAGATAAAAGGGTTTCAGGCACTCTATCTCAGATACCTATATTTGCTGCGCGGGACACGCCGGAAGAAGAACTTCCGGCGCGTCCCTTTTTCCGTGCGGCAGGAGGTCGTCCGACTGGAACGCTATGACCGGCAGTTTCGGTATCTGTGGGCGAACGGCCTGGCCACGGCGGAGGATTTGGAGCAGCGGATCGCCGCCCTTGAGCGGGAGATATACGACGGTGAGCAGCAGAGAAAACCACTATATCGGGAAAGGAGAGATGCAGAAGATGAGGCGTACAAAGCGCAGTGCAGCGCGGAGATCGACCGCCAGACCGCCGCCCTGCGGGAAAAGCGAAGGGAGCTTGCCATGTGCCGCAGGATACTGGAGGATGTGCCTTTGGTATCCCGGCAGGTGCAGCAAGCCGAGGCGGAACGGCGGGAAGAAATGAAAAAGGAGGCGCGAAAGCATGAGTACCAACGGTGAAACCGCCGATATGGTGGTGCGGGAGAGCATCCAGATCACGGAGAGTGCTGTTAAGCTGGCGGGGCTGGGCGCAAAGAATCTGGCGGCTCTGCTGATGGCAGTAGTCAAGGACAACCCTAAGTTGTCCGGCAAGACGGGACTAAAGCGGCTGATCCAGGACGGCGAGGAGTTGGCCATCTTTTCCGTCAAACAGGAGGATCTGCGGGGCTTCCAAATGGAGAGCAAGCGGTACGGTGTCTTGTTCTATCCCATTATCAATCGGGTGGAGAAAACCGGCACAGTGGAGATCATGGCGAAAGCCAAGGACGCCCGACAGATCAACCGCATCTTTGAGCGGATGGGCTATCCTGCGCCGGTGCGGGAGGACGACACCGCAAAAAAAGCGAACCCCCGCGCTCGGTCAGAGAGCAGCTTCAGAGAGCGCGGGAATGGTGCCAGAACCTCTACCGAGATGGATAAGCCATCCGTGCGAGCGAAAATGCTGGAGCTGAAGAAGGTATCCGAACAGATGGCGCGGCAGGCAAGAACCATTGCCGCGCCGGAGCATGAACAGAGATAGGAGATTATTATGGCAAATTTGAGTGAATTGATCCGGCAGAAGGAGCAGCAGACCGAGGAGTGGAAGCAGCGGAAGGCAGATGAGCGCGATAGCCTTAACGAGATGAATGATGCCGCCGCGCTGCGTGTGACGGAGAGCGCCGGCGCGTTCCTGCACTATTTGGATGTGCAGGCGGACAATCCGCGTTTCAGCGCGTCCAATGTGCTGCTGGCGATGGAGCAGAACCCGGAGGCGACGGTGTTCAACAGTGTGAAGGGTTGGAACGGTCTGAACCGCAACGTCATGCGGGAGGAGGTGGGTATGAAGATCCGCGTGGGCGATACCTACGTCAGGGACGGGCGGCAATACCGCGGCTACAAGGTGGGGCGTGTGTTCGACATCTCCCAGACCGCAGGCCGCGGTCAGATGGTGAAAAATCAGCTTACGGACAACAGCGACGCCATGAGCAAGGCACTGTACCAGCTTCTGACGGTGTCGCCCGTCCCCATTGTGACCGGTGACGCCCGTGGGCAGGACGCACTGTATGACCCCAGCCAACAGCAGATCATTGTCAGCGGGTATATCCAAGACAGCGCGGCATTTCGCGCCTTGAGCCGCGAGATCGTCCATGCGGGTATTCATGATCATGGGAACTTCCCCTATTACAGCCGTGAGTCCTGTGCGTTGGGCGCGGATAGCGTCAGCTATATGCTTTGCCGCAGCTATGGCGTTCCCTGCGACAGACCTAAGCCCGTAGGGCTTGTGGAAATGTTTGACGGACTGGAAGCATGTGACAGAATGGGTGTTATTGCTGATTTCCAGCAGACCTTCTCCGCGCAGCGTGCCGCCATCCAGCGCGGTCTTGCACCACAGCAGCAGGAAAAGAAACAGGAGCAGAGCATGGAGCGATAGGTAAAAATTTGACGGCAAATAGCCGTGGACACATAATGGTACTATCTTAAAAAGAGAGGATGATACTATCGTGAAAAAGAAACTCATGACCCTGATGATGGGGGTGCTCCTGCTGCTCACAGCCTGTGGGCAGACGGGGAGCAATTCCGCATCGACGATGCTGTCAGTGGCGGCGGTGCAGAGCGCAGCACAGGCCATCGCGCCCAAGGAGAACAAGATGCAGGAAGATGTCGACAGCCTGCCCGCTGAAGAGGATACTGAGGAGGCCGAGCCTGCAGGCGGCGAGGATACTCCGAAACTTGCCAATAGCGCCGAGGCACCTTCTGGCAAGACAGAGGAAGCACCGTCCGCACCCGCTGAAACGGCACCGCCCGCTGCACCGGAGGATAAACCTGCTCCCGCGCCCACGCCGGCACCTGCACAGAAGCCGGCGGAGAAGCAGGAGGAAGAACCTGCGCCTGCGCCTACGCCCGAACCTGCACCCGCGCCTAAGCCTGCCGCCAGCGGGAACATCTACTCCATCGCGGAGGCTATTCAAGCGGGCAACGAGTATGCAAGAGCGCAGTACGGCGTGACCATCGATACCGGTATGACCGCCGCCGACTCCAGCTTCTTCCCCGGTACAGCGGACAGCGTGGCATGGCTGGCAGAGAACGGTGGACAGGCGGCGCTGACCGCCGCCGTAAAGGGCAACGTGGACGCCACCTTCGCCTGCCTCGCCGCCATGGACGGCGCGGAAGCGGTCAGCGTGTATGCGCGGTTCAACTGCACCGTCCGCTACGACGCGGCATCGGACGAGTACATCGTGGTGGTGCTGTACGGATAAACCAACTGAATACCCGACCAAAAGACCGACAGCGTGAGCTGCCGGTCTTTTGCGTTGGGAGAAAGGACGAACATGAAGAAAACAATTCCTAAGCTGTTGACGCTGGTATGCCTTTTAGTAGCAATCATGGGTCTGTCCATCGTGACCGCCCACGCAGCCACGGTCACAGGCACAATCAGCGGCGGTAACGAGTACCGCTACCATGAGGACAAAACGCCCGTGCCGCAGTGGGGCGCGTTTACCAGCACAAAGCTGAAATACTTTACCAGAGATGATACGGGCGTAACGGTGCCTGCCTACTGTATGGAGCCATCCGTTCGCTCTGCCGGCGGTGATCTGAGCTACTCCTCCACCAGTTGGAGCAGCTTGAGCTGGAATCAGCGGTACGCTGTGACGCTGGCACTCTCCTACGGCTACGGCGGCAACTATGATTTTTATGGCATCCATCCCGACTGCGCGCAGCTGGCGACACAGGCGGTAATTTGGGAGTTCGTGTGCGGCTACCGCGGTACGACCTATCCGTACACCCTGTATGATACCACCTGCGCCAACCTGTTCCACTACGCCGGTGACGGCGTGCAGGAGGCGTATGACATCCTTATTGACCGCATTATGGGTCATGGCGTGATCCCCAGCTTTGCGGTGAAGTACCGCAATCAGCTTTCTGATGCCAATGCCATTACGCTGACATGGGACGGCAGTCAGTATGTGGGTACAGCCACCGATACCAATGGTGTGCTGCCGCAGTATTACTTCAGCACCAATATCAGCGGTGTGACGGTCAATCAGAGTTGGAACACGCTGACTGTCACCGCCACAAAGCACGCCGCAGCGAAGCTGAACGGTTATATCAGCAGCGACTACGGCTACTCGCTGGATGTGGAGGGCACAGAGTCCGTGCTGCTGGAGCCCAGCAACGGCAGCGGCTACCAGGCGTGTGCGGCGCTGACCTCACTGCCCGACCCCGTGTGGGCGTACATTCACTTCAAGGTCAAAATCGTGGAGGAGAAGGGCAGCATCACCATCCGTAAGGTAGACGTAACGGGCAGCCCGCTCACCGGTGCGGAGCTGCTGCTGGAGACTTCCACAGACGGTAAGACGTGGACGGAGAGGGGTAAAATTACCACCGACAGTACAGGCGTCGCCAAGTGGGAGAATCTTAAAACCGGTATGCAGTACCGTGCGACGGAGACCAAGGCCCCAGCAGGCTACACGCTGCTGACCGAGCCGTTGTTCACAGGAATGTTGGACAGCAGCAACCGTGATGTTACCATCACCGCCTGTAACAATGCAGGCTTCGTGCTGCCCTTCACGGGCGGTATGGGATTTACAACCTATTTCCTGTTTGCAGCACTCGCTCTCATGGCGGGTGTTTGTTTTTGCAAAAAAATCGAAATGAAGGAGAACACCAAATGAAAAAGATCCATCGCGTATTGGCACTGCTCATGGCCGTTGTTATGGCTCTGGGCCTCATCACCACAGCGTTCGCCGCAACAGATCCTGAGCCTACCATCGACCCCGGCAAGAAAGCATCCCTGAGCAGCTACAAGTACGACATCACCAAGGCCAGCAACGACGGCGCGTGGGACGCGGAGTCCTACGTTTCCACCGGTCTGCATGACGATGCGGTTATCGACAAGCTGAGCAAGTACGCCATTCAGGGCGTAGAGTTCACATACCTCCGCGTGGCTGACATCACCATGAACAATGAAGTGCTGGACGGTCAGCGGCAGGTGGGTGTGCTATATGGCTTCGACAACAGTGATCGCAGCTCCGCCGTGCTGTCTGCCATCGGCCTGACCAACGCAGATGCTTACAAGACTGAGAACGGCATCAACTACTTCACCAGCGATATGCTGAACAACAAGCTGGCCACCGCGCTGACTGCCAATGCCACTACCGTGAAAAATGCGCTGGAGGCCGCTGTCAAGAACGGCGGTGTTGCCATGACCGAAACGGATGCCACCGGCCACGCCTCTGCTGATCAGTTGGAGCAGGGGCTTTATCTGGTGGTGGAAACCCGCGTCCCCGAAAACGTGACTTCTACTTGCAATCCCTTCTTCGTGTCCCTGCCCATGACCACCGTGGACGGTGCGGCATGGAGCTACGATGTGACCGTTTACCCCAAGAATCAGACCGGAAATCCTGACCTTGAAAAGACCGTGCGCGAGGCTAAGAACAGTACCGGCAAGAATACCGGCAGCCTGACCGACATCACCGATGGGTACGCTCACACTGCCACCGCCTCCGTGGGTGACACCGTGGACTACCAGATCATCAGCACTCTGCCCACCATCACCTCCAAGGTATCGGCTCTGAGCGAGTACACCTATGTGGACACGCTGAGCAAGGGCATCAAGTACAACAAGAACGATGTGGTTATTGAGTTTTTTAAGGACGCTGGCTGCACCGACAAAATCGCCACTTGGGCGGAGAACTCCGGCAAATTCACCGTGGATTACGATGACGCAGCCAACACCATGACCATCCGCATGGCCGATACCGGTCTGGCGGAGATCAACGAGGCGGCCACCGTGTATACCGACAGCGTCAAGCGCGGGTATTCCGACTGCACCATGCGCCTCACCTACGCCGCCGCCCTGACCGCCGATGCCAAGATGGGCGATACCGATAACCCCAACGAGGTCGTACTGACGTGGAAGCGTACCAACACGACCTACTTTGACACCCTCAAGGACTGCTGCCATGTGTATACCTACGGCATTGACGTCCTCAAGCAGTTTTCTGACAACGGCGGCAACGTGCGGAACGTGAAGTTTAGACTGCACAACGACACCGATGATGTATTCGTGATTGCCGACTTGAAGGATGGCGTGTATTACGCCAAGGGCTTTGCCACCAAGAAAACCGACGCCACCACTTTCGTTCCCAATAGCAGCGGTCACGTCGTGGTCAAAGGGCTGGAGGATGATGCTTATTCCCTGACCGAAATTGCCACTGACAAGGGCTATGTGCTACTGAGGGACGCGGTCAAGATCGCTATCAAGACCGCCGAGAACGGTCAGTGCGAGAAGTGCGGCGCAAAGCTGCTGACCGCCTCCGCCACCGTCAACGGCAAGGACGTTACCATGACCGACGGCAACGCCATTGTGCCGCTGACTGTGGTCAACAACCCCGGCTTCGACCTGCCCAAGACCGGCGGCTATGGCACGTGGATGTTCACTGTCGGCGGCGTGGCACTGTTGGGCGCGGCGGCGTTTATCGTGATCCGCAGCCGTAAGCACAAGAACGAGCGGTGAACCGCTGGATACTGGCGGCGGCTTGCGGCGTTGCGGCGTTGGGGCTGATGCTTTATCCACTGGCGGGAGAGCTGGTAAGTGAGAAATATCATTCAGACGTTGAAACCACATATACCGCTGCCATTGAGGATACCGATGCTGTCGAGCTGACCGCCCAGCGTGAAGCCGCAGAGCAGTACAACGCCATGCTGTCCGGCGCAACTATCACTGAGGGAGGGGCATCCGCCCCTCCCTTGGCCTATGACGAACAACTCACGGTGGGCGGCGTCATGGCCTATGTGGACATCCCCAAAATCAACGTATATCTGCCGGTGCAGCATGGCACGGACGCGGACACGCTGGAGCGCGCCGTAGGTCATGTAGTGGGGACTTCCCTGCCAGTGGGCGGCGGCAGCACCCATGCGGTGCTGTCGGCGCACAGTGGACTGACAAGTTCCAAGTTGTTTTCGGACATAGACCAGCTTGCAGAGGGCGATGTGTTCTACATCCATGTGCTGGGTGAGGTGTTGGCCTACAAAGTGGACGCCATCCACACGGTACTGCCCACAGACACGAGCCTGCTGCAAATTGAGGATAGCAAGGACTATGTAACGTTGGTGACCTGCACGCCGTTCGGGGTCAATACCCACCGACTGCTGGTGCGAGGCCATCGGGTGCCGTATGTGCCGGAGCAGGAAGCAGAAGCTGCCGAAATGCAGAAAGCCGCATCCTCGTGGACGCGGCACTACCTCACCGGCCTGACCATCGGCCTTGGCGCGGTGGCCGTGGTCGGCGGCGGATACTTTTTAGTGAGGAGGTGTCGCCATGCGTAAGCTGTCTTTTATGCTGGCGGCGCTGCTGGCCGTGGCGGGTGTTTGCGTTATACTGTGGCCGGTGTTTACGGGACACAGGCTCCAGAGCAGCGCCACAGCTGCCGTGCAGGAGTTCTTAGCTGACCGTGACGATCCGGAGCAGCAGTATCCCGAACTGCTGGTAGCCTTACAAGAGTACAACTGTCGGCTTTACACGGAAAAGCAGTGCAATCTCACCGACCTTGAAGCCTGCGAGACACCCGCCGCTGACCTGCCCACCTACGGTATCGAGGATGAGATCATCGGCGTGCTGGAGATACCCGCTATGGAATTGACCATGCCTGTCTATCTGGGTGCGTCCGATGCCCACCTTGCCGCAGGCGCGGCGGTGCTGGGCAACACGTCAGCGCCCATCGGAGGGGACAACACCAACTGCGTCATCGCAGGCCACCGGGGCTGGCGCGGTGCGGACTACTTCCGGCATATAGACCGCTTACAGATTGGCGATACCGTTACGCTGACAAACCTGTGGGAAACGCTGACCTATACCGTGGCCGACATTCAAATCATCCAGCCCCACGAGGTGGAGAAGATCAAAATCCAGCAAGGACGCGACCTGCTGACGCTGCTGACCTGCCATCCCTACGCTTCGGGTGGGCGGCAGCGATATGTGGTGTACTGCGAGAGAACGGAGGTGAGATAACTATAAGTATTTTTGGCAAGGTGACCTTCGTAGGGGACGATGATATCTTCTACGACGATGCCGACGACTTTTTGAACTGCATCCGGGAGGAATTGCCCTACCGCGATACCACAGGGTTTCGCTATGAAGTCCTGACAGACGATCCCGCTGTCCGCAAGGCAGCAGATGACATCCTGTTTGACTTTCTTGGTGAGGAAAACCCATGTGAGCTGGAAGATTACACACAGACGATGGGAGGAATTTAGTATGAACGTAAATCGGGAGCTGCTGGCGTTCCTGCGGAAGCAGTACCCTGTGGGTACACGCATCCGGCTGGACTC
>ERZ827423.923-NODE-923-length-32512-cov-4.146964_pt1 | contig 32512 bp, 24 predicted proteins | sample MGYA00519775_ERZ827423 | MGnify/ENA primary metagenome ERZ827423 (study PRJEB31778, sample SAMEA3449296) | human gut metagenome | biome: human gut; feature: human-associated habitat; material: faeces | place: United Kingdom | collected 2010/2012 ... | reverse complement strand
CCCTCGGAGAGCCGTTTAGGGGTCTGGGGGAATCGGACCCCCAGCGGGTTTTGCTGCTTTTGCCCGGTCAAAAGCAGACAGCACTCTACTTTTTCCAAAAAATAAATTTATATAAAGATGAATATACTATAAGTAGACAAGTATTTAATCTTTTGTTTGTATTATTAATGTTAAGCTCTGTACTTATGATATCAAATGTAATTGTTGAGTATATTATAAATAAGAAGTTCTCATTATATGCATTGCTTACAATATTATTATCTTATGTGCCAGTATATATATACTCATATTGGTATGTAGATAAACATGAAATATTAACTAGTGAAAAAAGTACAAGAGAAAATGTTACAAATTTTATAATAATTTACTTACTTACTAATTATAGTTCAAGTGTTATTGAGTTAATAATTAATTTAATATTAAAAGTAAATGATACAATGGTTGTTATTCAAAATTTAATTGTTTCATTCTTATGGATATTTGTAATCTTATTAGCAAATAAATTATTAAATAAAGATAATAGTAGTAAAGAAGTAAAAGTAATTGAAAAGAAGAAAAAAAATAAATAAGTTGTTATTTGTATTATAAAATCAGTATGAAAATATTGATTTTTTTTCTTGTAAGAATAAACATTGTTAAAATTGTTTCATATATTATAATGTGATAAATATGAATATAAAAGTAAATTCTAAAAAAGTAAAACCTAATGATGTGTTTATAGCAATTAAAGGAAATACATATGATGGACATCAATTTATAGATGAGGCAATTAAAAATGGTGCATCAAGTATAATATGTGAGTATGGTACTTATAGTATTCCTTATGTTAAAGTATCAAATACTAAAGAATATTTAAATAATTATCTTTATACACATTATTATGATAAGATAAAAGATATAACACTAATAGGAATAACTGGCACGAATGGTAAGACTACTTCTTGTTATTTGCTATATGAAATGTTAAAACTTCTTAATGTTAAATGTGCTTATATAGGAACAATTGGTTTTTATATAGATTCTAAAGTATGTGATTTAGATAATACTACGCCAGAATTACTCGATTTATATGATATGTTTTTAAAGTGTAAAAGTGTTGGTGTAAAAGTAATAGTAATGGAAGTATCTAGTCATGCACTTTATATGGATAGGGTAAAAGATTTTAAATATGATTATGTGGTATTTACAAATTTAACTGCTGATCATTTGCTTTTACATAAAACAATGGAAAATTATATGAATACTAAAAAGAAATTGTTTACTAAATTAAAAAGCAATGGAGTATCTATTTCTAATGTTGATGATGAGTATAGTAGTAATTTTATATTTAATAATACGATTACATATGGAATGAATGATGCAGATTATAATATAGAGGATTATAAATTATATATGGATAAAACTATATATATATTAAGATTAAATAATAAAAAATATAAAGTAAGAATTAATATGCCTGGTAAATACAATATTTATAATTCAGTAATTAGTTTAATTATATTAAAGCAAATGGGTTATAAATTAAATAGGATAATTAAACTTTTAAGTAAAGTAAATCTTCCTAGTGGAAGAATGGAAATAGTAAAATATAAAAAGAATATAATTGTTATTGATTATGCACATACAACTGATGCGATAGAAAAAGTATTAAATTCTGGTAATGAAATAAAAAGGGGTAAAATATATGTAGTAGTAGGATGTGGCGGTAATAGGGACAAATCTAAAAGAAAAGATATGGCTTTAGTTAGTACAATGTTAAGCGATTATGTAATATTTACTAATGATAATCCAAGGGATGAAGAACCTAGTGATATTATAAATGATATGATTCATTCATTAAATAAAGATAATTATGAGGTTATATTAGATAGAAAAACTGCAATAAGACGTGGTATTGATTTATTAGATAAGTGTGATATGCTATTTATACTTGGTAAAGGGCATGAAGATTATCAAATAATTAAAGGGATTAAATATCATCTTAGTGATAAAGAAGAAGTAATAAAATATATAGGTGAGAAATAGTTTACATTTCTCATCTTTTCTTATATACTTAACCTTGTGTGAGGTGATTATATGATATCTGTTAATAATGTATCATTAAGATTTGGTAAAAGAACATTATTTGAAAATGTTAATATGAAATTCACTGAAGGAAATTGTTATGGAATAATTGGTGCGAATGGAGCAGGTAAATCTACTTTTTTAAAATTACTTAGTAAAGAGATAGATACTACTACTGGTGATATTACTACTAATAAAGGAGAAAGAATATCTGTATTAAAACAAGATCATAACTTATATAATGATATTAGAGTTCTTGATGTGGTTATAATGGGTAATACTAAGTTATATGATATTATGAAAGAAAAAAACGAATTATATAATAAGACTAATTTTACTGATAAAGATGGTATAAGATTAGGTGAACTTGAAAGTGAGTTTTTAGATCTTAACGGATGGCAAGCAGAAAGTGATGCAGCTATATTATTAAGTGGTCTTGGTATAGATACTAGTTTACATGAAAAATTAATGGGTGAGTTAGTAGATAAAGATAAAGTTAAGGTTTTACTTGCACAAGCATTATTTGGAAATCCTGATATACTTTTATTGGATGAACCTACTAATGGTCTTGATATAGATGCTAAAATATGGTTAGAAGAGTTTTTAATAGATTTTCCAAATACGGTATTAGTAGTAAGTCATGATAGACATTTTTTAAATAAAGTATGTACTCATATAGTAGATATAGATTATGAAAAGATAACATTATTTGTAGGTAATTATGATTTTTGGTATAAATCTAGTGAATTAATACAAAAACAAATGAGAGATTCAAATAAAAAGAAAGAAGAAAGAATTAAAGAGTTACAAGACTTTATTGCAAGATTTAGTGCGAATGCATCTAAGAGTAAGCAAGCAACATCAAGAAAGAAATTGCTTGATAAAATTGTTTTAGAAGATATAAAAGCATCTAGTAGAAAATATCCTTATATTAATTTTAAAGAAGATAAAGTTCTTGGGAAAGATGTACTTACTACAAAAAATTTATGTATAAATGTAGATGGTAAAGAGGTTATTAAAAATTTAAATTTAAATGTAAATAATACTGATAAAATAGCATTTTTAGGAGATGAGATAACTATAACAGCATTATTTAAAGTACTTTCTTTAGAAGAAGAACCTACAAGTGGAGAAGTAAAATGGGGTAGTAGTGTAACAATTGCATATTTTCCTAAGAATCATGATAAATATTTTACTGAGGATAAAAATTTAGTTGAATGGTTAAGAGATTATTCTAAAGTAAAAGAAGAAGAGTATGTAAGAGGATTTTTAGGTAGAATGTTATTTAGCGGTGAAGAATCATTAAAGAAAGTAAATGTGCTTTCTGGTGGTGAGAAAGTAAGATGTATGTTATCACGTATGATGTTAAGTGGTGCAAATGTTTTAATACTAGATGAACCTACAAATCACTTGGATGTAGAAGCTATAACTAGTTTAAATAATGCATTAATAAATTTTAAAGGAGTAGTTTTATTTAAAACACATGACCATGAATTTATGCAGACAACTGCAAATAGAATAATAGAATTTAAAAGTGACGGAAAATATATTGATAAAATGACTACTTATGAAGAATTTTTAAATATTCATAAAAAATAAGCACCTATTTTAAAAATAGATGCTTATTTTTATTTAATTATTAGTTTTTGACCGCTATATATTAAATTTGGATTACTTCCTATAACTTTTTTATTGTCACTATATATTTTTTGCCATGTAGTATTATATTTGTCTGCAATACTAGATAATGAATCGCCAGGTTTTACTATATAAGTAATATTTTTAGTAGTATTATCATCACTTTTATTTTCCCAGTTATTTAATTTATTATACTTCATAATACTTCTATAATCTTTATATGAGTAGTTTTGATCTGTTACTTTTCCACCAATTTTATTTTCTCTAATTAAATTTGTTTCACCACCATATTGCCATATTCCATAATTTCCATATGTATCTCTATTTGGCATGTATTTGCCCCAGTATGCTAACCAGTAATCATACTTTTTACTAAGTTCATTATAATTCATTTTATTATTGGCCCAATCTAAATTACAATAAACTCCTACATAACCACCAACGCTTTCTATATATTCACAAAATCCTTTTATAGCTTCAGTTATATCTTTTTTATTTGCTTTTATTTGATATACATCATCTTCTACATCAATATATATTGGATATTCAAATGTTTTCCCTTTTAAGCAGTTATTATATAAAAACTCTGCTTCTTTTTTTCCTTCGCTATAATTTGTTGCTCTTGAAAAATAGTTTACTCCAACATCTAAATTATTATCTTTTGCGGTTTTATAGTGACTTTCAAATCTATCATCTTTTGCTTTTCCTTTATTTATACCATAACCTGTAAATGCACCTCTAATTATTACAAATTTACAACCTTCTTTTTTAGCTTCACTTAAGTTTATTCCATTTTGAAATGTACTTATGTCTATACCGAAATCTCTCATAGTCACCTCCTTAATTAAATTTAATTAAATCAAGTAATTTAGCCCATTCAATTTTATTCATGTTGTGTAAAATATCATAGGTACCACCAGCAGTAACACCAGATAATGTAAGTGCTAAGGAGAAGTCTTTCGTTATCAAATAGTGAATGAGTGCTGCTAGTAAACCTATTAATAAATTCTGAATTGGTATTAAATTGTTATTGAACCATGGAATTCTTTTGGCAATTATGCCACAAATGAATGTAACTATAATTGATAGAATCCCAAAAATGTATGCTGTATCCATATTATCACCTCACTTTAATATATTAATAAAGTTAATTTGAGGTAATAATTATTGACTATAATAAAAAAAAAAGAGGTATTTTTTTATCGTACCTCCGTTTTTAGTCTATCTTTAAGTGCTTCTTTAGCTTCTTCTACATCATTAAAATAAATTTTGCCGTTCTTTAGAGCTTCATATGTTTCGTTACCTTTACCTAGTATTAATACCATGTCACCATTATTTGCAATATCAATTGCTTTTTTAATTGCTAAATGTCTATCTATAACTATTTCGAATTTATCTTTTTTATCCATTACTTTACTAGTTAAGTCTCTAATAATATCAATTGGATTTTCACTTCTAGGGTCTTCATATGTAAATATTACATGATCTGCATTGTCAACTAGAATTTTACCCATAGTAGGTCTTTTAGTTTTATCTCTTTCTCCTGCTGAACCTGCAACTATAATAGTTTTATTTGATTTAAGTGTGCTTGTAAGTGAAAATAAATTTAAGTATCCATTTGGGGTATGTGCATAATCAACAATAACACTAAAATCTTGTCCCATATTTATAGTAGTCATTCTTCCATCAACTTTTAATTTACTAAAATCAAACTTATCTATATCATATCCCATAAGTATTAATACGCTCAATGCAGCAGTCATATTATATACATTAAATTTTCCTAAAAGAGGACTTTTAATTTTATATTCTTTATTTTTATAATTTAAAGTGAATAATGTGTAATCAGGGTTAATTATAACATTAGAAAATCTAAAATCTGCATTTTTATTTTCTCCATAATAAAGAACTTTCCCGTTACATCTTTTTCTTATTTCATCTGCATACTTATCATCTATATTAATAATGGAATACCCATCTTTTTTAGTTTGTTTAAATAACTTGCCTTTAGCTTCCATATAATTTTCCATAGTTTTATGAAAGTTCAAATGTTCATGAGTCAAGTTAGTAAATATAGAATAATCAAATAAAATACCTTCACATCTTCCTTGTGCTAAACCTTCACTAGCAGCTTCCATACATACATTTTTACATCCGTTTATATAAAAATTATTTAAAAATCTATGTAAATGTTCAGGTGTAGGAGTAGTATTATTTGAATTATCACGATAATTATCACAATAAACACCGTTTGTACCTATATAACCAGTTTTACTTACTTCATTTAATAATTCATAAAGTATAGTAGATGTACTAGTTTTACCGTCAGTTCCAGTAACACCAATCATATTCATTTTAGTGCTAGGATAATCATAAAACTTACTAGCTATGTCGCTAAGACGTTTGTTTGTATCGTCAACAATTATTTGTGGGAGAGTAGAATCTACCTTATGATTGACAACTAATGCTTTCGCACCGCATTTTTCTGCTTCTTTAACATAATCGTGTCTATCTACATTAAATCCTTTAATACATACAAATAAATCACCATCATTAATTTCTTTAGTATTTGTTTTTATATCCTTAATTAAAGTATCATAAGGAGTATCAAATATTTCATTAAGTTTTCGCATAAAATCACCTAAAAATATTATATCATAATTTACATATTAAAAAAAATGTAATATAATCTAATTACAAATTGATGTGCAGTTGATTAATTATTTATAGGTGGACTTTTAAAAAGTGCACTTTTTGTCGTGTGAGGAGGTGTAATTATGGCAATAAGTGAAACTGAAATGAATTTTGAAAGGGAGTATTTAAACAGTGTTACAAATGAACTTAGGAATAAAATAAGTGAAATAGGTTCAGCTTTATATCAGCAGGAAGAAAAAGTAAATGAATTTAAAAAATATCTTTGGGATAGCAAAGCAGGAATGGACAAAGTAGAAGTATCATCTTCTATACTTGAAAATGATTTAGAAGTAGAATTACTTACTTTAAGAGGCCAATACTTTAAAAAGTTAATGAAGTGTGAAAATAATCCTTACTTTGGTAGAGTTGATTTTAATGGGAATAAGATTTATATAGGTATTACTTATCTTGATAAAAATAATGAGCATTTAATATATGATTGGAGAAGTCCAATTAGTAATTTGTTTTATGATGCCAAAGTAGGGGATGCATCTTATTTAGCACCTTCTGGAATTATAAGAGGAACGGTAACAAAAAGAAGACAATATAAAATTGAAAATAAAAAATTAATAAGAGTGTTTGATAGTGATACTAATGTAGTAGATGAAGCTTTACAAGAGGTTTTAGATAAAGAATCATCTGATAAAATGAAAAATATAGTAAATACAATACAGGCAGAACAAAATGCAATAATTAGAGATGTAGTTCATAAAAATTTAATAGTACAAGGTATTGCAGGTTCAGGAAAAACTTCAGTAGCACTCCATAGAATTGCATTTCTTTTATACAAAATAGAGAATTTAAAATCAAGAGATATATTAATACTTTCGCCCAACGATGTATTTAGTGAATATATATCAAATGTACTTCCTGAATTAGGAGAGGAGAACACTAAAAATACAACATGGAGTGATTTTGCAAATGCATTTATAAAAGAATATAAAACAGTAGAAAGTTTTACAAGTTTTGTAAGAAAATACTATGAGAAAACTCATGATGAATTATCAAAAATTAAACTTAGTGATGAGTTTAAAGATATTGTTGATGAGTATGTAAATAATTTAATTAATAATGCACATTTTAAGGAAGATATGGTATTTAAATATAAAGATTATAGTAAAAATGAGTTAAATAAATTGCTAAAGGAAAGATATAAAACTATCCCATTATTTGAAAGAATAGAAAAGATAAGTGAGAATGTAGCAAATTATAATGATAATGGAAAATATAAAAAGAAATACATTAAAAGTTTACTTCAAAATTTTAGTATTAATAAAGATTATAAAGAAATATATAAAGGATTATTTGAAAGTGAAAGTTTTATAAATAAATATGGCAAATTTGATACAAGTTTTATTAACAAAAAAGAAATAAATTATGATGATTCACTTATCTTTATATATTTAAAAGGATTATTAGAAGGATTTCCTTATAATGGTATATTAAAACAAGTCATAATAGATGAAGCTCAGGATTATACAAAATTACAGTATTTTATATTAAAGAAGATATTTAATAGAGCATCATTTACAATACTGGGTGATATAAATCAAACTATAAATCCATATTATAAATATGAAACGTTAAATGAATTAGAAAGTATATTTAACAGTGATAAAGTCATGCTAGAACTAACTAAAACGTATAGATCAAGTAAAGAAATAATCGAATATACTAACAAAATATTGGGTTTAAATTTTGTAAGTGCGATTAGGAATAAAAATAATATTCCAGTAATTCAAAAAGAAAGTGAGAATATAAAGAATGATTTACTAGAAGATATACTTACACTTAAGAAGAAATATAAATCTATAGCAATCATAACAAAGAATGATAATGAGGCAAAAGAAATATATGAAATGTTAAAGAATGATATTAATATAGACATAATAAGCACTAATTCAAATAATTTTAATAGAGATTTAGTAGTAGTTCCATCCTATGTATCAAAAGGATTAGAATTTGATTCAGTAATTTTATATACAGATAAATTAAACAAGTATACTAAAGATGAAAAATACTTGTATTATGTAGCTTGTACAAGGGCACAACACGAATTAATAATATATAATAACTAATTATAGTTAAATTATTAAAAACTTGATTGTTTTATTTACACGTGATATAATTATTCTGATATATAGTAGGAGGGTAGTATGAAGTATTTAATAAAAGTTATAAAGGATTTATTTATAGGTGCATGGATAATAGTAGCTATATTTGTAACTGTTTGTTTATTATCATATAATGAGTTTAATATTCCTGTATTTGGTAAAACAACATTGCTAGTAATAGATAATGATGAGTTAGAGCCTGAATTTAATGAAGGAGATTTACTTATTATTAAAAGAGAAAGCAATAAAAAGATAAATGCTGGAGATAGGGTATTTTTCTATAATGGAAACAAAGCAAATGAATATTTAATAAATATTGGTGAAGTAACAGATAAATATGCAGTTACATCAAAAGAAACAACTTATAATATCAATAATACAAAAGTATCAGGGTCATATGTTATTGGAAGGGTAGATGCAACTAAAATATCTCCAAACGTTGGTAGGATATTAGGAATATTTTTATCAAAATGGGGATATATGTTCTTAGTTATATTTCCAACTATTTTCGCAATTATTTATGAAATTTTAATGATTGTTGATGCTTCAAAAACACTAAAGCCAGGAACGGATAATAAAAATGAAAAAGTATCTGTGGATGCTTAGTGTTTTTTTCTTAATTATAAGTGTTATAACAATAAGTAAGACATATGGTTTATTTGAAACAAATGCAATTGCAAGCCCTGAAATTAAAGTTGCTAAATGGCAAATAAATGTTGATAACAAGGATATAACAGAGTCAAAAGAAATAACTTTATCAAACTTTATTTATGAAGATAAAGCAGGAATAGAAGATGGTTATTTTGCGCCCGGATCAAAGGCTGTTTATCCTATAGAAATAGATGCAAGTAATAGTGATGTTGCTGTTAGTTATTCAATAACAATTAATACAGATAGTGTTAAAGATCATCCAAACATTATATTTGGTGTTACAGAAAATGGTGTTGATATTAGCCATTCTGGTAATGTTTATAGTGGAGTTATTACTCTTGAAGAATTAAATAGCCCTAAACTATTAAATATATCTATTGAATGGATAAATAATGAAGAATATAACGAAAGTGATACAAAAGTAATTGGTACAGAGCTACCAATTAAATTAGAGGCAAAGTTTAGTCAGTATATGGGAGAATAAAAAGGGAAGTGGGAAAATGTTAAAAAAAATATTTAAATATTTTATTAATGTTTTGACCGGAATTCTAATTTTAATATTAATTATTGCAATTTATGGTAAAGTTGAGATGATGATTAATAATAGAAATTATCCGGTGTATTTCGGATACACATTTTTCCAAGTTGCAAGTGGTTCGATGGAACCAACTATATATATAGATGATGTTATTTTAGTAAATACTAAAGATCACAATATAAAAAAAGATGATATTATTTCTTATAATAAAGATGGTAATATTATTACACATAGAGTATTGTTTGTTGATGGAGATAATATTACAGTAAAAGGTGACAATAACAATGCAGTTGATAGACCTATAACAAAGGAAGATGTTATTGGAAAAGTTACCAAAGTATTTCCTAAACTAAAAATATGGAAAGAGGTATTTACAGATTATAAAGTATTAATAATTCTTTTTGTAACATTAATTTTATTTGATTTAGCTATTTCTTATGATCCAAATAAAAAGAATGTAAGTAAAACTAAAGAAAGCAAGATTAAACCACCTAAAATTGAGTGTATTAATGATATAAAAGAAGAAAAAAAGAATGTAGATAAAATTAATAATGATGAAATATTAGATATAACAAGAAAAATAGATATTAGTGAAATAAATGAATTACTTGATAATGAGACTAAATTTAAATTAAGTGATAAAGAAATAAAGAATTTAAAAGATAAATTAGAAAATACAATAGAATTGCCTAAATTAAAACCAAAAGAGCAAAAGTTTATTGAATATACAATTAGGTTAGATTTAAAACAGATTCAACAAAATATTAATAAAAAAGTAAAGTAGGATGTAAGTATGTTAAAAAGAATAAAAGAATTTCTGCAAAAAATTAATAAGCAAAAATTTATAAGAAACTTGCTTATTTCTTTTGCGTTAATAAGTGCAATACTTATTATAGGAAATTTTGATATTACTTTTTCTAGATACGAAACAGATACATCTATTAATGTAAGTCCTAAAATAGCATTTTTTATAGTAGATGTAGGTACCACAACAAAAAAAATTGAATTAGAAAGATTAGTTCCAAGTACTACACCATACCAATATTATTTTGATGTATCTAATTTTAGTGATGAAAAAAAATCTAATGTTGACTTAAAATATACAATAGAGGTATCTACAACAACTAATTTGCCTCTTAATTATAAAATTTATAAAGTGGAAAATGATATAACAGACATTGTTGACTCATCAAGTTATATAACTGATGAAAATGGAATGTATTTTAAAAAATTTATTAGTAATACTGAACACACATTTAAATATAATAACAAAACCACAGATAAATATCTATTGTGGGTAGAATTTCCATTAGAATATAAAAATAATCCAGAATATTATGAATCAGTAATTGATTTAGTTGAAATTACAATTAAAGCAGAACAATTAGTAGGGGGAGTTTAATGAAAAAGATATTTAAACAAGTACCACATTTAAAACAAATAATTATGATTGTAATAATTTTAGTTAGTATTCCGTTAGTAACTACACTGGCAAAATATATTAAAGAAGCATTCTATGATTATTATTTAGGAAGTAAAGAGTTTTATTTTACTAGTAATCGTCTAAAAGAAAATAATCCTGTCTATCAGGTAAATAATTGGTCAGGAATTGGTAACTTTGATATTACGTTTGATTTATTATCATCATTAAATAATAAATTAATGACTAATTATGATATTACGTATGAAATTAATTATACGTGTGATGAAAATGTTATTTGTAATATAGATAAAAGTAGTGGGGTTATTTATAGTGAAAGCCACTCTGATACTATTACAATTAATGTTATTCCAACAAGAGTTTTTACTGAAAATGAAACATTAACAATACATGTAGAAGCAACATCAACTTCTCCATACGTAAAAACAATAAAGGCTGACTTTTTATATGTATCTGGTAAAAAAGGAGCAACTTATAGTATTGATGATGAAGTTTTAAGACCATATTTAATTTTAAGTGTTACAAACGCAAATACATATTGTACTGTTAAAACTAGTTTTGACAGTTATAATGTTGGTGATTTTATAGATGTAGATGTTTTTAAAGATTTAAGTATAGAAAATAAAAAAAAATGTATTGGTAAAGTAGTTAATTTAAGCTTTAATCCAAGAGAAGTTTTACTAGACACCACATCAACTTTAATAAATGAATCACAAGTTACCTATGAAAATATTGATAATGTTAATTATGTATCAAGTATGTCATTTAATATAGATGCGATGAGTAGCAAAGAAGTTAGATTTTATAAGGTTAATGCCAATATTGATTATACGTATCCTAATGAGCAGGATAATAGTATAATTGGTGTAGATATAATTGATCCTTAAAGGAGGTATTTATGGATACTAATATTGTTAGTGAATATTTAAAAACGTTAAAAAAAGAATTATTAGAATTGTATAAAATTATTTTTGGTGATAGATATAAAAAAATATTAATTGAGCCATTTATTGATAAATATTTAATAGTTCGTTATTGTAATGAAACAAATTACCATAATGTAAAAGAACCAATTGATAGAATTGGAAAGGAACTTGAAGTTATTTATAATAAGTTAGTTAATAATGAGAATGAGGAGTTATTAAGAAGTGTATATGCTTTATTTGGATATATTATATATTTCGATGAAATAATTCCGATAGATGATGATAATTCATTACTAAAATGTTTATATGAAGATAAAAATATAAGAGTAGAAATAGATGAGGAAAAACAAAAAGAAATATATATTTGGTTTAACAATTTAATTAAATGGAAAAAGCAATTTTTTCAAGTATTAGATACAAAAGAATTTACTTTAAAAGAGAAAAAAATTTATAAAGGCATATATGAACTTTTTTTAGAGCAAGATGTAAAAATTTCTTATTTGTATAGTGATTTAGCAATTAACAAAGCATTTACAACTGGTACTACATATGAAGATACTTTATTTGTATTATATATAAAAACATCTGAATTAGTTTTAAAAAATGCATGTGGTTTAGATTTTTCAAGAAGATATATTGTTGATTTTGCACCAAGTTTATGGTCTAAAGAAAAAAAATCAAAACAATTACTTCATGTTATTGATAATGTATTATTAAAAAAATATGTAGAAATTAAAGTGTCATGTACAGATTATGAAAATAATAAAGAATATATTGACAGTTTAATTAAAGAAGGTTTTTCATTTTGTATAGTAATAGATGATGAATTTGATGGAAATATTTCATTACTTTTATTATTTTCTACAATTTATATATATGAAAATAATGAATATTTTGATATTATTATAAATAATAGAGAAAAAATACCAGGCAAGATAATTGTTAGATAGGAGGTTATATGGATACTTTTTTTAGATTTTTATATGAATTTTTATCTCAATTTTTTAATGGGCTTAAATTAATTGTAATGGGATTTGTAAAGGGATTTGGGAAAATATTTAATTTTAAGGCATACGTTAAAATTGTTGATTATTATAAAAAAGATTTTTCTATTCCTGAGTGGCTTTTAGTTGGGATAGCAATTTTAATTATATTAGTTGTTTTAGGACTTATTGTACTTGGATTATATTTTTTAATTAGAAAATATATAAGAATAAGAAAAACACTGGTTGATCAAGAATCACTATTAGAAGAAGTAAGTGATTTAAATGGTCAAGTTGCTAAACTTATGCAGGAGAAAGATGATATTTTAGCAATGAAAGTATCGAAGCTAGGATTAAAACCTAATGAGAGTGATACAGAAGAAAATGCTATAGATGAAGTTGTTGATCCTAATACTGAAATACGTTTTCCAAAGCTTAATGAAGTTGATATTAAGTATAAAGAATATAAAGTTCAAAATTATAACAATACTTTTGATTTACCTGAATTAGTAGATTTGTTTCGTAATTTTGCGGCAAGTCAATTAAGACTATATTATACTCCAAAGATGATAAGATTATTTATTTCGGCATTAGCATCTACTAGATTAGTAATTTTACAAGGTATATCTGGTACAGGTAAAACATCTTTAGCTTATGCTTGGGGTAAATTTTTAAAACATGATTCTTGTATAGCATCAGTTCAACCTTCATGGCGTGATCGTACAGAGTTATTTGGATATTTTAATGAGTTTACTAAAAGATTTAATGAAACAGAAGTATTAAAAGAAATGTATACAGCTGGATATACAGATGACATTTATACAGTAATTCTAGATGAAATGAACATTTCCCGTGTTGAATATTATTTTGCAGAAATGTTATCAATTCTAGAAATGCCTAATAAATCAGAATGGATAGTTGAAATAGTACCAAGTGCATGGAAGAGTGACCCTATTCATCTAAAGGAGGGTAAATTACAAATTCCTGCAAATATGTGGTATATTGGTACAATTAATAACGATGATTCAACATTTATGGTAACAGATAAAGTTTATGACCGTGCTATGCCTATAGATATTAATGATAAAGGTGCAGTATTTGAACCGATTGATACTCCAGCACAAGATATAAATTATTCATATTTAGACAAAAAGTTTCAAGAAGCAATTAAAGATAATACCATAAGTGATGAAACACTTGAAAAAATAGAAAAAATGGATAATTATGTTATACAACATTTCCGTATAGCATTTGGTAACCGTATTGTAGCACATTTAAAGAAGTTTGTTCCTGTTTATGTAGCTTGTGGTGGAACAGAAGTAGAAGGAGTAGATTACTTTATTGCAAGAAAGATTTTACGTAAATTTGAGCAGTTAAATGTTGCATATATAAGGGATGAAATAGATGGATTTGTTAAATTCTTAAATGATGAGTTTGGAGAAAATAAAATGGCAGAATGCATTGAATACTTATTAAGATTAAAGAAATTAGCATAAAAGGATGTTTAATATGAGCGAATTAAGTATATTAAAATTGTGTAATGAAGATGAGAATAAAGAAAATTTTACAAGTAATATAAGATCAACTGCTGGTGTTAGTACTAAATATGAACAAGTAATTGTAGATTATGAATGGTTAGATTTAATGGAAGATACAATTAGATATTTAGATAATATTTTAAGGAACCCAAATAGATTTATAGTTAACGAAGAAGAAATAGTAAAAATTGAGCTAGCGCGTCGTGTTACAGTAGAGAGTATAAGACATTTGTCTAAACATACTAACTTTATACAAAAAATAGAAGATAATGGAGATGTTAAACCGTCAAAAATATTAAATATTAATAAAGATGAAAGTTATGATACATATGAAAATAGACTAATTTATACTTTGATTGAAAATATGAAAAATTTTGTAGAAATTAAAAAGAAAGAAAAATTTACAAGTTCACAAATCAAAGATATAAAGAAACTAGAATATCATGGTAAAAGTAAAGTTGGAAAAAGGAAAGCAAATATAAGTATAATGCTAGATACTAATCTAACAGATACTAGTGATGGTGGAACTTTAAATAATGAATCAGTAGAACAAAGAATAGAAAAACTAGAACAAAATATTACTATGTTACAAAATACAGATGTATATAAGGATTTAAGAAAAAAACATGTTGCAAGAGTAATTCCACCTATTAAAAAAACAAACGTAATTTTAAAAAATACAAACTTTCAATATGCGATGAAACTATGGGATTATTTACAAAGCCATGTTGCAAATGATACAAAAGAAGATAAAGAGAGTAAAAATTACGAAGATAATGGAATAATAAAAGAATATTTTAACGACGCATTTTATCTTAGTTATTTAGCGCTTGAAACATTAAACAAAAAATCTTTAAATAAATACGAAGAAAAAGAAGCTATTGAAGAAATAACTGATAAATTAATTGAAAGAATTGTTGAACTTAATGCCGATTTAGATGAGAGTATTTTAAAAGAGAAAATAGGTCAGAAAATAGCTATTACTAAATACAAAAAACAAGCAAGTTTAAGTGAGATTCAAAGTATTTTCTCAAGAAGCATAAAAAACTATTTAGAAAAAATAGAGAATTTTAAGTTTTAGGAGGTTTATATGAAAAAAGTATTTAAAATTATAAAAGGTGTATTAACTGCTCTTTTAATAATGATTTTAGTAGTAGTAGTTATTCAAAAATTTTCAAATAATAAAATAAGTGTTGCAGGTTTTCACATCTTTTCTGTTGCATCAGGAAGTATGAAACCAGAATATCAAATTGGTGATATCATAGTTTCAAAAAAAGTAGATCCAAAAACTTTAGAAGTTGGTGATGATATTACTTATAAAGGAGAAAAAGGTAATTTAAAAGGATTAATAATCACACACAGGATTATAGAAAAAGAAGAAAAGGATGGAAAAATATATTTTGTTACAAAGGGAACTTCAAATGAGTTTGAAGATCCTAAAATTAGTTCTGATAGTATATATGGAAAGGTAGTATATAAAACATTAATTTTTAGTTTTATTGGACGTGTTATGACTAATGTTATAGCATATTATGCAATATTTATTTTTGTTGGAGTTAAAGCTTCTTATGAATTAATAACTGCGTTCTTTATAAAAAAAGATGATGAGGATGAAGAAAAATAAGTCTTATGACTAGATGGCAAAGAATAAAAAAGGTAATAAAACCTAAAAATATTATAGTTTTAATAATATTATTAACTTCTAATACTTTTGCTTGGTTTATATATGCAACTAAAGTACAGAATGAAATGAGTGCGCATGTTGGTGCGTGGGATATATTATTTGAAGCAGGTGATAGTCCAATTGTCGATTATATAAATGTTTCTATTGATAATATGTACCCTGGAATGGAAGATTTTCATTATGAATTAAAAGCGTATAATAAAAGTGAAGTAGGTGCAAGTTTAACATATACACTATTAAGTGCAGATATTATGGGTGATGTATATTATACAAAAGAAGGACGTAATGAGGCAAATGAAGAAGTAACAGAAACAGATCTTACTAGTGAAGAATTAATTAAAGTACTTAAAGATAATTATCCATTTAAATTTGATTTTTCTGTTTCATCTTCTAACTTAGATGCTGATATTGGAGAAGCATTCTATTATATTGATGCAAATTGGCCATTTGAAAGTGGAAATGATGAACTAGATACAAAGTGGGGTATAAAAGCTTCAGAATATAAAAAACAACATCCAGACAAACCGAGTATAATATTAAAAATAAAAATATATATATCACAAAGTTTATAAAACATTTCTTTATTAGGAATGTTTTTATTTTAAAATAATTTACTTTGATTTATTAATTTGCTATAATTAAAAAAGAATAAAATGGAGTTAATGTGATGGAAGATATAGAAAACATATTAAGAAAAATTAAAGATTTGATGAATTCTAAACCAAAAACATTGGATTTTTTAATTGACGAAAAAAATAAGAAAATAAAATCTATATCTGCATTAAAAGAATCAGTAAGTAATAACAACTTAAAAAAGTATACTATAGAAAAAGAAATAGAAACACTTAATAGAGAAAAAACTATATTATTAGGATTATTAAATATAGCAAAGAATGAAGATATTGAATTTATTGTAAAAACTCTTAATTTAAACTTGGATGTTGATCACGATTTATATGCACTTCATAACTATTTTCCATTACAAATTAAAATTAGGCAAGATATAATTAATGAGCTTGCTAAACTAATAAAAGATGACTTAGATAAATTAGATAATATTAATAAAGAAATAAATGAATTAGATATAAAATATAAAAGTATATCAACTAATCAATTTAAACTTGTTAAACTTATAAAAAGAGTATTAAATAAAGATACTTCTATAACACGTGATGAAGTGCTTTCTATTTTAAAAAGTGTAGCTTTTGACGAGGAAGAATCATATGTGGCTGCTAAATTAATATTATTTCCAGAAAGAGAATTAATTCCTTATTTTGAGGGATTTAATATAGAATTTAAAGAGCCAACAGAACAAATAATAGATATATCTTATAGTGATACTGTAAAAAAAGATAAAGAATTAGAAAATGAAGACACTAGTTTAGAAGAAGATATAAAAGAAGAACCTATTTATGAAAATAATATATTAGTATCCTTAGATCAAATGAGGTCTCTGATTGAAAATAATATGAATGAAATGTATAAGAAAAAATCATTAAAGAAAAAGCAAAAAGATAATAGAAACATTTTAGAACAAATTGGTAAAAATAAAAGTGATTTAAGTTTATTTGAGGGTGTTAGTTTTAATATAGATACAAAAATGATATCAAACCTAGAAGAAAGAGGGTTAGATCCTATAGATATTTCTATTGTAATATATAGATATGGAATTGATAAATATTTAGAAAATTTAGATACATTAGAAAGTTATGGATACAATGTTACAGAAATGGAACTCGAAAAATTTGGCGTTAACCTTGCTTTAACAGATAAAGATATGATTACTAAAAATTTAGAAGTATTACATGAAAATGGTCTTACTTTAGAAAAAACAAATAAAAAACTTGCTCTTAGTATACTTAGTGTTGATACTGATACATTAAAAGAAAATATTAAAGAGTTTATAGAAATTAAAGAAAAAGAGAATTTAAAAAATAATGTTGAGATACTGCGTTGTAACGTAAAAAATATTATTAATAAGATATTATACTGTAAACAAAACGGAATAAGTTATATAAAAAATAAAAAATATGATATAAATATTCTTAATGAAAATAAGTAGCAGGAGGGATTATGGATTATTTAAGTAATTATGGATACTCTAGTGATGAAATAAATCGTATTGTAGAAAATATCCCTCCTTTAATTAAATCTGCACTTATTTTAAATCAAAGTGTAGTTTGTAGTAATCTTGAATATTTAATTAAATTAGGAATTAAAAACTATAAAGAGGTATTTAATACTTATTATGATATGTTTTTAATGGATCCAACTAAGTTTTATGAAGTATTTAATAAATATGATCAGGATGATTTAATTGATAAATTAGAAAAAAATGTAGGAATTATAGAATATTTATAGTTCCTACATTTTAATTATTAGGGTTTTGTATAAATGATAATTTTATAGAAACTGCAGCAATTCCATCTTTACTTGCTTTAGTATCTGCTTCATTATTCATCGTTTCATTTTCTCCATCAATCCATTTTACATATACTCTATATGTATTAACTTTATTAGTGTCATTTAAATTATGTATGGCAGTAATTGTATTATCAGTTAATTCAACTATATCTCCATCATTTACTGTATAATGTGTAATAACTAAATCGGAAACTGTATTATTTTCTTCCTTAGATAATTCAATTTTCTCTGTGAAAGATACATCTACATTTGTAGAATCTATTATAATATCAAAGTATCCTTCGCTAGTTGGAGCAATAACACCATTTTTAACATTAGGATTATTTTCAAATATAGGTATAATAGTACCACTAAAATTATTATTTGCAATTACATCTTGATTATTTACTTTAAATCCCCACTGAGCTACTGAAAAGTTGGCGTTTGCTTCTGCAGAAGAAACATATTTAGCATATGTTTTTTGAACAATATTCACAAGAAGAAATAAACTTACTAATGCTAGTAATAGAAAATATTTTTTCTCTTTCATACACGCCTCCTTATCCTTATTAATTATATTATATTAAAATACCACTTCATTTTCAAACTTGTACATAAAAAAAATATATAATTGACATTTGTTTACAAAAAAAACAAAATTAAATAAAATTCGACAAACAGATTGCTTTTTATATAAAAGTATTATATAATAACTTTGTATATGATAGAAGTGAGGTCATATGCTGTGTGGTGATAAAGATGGCGAAAGAGGTAATAGTAACAGCAAAAAAAGTTAAGCGTAGGAAACAAAGCTCACGTTTAGTAAGGTTATCGCTTTTATTGCTTTTATTGTTACTAATTGTTGTCTATATTATTTTGCAGATCATTTATAATGAAGGAAGATTTACTATAACTTTGGATTCTAATAAAACTTTAGAAAGTGGAATAGCTATTTATGAGAAAAAAGACCATCCACAAGCAAGAAGAGTATTAGAAGCTACACCAATAAAGTTTATGGATAATATTTCGTATAAATGGTTACCAGAAAATATTGATAAAGAAGCTGAAGGTTCTCACAATGGTAAAAACTATATTGCTTATACTTTTTATGTAGAAAATAGAGGAAAACAAACTTTTGACTACTGGTATGAAGTAATATTGGATGATGTCATCAAGAATGTTGATGAAGCTATAAGAATTCGCATATATAAAAATGGTGAAGCAAAAACATATGCGAAAAAGAATCATCTATCTAATGGTCCTGAAACAGGTACAATTGCATTTAAAGAAATTGAAGGTAGTAAGGAAACATTAATTCTTGAAGAGAGAAAATCGTTTAATCCAGGTGATATTGATCGCTATACAGTAGTAATTTGGCTTGAAGGTGATGACCCTGATTGTGTCGATGATTTAATCGGTGGTGAAATAAAGATGCATATGAATCTTACTGAAGAACATATAAAACAAGACTAGGAGTGATAAAAAAATGGCGAAGAAGAAAAAAGAAAACAAAGGGAAAAAAGTTAAATCATTAATACTTTTATTGTTTTTAACTATCGTAATGTTTAGTACTGCAACATATGCATGGTTTACAGCAAATCAAACTGTTACAATTAGTACATTGGATATGCATGTAGAAACAAGTGATGGATTGCAAATATCTACAAACGCAAGTGAGTGGAAAACAATTATTACAAATTCAGATATCACAACAGGATATACTGGACACACAAATATGGTACCTGCTATTTTAAAAGCAGTATCTACAGATGGTTCTATTACAAATTCAAAAATGAACATGTATAAAGGTTCAATAGGATCAGATGCTGTAACTGGTGAATATACTCTAACATCTGCAAAATCAGCAGAAGCTGCAGGTAATGTGGGTGATTTTATCGCATTTGATATGTTTTTAAGAGTTGATAGTGATAAAACAATTTATTTAACAAATGATTCAAATGTAGTTCCAAAAGGAGAAACAGAAGATAAAGGTTTAAAAAATGCTTCACGTGTTGCATTTGTTACATTAGGTAATGCTGCAAGTGAATCTAGTGCAGCAACACTTCAAGGTTTAAATGTTCCTGCTGCAAAAGCAATTATTTGGGAACCAAACTCTGATGGACATACTGATCGTGGTAGAGCTTCTGCAGTTGAATATGGAATTACAGTAGATGATGTAACTGTTGATGCTACAACTAAAAGAACTAAATACTTTGGACTTAATCAAGAAATTACAACAGCAATTAAATTGAAAGATGCAATGAAAGGCACTGATACAACTAGAACTTCAGAAATTACACCAGATATAGTTACAACAGAAGGTTATGCTGGTGATTATAAACAAGTATTTAATTTAAAAGCAGGAGTTACTAAGATTCGTGTATATATGTGGATTGAAGGACAAGATGTAGACTGCGAAAATAATGCATCTGGAACAGATATTTCATTTAATTTACAATTCACAACAGAAACAAAATAAAAGACTTCACGAAAGTGAAGCCTTTTTTAAAATATAGGAGGTTAAAATGAATATTAGAAGATCAAAGAAAAATAAAATTTCTTATAGTAGTATATATATATTGATTGCACTTTTAATTATTATTTTATGTATGATAATATTTATACCATCATGGTCTTCAAAAGTTTCTTCATCTGCATGGGATGGAGTAGTTGCAACCTCCTTTTCTTCTGGAAATGGTACAGAAGAAAATCCATATCAAATTTCATCGGCAGGTGAATTTGCATATTTTAAAGAATTATTACAAAGTGAAGATGCAACATTATATTCTGCAAAGGAATATGTAATAACTAATAGTTTTAATTATGGTGGATATGATATAAGTATTAATAATGATATAGCATTTACAGGGACAGTAAATGGTAAAGGTAATATTATTTCAAATGCAGTTATAACAAATTCATTATTTAAAAACATTGAATCTTCAACAATAGAAAATATTAATTTTCAAAAAATTAAATTGAATGTAAATGATGAAGGAGCATTTTTGGCATTAAATGCAAAAGAATGTAATATTTCATTTTTAGCTATAGAAGAAGAAATTAACACAAGCGATAATAGTAAAGCAGCAGGCTTAGTTTTTAATGATGAATCTTCAAACTTTCAAAAAATATTAATTAATCAAACATTTACTTCATCTACTTCAGATAATAAATTAATTGCCTATTCTCTTAACAATACAAGTATTGATACAATTTTAAATAAAGAAGATAAGTATGAAAATTATAACAATGGAGAAAATGTTACTATTAATAATAGTTATAATTACAAAATAGTTGGAAGCAAGATAAAACTTAACGATGAAGAATCTATTTCTAAATTTATTACAAAAGAATATGCTGTAAATATAAACAAAGACGAGTTTATATTTGTTGATAAATCAGTAAAAAAAACATTAAAATCTCAGTCAAATGTAGCAGTAGAAAACACTACTTTCGAACTACATGAAAGTGGAATAGAAAATAATACAGTATATATAAATGATTTAGAAGCAGATTTTAACTATTATGATGCACTTAATTATACAGAAACAGGAGGTACTCTTCCTACTTTTACTAGTTTAAATAAATATAATACTTCAAATATGGTAAGAGTAATGATTACGTATGATGCGAGTGACGGGAATAATACAGCAAGTATTTCGCTTAATGAGACAGAAAATAAGATGGTTTATTATAAATGGGTACCAGTAATTAATAATTCAGTTAGAATAAAATTAATAGAAAATCCATTTACAAATAGACCGAATAATAAAGGATTTAATAACTGGGTAAGTCGCGATGATAATGTTGTTATTGATTTTGATGAAACATTATATGAAAGATATGCTACTATACCAGTTACAAAAGTAAATAATAAATATGAAGATATAAGTGTATATTTTAACGCTTCTTGGGTTGATGCAAATGTTGCTTATATATCATCAAATAATTGGAATTCAGTGTTTGATAAATTTGATAATAAGCAAATGAATAAACTAAATATAGAAAAAGTCATTTGTGATGATTATGATATGAGTGGATATTATTTTGAACAAACTGCTGGATACTTTGAACAATATCAGGGATATGATAATCGTGGTAACTATCAAAATACTTGGTGCTGGTCAACAACTTGTACGTATTATACATTAATTAATAATGAAAATTATGACTCTAGTAAGACGTATTATGAATTAGTATCTGGAAGAATGCGTGTTGTTGATCCGAGTGATTTAAATTTAAATTGCGAAACAATAATTGATGAAGGTTATATAAATAGAAATATGGCTGGATATTATGTAAAACGTAATTTTAGTTATAATGCTAGTTATACAGGATATTATAATAATACTGGTCAAAAAGTAACTGGAACATGCAATAGTTCAAGTTGTACATATTATGAATTATTACAAACGGGTGATAATGAAATATATGATTCAAATGAAACATATTATTATTTAGTTACAAGAGATATTAATATAGCAGTTTTAAATGGTTCTTTTTCTGGTAATTGGTCAAGAACTAATAATAAACCTTTTACATTTACAGGATTATATAACGGGGTGCAAACAAGTGCATATTGGAAAGCAATAAGTTCATCTGGTTGGAATAGTTATACTCAAACAATATATGAAGATACGACAATTGAAAATATGAAAATTTATAGTACCACAAGAAAAGGCATAGAAAATCCATTAACTGATAACTCTATTAATGCAAATTATAATAATCTAAAACTTGGAAGAGGAATTACTGCAAATGGTAATTATGTTAGTGTCAGTGGAATAATAGGTGGAAGTTCTTCTACAAGTGGTAGTAATGATGTAAAATACAATATAATTATTGAATCAGGTATTTATAATTCTGCTTCTTTAACATATTATGCGACTTCTGGAAATGGTGGAACGATTCGTACGAATGCAACACTTACTTTAGGTAATGATTATGATAGAGTTACAGGAAATAATTCAAACTTAGACTTTAATTATTGTGTAGGAGGTTCATGGGGTGGAAGGATATATTCATCTAGTGAATCTGGAATAAACACTATTGTTAAAAGTGGTACATTTGGAAGTAGTAAATATGATTTAACTACAGGTATTTATGTAGGTGGTAGATATGGAGGAACTCACTATACTGCACGTACTATAAAAGTAGAAGGTGGTTTTGTTTATAATCTAATTGGTGGGCCACTAACAGCTAGTAGTAGATCTAATGTAAATGATACATATATATACCAAACTGGTGGAGAAATAGATATGATTACAGGTGGTGCAGGGCAAACTGCTACATATGGAAATCGTATTATTGCATTAACTGGTGGTAAAGTAAATTATAGTGTTTTTGCAGGTAGTAATGGTTCTACTCGAAGTGGTTCTGATGGAACTTTAAATGGAACGGGATTTATATATATTGGTGGTTCTGCAGTTATTGGAGATGAAGATTTAGTAAATAATGGAACTAAGTTATATGGTTCAGAGGCAGGTAGTGTTTTTGGAATAGGTAATGGACGTTCTGGATATTCTTCAATTGGATCAAGTGATAATGCAAATATATTAATAACAGGATCATCAGTTATTAATAATAGTGTATATGGAGGAGGGAATTATGGTGCTACTGGTGTAAGTAGTAATAATAATTCTAGCTATACTAAAATAAATATAACTGGTGGAACTATAAAAAAAGATGTATATGGTGGTGGAAACCAAAATGGATCTGGTACATCATCAAAAGATGCTGATGTAACAATTAATATGACTGATGGAGTAGTTTTAGGAAGTATATATGGTGGATCTAATATTTCAGGAACTGTTTATGGAAATACTAATATAAATATAATTGGTGGTACAGTAAATACCAATGTATATGGGGGAGGCAAAGGTAATCAAACCTTTGTAAGAGATGCTAGTAACGTAACTATTGGAAGTGATAATTCTACTTTAAATATATTAGGTAATGTATATGGAGGAAGTGCTTTTGGCGTTGTTAATGGAGAATCTACTACAAATGCATCTTCAAGTAATACTACTGTAATAGTAAATAATGGTATAATCCAGGGTAGTGTTTTTGGAGGAGGAGAAGGTAATAATACATACACACCATATGTACTAGGAAATGTAAAAGTAATAATAAATGGTGGCAATATATCTTCTGTTTATGGTGGTCATGATAAATCTGGAAGTTTAAATAAAACTGTAGAAGTATTTTTAAAAGGCGGAACAATTGGTGAAACTTACGGTGGAGGTAATAAATCAAGCGTAAGTGTAACTAATGTTTATCAAGAAGGCAGTAATGTTAACTTTATTTATGGTGGTTCAAATGTTATAGGGGATGTAGAAACTACAAATGTACTTGTAACAGGTGGAGTATCAGGAAATGTATTTGGTGGTAACAACTTGGGTGGCACAGTAGGAACTACAAATGTAACAATAAATAAAGGAACTATAACTAATAGTGTATATGGCGGTGGAAATAAAGTATCTACCATAAAAACAAATGTTATATTAAATGGAGTAGATGGTACTATTCCAAATGTATATGGAGGAGGAAATGCTGCAGATGCAACAACTGTAAATATTTCACAAAATGGTGCTGATGTAGAAAACTTATTTGGTGGCTCTAATACATCTGGTAGTGTACTTGAAACTACAATAATACATAATAGTGGAAATACACAAAATATATATGGCGGAAATAACGAGGGTGGAAACACATTAAAAACTACAATTAACTATATAAATGGAGTAAGTGCTAATATATATGGTGGTGGTAATAAAACAAATAGTGATACTGCAATTATTAATATTACTAAAGGTACTATAGGAAGTATATATGGTGGAGGAAATAAAGCAGGAATTACAAATACAACTATTAATGTAAGTAATGGAGATATAACTAATATATATGGTGGTTCAAATGAAAATGGTACTGTCAATGATACAACTATTAATATAGAAAATGGAAACATTGAAAATATATATGGTGGAAATAACAAGGGTGGTACAACTAATAATCCTATTATTTTAATAACAAATGGAAATATAGGAAATATATATGGTGGTGGTAATTTAGCACCTGTAGATAAAACCTTAATAACAGTTAATAATGGTACTATACAAAATATATATGGTGGTGGTAATGAAGCTAGTGTATTGGGTGATACTAAAGTAGATATAAACGGTGGAACATTTAATGGCAACATATATGGTGGTGGAAACTATGGTAGAGTAATTAAAAATGCACTTGTTACTATAAGTGATGCTAATATAACAGGAAGTGCGTATGCAGGAGGTAATGGTCAAACTGCTATAGTAGAGGGAAATACTACAATAGAAATAGATGGAAATACAATTATTGGTAATGAAAATACAGTATCACCTTTACAAGGTAGTGTATTTGGTGGTGGAAATGCTGCTGCTACAGGATTAGGAAGTAATAATAATTCAGTTGGAACTGTAAATATTGCTGGTGGAAAAATATATGGAAATGTATATGGCGGTGCAAATACTTCGGTTTTATATGGGAATTCTATAGTTAATATAGGAATAGATGCAATTAATAGTAGTAATGCTAATCCTGTTAACTATAATCCAGATACAAAAGTATATTCAACAGATGAAGTAGAAGTATTATTTAATGAAACATTTATGAATACTACCGGTGGATATTGGGATACATTTTTAACGCTAACTAATAAATTAAACGTTGGAATTCAAGATTATTCACTCGTACTTTATACAGGAAGTAATAAGTTAACACAATGTTATAATTGCAACTTTACTATAGAAGGTGATTATACATATATAACTCCTATTATTAATTGGGAAGGACAAACAACCATGAATGCAAATGAAAGTTATGCATTAAATGGAAGTTGGGATTTAACAGATCCAAGTAAAATATATGTTAAAGAATATTATAGCGATAAAAGTGATATGTATAACGAATCATCAAAATATAAAAAGGCTGATATATATATAAAAGGAACAATTTTTGGTGGAGGAGAAGCAAATGCTTCTGGTTCAGAAAATTATGATTATTCATTTATTAGTGTTACAAAAGGGATTAATATTTTAATAGATGCAAATAGATATGATAACTTTGATACATATGGTTCAATATTTGGAAGTGGTAATGCATCAAGTACAAGCGGAGAAAGTAAAATAGAAATAAAAAATTATGGAAATATTAATAATCCTCATAAAAATATATCAATTCAAAGAACAAATGATTTAATAATAGATAATTCTAATATAGCATTAAGTGGTGCTAAAGACCGTACAAATGAATATAGTGATGTATTATTTTCACTAAGTATAATTGATGTATTAAGGCTTAAAAATAATTCGGCACTTTTCTTAGAAAATGGTGCAAATCTTTTAAAAAAAGTTGAAAGTTTAACAAAAGATGGAGAAATAGCGAAAGTAAATATAAATGATGAAAATAAAACAGTAGATAAAAATGTAGATAACAGAATCTATTTACTAGAAGGTAGGAATTTAAATATAGCTACTAATGAATCAGTTACTAGTTATGGTGAAGTTTATGGAATGACCTTCTTAGGAATGTTTACGTATGATAGAAATAATAATCCAAATATGGGAATATATAAGCCTACATATAATTATGGTGATACATTATCATGGGGAGATATGCCTATTAAAGGTAGTTATGCTTTAGGATTACATAAGGCTAATCACGATATAGAAAAAGATGGCTTTTACAGTAACTTTATGGATGATGAAACGAGTACAAATATTGTTAAATATGTAGAACCTACACCTAAAGATTCAAACTTCTATATGTGGATTATAGGTGAAGCAGTAATTGAATACAATATAAATTTAGTTGCATCTAAGTATTCTACTTTGGGTGCAGAAGAATTAACATTCTTAGAGTTTTCTAAACCAAATACATCTTTTCAAATACTAGGATTTGATTACTCATTATTATTAGATGGAGTTAATTTAAAAGAAAAAAATCAAATATCTAAACAAGCAAGTACAGAACAAGAAGCAAATAATAATTATGCATTAGTTTTAGAACCATCTAATCAAGGGTGGTTAACAAGAGGATCAACTACATTTAAAACAAGTAGCCCTAATATAGTTGGAGATACATACTACATGGGTGATAGTACTTCAATAGTACCTTCATTATTGTTCTATTTATATCATAGTAAAAACATAACAGAATCTAGAGATTTAGGAACAGTAAGTATTACAGTTATGGCAATAACTGCAATAGATCCTTTAACTAATGAAACAAGACGTTTAGTTATTAATATAGACTTATCCACAGCATTATATCAAACAAATGAATATGAAGCAGCAATGGCGCCAGGAGACAAATATAATTTATTTACATCAACAACAACTAATATAACAACAAATAGTAAATTTAGTGTATATTATGCATTATATGGGCAAAATACTAATTTATATAAAGAAGGTTATCATAGAGCATTAGTTTCTTCATATGCATTTCCAGAAAAAACAAAAATAACTATGTTAGATATAATAGAAGGAAGTCCAAGATATTACTATCATATTATTACAAAAGAAGAAGAGGAAAATGCAATAAATGATATAAGGACACATAATGAAACATCATATGATTTCTCATTATTTACTACAATGGGAAGTATAGGCTCTAGCAAAAACTATAGTGATACTGAAATGAATCAAATATATTATCACAATGGCTCTTCAGATGAAGAATTTATATTTATTGTAGATTTTAGTGAAGCTAATATACCAACTAATAAATTAAATAATTCACTTTTAGTAGAACTTAGAAATAATGATAATCAAACAATTGTAAGTGTACTAGGTATACAACATGAAAAAATGCGTTATAGCTTATATAAAAATAGTGAATCAGTTATTGAAGCAGAGGCAACTATAGATAAAAATCCATTATATATAGGGAATAATGGGGTAATAACAGTTAGTACAAATTATCAAAATTTATCAGTTAGTTCAACCACTATATATGATACTCAATACTTTGATTCAAAATTAGGATTAAAGATAACATTTTATGATAAAAGTGGTAATAAAGTTAGTGGAAATGGATTAATGGGAGTATATTTTAGTGTAGATGGTAAAAAGTATTATCCTAATGTTGATGGTACAACAAGAATTAAGATTGCAGATAAAGTAGGTAATGTAGAAAAATGGATTATATTTAATACAGAAAATGCTAGTATTGCAACAGGAGATTATACAATTGCGATTGAAACATTTGGTTCACCAGACGGAATTTATTATGGTGATAAAACATCATCACAAATAAATATACCAGTTACTTTAATAAATAGTATTTATGGATTAAAATCTATATTAGATGAGAAAGATGTTATAATAAATACAAAAGATCAAGTGGGAGATAAAAACATGAAATTTGTATTATTATATGATTCAGGTTTATCAAATCCATCTCTTCGTATGACATTATATAGAAGAAAGTATGATAATGTTTATGATACTAATTATGAACAAGTAGATTTAAACGATTACGTTGATCAGTTACTATTTGCTACAAATACACCTAATGAATATATTCTAACTTCTAATCCAGAAGCAATAAATGAATTTAGCATATTATTAAAAAATAATATATTAACAGGTACTTATCGATTAGAATTTAAATTATATGATAATGATACTTTAATAGGTACAGTAAAAAATTATATAATAATAAAGTGAGGTACATAATGAATAAAAATGATAATATAGAACAGTTATTGGAAGTTTATAAAACGATGGAAGCATATATTGAATATCTTTTAAATGAATTATCTAAAGTGGAGGAGAAAGAATGAAAGAACAATTAGACGAATCAATCGAAAAATTTAAACAAGTTTTAGATACTCTTCCAACTAATAATATTAAAAATAGACAAAACAAGATTAAGATAATAAATGATGAATTAACTAATATCAAAGAAAAAAGAAATGAAATAAAAACGCAATTATTAAATTTTAAAAATAAATTTGATTCATTAATACCAAATCCTAAAATAAAAATACTTGATGATGAAATAGAAAAGTGCAAAATACAAAACGAGTGGAATATTTATAATACTCCATATGAAAAACTTCACTTGGATTACTATTTATACTTTTTACATTATTATTATAAAGAGGATTTAGAATCAGTTAATTCTTGGATTTTAAAAATGTTTTTAGCATTTAAACAAGTAGGAATAGAAATAACTAAAGAACAGTTTAATTACAATACATTTGCAAAAAATTATATAGAAGTTTTACTTACTATAGAAGATAAAAATTTAATAAAACAAAAATTTGATGATTTATATTGGAAGTATCCATTAATTTTAAAAACTATTGAATTAAATATTAAAAGTATCTATTTAAAAAACGAAAAGAAAATAATTCGTTACTATGAATCAAGACACGAAGAATTTATGCGTAATCATAAAGATGAAGAGATTATTGGACTATTTACCAAACTAATTTCAAATAGATCTATTATGTATGAAACAGATCCATATTATATAATTAAAAATTTTACTAGTAAAAAGTGGAGTATTAATGATTATAAAACTAATAATATAAACAAAAAGATAGAGAAATTTTTCCCAAATGGAAGTGTTGATAAAACATTAATACAAAAACTTTATCAAACCTTGCTAGAATACAATTTAATATTAAAATATTCTGGAATTTTAGAAGATATGAAAGTAAGACTAAATGAAAAAGAAACATATAAAGGAAAAAGGAATAATACATTAAAAGAAATAGATAAAGTAGAACGTAGTTTAATTAAATTAAATATAGAAAAAAATGAGAAAAAAACTGGAATATTTAAAAATAAAAAAAGAGATGATAAATTATTATTTAAATATAATGAAACATTAGATAAATTATCTACATTATATGACAATTTGGATACTGAAAACTTTAATGACAGAATATATAATAATTTAACTAAAGATAGTAGTATTAAAGAAGTATTTAAGTATATATCAAGTAATTTTTTATACTTTGTAAGCGAAAGAAAAAAAGAAGATGAAAATTTAAATATAAATAATTTAAATGATGAATTTATAGAACTACAAAATATTCTTAATAAAAATAATTTTGTATTTATAGATAATATTGCTCTTTTAGATGAACAAAATATAGATATGATTATAACTGATAAATATAATTTAGAATCTATAAAACTAACAAAAGAAGATTTAGATATAAATACACTAGAAAATACTATGAATGATATTTTAACTTTAATTAATTATGAAAATATTAAAATGTCAAACTTGTCTTTAAAAGATATAGAAGTATATTTAGAAATGCAAAATATTAACTTTGAATAATATTAAGTATTGAAAAAATAAAAGAAGTGTATTATAATCAATGTATATTTTGCAATGAAAAGAAGTAGTAATAAGTAATTTATTTAAAGAGAGTTAGTGTTAGGTGAAAACTAATAATAATAGCTTATGAATTAGACTTGGAGCAAAAACGTTAATCGCGTTAAGATATAAGTGCATAGAATCTATGAACTAAGGTGGTACCGTTCTTATGAACCCTTAGATTTATAGATTTTTTATTTTAAGGAGGATTTATGTATAACTTTAAAGAAATTGAAAAAAAATGGCAAAACTATTGGGAAGTTAATAAAAGTTTTAAAGCAAGTGATGATTTTAGTAAAAAGAAATATTATTCTTTAGTTGAGTTTCCATATCCATCAGGCGCAGGTATGCATGTTGGGCATATAAAAGCATATAGTGGACTTGAAGTTGTTTCAAGAAAAAGAAGAATGGAAGGATATAATGTATTGTTTCCAATTGGATTTGATGCTTTTGGGCTTCCTACAGAAAATTATGCTATAAAAACTAATACACATCCAAGGATTGTTACAAATAATAATATTAAAAGATTTACTGAACAATTAAAAAAAGTTGGTTTTTCATTTGACTTTGATAGACAAGTAGATACAACAGAAGAATCTTATTATAAATGGACACAATGGATATTTTTAAAGATGTTTGAAAATAACCTTGTATTTAGAGATAAAGCATATGTAAATTATTGTCCAAGTTGTAAAGTAGTACTTTCAAATGAAGATAGTCAAGGTGGTAAATGTGATGTATGTCATAATGAAGTAATTCAAAAAGAAAAAACAGTTTGGTATTTAAGAATTACAGAATATGCAGATAAATTACTTGAAGGATTAAAAGATGTTGATTACTTACCTAATATTAAATTACAACAAGAAAACTGGATAGGAAGAAGTGAAGGAGCATTTGTTGATTTTAAATTATCAAATATAGAGGAAAAATTAAGAATATATACAACAAGATGTGATACATTATTTGGTGTTACATTTATGGTTATTGCACCAGAACATCCATTAATAGATAAATATAAATATAAAATATCTAATATGGATGAGATATTAGAATATAGAAATTTAGCAAGTAAGAAAACTGAATTTGAAAGGACGCAATTAGTAAAAGAAAAAACAGGAGTAAAAATAGAAGGAATAAGTGCTATTAACCCAGTAAATAATAAAGAAATACCTATATATATATCAGATTATGTAATGATGAATTATGGTACAGGTGCAATTATGGCAGTTCCGGCACATGATAGTAGAGACTTTGAATTTGCTAAGAAATTTAATATAGAAATAATACCAGTTATTAAAGGTGGAGATAACACAAGTGCATATACAGAATCTGGGGAAATGATTAATTCAGACTTCTTAAATGGAATAGATAATAAGATGGATGCTATTAATAAAATGCTTAAGTATTTAAAAGATAATAATATAGGAGAAAAAGGTGTTCAATATAAGATGAAAGAT
>ERZ827423.920-NODE-920-length-32518-cov-5.760743_pt1 | contig 32518 bp, 22 predicted proteins | sample MGYA00519775_ERZ827423 | MGnify/ENA primary metagenome ERZ827423 (study PRJEB31778, sample SAMEA3449296) | human gut metagenome | biome: human gut; feature: human-associated habitat; material: faeces | place: United Kingdom | collected 2010/2012 ... | reverse complement strand
CGCGCCCGCGCCCCCGCGCCTGCCCGCACCTGTGCCCGTGCCGCGCGCCCGCGCCGCGCACCCGCGCCCGCGCCTGTGCCCGCGCTCGCGCCTGCGCCTGAATAACCGTTATAAAAACAATATCTGCCGGTTTTTGGGGAGGACATGTATCCGATTCTCGGAAAATGCATATATATTGGTATAAGAATGTCATATTTTTAATATGCTTTGCTGAAAATCAATAATTTTCATCGGTATTTCAATATAAAACAACGTTTTTTGCATAGTAAGTATCAACTTCCATCTGGTATTCTTTAATTGAAAAAACTGTTAACACTTTAATAAAATTTTATGGAGGCTGCAATGAAAAGAAGCATAGGGAGAAACATCTACGTTTTGTTGTGCGTACTGGCCCTTGCGGCGGCGCTGTTCGGCTGCGGCGCCCGCGGCGGGGGACAGAAGGCCGTCTCTCTTTCGGAGGGATGGTATGCGGCGCCGGCGGACGCAGTCGACGAACAGACAGCGGCAAAGGGTTTTGTGGAAGGCGAAGCGCTTTCCATCGACCAGACCTGTATCGAGAACGCGGCGGGCGGCGGGTACTACTACAGCAACGCCTTCACGTGCGCGCTCGACGCAGGCGGCGGGGACAGGGTGCTGCTCCGTCTCTACGACAGTTGCGGCGGCGAGAGAATCTGGCTCAACGGCAGGGAAGTAACGCCGGGCGGCGTAGTCGACGTTACGGAGCAGATCCGGAAAAAAGGCGGCAATACGCTCGTCATGCTCTGCAGTGGCGAGATTGTTTCTCCCGGCAGCAAAGTGACCTTTGAAGTGCGTCCGGAGGTCATGGTGGAGGGCGTTTCCACCGAGCTCGATATGGAGACCGGCAAGGCGCGCCTGCATGTCCAGGTCAGCAATATGACGGATGAGAATGCGGAAGAAACGCTCTCTCTCACGCTTACGTCGATGGACAACAATGCGGCCGCGGCCGAGCGGACGCAGGCGGTCACCCTTCCGGCGGGGAGCTCCACGCAGAGCGTTGAGCTGGATATGCCGGATGTCATCGAATGGGGGTATGAGAATCCCTACATATACAAAGTCAGCGTTTCGCTGGGCAGCGACAGCTATTCCGACTATGTCGGCTTCAAATCGGTCTCGGTTGACGGAGACGGATTCTATACGGTCAACGGCGAGCGTACTTTCATTAAATGCGCCGAAATCTCCCTGGCAGACGCACTGGGCGGCGTCCGCGATATTCTGAACTATGTCAAAACCTCCGGTTTTAACGCCGTCTGCGTGGCGGACGGCGTTCCCACGGAGGCCATGCTGGACTACTGCGACCGGCTCGGGCTGCTGGTCTTTTACGAGGCGGGCGGTTCCGGACTCGCAAGCCATATAAGCGCGGTCGGGTTTGCCGGCGCGCCGTCGTTTACCGCAACCGGCGGCGCGGATGCGGCCGCCCTGCGCGGTGTGGAGGACGGCGGGCTTGTGCGCCTGGCGCTCTCCTACGGCAGCGACGCGAGGGTTGACGGGCAAAGCCTAGTGGACTGGTATGAAAATGTGGGCGCGGGCGTGGATTTTGCTGCCGGCGAGGCGGAACGCCTGGCGGCGGCCGCCGAAGTCAGCGATATGGCGGCGCTGATTACAAGGGCGCGGGAATCGGACGTCGCGGGCGTAATTGTCGCGATGGGCATGACCCATGCGAAAGCTTCGTTTGTCGACGTCATGCCCGACAGCCTCAACGATCTGCGCTTTACCCTTACGGCCGACAGGACGAATCTGTACAGTACGGATGCACTAAACCTCAGAGTGGGCGTATCCAATTTCGAGGTGCTGGATCCGAAAACATACAGTGTGAAGATCAGTATCGTAGGCGAACAGGGGCTCGTCTACAGCAAGGTTGTCGAGGCCGACCTGTCCGGCGGGCATATTTCCGCGATTCTGGATGAGTCGATTCCGCTTTCCGGTTACGCGCCGGGCCGCTATAAAGCGGCGTGCGAGCTTGTGTCCGGCGGCCACCCGACCTGCGGCGAACTGTATTTTCATGTGAGCGATAAAGCGGCGCTGCCACAGATTTCCGGCACGGTGTACGGCGCGGGTCTTTCCGAACACCAGAAAGCGCTGCTTGCCGCGCAGGGCGCGACCGTCGCCGACTACACCGGCGCAGAGAACGGTACGGTGATTCTGGGTTCGGGCTGCGCCGACCAGGCGCTGCTTGAAAAAGCGACCTCGGCAAAAAAACTGATTCTGCTCGCGCCGCAGAACTTCGGCTTTGCGGGATTGCCGGCGGAGGCGTCGGAAGCGCCGATGCCAGCCGTGTTCGCGGCGGAAAACGTCTATACTTCCGGCCTGCCGTATGCTGGCGGCTACCTGACCGGCGCAGAATACGGCGATATATTTACCGGCGCGGCGTTTTACGCCCAGCCGCAGGTCCCGGTCGTATCCGGCCTCGGCATACAGGCGGACGGCGCGGCGCGTATGGCCGCTTTGTGCGGCGTGTTTGAAACGGAAAGCGGCACCGTCGCGCTCTGCACGTTGAAAACGGACGCCGAGAACCCGTTCACGGACGCCTTGCTGCTCAACCTGGTAAGCAACTAAGTATGCGGGAGGTGCAATAATATGAAGATTCGGAGCTACAGGATCCCCACGGCGCTTTTGCTGATATTTGCTCTGCTGCTGACCGTATGCGGCAGTGCGCTGGAGTTTCCGGCAAGCGCGCAGGACGTATCGGCGAACCGGAACCTTTCCATCTGTCTCAAGGACGACTGGCACGTCTATGTGGACTACAACGACTCGGGCGAGGAAAACGAATGGTACACGGGGTTTCTTGGGAACGGGAAGACCGTTTCCCTGCCGTACGATACCGCGCAGGACGCCTGGACCAGCGTAATCTGGTTCAGCAACATTTTCAAAGCCGACCTCGGCCTGCAGGAGGGGCAGCGGGTCGTCATTGACTTTGAAGGCGTGCAGTACTACGCGAAGATCTGGCTCAACGGCAACTATATAGGCGACCATGAAGGCGGCGTGGAGGGTTTTTCCTTTGACGTGACCGACTATATCCGCGACGGTGAGGATAACCTGCTTGCGCTGCGGCTGTACACGCCCCGCGGTGAGGATACCTACGAGGGCGGCCATGACGGCGAACTCGGCTGGGGCCTGTTCGGCGGCACGCAGCGGATTCAGACCCCCGTATACGTCCGGGTGGTGCCTGAAGTATATATTACCGATACATATGTGAATACGAACTATGCCGACGGCACTGTCGACGTGGAGCTGACGGTCAACAACGCGTCGTACGCGAGCCGCCGCATCCGTGTGACGACGGATATAAAAGAAAGCGGCGAAAGCCTTTCGCTGCAAAAAACGGTAAAGAGCTTCCGCGTCCGGCCGGGCGAGAGCGTGCTCGCATATACAATGGAACTGGACGACTTCAAAGCGTGGTCGCCCGACCAGCCGAACCTGTACGATGTTGGCATTGTGCTGGAGGACCGCGGCAGCGGCTTTCGCGACTATTCGGATCTTGCGGTGGGATTTAAGGATCTGCGCGTGGACGACGAAGGCTACTTTGTGCTCAATGGCGAGCGGTTCTTTGTAAAGTGCTGTCATACCGGCAGCTATGTCATTGGTTCAATCGACGTGGGCGCGGATATTGAGCGGATGCTCCATCAGCTCGACTATTTCAAGGCCAGCGGCTTTAACATGGTGCGTTTCATCAGCGCGCCGGCCCTTCCCGAAATGCTCGACTACTGCGACAGAATCGGCCTGATGGTGTATGAGGAGCCGTATATGTCGTGGAAGCAGACCGACTTTGCGCGGACGACCGAACTTTTCCACGAATCCGTGGCGCAGATTGCAAGGCGGGACAGAAGCCATGTCAGCTTTGCCGTGCTGTGTATGCTCAACGAGACCTACGGCACGGAGGCGACGCATACCAACCAGCGGTTTGAAGCGGCCGTATCCGCGCCCGGGGTCGTGCGGCAGATCGACAACGACGTGCTCATGCTCCTGTCGTCCGGCAGGTGGGATTATAACCTGGAAATCGGTTCCGCCTGTAACCCCGGCTCTACGGAGTGGAACGCATATATGGGCAATGAGGGCGGCGTGGAAGCGACGAACACGACGTTCCAGTCGCAGTTTTCCGGTATGGGCGACCTGCATTTCTATCCGCAGATGCCCTATAACGCCGCGGTGGGCGACCTGTTCCGCGCCATGGGCGACGTGCGCGCATCCTTCCTTTCAGAGGCGGGCGCAGGTAGCCAGCCCAATATCATATCGGACTACTATACGCTGGTTCAGGAAAAGAATCACGGCCTGGGCTTCTCTTATAATAACGATATAAACCGGCAGCTCCAGGTTCTCGCGCAGCTGTATGAAGATTATAAACTCAATCAGGTCTACGCCGCGCAGGAGGATTTCATCATCGAGTCCCAGATCGCTGCGGCCAAGCAGAGGTCTCTGCTTACGGACTATATCCGCTCCAACCCCAAAATCAGCGGTTATTCCCTGACCCAGGGTCCCGATATCGGTTACCGCGGCGAGGGCGTGCTGGAGGGAATGATGACGCATAAGGCCACGATGTACGATACCCTTTCCGATTGCTGGGACGACCTGCGCTGGTGTATCAACGTCAGGGACTATAACCTGTACTCCACGGAAGAGCTTCAGCTCACCGTCGACCTTTCCGACATCAACGTTCTGGAAGAGGGGCGGGCGTACGCCGCGTACCTGTCCATTACCGGCGGGGGCAAGACGATGTGGTCCAAAACGGTGACCATCACCGAAAACGGCAGTTTTGTCATTCCCGTCGTCAGTGAAAATATCCCGCTTTCCGATTTTGCAAGCGGCGAATATAAAATCAGCGCGGTCATCGACGGCGTGAACGCCGGCAGTTCGACGAAGAGCTTCTGGGTGACCAACAAAAAGGATTTGCCCGCAGTTTCCGGTACCATTTACTATTATGGCCTGAGCGACGCGGCAATCGACCTGCTCGCCGCACAGGGCGCGGATATGGTGGAATACGCCGGGCAGGAAGTACCTGAAAAGAGCACCATCCTGATCGGCCGCCAGCCGGGCGGCGCGGTTCTTGACGCGGCGTACGCCGCGGCGGAGAAACAGGGCTGCCATGTCGCGGGCGTGGTTTCGGAAGCGTTCGGCGGCAGCTTGTACAGCTATTCAACGCTCCCGTTTGAATCGGGCGTCGCCATCGGCGCTACGGAAAACTGGCTGTACCACGCCGATTCGGTCGTACATGAAACGGCGATCACGCAGGGCCTGCAGACCGGCGGCCTGCTCGACCCGCTGTACTATGAGGATATTTACGATTCCAAGTATTATACATTGAAAACGGTTCCCGACGAAATCCACTGCGTCCAGCTCCTGCTGGGCGACGACGCCGTCGTCAACAACTACACGCTCCTGCACGGCGTCAAATGCGGCACATATAACTGGGGCAGCGGCTACATTACCATCAACACGTTCGACCTCAACGGGAGCATAGGCGCGCCGACTGCCGACAGGCTGCTGCTGAACATGGCGAACTATATCGGAAGCAAGTAAAATGTGCAAAAGGAGAATAAACATGAAAAGAGCATTGTCTGTACTGATGGCGTTCGCGCTCTGCCTGGGGCTGACCATCTCCGTATCGGCCGGCGAGCACGCGGTAAACGGCCTGCCCTCCGTGACGCTGGACGGCGTGATCAGCGAAGCGGAATGGGGCGCGCCGGTTATCTCCGGCATGGATAAAGCGAAAGCGACGGACGGCTCGTTCGACTCGCTTATGACGTACTGGGATTTCGATCCGTCCTATTCCGGCGGGGAGACCATAGACCTTTATGTGAACAACGATTCTGTAAACCTGTATTTTGGCCTGGTCATACACAATACTGTGCCCGACAGTGCGTCTACGGGCGCCAATTTGTGGCAGCACCAGAATTTCACGTTTACCTTCTCTTACAGCAGCCCGGAAACGACCGTTCCGCATATTGAGTTCGAGGGCGCCGAGTACGAGCAGTACACCGGCTACCGCATCGGCATGCTGGCCGACGGCAGCCTTGCGAGCGAGTGCCTCTCCCTTGGCGTCGACCCCGTTGAACTGGTCGCCGGCAAGGATTACACCATCGCCTATGACGAAGCGGCCAAGACCATGACCTACGAGGTCGCCATCCCCTACGAGGGTACGAACATGAACCTGGAGTCCAGCAATTATATGGCGTTCAGCATGATCGCCGCGCTGAATATCGAGAGCAACGCCGCAAGCGGCGCGGCCGACGGCTCCAGCCGTTTCCTGCTCGGGACGGGCGCCGCGTTCGGCGGCGGCCCGAACAACTTTGCCCATCAGGACCAGGCCGCGGTCATCGTTCTCAACGACGCGGCGTCAGTCGCCGGCGTCGCTCCTCCGGCAGCAGAACAGCCGTCTGCTGAGCAACCGCCCGCCGATGCGTCTTCCGAAGACGAACCCGCGCCGTCCGCGCCGGTCGAGCAGGAGGTTGTCGTTGTGGAGAAGGTGGAAAAAGAAATTGTCTGGAAACCGGGCGTACGCATGATCGTAATCATCGCCTCCGGCGTCGTCGTGCTCGCATCCGCGGCGGTCATCGTGGCGACGCTTGTAAAAAAGAAGCCGAAACAGCAGCGGGCTCCGGAACAACCCGAAGAAGCCGGCCAGTAAGCGTGCACGGGGAGGAGACTATGAAAAAAATAATAACGATCGCGCTGGCGGCCGCGCTCTTTTTGGCCTTGGCGCCGGCGGTAAGCGCGCAGGACGCGGAATACGCAGTGAACGCCGCTGCGGAAACCATCGTTATAGACGGGACGGTGGAGGCCGGCGAATGGGGCGATCCCGTTTTCACAACCACACCCGGCGAGTGCCAGCAGAAGCAGGCGGACGGCTGGGACTACTGGTCGTTTACGCCCGCGCCGGCAAACCAGTCGTTTGAGCTGTACGTCGCCAACGATGCGGACTATGTGTATGTCGCCGGCAAGCTCATCGGCGCGGACAGGGATATGGCCTGTACGGATATAGCGGATATGTGGCGGCACCCGCACCTGACTTTTACCCTTGCCCCGTATGATCCGGACCTGGTCTGCCCGGTCATCCTGTTTCAGGACGACTATTACGAGCAGTATGCATGTTACGCCATCGGCTTTGTAAACGGCAGTCCGGCGCAGGCCTGCACGTCTCAGGGCATGTCCACTTACGACCTTGCGGCGGACCAGTACGGCGCGTCGTACGACGACGCGTCCCGCACCTATCACTACGAGTGCAAAATCCCGATGACGTATACCAACCTCGATATCTGGAATACGAACATGGTCGTCATGGGACTGGATATCACCGACGCGCAGAAGGGTGAGGCGGGCAACCGCTACCTGGTTTCGCAGGCGGGCGAGCGCGGCATGGCCTGGATGGGGCCAAACGTGTTCTCCCATCAGAAGACGAACCCCCTGATCATCGCGCTTAACGACGCGGACTCCTTGAGAGGGCAGCGTTTTTATCCCATAGACGAACAGGAACTGGCACTGAAAAAAGCGGAAGCCGAATACGCGGCAAACTCTCCCGGCATGACCATAGCCGCCGTATGCGCCGCCGTAGCGGCAGTCTGCGCGGCGGCAGCCGCCGCAGTAACTGTGATTCATGCGAAAAAGACAAAGGAGGAAAACACAAAATGAAAAAGCTGCTATCGTTGCTGCTGGCGCTCGTGATGGTATTTGCGCTCAGCTCCACTGCGCTGGCGGACGTCATCCCCGCGGCGTCGGCGCGCGCCGTTGCCGTAGACGGCGAGATCAGCGCGGAGGAATGGGGCGCGCCCAGCTTCCATGGCGACAAGAACACCAACTGGGGCTACAACGCGGCTTACGGCTGGGACTTCTGGGCGCAGGGGACGCAGCCGGAGAATGAGAGCTATGACGTCTGGCTCGACCATGACGACAGCTACGCCTATGTCGCCGTTCGGCTGAACAACACCAGAGATGCCGTCCAGTATGCCGCCGGTCCGGACGACCTTTGGAAGAATGTAAGCCTTGCGTTCACCCTCTCGGCGTACGACGCTTCCACAACCGTGCCCCGCATCACGTTTGAAGGCGCAGAATACGAACAGTATTCCTACTGGGCCATGGGCCTTATCGAGGACGGTACGAAAAAGGTAAGTTTTGCGCAGGGACAGGGCCTGACGCCGCAGGCGCTGGACGACAGCGAATACGCCATTGCCTATGATTCGGAGACGAAATCCTACAGTTATGAAATGGCGATCCCCCTTTCCAAAACCAACATCACGCCGCAGAGCGAGGGGATGGTCTTTTCCATGGACCTGCGCACGCCGAACGACGGCAACGGTACGGACGGGGCGACCAGCCGCTACCTGACCTGTCCGGTAACCCAGCGCGCGGAAGGCGTGTCCGGCCTCGGCGCGGGGAATTTCCAGCACACGTTTACCAATCCGCTGATCGTATTCACCGGCGGCCGGCCGGTCACGGGAAGCGTGGGCGATACCGCGTCGGCCTTCTCCGGCAATATCGCCCTTGACGGTATGGTCAGCGCGGAGGAGTGGGGCGCGCCCGTCGTCGTCACCAGTCCAGACCATTGCCAGGAGACATGGGGCGGATTCTGGAAGTTCAGCCCTGATAACTGCAGCCCGCTGCAGGCGGCGAAGCTCTATGTGACCAACGATGCGGAAAACGTCTACCTCGCGTTCACCATGGACCATGTCAACATCGATAAAAACGCCTGTACCGACGCCGCGCTCCTTTGGCAAAACGCGCACTTCGGGTTTGATATTGCAAAATACGACCAGTCAAACACCATGCCTCATATAGAATTTGAAGGGCAGCAATACGAACAGTATACCGGTTTCTGGTTCGGCTTTGTAAACGGAAATCCTGTCTCCACGTCCAGGACGCAAGGCATTGACCCGTGGGATATACCGGCGGAAAACTTCGCGATCCGGTATGACGAAGCGGCCAAAACCATCGCCTATGAGGTAAAGCTCCCCCTGAGCAGAACCAATATAGACCTTACCGAGACAAGGGATATCGCGCTGTCGGTATCAGCAGCCGGCCCCTATTCGGGCAATCTGTTCGATCCGTCCAACGCCGGCGCCAACCGCTATAATATCACCCTCGGCGTCTCCGGCGCCCAGGGCCCCAATGCTTTCGCACATAAGGACAACGCTTTGAAAATCACGCTCAACGCGCCTGCCGAAGCTCCCGAACAGCCCGCCGCGCCCGAAACCTGGATCGGCAATAAAGCGTCTGCCTTCTCCGGTAAGATCAAGCTCGACGGCAAGGTCACCGAAGCGGAATGGGGCAGAGCGGTCGTGTCCACCACGCCCGGCCACGCCACGGCGGCGGACGACGCACTGGACTACTGGTCCTATGACCTTGGCGCGGTGAACGATCTGCAGAACGCGAAGCTCTACGTCACCAACGACAAGGAGTATCTCTATATCGCCGCCACGCTCGACAAGGCGCGGCTGGACGCCGGCTGCACCAGCGCCGGCGACCTGTGGCAGTACGCCAGCTTCGGGTTCAGCGTTTCGGGATACAGCGTGGACAGCACGGTCAAAATCATCGAATTTGAGGGAGACGAGTACGAGCAGTACACTTCTTTCTGCCTGGGCTTTGTAAACGGTAAGCCCGCGGCCCAGTGCAAGACGCAGGGGATAGAACCCTGGGAGCTGCCCGCCGACCATTACGCTGTCGCATACGACGCGGCTACCGAAACCTATACCTATGAGCTGAAAGTACCCATGAACAGGACGAATATCAACCTGCATGAAGGGCTTGATATCGCGCTGAGCGCGTCGATTTCGCAGCATAAGAGCAATGCTGCCCAGCCCGCCAACATCTATCAGATCGCCACCGGCTACGCATTTTGCGGCGGTCCGGGCAATATGTCGCACAAGGACGGCAACGCTTTGAAGATTACGCTCAACGACACCAGGAAAAATATCGACGTATTTGTAAAGGACAGCGCGCCCACCATCTCCAAAGCGGTCGTCATCGACGGCAAGATCACCGACGCGGAATGGGGCGGCGGCCCTGTGGTTTCCACCACGCCCGACCATTGCCAGGCGACCTGGGGCAACTTCTGGGAGTTCAATCCCGCCTCCGTGAACCGGGAGCAGAACGTAAAGCTCTATGTGACCAACGACTCGAAATACCTCTATATTGGCGCGACAATCGACGAGTGCGACCTGGACGAAACCTGTACCAATGTAAGCGACCTGTATAAATCCGCACATTTCATGTTTACCGTTTCCGGCTATGATGCGGACCATACCGTCAAGGTGATTTCCTTTGAGGGACAGGATTACGAACAGTACACCGGCTTTATGATGGGGCTGGTTAACGGCAAAAAAGCCTCATATCCCTCCATACAGGGCCATGAGGCGTGGGAACTGCCGGACGAGGATTACGCCGTCGTCTACGATCCTGCCGCCCGTACCTACACTTATGAGGTCAGAATCCCCTTTGTCAAGACGAATATCACCTCCAGCACCATCGCCCTGTCGGCGAACGTCGGCGCGCCGTATTCCGGCGGCGATGCGGCGAACCGCTACAACATCACAACGGGCGCCGCAACCTGCGGCGGGCCCGAAAACTGGGCGCATAAGGACAACGCGCTGGTCATTCACCTTCTGACAAACCCCGAAACCGGCGATCCTGTCGCGGCTGCCGCCGTCGGTCTTGCCGCCGCGGCGCTGGCGTTGTGCGGCCTGTGTCTTGTCCGCAGAAGGATCGCCGGCCGGTAATCTCTTTCAGAACCGTCGGCATATGAATGGAGCGGCGCTTCGATCGAAGCGCCGCTCCGGTTTGTTTGGCCGGCGCGTCGGCCGGTTCCGTGCGCCGCCGTGCGGAATGCCGGCCGGACCGCGCACACGCAGGATTCCTGCGCGCAGGTGTATCCTGTCCGCGCCCGCGCCTGCGCCCGCGTCTGTGCCCGTACCCGTGCCCGTGTCCGCGCCCGCGCCTGTGCCTGCGCCTGTGCCCGCACCCGTGTCCGCGCCCGTACCTGCGCCCGCGCCCGCACCCGTGTCCGCGCCCGCACTCACGCCCGCGCCCGCGCCTGTACCCGTGCCTGCGCCCGCTCACGCCCGCGCCCGCCCCCGTATCCGCGCCCGTACCTGCGCCCGCGCCCGCGCCCCGACATGGAAATCCGCGTATCGTTTATCGTTCGGTTCGTTTTTCCGAATACCGGATCTCTGCATGGCGGTGTTCGCATTTTTTTGCCTTCAATTCCGCAATTGCGGCATAATGCAATACATTGAATTCTTCCGGCGCGGTTTCGCGGAGCTGTTGCACATGTTCCCGCTCCCGCAGGGAAATTTCTTCATTTGTGAGGGATGCGCCGATGCCTCGGCACGCTTTCAGTCTGCCGTTCCAGCTTTCGCGTGTAAAATGCACCTGCAAAGGGTATTCTTCATGGTAGACAAGCTCAAACTTTTCTGTATAGCAGGCGGGTATGGGAATCGGGTGCATGGTTTCGCCGCTCCATGCCGGGTTGTATTTTAAAACAAGCTTTTCGCTCGCGCCGGCAATTTTGTCTTCAAAGGGCAGCCAGGCCATGTACAATACAAGGATGCGGCCGTCGGGTTTGAGCATGCGGAAAAACGCGGGCATACACCGTTCGTGGTTAAAATACCAGAAGCACTGGCATGCGGTGATGACGTCGAACTCGTTCTCCTCAAAACGGATATTCTCTGCGGCTGAGACGCAGTAGTCGATATCCATACCCTTTGAAAGAATTTTTGCCTGCGCAATCTGCCGCTCTGAAATATCTGCGCCGACCCATTTGGCGCCGTACCGGTACATATTCCTTGGGAGCACGCCGGTTCCCGTGCCCACGTCAAGGATGTGCTGATCTTTCACGCAAAGCCCGCGTCGTATAATCTTATCGTAGAATTCCTGTGGGTATATATCGCGGTACTTTGCATAATCTTGCGAAGCATTTCCCCAGTCAAAGGCTTTGCCGCCGTCTATCCTTCCGTCTGTTATATACATAGATCCGCCTCCGATCGATATGCCGATGCGGCTTGTGCAGATAGGATACAACAAAACCGGCGCGTTTGCAAGCAGAGGGAACTGCCGGAATACAGGCAGTTCCCTTTTTGCTGTGCGGAAATCATCCGCGGTTTGCGGTTTTAGCGTCGGCGTCGCGGCTTCTGCCGCGCATGTAGCGATGCGCATTACGCGATCAGGCTGTGTATCGCCTCGTGGATTCTGCGCGCGATATACGGGTTATTCATGGTATACAGGTGAATCCCGTCCACCCCCTGCGCGATCAGGTCTACGATCTGGTCGACCGCGTAGGCGATCCCCGCATCCCGCATGGCGACGGGGTTGTGTTCATACCGCTCCATCATCGCGGTAAATTTTTTCGGCACCGTCGCGCCGCAGAGGGAGGACATGCGCTCAATCTGCCGTTTATTGACAACGGGCATGATCCCCGCCTCAATCGGAACGTCGATACCGGCAAGGGCGCAGCGCTCCGCAAACGAGTAAAAATATTCGTTGTCGAAGAAAAGCTGCGTAATGAGCTGGTCAGTTCCCGCGTCGACTTTGCGTTTAAGGTTTTGGATATCCTCCACTTTATTTTTCGCTTCAACATGTCCTTCTGGATAACAGGCGGCGATGATGTTGAATTCACCCTGCTCCTTAATAAACGCAATCAGATCGGACGCATGTTCAAAATCGCCCGGCGCGCAGTTGCCGGCGGGCAGGTCGCCGCGCAGCGCCAGAATGTTTTCCACACCTATGTTTTTCAGCTTGTTCAGCTTTTCGCAAACGTCTTGTTTTGTAAGCCCAATGCACGGCAGGTGCGCTGCGCTTTCCATGCCGTATCCCATAATCGAGGCGGCGATACGGAACGTTTCGTCGTTGTTGTTGCCGCTCCCGCCCGCGCTGTAGGTAACGCTGATAAAGTCGGGCGAAAGCTCCCGCAGTTCGCAGAGGGTCTGGTAAATCGTGCGTACCGACGACGTAGGCTTGGGCGGGAATACCTCATAAGAAAGCACCGTTTTGCTTTTGAATAATTCAACTGTTTTCATATCTTAGTTCTCTCGCGGCTTCCACCATGTTTTTAAGGCTTTCCGCCGTTTCGGCGGCGCCACGCGTTTTCAGGCCGCAGTCCGGATTGACCCACAGCTTTTCAGGGCTGATTCTCCGGAGCATTTCTCCCAGTGCGGATTTGATTTCTGCGACGGACGGCACCCGCGGCGAATGGATGTCGTATACGCCGGGGCCGACCTGCGTTTTAAAGCGGTTTTCCAGTAAGGCGTCCAGTATCGACAGATTGGAGCGGGACGCCTCAAAGGTGATTACGTCCGCATCCATGTCGTCAATCGCCCGGATAATGTCTGTAAATTCACTGTAGCACATATGCGTGTGAATCTGTGTTTCCGGTTTGACGCCGCTGTGGACCAGGCGGAAAGCGGGTATCGCCCAGTCCAGGTAATCGCGGTACCAGTCGCTTTTGCGAAGCGGCAGCTTTTCGCGCAGCGCCGCTTCGTCTATTTGAATGATCCGCAGGCCGTTCGCCTCCAGTTCCAGCACCTCGTCTCGAATGGCCAGGGCGATCTGAAAAGCGCTTTCCCGCAGCGAGACGTCCTCGCGGGGAAACGACCAGTTCAATATCGTTACAGGTCCGGTCAGCATCCCTTTCATGGGCTTTGGGGTCAGGCTTTGCGCGTACGTCGACCAGGTTACGGTCATAGGCCCGCTTCTGGAAATATCGCCCCAGATAATCGGCGGCTTCACACAGCGCGTGCCGTAGGACTGCACCCACGCTTTTTCCGTGAACAGATAGCCGTTGAGCTGTTCGCCGAAATATTCGACCATGTCATTGCGCTCAAACTCGCCGTGCACCAGCACGTCCAGTCCGATCTGCTCCTGCCATTTTACGCACCGCGCTATTTTTTCGCGGTTGAACGCCTCATACTGCGCTTTGCTGATCTCGCCTTTTCTGAACGCGGTGCGGTTGGCCTGTACGTCGGCCGTCTGCGGGAAGGAGCCGATGGTCGTCGTCGGGAAAACAGGCAGACCGAACGCCTGTTTTTGTATGGTTTCTCTTTCAGAAAAAGCGGGAAGTCGAATGCAATCCTCCTGGCGGATCTCCGCGGCCCGCTTTCGTACGGCCGCGTCGCGGCAGTCGGGCCGGCTTTCAAACAGCGCCGCGTTTTTTTGCAAAATATCCGGAGCGCCGCCGCGCAGCAGGGTTTTGAGCTGCGAAAGTTCTTCCAGCTTTTCTTCGGCGAACGCAAAATGCGCCGTGTATTTCTGCGGGAGCCGCGTCTCGTTTTTCAGCGTATAGGGGACGTGCAGCAGCGAGCAGGAAGTGCCGATCACGGCGTCAATCCCCCGCATATGCAGCCAGTCGAGTATGCCGAGCGTGCGTCGGTAATTGTTTTTCCAAATGTTTTTGCCGTTTACAACGCCTGCAAAAAGGGTTTTGCCGTATGGGAATCCGTGTTTCTCGATCAGCTTTTGCGTCTGTTTTCCCTCCACAAAATCCAGGCCGATCCCGTCAAAGCCAAGCGAGCAAATGGTTTCATAGCAGTCTCTTACGTCTCCGAAATACGTCTGAAGCAGCGTCTTCGGCTTTTGAGGCGCGGCAAGGACGCCGCTGTAGAGCCGCTCCAGAAGCGCGGCGTCCGCGCTCGTCATATCGCAGCAGAGGCAGGGCTCGTCAAACTGGACCCAGCCGGCGCCGAGCTCGCCGAATCTTGCCAGCAGCCCGGCATAGGCGCGGCCCGCCTGTTCCGCAAAATCTTCCGCGCCTCTGCGTCCGGCGTACCTGCACAGCTTCAGCAGAGTATACGGGCCGATTACGACGGGTTTTGTCTGCACGCCGAGCGCCTGCGCTTCCAGGAACTCGTCAAAGGGCTTTGTGCCGCAAAGCTTTATTTCCGTATCGTCGCAAACCTCAGGGACCATATAGTGGTAATTCGTGTTGAACCATTTTTTCATGGCGAGGGCCTTTACGTCGCCGGCCGGGCCCTGGTATCCTCTGGCCATTGCAAAATAGATGTCGAGCGGCGTAAGGGGCAGGGAAGAGAACCGCTTTGGAACAATGTTGAACAGGACCGCGGCGTCCAGCATATTGTCGTAGAGCGAAAAATCGTTCGCGGGGATAAAATCAAGTCCCGACCGCTGCTGCGCAAGCCATTGCTTGCGCCGGATGTCCCTTGCCGTACACTGCAGCTGTGCGGCGGAAACTTCGTTTCTGAAATATTTTTCCGTGGCGAACTTGAGTTCTCTTAAAGCGCCGACCCTTGGATAACCGATTACGGAAGTACGCATAACCATATCTCCTTTGCCCGATTCTGAAAAAAACCTTCCTCATGCTCTTACTATAGCACAGGAAGGCCGGTATGCGTTAATATTCATTTTCAATGGTTATCCATAGTTTTATTATATGCCGCGGTACTCCGTAATGTAATTGTGCAGATGGTACAGGTAACGTTCGCTGACAGGACTGAGCGGCCTGTCGGTCGGCGCGATATAACCGATTTCCATCTCCTCGTCGCTCATAAGCGGGATCGCAACGATGTTTGTTCCGTTCAGGTCGCTGCTGAGTATTCCGGAGGATATGGTATAGCCGTTCAGGCCGATCAGGAGATTAAAAAGGGTCGCGCGGTCGGTGACGAGTATGCTCTTCGGGCTTTCCTCCGTGCTGTGCAGTTCCTCCGCATAATAGAAGGAATTATTGATTCCCTGCTCGTAGGTCAGCCGCGGAAAGTCTTTTAAATCTTCGAGCGCGACTGCGTCGCGCCGTGCGAGCGGATTGTCGCGGCTGACAAAAACGTGGGGCGTTGCCGTAAACAGCGGATTGAACTTCAGGTCGGCCGATTGGATGATGCTGAGAATCACCTTTCTGTTAAAATGGCTGAGGAAGAGAACGCCGAGCTCGCTGCGGGAGGTGCGCACGTCTTCGATAATGTCGTGCGTTCTCGATTCGCGCAGTGTAAACATATATTTGTTCTCGCCGTACTCTCTGACGAGCGCGACAAAGGCGTTGACGACAAAGGCGTAGTGCTGCGCCGATATGGAGAAAACGCGGCGAATGCTTTCCTTCTCTTTGTACTGCCGTTCCAGCAGTTCCGCCTGTTCCACGACCTGCCTTGCGTACGAGAGGAATTTCATGCCCTCCTCAGAGAGAAACACGCCCCTGTTGCTGCGGTAGAAAATGGGAATGCCCATTTCCTTTTCAAGGTCGGAAATCGATTTGGAGAGGCTTGGCTGCGCTATGAGCAGCTTTTGGGCCGCGGAAGAAATGGAGCCGCACTCCGCGGTTGCGATCACGTATTTTAACTGCTGTAAAGTCATAGTCCCGTCCTTCCCTTCGCTATCGGCTGTATCCATTCTAGCATAAGCCCGGGAAAAAATCTACGCGCAGATGAAAAAGAGCCGCCGTTATAGCGGCGGCTCTTCGGATCTTTTACGAAAGCTTGGCGTCTTTATGTTTGCGTACCGCTTCTGCGTTTTGCATATGCGGCCCCGGAGCATCGTTTTTTATGGCGTTTTCGTATGCGCGAAACCGTTTATGTAAACGCGACGGCGTCGTGCTGCATGCGCGCAGGGGATTTTAACCGGCCGAAGGCCGGACGCTCCCCCGAAAGCAGCGCGGCGCTTTTTCGGGGATCGCTACAGTACTTTTGCCAAAAACGTCTTCAGGCGTTCGCTTCTGGGGTTTGTGAAAAACAGTTCGGGCACGTTTTCTTCCACGATCTTACCCTCGTCCATGAAGATAATGCGTGTGCCGACCTCCCTGGCGAAGTTCATCTCATGCGTAACGACGACCATCGTCATACCGCTCGCCGCAAGGTCGCGCATGACCTCGAGCACTTCGCCGACCATCTCCGGATCGAGCGCGCTTGTCGGCTCGTCAAAGAGCATCACGTCGGGGTCCATGCACAGCGCGCGTACGATGGCGACGCGCTGCTTCTGCCCGCCGGACAGACGGGAAGGATAGTCCAGCGCGCGGTCTTTCAGGCCGACGCGGTCGAGCAGTTCCAGCGCCTTCTGCTCCGCCTGCTGTTTGGAAAGGCCGTGCAGTTTCATCGGCGCAAAAGTCATGTTCCGCAGCACGGTCATGTGCGGGAACAGGTTGAATTGCTGGAATACCATGCCCATCTTCTGGCGGTGAATGTTTATGTTTACCTTGGGGTTGGTGATGTCCGTGCCCTCAAACAGCACCTTTCCGCCGGTGGGCCTGTCGAGCAGGTTGAGGCAGCGCAGGAACGTCGATTTCCCGGAGCCGGACGGTCCGATCACGACCACGACCTCCCCTTTGCGGATCTGCGCGTTGACGCCGTCGAGCGCGCGGATGTCGCCGAAATACATCTGCAGGTCTTTCGCTTCAATCAGAACGTCAGTGGTCACTGTTACGCAGCCTCCTTTCCAGCCTGGAAACGAGGGCGGAGAGCCCGACGACCAGGATCAGGTAAATGAGCGCGACGGCGATCAGCGGCAGCAGCGGATCAAAGGTCCGGCCCTTGATAATGTCGCCGGCCTTGGTCAGGTCCTGCAGCGCGATATAGCCGGAGACGGAGGTCTCCTTGAGCAGCACGATGAATTCGTTGGCCAGCGCGGGCAGCACGTTTTTAAACGCCTGCGGCATAATGACCGAGATCATGGTACGCGAGTAGTTGAGGCCCAGGCTTCTGCTCGCCTCAAACTGGCCACGGTCGAGCGACATGATGCCGGAGCGGAAAATCTCCGCGACATATGCCGCAGAATTGAGGCCGAAAGCGATGACGGCGACAAACGTCTTGTCAATGTCGACCGCGGCGAAGATCACGAAGTAGATAATCATCAGCTGGACGACGACCGGCGTGCCGCGAAAGAGGGTGAGGTAAAATTTGCAGATGGCGTTGCCCACCTTCATTTTGCCGGTCATGTCATGCGTGGAGCGGATCACGGCGATAATGAAGCCCAGTATAATCCCGATAATAATAGCAAAGAAGGTGATCTGGAGCGTCACGCCCAGGCCGTCCCACAGGTACCGCCAGCGGTCGTCCTTAATAAAGTCGTTGTAGAATTTATTTTGCAGTGTTTCGAACCATGCACCCATAGCGCAGGCCTCCCATTGTAAAGGAAAAAACGCAGGGGCGTCCGCAGCGCCCCCGCGCTTTCCCGGTTCATTTAATAGATCCGCTTATTCAGCTTTGATGTACTTGTCGATAATCTGCTGCAGCGTTCCGTCTTCCTTGAGCTCGCCGATGACAGTGTTCACCTGCTCGAGCAGCTCGTCGTTGTCCTTGGCAATGGCGATGGCGTACTCTTCTACAGCGTAGGGGGATTCAAGGATTGCCAGCCCTTCGTTCTGAGAGACAAAGACCTTGGCGGGCTCGTTGTCGATGACGACGGCGTCCACTTTGCCCTGAACGAGCGCCTGTACGGCGTCCGCGCCGTTCTTGTAACGCTGTACGTCCGCGTCGGGATAGTCGTCGGAGACGATCGAGTCGCCCGTGGTGTTTTCCTGTACGCCGACGGACTTATCGGCCAGGTGGTCGGCTTCGGTGATGTCGGAGCCTTCCTGCACGATGATGACCTGCGTGGCGGTCGTATAGGGATCGGAGAAGTTGGCGTTTTCAAGCCGGTCCTCGCGCACCGTCATGCCCGCGACGCCCATGTCGGCCTTGCCGGACGCGACCGCGTCGATGATGGCGCCGAATTCCATATCCTCGATCTTGAGCTCCTTGTCGAGCTTTTCGGCGATGGCCTGTGCGATCTCCACGTCGATGCCGACGATTTCGCCGCCCTCATGGTATTCGTAAGGCGGGAAATTGGCGTTTGTGGCCATGATGAGCTGGTTGTCGTCTCCGCCGCTGCCGCCGCAGGCCGAGATCCCGGCGATCAGGCACACGGCCAGAAGGACCGCGAGAATTTTCTGCATGTGTTTCATTTTGTTTTCCTCCCAAGAGATAAATGATAATGTAAATAATACAAAGTATTATAGTATAAATATTCTAATTTGGCAAGAATTTTTTAAAAATACCGCAAGCCCTGTCGTCATAGCGTTTCGGGGGATTTCCGTGGCCCGGCTTCTAAAGGGGGCGCAGGGCTCATATATTGGGGGAGAAGGGCCCATTTCAGAAACCGGGGGGAACGGCATGGCAACCGTCTGGATTTATATTTCTTTTGTGCTCGGCGTCGTATTGATCGTCAAATGCGGGGATATGTTCGTGGACGCGGCGGGCTGGATTGCGCGCGTATCGGGCATTCCGGCCTTTGTGATCGGAGCGACTATCGTGAGTTTCGCCACCACGCTGCCCGAACTGATCGTGTCGTCCATTGCGGCCGCCGATGGCATGCAGGCGCTTGCCATTGGCAACGCAGTCGGCTCAGTGACGGCGAACACGGGCCTGATCCTGTGCGTCAGCATCCTGTTCATGCCGCTTGCCCTGCCACGCAGGCAGTTTATGACCAAGGCCACGCTGCTGATCGTCGCGCTCTGCGCCCTGCTCGTACTCACAGTGGACGGGCGGCTGACTGTATGGGAAAGCCTGCTCCTGCTCGCAATATTCGCACTGTTCGTCACGGAAAACCTGCGCGCGTCGAAACGGGAGGACGACGGCGGCGCGCGCCCGCCCCGGCCGGACAGGAAAGCCGTGGCGGGAAACGTCGTAAAGTTCCTCGTCGGCGCAGTGGGTATCGTCGTCGGCTCCAAGCTGCTTGTGGAAGGTGGCAGCGGGATCGCGCTTATGCTCGGCGTACCGGAGTCGGTGATTGGATTTACCGTTGTCGCGATCGGCACGTCCCTGCCGGAACTCGTTACCGCAGTCACTGCCCTTGTCAAACGTGAGACGTCGCTGTCCGTGGGGAATATCCTGGGCGCGAACATCATAGACACAGTCCTCATTCTGCCTGTCTGCGCCGTTATTTCGGGCGGCGCGCTGCCCATTGCGTCCTCCATGCTTATGGTGGATCTGCCCGTGTGTATCGCCATAAACCTCATTGCATTCCTGCCGTCGTTTTTCACACAGAAGTTCAGCCGCTGGCAGGCGTTTCTGGCCCTGGCCGGCTACGTCGGCTATGTTGCTTACCTCTGTACGGTCTGAAGCCGGCCGTCGCGCCGCGCGGCGCTTTGTGTATAACGCGTGTAAACTGCATGTAAAAGATTGCGCGCCGGGTTGTAAAACCGCGTCCGCTGTATTATAATTCATAGTAGAGGCGACTGTGCATAAGCCGATTCGAATCGTGAAAGGCGGGGATGCGGAATGCGCATTTATATTGTGGAAGACGACGCCGATATCCGGGGAATGATGACCTACGCGCTGCGCAACAGCGGCTACGAGGTAGAGGGGTTTGGCGACGGGAAGAGCTTTTTTGAAGCCGTCGCGGCCCATACGCCCGACCTCGTCCTGCTCGATATTCTGCTTCCGGGCGAAGACGGCCTGTCCCTGCTCAACGCCCTGCGCGCCCGGCCTGAGACGAAGGAACTGCCGATTATGATGGTGACGGCCAAAACCACGGAGCTGGACAAGGTTACGGGCCTGGACATGGGCGCGGACGACTACCTCACAAAGCCGTTTGGGATTATGGAGCTTGTCTCGCGGGTCAAGGCGCTGCTGCGCAGGACCGCGCCCAAGGAGCAGACGCAGGTCTACCGCTACGGCGGGGTGGAGCTGGACGACTCGCGCCATGCCGTCACGGTCGACGGCGCGCCCTGTATCCTCACCTATAAGGAATACGAGCTGTTAAAGTTTCTTCTGATCAATCAGGACATCGTCGTATCCCGCGAGAAGATCATATCCAACGTCTGGGGCTTTGATTACAGCGGGGAGAGCCGCACGGTGGACATGCATGTCAAGACCCTGCGCCAGAAGCTCGGCGAGAGCGGGGCGCTGATTAAAACGATCAGGAACGTGGGCTATAAGCTCGGAAAGTGATGAATTGTGAAACGGAAAGTACGCACACAACTGCTGCTCATGGGCCTGCTGTCAGCGCTGCTTGTCTCCGTGCTGCTGGCATTCGCCTTTTTGAACGGCTACTACCGGCAGATCGAGCGGGATCTGCGGGCCTACGCGGATCTGATCCTGTCCGGTGCAGACGATATCGGCGACGCCGCGTCCTTTGGCATATATGCGGCGGAGGATCGCCGCATAACCGTTATTTCCGCCGCGGGCGAAGTGCTGTACGACAGCGCTGCGCCGGGCGCGCAGCTTGAAAACCACCTGCTTCGGCCGGAGGTTGCCGCGGCGCAGCGGGAGGGCGAGGGCTATGCCGTCCGCCGTTCCGATACGCTCGGCAGCCAGGTCCACTACTACGCGGTCCGCATGGAGAACGGGAACGTACTTCGCGTCTCAGTGGAGAGCGCTTCGCTTCTGCCCCCGGCGGGTACGATCGTGTGGCAGCTCGCGCTTACGCTGGCCGTCCTGACCGGACTTGCCGTGCTGCTCGCCGTCATTCTGACAAGGAAAATACTCAAACCCATCTACGCGCTCGCCCGCGACGGCGCGGATCTGTCCGCGCAGGACGACCGAATCTATCCCGAGCTGCGCCCCTTTGTGCGCGAAATCCGTACCCAGCGCGACCAGATCCTTTCCCAGATGCGCAAGCTGGAAGAGGAGGAGAACCGCCTGCAAGTCATCATCCAGCACATGACGGAGGGCCTGATCGTGCTGGACGAAACGCGGCGCATCCAGCTCGCCAACGAAAGCGCCCGCCGGCTGCTGGACCTGCCGTCCGACTGCGAACAGACGGCGCTGGATGAACACGTCGGCTGCCCCGAACTGCTCAGATGTCTAGATCTGCAGCCGGGACAGAGCCGCACCGCGTTTGTGGAGACCGGCGGAAAACAGCTGCAGGTTATGGCGAACAACGTTTCCGCTGCCGTCGGCTTTGCGGGGATCATCTGCTTTATCGTGGACGTGGGCGAACAGCGCCAGATCGAGAAAATGAAACAGGAGTTCACCGCCAACGTGTCGCATGAGCTCAAAACGCCGCTGACTTCGATCTCCGGCTATGCGGAGATGATCGAGAACGGCATGGCAAAAGAGGAGGACATCCGGGGTTTTGCCGCCATTATCCGCAAGGAGGCCGGCCGCCTGCTCACGCTCATCAGCGACATCATCCAGCTTTCGGAACTGGACGACCCGGAGGGCGCCATGCACCTGGAACGTGTGGATCTGCTGGAGCTGGCGCTGGAGTGCGAAGCCATCCTGGCCCTGCCCGCTGAGGCGCGCGGGATCACCTTTTCCGTTATAGGCGGCCACAGCTATGTGACGGGCGACAAGGGCATGCTCTCAGAGCTGATATACAATCTCTGCGACAACGCCATACGCTATAACCGCGACGGCGGCAGCGTGGACGTACTGGTTCGACCGGGCGTTCTGACAGTCCGGGATACGGGGATCGGCATCCCCAAAGCGCACCAGGACCGTATCTTCGAGCGTTTTTACAGGGTTGACAAGAGCCGTTCCAAGCAGACGGGCGGCACAGGGTTGGGGCTTGCCATTGTGAAACATATTACGGAACGCCACGGTGCGCGCATTGAACTGTCCAGCCGCACAGGCGTCGGTACCGAAATTACGGTACGCTTTAAAAAGGAGTAAAACGCATTTATGAAAATCACTTACGAACAAATTAAAAACAATCCCACAGCCCGCGCGCTGGTCGAGAAGGCCGACGAGGCGATGTTCAACATCGGCTATACAGAACACAGCCTGGCCCACGTCGTTCATGTGGCGGACGTCGCGCAGTATATTCTGCTCCAACTCGGCCACTCGGAGCGGGAGGCAGAACTTGCCAGAATCGCGGCGTACCTGCACGACATCGGCAATATTGTCAACCGTACGGGCCACGCGCAGTCCGGCGCCGTCATGGCCTATCAGTTCCTCAGCGGCCTCGGCGCGGACGTAGAGGACGTCGCGGACATTGTCACCGCCATCGGCAACCATGACGAGGGCAGCGCGTCGCCGGTCACGCCCATTGCCGCCGCCCTTATCATTGCGGATAAGACCGACGTGCGCCGCAGCCGCGTGCGCAACGTGGACCCCGCTTCCTTCGATATCCACGACCGCGTGAACTATTCCGTACAGGAATCTGTCACGCAGATCGATACCGAGCACGCCGAAGTCCTGCTCCGGCTGCAGATTGACACGCGCTACTGCTCGGTGATGGACTATTTTGAAATCTTCATGGAGCGCATGCTCCTGTGCCGCCGCGCGGCGGAAAAACTGGACCTGGAGTTCCATCTCGATATCAACGGCCAGCGCATGGTCTGAGGTATACGGTCTTCGGCAACGCCTTTTTTCGCGCTTATTTTACATGGATTTTACATTCAGCAGACCTCTTCTTTACGCAGATTTTATATTATGTAGGGCGGAAAGCGAAGGTGATGGCGAGTTATGGATATATTTTCGGTCTTAACGCTGTTCGGGGGACTGGCTCTGTTCCTGTACGGCATGAACGTCATGGGCGGCGCGCTGGAAAAGCTGGCGGGCAGCCGCCTGGAGCGGATTCTCGAACGGCTGACGGACAACCCCATCAAGGGCGTGCTGCTGGGTTTTGGCGTCACGGCTATCATACAGTCGTCGTCGGCCGTCACAGTCATGGTCGTTGGTTTTGTCAATGCGGGGATCATGAAACTGGCGCAGGCGGTCGGCGTGATTATGGGCGCGAATATCGGGACTACGGTCACGGCCTGGATTTTGAGTCTGACCGGCATCCAGGGCGACAGCGTTTTTGTGCGGCTGCTTAAGCCCGAGTCGTTCTCTCCCATACTTGCAGTGGTGGGTATCGTTCTGATCATGTTCGCAAAGCGCGACAGGAAGAAGGATATCGGTTCTATCCTCGTCGGCTTTGCCGTGCTCATGTTCGGCATGTCCACCATGAGCAACGCAGTAAGCCCATTGGCGGACGTACCTGAATTCCAGCAGGTGTTCGTCATGTTCTCCAACCCTTTCCTCGGCGTTCTGATGGGCGCCGCGCTGACGGCCATCATCCAGAGCTCCTCGGCCTCGGTTGGCATTCTGCAGGCGTTGTCGATCACCGGCAGCGTTACCTATGGCAGCGCCATCCCGATTATTATGGGTCAGAATATAGGCACATGTGTCACCGCGCTCATATCGAGCATTGGTGCGAACAAGAACGCCAAGCGCGCGGCGATGGTGCATTTGTATTTCAATATTATCGGAACAGTCCTGTTCCTGATTCTGTTTTACAGTCTTAACGCCATTTTTCATTTCGACTTTGTCTCGCAATCGCTCGACCCGGTAGGCATTGCGATTATACACACCACGTTCAACCTGTTGTCCACCGCAGTTTTGCTGCCCTTCTCTTCCAAGCTCGCCAAACTCGCGACGCTTACCGTGCGCGACGGCGCGTCGGCCGCGGAACAGGACGAGCCGGACATGCCGTTTTTGGACGAGCGTTTTTTGAACACGCCGTCTTTTGCAGTTGAACAGTGCCGCAACACGACCGTGCAGATGGCGCAGCTGACCCGCAGGACGATCTTTGCCGCAATCGACGGCATCGGCGCCTATACCCCGAAACTGGACGAACAGATCCGGGCTGACGAGGACCGGCTCGACCTGTACGAGGACAAGCTCGGCACCTACCTTGTGAAACTCAGCAGCAAAGAGCTGTCTGAGCGGGACAGCAACGAAATCTCCAAACTGCTCCATTCAATCGGTGACTTTGAGCGTATAGGCGACCATGCCGTCAATATGCTCGTCGCGTCAAAGGAGTTGTGGGAAAAACAGCTGCGCTTTTCCGAAAAAGCGCAGCGCGAGCTGGATGTAATGCGCCGCGCAGTCCATGAAATCGTCGACACTACGATCGACGCCTTTGTAAACGAGGACTTGTCCCTTGCCGCGAAGGTGGAGCCGCTCGAGCAGGTGATCGACGAGCTCGACGTCGAAATCAAGACCCGCCATATAGAAAGGCTCACGGCGGGAGAGTGCACCATTGAGCTGGGCTTTATACTGTCCGACATCCTGGGCAATTACGAGCGTATTTCAGACCACTGCTCCAATATCGCCGTTTGCATCATCCAGACCGAAAACGCCATGTTCGAGACGCACGGTTACCTCAACGAGATTAAGACTTCCGGCGACGTCGGCTTTTTAAAGGACTTCAATCAGTACCGCAGTAAATATGCCCTGCCGAGTCACCAATAAATATATATGGAAAATAAGAAGCGCCCCGCCTGAAAAAGGCGAGGCGCGGTAACGAAGTAAATATGCAAGGTGGCGGCGCAGCCTTCCGGCTGCGCCGCCGCTTTGCGTTGTCAGGCTGTTTTCTTGTGCCAGCGGTCCCGCCTGCCGTCGAGGGCAACGCAGCCCTCATCGGCAATATTGATAATGCCCGCAGCCTCGTAATAAATCTAAATCATCCGTTTTCTGGTCCGCTGCTCTTATCGGGAGCGTGTGCCACATTTTTGTCAACCAAATCGTTCAGGATTTCCGCCGTAAGTTCTTGGGGATCGGTATACTTGCGTACATTCTTCAGAAACGCTGAAGGTCGTGCCGCTCCTGTTCGCCGCTGTCAATCAGCTCCTGCAAATCAAGGATCGCCGCATTCTTCCGCTCTGTTTCGTTCTAGGCAGAAGGCTTGTTAAACCCTTCTGCCGAAAGCCTGCCAGATACCATATCCTCATAGATCCGTTTAAAAAGCGTATCCAAGTCCTCATCCCGGCGCTTTTGCGTTACAATGTCTACCTTTGCCTTTTCGATAGACAGCTTTCGTCTTGCATTGGCATTTTCCTTTTAACAAATGCCGCTTCAAACTGTTGGATATAGGACGGTACTCCCTGATTATGCCGCAACACAAGACGGTGCTTTTCGCTTTCGCCTTTTATTCGGAAAGTGGACTTGATTTTTTTTGCAGTATCTTGAATCCGGATCACCGGTATGATAAAATATCCTCGATTCAATAACATGAAAAAAGGTATTGACAATGGCAGCGAAAAAGAGGACAATGTTGATAGCAAGCACAGCATAACCCTGCTGTTTTTTCCTGTCAAATGCAAAGTCGCTTTTTTTTAGCGCACAAGTCTAATTGCCCGGTTAGTTAATATGGAGGTGATACTATTAAGCCAAACCGAAACGAGGAGCGGGGAACCGAATTTTTGGAAACCTGCTTTGAGGTATTCTGTAAAAACGGGCTGGAAAATACGACGCTGCTGATGTTATCCGAAGCCTGCGGCGTGACCAACGCGGCGCTGGTCTACTACTTCGGCAGCAAGGACAACATCGTCATCGAATCCACCGCCCACTGCATGGCAAAGGTGGAGGACGACTTTATGGCGAAAGCGCCCATGAGCTTTGCGGACATCGAGCGGTTTCTGCGGGAAATGCCCTACCTTACCGCAAAACTCCACGGCGAAAAATACCGCTTTATGTATCAGGTGTACGCAAGCCCCAAATACCGGGAGTACGGCAAGGAGTTTTTCAAGGGCGTGAATGTCCGCTACCACCAGTACGCCGCGCTGCTCTCCGGCAAGCTGGGAATGCCGGTGGACTTTATTCAGGGGATGATCTACATCTTTGTCCGGGCCTGCGTCCACTATGCGATGTTTGGGGACGAGGATTACCTGAACCTGCAAATGAACGCAATCCGGACGTCTCTTCGATTATATATGAGAGAAATTCAATTCAAATGGGAGGAAGGAAAATGAAAAAGCGATTGCTGGCCACACTGCTCAGCCTGCTGCTGATCCTGTCGCTGACGCCGATAACGGCTTTTGCGCAGGCGCAGGAGGTAACAGATACGAACGGCGTTACCCTGAATTATGAAGTAACAAGCTCCCCTCAAAACGGCGAATATTACGTGGAGGGGGAAGAGGTGGATATTATCATCTCTGTCACGAATAACAGCTCGGAGACTATCTCTGAGTATTTTCTGGACGATGGGTATACCGCTATATATAAGAATTATTTGCTGCCCGGAAACTCATCCGAAAAACTATCGTGTTCTTACGTCGTATCGGCGGAGGATGCCGAGGCTGGTACGAAAAGCTTCGATATCGGGTGTACTTATAAACTGAACGGACAGACAGATAATAATACGCTCAGCAAAACGCTCACGGTTTCCACCGGCCGGGGGACCGGAATCCCGGAATCCAACGATCCGATTACGCTGGAAGCAGGTTTCGCGGCCCTTACGGAAACGACTTCGCTTCCCTACAACGCCGAGGTGGACCTGGGCGGCGCGGGCACGGTGCGCTATGATCTGGGCGACGGCGATTTCACATACGGAAAGCTCCTCAAGGTGGAAGTGGCGGACGGCCAGATGCTGAATATGGACTTCTACGGCAGCGATGAGAGAATCGACACGGCGATCGAAATCTACCGTGAGGAGTCGCCCGGCCGGTTTTCCGAAGTTAAACGTTTTGACAGTGGCAATTTCAACGGATATGGTGAATCAGCGAAGTATATCCTGCCAGAAGCGGGGACCTATTATCTGGCTTTTCTTGGATATTATGAAGATGCGACGGGTCTTTGCAGCCTGAATATCAGCGCCGTCGCCGCGCCGGAAGATATGACGATAGAGGAGGGCTTTGCAGCGCTTACAGAGACCACAACGCTTCCCTACAGCGCCGAGGTGGATCTTGGCGGCGAGGGCGCGGTGCTCTATACCGTCGAGGATTATACATTGTTCGCGGAGCTCCTGAAAGTCGATCTGAAACAGGGCGATTTCCTGCGGATGGAGTTCTACAGCGCCGACAGCAGCGACTGCGACACATATCTTGAGATTTATCAGGAGGATGGCAGCGGCGGCTTTACATGCCTTACAGATTTTAATGCTAATAATATGCGTGGCGACGGCGAGTCGGCCCTCTACACCGTACCGGAGGACGGCGTCTACTACCTTGCGTTTGAAGGGTATGACGAGATGGAGACTGGGCTCTGCCGGCTGGAGGTAGAGGTGATCCCTGCCGGAAGCATCGCGACGGGGACGCTGGACTTCACCGCGGACCCTGCTCCTGCGCCGGGAGCGGACGATCTTTGGAGCTGGGACGAAGCCAGCAAAACCCTCACCCTGAAGGACGGATTCCTTCTTTACAACGACGATCCTGACCTGGACGACCTGATCCTGCTGCCTTACGGCGCCACCGTTGTGGTCGAGGGGAGCGCGAAGATCTATCACGCGGGAAACGGGAGCATTGTCTCAGAGGGCGTCCTCACTGTGCGCGGAGAGGGCGCGGAGACCGCAAGCCTCGAGATTCTTGGAAGCGATTATGCAATCTACACTGATCACGACGTCCTTATAACCGGGATCGATTTTTCGTGTTCTGACTGCAACATGGCGGCAATCTCAGGCCAGGACGTCCGAATCGAAAACAGCGCGATTTCCGCCGGTTTGATTTATATTCTGATGGATGCCTATGGCGACGTCGATATCATAGACAGCGACGTTTCTCTTTCGGAAGCGGGAATCGGCATCACCACGACCGGTACGGTTACCCTCGACGGCGGCAGCTTTACCGGAACATTCTATACGGGCGGTATCGGCGCGGAAAGGATCGTGCTCACCGGGGATCTGAGGTTAAACCTCAGAGGATTGAGCAGCTATTCCGAGCTTCTTTATACTGGCAGCATGGAGGTTTCGCTTGAAGAAACCGTACGGATTTACGACGCGGACGGAACCGTGCTGTACGAGGGATTATGGGACGACGCCCTCTTCGATGCAGGCGAAGGGATGATCATGGTGAACGGCGTTCCCGCGGCTGGCATGGAAGTCCATCGGCATGTATACGACCAGCAGGTAACTTCCGACCGGTATCTTGCCAGCGCCGCCACCTGTACGGAGGCCGCAACCTACTGCTACTCCTGCGTGTGCGGCGAAAAGGGAACGGAGACCTTTGCGTACGGCGCCGCCCTGGGCCACGGTGAGACGGAACTGAAAGACGCCAGGGAAGCCAGCTGCACGGCAGAGGGATACACGGGCGACCGGGTCTGCAAGGTGTGCGGTGAAATCGTGGAAAAGGGCGAAGCGATCCCGAAGACGGCCCATGCGTTCCAGGACGGCGTTTGCACCGTGTGCGGGGCGGTGGAATCAAATGATAATACACAGTCTCCGCAGACCGGAGACAACGGCAATATCGCCCTTTGGATTGGCCTTATGTTGGTTTCCTGTACCGTTTTGGCCGCGACTGTAATTTACCGCAGAAAGCGTCATTGTGGTACAAGGTAATATTGAAATTACAGCGCAGAGGAATTCCCTCTGCGCTGTTTTCCGCTCTCAGACGTAGAAAATTAGAGGCTGAAAAAGTCTGATTTCAAGCCGTTTTTAGGATGTAAACTTCGAGGGGCAGGGTATCGATACCTTGCCCCTCGATTTTGCGATTGAAAGTGTTACAAGTTCATTTTCTCAGCTTTCCCATTGTTTCGTTCTTATACGAAGATCACTTCTGTATTCACAATTTCCGCCGCCGCTTCACGCAGCGCATTCATCTTTTCGCCTCATTCCATCGGATGTTCGGCTTTGCGCTTTTCGGTCATACCCTCATGCTCTGCCATCTGCTCTACCAGCCGAAAAAACAAATTTCCCGCCTGCTTATCAATATCGGCAAGAGCGCCGTTCAGTTTTCCGCTTGTCAGTAGATTGGTATAAGTATCCGTTTATGCTGTCGAATATACCGCAAGCGCCGTTGCCCTCACAACGCCGAGAAACCATGCTTCTTCTTCGGCAGATAAGGTAAGACCCGGCAAAGAATAATCACCTTGCAGAGTATAAGTGCCGCCCATTTGCTAAAATCATGATTTCATTGCAGTTTCCTTCAAATTTAGTTTTAGATATTTCTGCAATATCCCGTACCGATTACTTGTTTTCAATCCCTTCGTTACGGAAAAATTAAAAAGGCGGGGCGCTTTTGTTTTATTGTGTTATACGCGTACTGCGCGCGTACACAGACGGCGGCAGATACAGAAAAGCCCCGTCGCCGGGACCGACTGCCCTGTTCGTATGAGAAGCCCGAAAGCGGTTCTAGTATATATGCGTTTTCAGCGCCGGCCGCGCCGCGGGCAAAATGGCCGGGCCGCGGCGCAATGTCGCAGCCCGGCGTCCGGTGCCGGTGCCGATGCCGTAAGCGCATAGTTTCCGCTGTATAGCGGCAGGTCCCGGTCTTGTTCAGATCTCAAAGTCCACACAGGCGCGCCCTTCGCGCACCGCCCCCATAAAGGCGCTCACCGCCCTGTGGGCGGGATGAACGCGGTATGCCTCCAGCCCGTCCCGGTCGTCAAAATCCGCGGTCAGAACAAAGTCAAAGCTGGTTTCGTCCGTCTTGGCGCAGGCGAAGCGGACGTCCATCGCCCGCAGCGTAGGAACAACGCCGTAAAGCCCCATCAGCTTCTGCTTTGCAAGCTCCATATTTTCCGCCTTTGTGCGGCCGTCTGCCCGGTCTGCAAACCGGAACATAACGATGTGCCGAATCATACGATCGTCTCCTTCCTCCTGGTTTATGCGAGCAATTCGTCCTTTTTCGCCAGAATCGCCTCTACAATCGCACAGGCGGGGCAGTCGCAGTACTTCGCGCCCGCCGCCTTGATTTCCTCTGCATGCGCCGCGATTCCGGCTGCGGTTTCCGCGCCGAAATAGGCCGCGCCCTGCGCAGACCGGGCAAAACCGATCAGGGAGTCTATGGGCATAATATCCTCTTCCAGCTCGGCGATATACGCCTTTGTCTCCGCCTGTTCAGCTTCGGTCCCCACTGCGGCAAGCCAGCGTTGCGCCGCCGCTTTCGTTTCAGCGCTGCACGTCGGCGCGTCGATCAGCGCGCGCGTTTTTTCTACAGTATCCTTCAGAACCTCTTTTTTCATGTGTATACACCGGCCTTTCATTTTACAAAATAATATTTAAATATTTCCCAGTCATAGATAAAATGGTAACAATCAGACTCAACAGATGTTGGACAGGTCGGATTTTTATTCAACTTTACACCGTTATACATGGATCTACTGATTGGCGGGACCGAACAATGCTTCGGCGCGGGCATACTGGTCGAGATAAAAATCCGGGCCGTTTTTGCCGGTACCATCCGCGGTGACAATATAGGTAGGCAGCGTAGGCTGCCATGCGTCTCCCTCAAAGGTCTCGCCCTTTAATACTCGGTCCAGCATTTCCATGCCAAATTCACCGGCTTCATAATAAGGTTCGGTTATAATTGCACTTATCTGCCCATTTTTTAATGCTGTTAACACTTCGGGGAAATTGTACATAGAGATATAGACTAGTTCTGCATGGTTTTTATATTGCCCATATAAATCATTCCAATAGCTAGTGTATACTGCATCACAGACAGCAATAATATCCTCGTTATTTATAGTCATATTTTTGATTTTTTCAATATCCTTTTCCCTGTTAAATTCTAAATATATTGGAATGACCTTATAATTACTTATTGCTTGTATTCTATCAGCAAATCCATAATCCGTGTAAGGTGCATAATAAACAATCGATCCTGAGTTGATTCCACGTGTCTTTAGCTGTTCAACAAGTATATCTGCTGCCTGAATATGACGTGCATATTCATTACTGATAGGATTTCCTCCGACATACATGTACTCAGATTCTGATATTGCCATTTTCAGATCAAAATAAGGTATTACTGTCTTAACTCCATTGTTGTACTGATCTTTTATAAAATCGAAATCAGTTGCACCTGACCCCCAATAGATAAAGCCTTCAATTTCATTTTCCTTTATGTAGTGGTCGAAATACTCTAGCATGTCCTGAACAGGCAATTCTCCAGAAACACATAACTCTGCATTGTATTCCCTCATCTCTGCCGCTTTTTCCAGAAACCCAAGCTGAACCAATTGATATGAAGTATATTTACTAGACATCATACATAGCGCAATATTTGTTGTTATAGTATCTGATGTTTCTGACAGAGAGGAGCTGCTTTGAGGTAAACTACTTTGAGGTAAACTAGTTGATGAATTTATTGCAGAGGTACTTGTATTTTGAAGATTTCTATTACAGCTGCTTAAGGTTAGCACACTTAATAAAATGATGAGGATAGAATAAATAAATCTATTGTTCATATATATGAATCCTTTCGTTAGCTCACTTTAATAGCCATATAATATGTCTGCAAATTAGATACAATATTTTTCCACTGGCCAACTTCATTTAAGCTCGGGTTGATAAACCCATGATTATAGGAAACTTCATTTGAATATTTCCCAGCCCACTGCCCTGTTGATAATTCATATATAAAGTGATACGAACCTGCAGATATAATATTATATGGATCAATGCTATATCTGAAAGCGATCCTGTATTCTCCGTCATATATAGGAGCTGTCCATCCGGTGATTGCTCTGACGGTTGCATTTGGATATCCATTAGTACGAAGATGGGATTGCGTATTGCTAATGATCGTTCCGGGAGCGTTGTTGTGTGATGCGTTAGGAAATGTAGGAGCATATTCCCCGTTATTATACAGCATGGAGTATCTCCAGCAGTTGGGTAAATTTGTCGAGATGGAGCGATAGCTGTTGGCCTTAGCGGAGACATAGTTGATCTGTATATACGGCGGGTTGGAGGAATTGTTGGTGGAATAGAACTGCCTCAGCCCGCTCGGGACATTGAGAAC
>ERZ827423.913-NODE-913-length-32639-cov-10.548183_pt1 | contig 32639 bp, 30 predicted proteins | sample MGYA00519775_ERZ827423 | MGnify/ENA primary metagenome ERZ827423 (study PRJEB31778, sample SAMEA3449296) | human gut metagenome | biome: human gut; feature: human-associated habitat; material: faeces | place: United Kingdom | collected 2010/2012 ... | reverse complement strand
ACCGACTCTTTTATAATAGCAAAAATGATTTTTTCAACTGCTGAGGTCGTTATAACCGATTGTAATTTTAGCGGCGCACTGTATAGTGCGATTCGCTCTAATCAAAATGTGCAGCTAAAAATCACAAATAGCAATTTCAGCGATAATAGTTCCTACACCCAAGGTGGCGCAATCCACAGTAGCGGTACACTTATACTTGATAATTGTACTTTTACAGGAAATAAAGCTGTTTCAGGTGGCGGCGTGTATTGTAGCGGAAATATGACAATTACCGATTGCCAGTTTAGCGGAAATCAAATCGAAAGTGAAAAGTTTGGTACTGATATTCTGTCTATGGGGACACTCAGCATTACCGACAATCCACAGGACGGCACAGGATATTTCGAAGAATCCACAGGCGAGAAGGTAGCATTGCCACTGACCGATTATACAAGCACTGCAAAGCTGATTTGGTTGACAGATGAACAGGCAGTAGAATATTTTGCACCTGAAGAACCAGAGGAAGAACCCTCTCCTGATGATACAGGGGATAACGAACAGGACGGCGGCGATACTCCCATAGAACCGCCTACAACGCCTTCTGAACCGCCGCAAGATGATAATGGGGATGATACCCCTGATGAACAGCAACCGCCGTCTGAGCCGCAGGAAAAGCCAAATGATGGTGAAGATGGGGATATGCCCAATGATGACGAACAGGACGAAGTAGACGATAACGACAATGAACTTGTAATCATTTATCGTCCTGTCTACATTGAACCTGAAGAACCCGAACCAGTTGAACCCTCTTTTGTATGTGGCGATGCCCTCATTGATGTGTCTCGCTCTGTGGTTTTGCAAGGATATGACGATGGAATGTTACACTTGGAGGACGGTTTGACAAGGGCGCAGTTTATGACTATCCTGTATCGTCTGTTGGATGAAGATACCCTTGACCGCTACGAAAGCACTGATACCGTCTTTGCCGATGTTTCGCCCGATGCGTGGTATTGCCGCTATGTGTCCACAATTGCCAATGCTGGCATTGTATGCGGCACTGGTAATGGAAACTTTGATCCTGATGCTCTGTTGACATGGGGACATATCATTACCATACTGAGCCGATTTGTCGAGCCGAAGGAATGCGATTTGCAGAATATCCAGTATGACGGTTGGGCGGCAGATGCCGTGAAAACCGCCGTTGCGCTGGGCTGGATTACGGATCATGCAGCCTTCAATCCAGATGTAGCTATCAGTCGTGGCGAACTGGCTTACTTTATAAACTATGTGCTGGGGCTTTATCGCTAAAAGCAAGAGGGACAGCCGCCGTAATTGGTGACTGTCCCTAAAAATAAGGTCTTATGACTGGCTAATGACAAGAACACTCTTACCATTCAAATCTTGACGCAGCATTTCGGAAGAAAGGCTAACGCTTTCGTAACCCAAATAAGCAAGAACATCATTGAGATTATAAAGCACGATACCATCATCGTTGAAACAGCGAATACCATTCTGAACAGAATAGTTGCTTCCGATCAACTCAGCGGATTCCAGCACTGCGCCGTTTCTTTCATAGGTGCATTTGTCAACCGCTATGGCAGCGGAAACATAATGCGTATCGACAGTCAATTTCAGGCTGGTATCAGCACCATCAATAAAAATTAGACCGTCAGTAAAAGGATTATCACTATTTTCGACATCGTAATTGCCTTCCAACAACGCCGCAAGCATGGTTAAACCGCTATAAGGCGTACTGGTATTATTGTTGTCAATGTCAATATATGTTTCGCCTGTCACCTTATCGGCATAGAAACCTCGCCATTTATCACACAGAAAATCAGCTTCATACATTTTTCCGTCAATCTCTGCCCAGCCTGCCATATGTCCGCGTCCTGCCCACATATATTGCAGCCCGTCGCTTCTCTGAACCCAAGAACCTTTTACAAGAATACAATTCTCGAATACATAAGTAACACCCGCAATAATCTGTGTGCCGTCAACTGCCGCAAAGTCTGTGCCGAAGTAATAATAATTGCCGGTTTCGGAGTCTGTCTGCCATCCGGAATTCAAAACTCCGAGTTTTGCATAATAATACTTGCCTGTAGCCTTATCTGAGAAAACTCCGGAATACTTGCCTTCTTTTACGCCGTCAACATAAGCGTAGTAGAGACCATCGTCTTCAAGACGTGCGCCGTTGTAAAGAACACCATCATCATAAAGTTTGCCGTCAACAACGCCGCTTGCAAGAACTCCGTCAATGTAAAGCTTGCCGTCTATAACACCGTTTGCCTTTTCGTGGCAGATCGAGCATTCGCCGTCAACAAAGTTGTGCCCCGTTGCGGGAACGGTCGTGCCCCATTCAACAACAGAGTTGCAGACTTCGCAGAACGTTCTGCCCGTGTAGCCCGCCTCCGTGCAGGTCGCAGCCTTGTCCGCAAGAGCAACGGCTGTATGCTCATGCCAAGAAGTAACATTGAGAGTTCCGCCCTCGTTGCCCTTGTTGACACCGATATAGCCGTAAGCGCACATCGCTTCGCTGTCTATTTGGATCTTTGCGGAAGAGAATGTTCCGAAAGAACCGTCTTCAAATACGACGCGTCCCGCTTTTGTCAGAAGTTGAATATCCATCGGATATACGCATTTTTTCTGCGTTATAATCCAGTTGGAATCTTTGCCGAGAGCGTTATGCGGATACCATGCGCGAACGGGAACGGAAGCAATAACAGCTTCTCCTCTATCGGAAACGGTCGATGTTTTTCTTAGTGTTAATTCAAGAATTCCGTTATCGGCGGGGTCAAACATATATTCCGAAGAGAATCCTCCGGCGGTTGTTATACCTGCGGGTTCCCAGTCGTTAACATTATTGACTTTGAGAGTAACAGAAACCGTATTGACAGCGCTGATATCCGTCGCAACGATGTCTATATAATAAAGAGAACCTACAAGAGTTGACGTCATATCGGCATCTCTCGGAATCACCTTTACGGTATTCTCAGAAGAACCGGTATCCATTGTAAACGTTCTCACAATATGAGAAACATTGCCTTGTCTGTCCGCGATTTCAAACTTCACGGTATGAACGCCGTCAGCGAAATCAACGGGATTTAGAACGGTAATTTTCCCGTTCTTGTATTCGGCGGCAACAACGTTTCCGTCAATATATGCCTTTGCGGAGGCGGGATTTATACCCGTTGCGTTGGATTTTTTCGTATTTTCCGACACAGACGCCGCAAAATCCACACCGTTGTAAACTATCGTTGCGTTGTCTTTCAGTATTGCGGAATCGGACATACCTGTCGCAGCATAAGAAACATCACCAAAAACAGGGGGTTCGCGGTCATCCACAACGGAAGAATAGTCTACCGTTATATCGTCGATGAAAAGCGTAAATTTTCCCGTATAAGATTTTGTTTTATTGTTTTTCCAGGCGCGGTCTTCGATATACCATTCAACCATAGCTCCGTAATAGCGTTCCGCTTTATACCCGTTTTTGGACGAGGTACAGGAAAGCCGGTTATTCTGCATAGACATGGCATAGTAACCGGAGAAAGCGGAAAGGTCGGCGTAAAAGTAGTACCAGCCGTCACTTCCCATGCCCTCGCGATTTATGAGGAACTCGGTCATTGCGGTTGATCCTCGCGTCCAAGCGTCCGTCGCAGTTTTCTTGTAGCCGAAAACAAAACGGGGATTAAGACCTGCAATGTCCACTTCATCGGGAAGATATACCCAAAAACCGAGACCTGTCGCTCCGGTTATGTTGACATAATCGTCCGGAGTGCCGTACATCTGAACTCCGTCTGCGTCTGTTCCCAAGCCGTGCGCCTTTATGGAATCGGCATTGTAGGTCATCATTGACGTTATATAGTCTTCATAATATGTAAGCTGACTGAAATCAATGGAATATGCCATCGAATAGTTTCCTGAGTGAACTTTTCCGTTTTTCGCATCCGCAACGGATATGGTAGTGGAGACATCTGCATTATAATAGTCAAAAAATCCCCATCTGTCAACATTTGCATCCTCAAAGTCGAAAAGGACTTCTGAACCTTTTCCCACATTGAGAGGAACGGTTACGCTGACGGAAGTGCCGACAACGGTCGCTGTTATCTCTCCGCTGCCGGTAACGGAGGTATCGGCAGTCGCGTTAAAAGTCAATCCGCTCACGGAACCGAATTTACCGTCCGAAAGAGAGAACTCAATATCTGCGGCGTCAAATGCCACAGCGTAGCCGAATTCGCCGTAGGTCAAAGTCAACCCTATCTCGGAAGATTTTCCGTAAGGAGTGGCAAGAGCGGTCGAAGTAAACGCTATCTCATCGGGAACGACGATGTGAACCGTTGTTTCTCCGACGGTTTTCCCATTATAGACCATCTGAATAACGGCATCGCCCGTTTTTGCGGGAACAAAAATACCGTTTTCAATCGTACCGAAAGATTCATCCGCAAGTTTCAGAACCGCATCTGCGGGAATTTCAGCAGCCGTTCCGGACGGGCTTATACCCTTTGCGGAAATTGCGGTTTTTGCATTTACGGTAATAAACTCGTGTTCCGGTGTCAATGCAGCCCTGTCAAAAGCATCGGACGGAGCCGCGGTCGAAGCGATTATAAGACCTGCGGAAATGGAGCGCTCGGAGCCGTCGGAAGGACGGTTGACGATGGAAACGCTGTCCTCGCCCTCCTGCTTCGCGACATAAGTCGTCGAGCCGCCGCCGTCAAGGTTTATCGCGGCGACACAGCCCGCTTCAAGCATAATCTGCGCAATTTCGTGCATTGAACCGCCGCAGGAGAACGGCTCCTGTCTTCCGTCAAGAACCATGAAGACGACCTTGCCCTCAGCTGTTATTCCCACGCTTGTGCGGCAATGTCTGTCGGTATTGTACGAGCCGCTTGCGGAAGAGGTCACGTCTTTTCCGTTGCGAACGAGCCATTGAGAACCGCCGGCTGCCTGCATAATAGCCCTGTCGCCGGTATAGTTCTTTTCATTTGCGCGATAGTCGATAACGGCGCTGCCATCTTTCAGGATAGCAAAGAAGTTGTCATAACTTGCGGTTCCGAAAGAAACGCCGTCGATGTAAGTGATGCCGGAGGGTTGTCCCGTCGTCATATTGTAAAACGACGCGTTGACGCCGGCGACAACATTGTAGTATTCGCTGATAAACTGCGGAGACGCAGGATCGCTGTAATACTCATTTGCGGAAGCGACCTGTTCCGTCAGCTTGGACATTCCGAGAACCTTGTTTCTGTACTGGTCTTTATAAGACGTCTGCACAACAACATCGTCTCTGGAAATATCCGCGACGGTCACATAATAGACCATCTGGTTGCCGTCCTTGGCATAGGCGTAGTTGATATACTGTTCTACGCCGGGCGCAAGGGTTGCGGATGTGCTTTTGAACACATCATGCGTTTCAGAAACAAATTCTTTGTTATACGCCGACGCGGAAACGGACAAAAGTCCAAACAGCATGGCAAAACAAAGAATAAGCGCGGAGAGAGTTTTTGCGAAATTTCTTCGTTTCATGTGGTTGCTCCTTTTCCGAATATTATAATCAATGCATAAAAGCATTTATTACCGATGCAAATTCAACGAATGCTTCTGGTGTATGTGGTTATACGCTGTTTTTTTTGCCAATCAATATATTTTTCATATGAATTTTCGAAATCAACAAGCATTGCGTGTTCCTTGCATTTTCTATCCTTTTCCTGTGGAAGAGTCATATAATCCCCATACAGAATCGAAAGCAATTCATCATATCTTGAAGAGACCGGGAACTTTTTCCCGCAAAACGGCAACAAACGCGTTTCATTCATGATCTCACGGCGGAAAACGCTTTTGTCATACTTCGAAGAAGCCCCGAAAAAAGTATGAACGAATTCACTTTTTGGCTCATTTTTATTAACAACTATCCGTCGCAACGCCTTTTGCGGCAGAATCCTGCTAAAACAGATAAAAACCTTTTTTCCGATACTGTCTGTTAAATATCCGCGTTTTCCGAGAGATGATGCGATAACTGCCTTGGATGCAAAAAACTGAATTTTTCGTTTAAATTTACTGTCAGAAAGGTTGTCACATGGAAAGATGTCAATATATATCCCCTGGTGTTGGGAAGAATCTTTCGGAAACATTTTTTCCATATATGCAGTTCCGTTTTTCCTGAGTTTGGAAAAAAACATAGGCCAATGTTCGGAAAACTCTTTTTGCAAAAAAAATGCGGAACTCAATTCCTTATCCGCAATTCGAAGGAATTTTTCATAATCCGGGCGCAACATAACGATATCAAGATCATCGTCCCACGGAATAAATCCACCGTGTCGAACTGCGCCCAAAGCCGATCCTGCAAAAAGAGAATATTTAATATCGTTTTTTGAACAAATCCGGTCAATCTCTTCCAGCATTTCAAAAAGAATGCCATGAAGGTTTTCAATATCAAACCCCATGCAAAACCACCAAAACGTTAATCAATGTTATTTCCTGAGTATTTTCTGGTAAACGACGCGGCGGATGTTTCCGCGCGCGATAACGCATTGAACAAAGCGCATCGTTATGTTTGCGGCATATTGAAAAGCGCTCGTCAAGCCTGATTTTCGCTTATCTTTTTCAAGTTCCTTCAAAGAGCGGAAATACTCCGCGCCGCCGCGCCGCTCGTACATATCGGGACTGACGCGCATATAAACGAGAGTCTCGGGCAGATTCAAAAAGCGGCAGCCGTCGGCCAGCATCCGAAGCCATAAATCATAATCTTCGACCAAATGTCTGCCCCTGTAATTGCCGGCTTTGAGGACAGAAGACTTTTTGAACATAACCGTCGGATGATTGAACGCGTTTCGTTTTTTCAGAAACGCCGCGATTTCGCCGTGTTCGGCAGGTACGCTTCTCTTGCCCGAAACATCGGAAACATCGTTTTCAAATTCAAGAACCTGTCCGCCGACAAGATCGAGCGTCGGATCTTTTTCAAACGCGTTTAACTGCAACTCAAACCGGGAAGAAACGGAAACGTCGTCCGTGTCCATTCTGGCGATAAGCTCGTTTGTTGAGGATTCCACCCCGACGCGCAGAGCGTTTCCCAGCCCGCCGTTTTTTTCAAAAGGAATATACTTTATCCGGACGGGGCAGGTCTTCAAAAACGAATCAATAACCTCCTGCAAGCACTCCGGCACGGCGCCGTCCCTGATAAGGACTATTTCGTCCGGAACCGACGTTTGGCAAAGGATACTGTTCATCGCCTCTTCGAAATATTCCGGTTTTTCGTTTTTGTAAATACTCATCAAGACCGAAAATGGCTGCATCTATTTACCCTCTGTAAACCTTATCGAAGTTTCGGTGTCGGTTACGGCGAATTTTTCCGAATACTCGCTCATCGACATATCGTAAACCAGATCACCGAACGCCTTTTCCGCCGAGCCCGCAACTTTTCGCAGCAAATAAAGCGCCGGATTGAATATTACGGTCGGGCGAAACTTTTTTCCGTTATATTTGCAAATCAGTTCGGCAAGCCGCGTGGTATTGACATACTCTTTGTTTTGAGGAAAGAAAAGTCCGCGATCGCGATTATCTATAAGAGCTCGAACAAACCCGCAGAGATTTTCTATGTAAAGCATGGATCTTTTATTATCTATATTCGGAAAAAAAGGAGATTTCAACGCGATTTTTTTCAACGTGTTATAATTCCCTCTGCACCCCTTGCCGTAAATCATCGGAGGTCTGAGAACAGCGACTGCGAAATCCGCCGATTCCGATTTCTTCAACGCGATTTCCGCCTGCAATTTGGATTTTCCGTAATTCGTTTTCGGGTTCGGAAGAGTATCGGAATCGATATAACCGCTGTTCAGCCCGTACACGCTCATCGAACTGAGAAAAACGAACTGTTTCACGCCGTCGCTTTTCGCTTTCGCCGCGCAATCCGCCGCCAGATCGCGATTCACTTTGTAATACAACTCCGCATTTTTTTCGGTTTCTTTTCTATGCGCTATTCCGGCGACGTGAAAAACGGCGTCATAACCGGAAAAATCTTTTTCACGCCACGATGAGTCAGTCATATCGACGGTATCGACGGAATACTCCTCTCCGAAGCTTTGAAGGTACTTTTCAAAGGACGTTCCTATGTAACTGTTCGCGCCCGTTATCAACACTTTTTTCATCTGATCCCGAACCTGTATCATATCTTTGAAATAACTGTGTTATATAAATATTATTACGGATACAGTATATCACAGGAGGGTCTTTGTGTCAAGTGTATTTCAGCAACAAATGACAAAACCCGAAACAAAAAAAAAGTTTTTTTTATGTTGTTTTTTTCGTCGAATATTACAAAAAGCACACATAAAGATCGATTTGTTGCGTATATTGATGCGGGAAAAGAGACAGACGCCCGTTTCGGCAGATACCGAGACGGGCGTTTGCATAAAATCTCATATTATAAAGGGTTACTTGCTTAAAAGCTGCTTTGCTTTTTCCTGTTTTTCTTTATATTCGGTTTCTCCGACCTTTCCTTCAAAAACGAGCCAGTCGCCGAAGTCAACGTCCGAAGAAGTGCCGGAACGAACGGTGTCCCTGCGTTTCAGAACACGCCCTACGGTCATAAGAATTATTTTCAGATTCCCGAAGAAAATAATTATCAGTTCAGGCAATCCGTCTATGCTCATTTTTCGCATCCAACGTCCGCGTTTGAGTATGTACTGCCCGGAATTCTCCTGTATACGCGGCGGCATATCATGCGGCGCAGACATTTTCTTGCTGCGGAATTTGAGCAAGATGAACCGAGTTTTATGTATACCGGTTTTCTTTTGTATGAAAAGTACGGGGGCGAATACTCCGCCTTGATGAATACATTCATTTCTACAATCACGAGCGTATTCAGTTAACACAAACAGGTATGTAAAAACTTGCGTTTTACATACCTGTTTAGTTTTTCAGTCTGCTATTGTTTTTGCCATGTCTTCCGCAGATATGCGGTAAACCGCGCCGTCTATTCCGTTTGAAAGAAGCGCTCGCAAAACATCGCCTTTTTCATATCTGCAACCTATCAAAGCGGAACAGATCGTCTCCGCGTCGAGCGTCGAGAAGAAATCCCCGAATACGGAGGCATTTTTGATAACACCTTTGGAAACATCGAGTCTGAATGTTATCTTTCCGCCGTCGAAACGTCCCGTCCGTTCGATATTGAACTTGGGATTGACGCCGAAAATGCTCTGCCAACTCTCGAATTTTTCTTTTGCTATCTCTCGAATGAATCTGTCGTCTTCGGCAGTTACTTTATATACATCGGAACTTCCCCGCATTATGTGTCTGACCATACACTCCTTAAATTCATCGGGACTCATTGCGGACGGCAGGTGCTCGGAAATATTCGTAACTCTGTCACGAACAGACTTTATGCTTTTTGAAATAATCTTATAACTGTCAACGGTGGTTGACGCGACCATCTGTTCGATATCGGTGTCAAACAGCAAAGAGCCGTGATGAACGAGACTTTCTCCGAGGCGGTACTGCGCATTGCCCGAAAACTTTTTTCCGTCTATCGTCAAATCGTTTCTGCCGTTAAACCCGGCGTTGACGCCCATTTCATGAAGCGCGTCTATGACAGGCTCGATAAACCGGCTGAACTCTATCTCTTTTTCCGCACCATGGCAGATAAACGTGAACTGCCAGCCGCCGAGATCCGTATATATTGTTCCGCCGCCCGACATACGCCGAACGAGTTTTATACTATGTTCGTCGGCATAGGGTTTGTTTATTTCTTCGGCAACGTTCTGATATTTTCCGACCATAAGCGTCGGGGTCGTGCGCCAAAACAGAAAAACCGTATCGGGCAGTTGCTTTTCTACGGTAAAATAATATTCAAGTCCGAAATTGTAATAAACGTCGTCGGAGCCTGTTTCAATATAGATCATGCACGTCCTCCATCACTTCCCACGCGCGGTATGAACTGCGTGCAAGCGGCGCAGACGCAACATGGCGAAAGCCCTTTGCGAGAGCCATTTCCTTATATCGAGCAAAATCTTCGGGCGTGGCATAACGGGCAAGCGGATAATGTTCGGGCGACGGTTGCAGATACTGTCCTATCGTCAGAATATCACACCCCGTTTTTAGAATATCGTCCATCAACTCGGATATTTCGTCTTCCGTTTCGCCGAGTCCCACCATAAAACCGGTCTTTGTCAGAAGCGTCGGGTCTTTTTGTTTGCAATAACGCAAAACGCCGAGCGAACGCTCATAATCCGCCTGCGGACGGACGGCTTTTTGAAGTGATTTTACTGTTTCGACGTTATGATTGAGCACGTCTGGGTGCGACGCGATGACAACATCGAGTGCGTCCGTATTGAATTTCATATCCGAAATAAGAGTTTCCACCGTGGCAGAGGGACAAAGCCTGCGAATTGCAGCAACGGTCTTTGCAAACTGTTCGGCACCGCCGTCGGGCAGATCGTCCCTGGTGGAGCAAGTCAGAACAACGTGGCGCAGACCGAGTTTTTTTGCGGCAAGCGCGACGTTTTCTGGTTCCTCGGGGTCGGGCGGCAGCGGACGCCCCGTTGTGACGTTGCAGAAACGGCAGTTACGGGTGCAAACGCTTCCCAATATCATAAAAGTTGCCGTATGTTTGCGATAACACTCTCCGAGATTCGGACAGTTCGCCTCTTTGCAAACGGTGTTGAGTTTCAGGTCGCGCATAAGTTCCGCAACTTCATTGACTGCGTCGCGGTTATAGCGCACCCTGAGCCATTCGGGTTTTCTTTCCATAAAATATTACTCGACCTCGATAATCGCAACGGCGGTATCAACGGCAACCGTGTCGCCGTCTTCAAACAACAATTTTTTGATGACTCCGTTTTCGGTCGATTCGACCTGATTGACAACCTTGTCCGTCTCAATTTCAAAAACGGGTTCACCGACACTTACACGGTCGCCCTCTTCTTTGAGCCAAGCACAAAGCACGCCCTCTTTCATTTCGGGACGCAGTTTCGGCATTTTGATTTCTTTTTCCATGGTATGTATTTCCTTTCAAAAGGTACTGTTGCAATTTTTAACTCACATAAAAAGGCTGAAAAGTTCTCCGTTTTCGTCATCGGAGAGTTTTAGGCAAATATCTTCAAAGACTTCGGGGCAAAGAAACGACCCGTTCATAAGAGCCGACGCAAGAGCACCGTCAAGCCATGGACTTTCGACCACGGCATCCGAGACAACGCCCTTTTTTGCCTTGTAAGAAACATATATGGGTTCGTCCCTGTAAACACCTGTTTTTTCATAGACAAAAGGCGGGGTAGTTCCCCATGTCCATTCGCGGCTTTTATATTTTTCGTCCCGCAGTTTTTCGACTTCCGCAGCCTGTTCCGCCGTCAGTTCGACGGTTTTGCAATCCGACGGTAAAAGTTTTTCCGCAAGTGCCGACCGGAAATCTTCGACTGACATCGGATTTTTAATGTAATCCGATATATTCGCAACGGAACTTATCGCGGAAAGAGTTCCCTTTGTCTTAAAACAGTCGTTTTTACCGAATGTGGTCAAACCGTCAAGCACTCCGAGATCGCAAGAATACAAAAGCGTTCCGTGATGAAGAACTCTGTCCTTGACCACGCGCTGTGCGCTGCCCGAAATCTTCTTGTCCGCGATTGCAATATCGCAGACGCCGTTTTGGTGCGCGGGGATGCAGAGAGAGTTAAGGGCCTCAGTAACGGGACGTATACAGTCGCCGTAATCGGGAAGTCCGTCAACACTTTTGATATATGTGTAATTGATGTTTCCGAGATCGTGATAGACAGTGCCTCCGCCCGAAATGCGGCGAACTACGGGAATGTGTGACCGACGCAGCGCTGGAACGCTGACTTCTCGGCATATATTCTGCGAACAGCCGACAACGACTGCGGGAGAGTTTCGCCACAAAAACAGCATGTCGTCTTCCCGAAACGTATCGAAAACGTATTCCTCAAACGCCTGATTGTAAAAAGGGTCGTGAGAAGTGTTGTTGAACGTCAACATTGTCAATTCTCCGAAAACGGTTCTATAACGCCGCCGCCGAGAACGGTTTCTCCGTCATAAAGAACCGCCGCCTGACCGGGAGTTATTGCGCGCTGAGGCTCGTCAAAAACAACTTCTACGGTACCGTCCGCACATGGCGTCACCAGCGCAGGCTGTTCCTGCTGACGGTATCTGACTTTGGCCTTGCAGCGGAATGGTTCGGAGGGTGCTTCGCCTGATATCCAGTTGAAATCGCCAACCGAAAACTCACGGCTGAAAAGTTCTTCGCTGTTGCCGAGTACGATCTCATTCTTGTCGGGTCTTATGCGGCAAACGTATTTTTTCTCGGACAGGGATAACCCGAGCCAACGGTGCTGACCTATCGTATAACGTATAATTCCGTTATGCTTGCCGAGAACGTTACCTTTCGTATCCACAAAATTGCCCGGTTCGGTCTTTTTGCCCGTAAAACGCTCTATTACACTGGCATAATCGCCGTCGGGAACAAAGCATATATCCTGACTGTCAGGTTTTTCCGCATTCACAAAGCCGCTTTCATCCGCAAGTTTTCTTGTCTCAGTCTTGTGAAGACCTCCGAGAGGAAAAAGCGTCCGTGCGAGTTGGGCCTGCGTCATGGCATAAAGCACATAACTTTGGTCTTTTGTCGGGTCAACAGCCTTTTTAAGAACGTATTTACCGTTTTCTTTTTCTATTCTTGCATAGTGTCCCGTCGCGATACAGTCACATTCAAGAATATCCGCGCGTTCGAAAAGTTTATCGAACTTCATAAAACGGTTGCAGTCTATGCAGGGGTTCGGAGTCATACCTTTCGAATATGCGTCAATAAATCTGTTCACAACTTTTTCCTTGAAATCATCGGAAAAATTGAATACAAAATACGGCATACCGAGTTTTTTTGCAACGCTTCGTGCGTCCTCGACATCATCAAGAGAACAACAGGTATGCCCCTGCGGAATGCCCGCGTCTTCGTTGTTGTACAGTTTCATCGTACAACCCACGCAGGTATGTCCCGAATCGGTCAATATTTTTGCCGCGACGCTCGAATCGACGCCGCCGCTCATTGCGACAAGTACTTTCATAAATATATCTTTTCTGCGGTTCACTTATCCGCATGGGGCAAAAAGCCCTCAAAAATGAAATTTTCAAAGTTGGGGTCGTTCAGTTCCGTTTCTTTGCGAGCCGTCCAGCCCACGGGCACGGCGGCAAAATATTTTGAGCATATTTTCAAAGGCACAGACGATGAAAAATGTATGTCAAAAGCGATAAAATCGGGACGTGAAAGGAAATTGAAAAGAAGGTTCGAAGCCATAAACGCAACGAACGGATTTGCATCGTTCTTTGAATTTTTGAACGATGTCGCAAGTTGCCCGCGCAATATCTCCGGGCGGTGTATCCTGTACCACCGAAGCGCAAACGGGTTAAAAGATTCAACGGCATACGTTCCGTTATAATGCCGCAGAAGTATCTCGCTCTGAGGGCAAACGTAAACGTCCGTTCCCGCCGCTTTCATCTCGATAACAAGCGGCACCGCACCGTCAACAAGGTCAAGCACCTCTCGAAGAGTCGGAATGCAGTCTTCCGTATCAAGCAATTTCAATTTTTTCAATTCATCGACGTTCAGGTCATCGACGTTTTTGTTCACGCCGCACATTCTTATCAGCGAACGGTCATGCATAACAACGGGTATTCCGTCCTTTGACAGGCGAATGTCAAGTTCTATGCCGCAGCCGAATTTCTTTGCCGCCTTAAATGCCGACAATGAGTTTTCGGCAACAACACCGTTATCAAAAAGTCCTCGGTGTGCGAAAAATTTTGTCTGCTCAAACACGTCCGAACGCGGGCGAAAATGCTTCGGTCGAGGCAACACAAGAAAAACATATCCCCCGGACAGGATTATCAAAACCAGCAAAATGTAAACAAACCACATATATGCAGAATAACTCCGTAAATCAGTTTTTTAGGAAACGGCGGCGGAAATATATGCCGCCCAAGGTATTTCACCTGACGATACGAACCGAACGGACTTTCCCGTATCGACGGTTGCGAGGACCCCGGTCGCACGGAAGGAAAAGAGTATTGTATAAGAGCCTTTTTTACCCTTAAAATCAAAAAGCAGGGTATCTATCAAGAGGTCGTTGTCAAGCCAAGCGGCGGCAACATTCGTCAGGCTGAATTCTTCTTTTCCGTTTTCATCGACACGGGACGTGAAAACATTTTTCTTAACAAGAGACGAAAGCGTTATTTCAAAAAGTTCGGGATTTGTCTGTTCGAGAACCTTGTCCACGGTGTCCCTTGCATTCATAAGACCGAGCGCACGGAAATTTGATTTCAGATAGTTTGCGGGATTAACTTCCGTCAAACATGAGCGGTCAAACCATATATCGGGCTCGGGTTCCGTTTCACGCTTCATATAAACAAACTGAGACATAAGAAACATGAACCATTCGCTGTAAGTCAATTCAAGGTCTATTCCGAACGGGACGGAGACCGTTTTGTGATAGCCTTTCGTAAACTGTCCGTCAAGCCAATCGCACAGCATTTTTGTATCGAAATACGCAAAAACGGTATTTATTTTGCGTTCCTCGTTTCGCGTAAACACATACCAGATCCCTTTTCGGCAGCAGCAATGCCAAAGCCCGTCGTCGCTTTTTTTTCTGCCGACAGTCAAAACATTTTCGGGACGCATGAGAATGCGCGAAAGCAACAGCCCCTCGGCGGAGATGCGCGTCTCGTCATTCGTCTCGGTTCTTTCAAACAGCCCGAGTTCGACAAGTCCCCGTCTGTTTTCATCAAGCATTCTGCCCTCGATCTGCGTTTTTTCAGCGAGAAATTCGACAAGAGGAGAGCGAACGTTCGGAACAAGACCGGAAGCGGAACACAGAACCCGAAGTTCGCTGTCGGAAATAAGATATATCATACCGAGTTCCTCCCCTGTTCCGTTATCTGCGGAAAGCGGCTCTGTTTCAGATAAGAACCGGAAGACGATTCCGCCGTATACAGATCGCATTTTTCTTTCGCAAAGCGTTGAACCTGCGGTTCCGAGCTGCCTATTCGAACGGTCATGTCAAACGGCAGTTTCAGCAGTTGGTGCACGCTTGACTGGTCAACCCCCGTTTCCGCAAGTATTGCAGAGATCGCCGCCTCGTTTTTCTCAAAGAAATCTTCTTCAAAAAACGGGCGTGCGGCGCGTATTTTGCTTCCGTCGGCAGACCTCGTCGCCATATAAACGGCGGCAAGTTTTTCAACGGTTTTGCCGTAAGCGCCCCTAAACGCGGATTCGAGAGTTCCTTCCTCGTCGAGATATGACCCGAGAGAAAACAGCGTCATATCCGTCACCGTCGAGACGTCCGAACGATGAAATTCGACAGCATTTGTCAATTCATATGCCGCAATGCCTATTCCCACATCGGAAAGAGGCCATTTAATATTTTTTTCCGCGGCAGTTGCAATATCCGACTTCTTTTTCGGTGCTTCGGCGGATTTTGCCTGCGTTTCTATCTTATCCATTATGGTTGCGTGACTGCGGCGTTGTTTTTTTTCTATTTTTTCACGTTCCACCGTACTGCTCTTTTTACGGGCGGAGAAAAGCCACAGAACAAGAGAAAAAGAGCCTAAAACGGCAACAATGCACGCTATTTGCGCAATGATACCCGATTTTGGCAGATCGTTCATAACTATCTTGCCGTCAAGTTCAAGAGATTCACGACGCTGTGCGTAACGCTTGTCCGAACAGGAGCAAAGCGCGCAACTGCTTCCGCATTTTTCACATATCAAAATACTTCCCGCATCAGACTGTATCACACGGGAGGAACGCCCGCACCAACAATCGCAAACGCATTCCGACGGAGCTTTCCCGCATTTCGTGCAAAGCCCGTTTTCATCAAGCAGTCTGTCGCAGCGGCAACGGGAACTCTCCGCAAAAGAGCATATTGAAACAAGGAACATCAACAAAATAAGGCATAAAGCAAACAATCTTTTTTTCATATTATGCCTCCCGTAAAGAAAAGCCATGCGGCGGTCACAAGTACACCCGCAAGCGCGGATATACCGAAAAGTCGAAAGATAGACGCGGCAGGGCGTCCCTCTTTTCTGTAAAAGACAAGAGACGCGTCAAGGCTCATTGCTATTGCCGCGACAAAAAAGAATATGTGGCTGACACCGCGCCCAAAAAGAACGCTACCTACGGCACAAAGTGCGGTAAAAGGAGCGAAAAGAAGCCAACTTTTGCCCTCTGCGTCGGGCATAAAACCGGAAGCGAAGAACCAAAATCCGAAACCGACAAGAGCGCAGAATACTCCGTAAAGAGCGCTTGACAAAAGTCCCGCGCCGCAAAACAAAGCGCCGCAAAGGCTCATTGCAAGAACGCAGACAAGCCCGCATATCTTATACCGTTTCTTTTCCATAATCAGACCTCTCTCCCTTTGTGCCCGGCAAAAAACGAATCAAACAAGAAGCCATAAAACAAACAGTTGAACGATACCCACGGCAGTCACGGTCAAAAGCGCCGTCATCTTCCGTTTTTTTATTCCGCCGAGGTTCAGATATATCATCAAATAATACAAAGGAATGAGTTGCGTCAACGAAACGACAAGCAAAAACGCGCCCGAAACGTCAAGCGAAAAAACAACTCTCAATACAAAGCCGATAAAAGAGATAAACAGAGGAACGCCGAACGATGCGCCTATTGCATAAGACAGTTCCTGAAAAGCGACGGAATCGGCGGTAAAGACCGAGATTATTTTAATTACCGCCGCTCGGAAAAAGACGGAGCAGACACCGAGAGCCAACCCAAGTAACGAAACTTCGACAACATTATCCGCGCCGCACAGACCTGCGGAATACCTGTCAAGACCGACGCTGAGCATGGAAAAAAGTCCCGTCAATGCGGGCAATATCAGGCTGAAAAGCCACAAATGCGGCAACTTTTCCTCATAAAAGAACTGAGGACATATACTTGCTTCGATATAATTTCTCAGTTTTTCTCTCATACTTCTCTTCCGTTCGTTTGCTGCGTCAGACAAAAAACGTCTCAATCGCGGATATAATTTTACTTATATATTATATCACATATTCCGCCATTTTGCAACCCCCGCAAAACAGTTGACTTTTCAGCGTTTTTGCAATGGCAACGGCGTTGCACCGAAAGGATGCAACGCCGTTATATTCATTGTCTTAATACAATTCCGACAGAACAGATTACAGTCTGACTTTATAAATTGCCTTTGTTATTTTCGCTGGTTGACCGTCCGCAACCATAGGCATATGAACATCGTTCGGCAGACATACGCAGAAATAGCCCGCTTTGAGATCAACTATCGCCTGCGGCTTTCCGTCCGCAAGCAGATAATCGCCCTCCGCGTCATACTCTTTCGTCACGTTCATCTCGGATATATCCGAAACATAAACTTTCTCGCTGCCGACAACATCAACATGAATGTCAACATAAACGCGGTGCGCTTCATAAGTGTTCTTTTCAAGAGGAACAGTTTCGCCCTCTTTAACGAAGTTGTAGTAGATATCGTCGCCGTCAACGTCGTTTCTGCCCGCAACCGATTTCGAAAAATCGTTGTGCGCGGCGTGTTCAAGCGCGCGGTAAACGCGCTCGTTTATGCCTTTGTAGTTTTCGTAATTTGTAAGTTTATCGCAGATCATAACAAGATCTCCTTTTTATAAAATCATTTTGATTATCCTGATACTCTTCGCGCTCACGGCGTTTTCGGATAAGGAGGTAAAACTTCGGCTCCGCAAAGTCGCAGATGTGATGTATGAACACAAAGAATTCTTTACCCGCCACATTAAGCGCAAGAATAACGAGGAAAATTTTCGTTTTCGCGAAGCCGCAGTCTCGAAGGCGTATCGGGTATACGTCGAGAGGCAAGGCAAAGCGTAACGGAAATTTAACCGTTATTACAGTTCTATCTCAGTGGAGAGGGTCATATATTGTCCCTGCTCAGCAAACCAGTGGCTCATGAGTATGTGCCCGTTTTGAAGAACGATGGCACCGGGCTGACCGAATTTGAGGAAGCTGAAAATTTCGGCGGCTTTTTTGTCCTGAACGACGGGCGTTGCGGGTTCCCAGACGAGAAGTTCGTCTTCAATATCCCATGTTCCTTTTTCAAGGTTCACGACATAAGCGTAAATGCCGGGCTTATCGGTGTCTCTTCTGCAAGCGTGAAGTGCGAGAAGTTTGTTTCCGCCTATTGCGCAAACGCTCGAAGCCTGACCTCTGATACCCGTATCCATGGGTTTGGAGAACGTTTTTCCGTTATCGTAAGAGATAGTGAAATGGTTATTCATTCTCTCACCCGTCTTGACATTTTCATTCCAGCCGATAACAACAATCGCGCCGTTTTCAAGTTGGCAGCATCTCTGCTCATAGCATGTTACGCAATCGCCCTCGAATTCCATGCAAACGGTATCGTCATTCCATGTCTTTCCTTCGTCCGTGCTGTGCAGAAGTCTGCCGCAAAGACGGGACGACATTTTGCCGTTCCAATCGGGGAAGCCCGTTATCGGAGTTACCCAATCGCCGTTTTTGAGAACGGTTATCGGAGCGGAAGCCTCGGTGTGATGTCCCCAAGCATTCGGAACTTCTTCATGCTTTGACCATGTTTTGCCTCCGTCTTCGGAGCGGGTGATGTAAACTCTGTCATCTATAAGGCCGCCCGTCTGCGGATTGCCGATGGGCCATTCGGGGTGGTCTCTGTCATATTCATAGCCGACACCGACAACACGGTTGCCGCCGAGCGCGGTAACTTTGCAGCAGTCGGTTATGGGAGTTTTTTCCCACGATTTGTCGAACATCTGAAAAGGACCTTCCCAGGTTTTTCCGTTGTCCGAACTGCGGGAAATATAACTTGTTCCGTCAACGCTTTCGAACGCTTCGCCTATCTGATAAGAGCAGATAACGGTGCCGTCGCCGAGCTGCGCGAGAAACGGAAATGCGGCTTGGCGCGAACGAAGCTGCGGAAGCGGGTTATCGTAAATAATGGAATGAGAAAGAACTTTCATCTTGATTCCTCCGTGTTTTTTCGTTGATATAAGCAAGTATACAATATATTTCGCGCTTTTTCAATAGGCGTAAGCAAAATTTCAGAAAAAAAACTATTGAAAATCAAGTTGTTTTATGATATAGTAGGTGATATAAGTAGAATTATGCCGTTGTGAAGCGACGGTAATACCCACAAACAGCAAGCCGCATAAAAAAGAAAGGAAATACAAAATGTCGGATTTGTCAAAAGTCGTCATACTGATTCCGTCTTTTGAACCGGACGAAAAACTCCCGAAGCTCTTAAACGATTTGCAGGGATATCCGTTCGAGAAGATACTGATAGTAAATGACGGAAGCGACAAAAAATTTGACACAGTATTCGATGAATGCCGTGCATTTCCAAAGGTCGAGGTCATCGGATACGAAGAAAACAGAGGCAAAGGATTCGCCCTTAAAAAGGGGTTCAGATATATACAGGAACATTATCCCGATTTCAAGGCGATAGTGACCGCCGACAGCGACGGACAGCACACGCCCGAAGATATACGCCGCACAGCGCAGACCACTCTCGAAAATCCCGAGAAGCTCATTCTCGGTTCAAGAAGCTGGAAAGAAGAAAACGTGCCGTTCCGTTCGCGCTACGGCAACAAAATCACAAAAGCGGTATTTAAATGGATAAGCGGGACAAAAGTCGAAGACACACAAACGGGGCTTCGCGGTTTTTCGCCCGATGTCGTTTCGGAGTTCCTTAAAACAAAAGGCGACCGCTTTGAATACGAAATGAATATGCTGATGGAAGCGCGCCTGCGCCATATCGAGATTTTGGAAATTCCCATCGAGACGGTATATATAGAAGAAAACAAATCTTCGCATTTCCGTCCGTTCAGGGACTCCGTAAAAATATATTCCGTATTTTTTAAGCATCTGAGCAAATTTGTGATTTCAAGCATGTCTGCGACAGTAATAGACTTTGCGATATATGCGATAATGCTGAATGCCGTATTCGGTTATACGGAAGAAAACACAAGTTTTTTGGACAACCTGACCGATTACAGAATAGTTATATCTTTCATCGTTGCCAGAATCCTCTCCTCCGCATTCAATTTCATAATAAACAAATATGTTGTTTTCAAAGAAAGAAAGAGAAACCCCAAAGAAGTTGCCAAGTACTATGCAATAGTTGTTGTTGTCTTCCTTTGCACCGTGCTTCTGAACAGTTTCTTTCTCACTATCGGCGTTGCGCAATGGCTGTGTCAGCCTCTCGCAACATTTATAATGTTCTTTATCAGTTACTACTTCCAAAGAGTCATTGTTTTTAAATAACGGAAAGGGAAACGCGACATGGGTATCAAATGCTTTGAATGCAAAAAGAAAAACCCTTTAAAAAAGAAAGAATTCAACAAAAACTGGTACATAGTTTTTTCATTTCTTATCCCGTTTGTACTTATGTTTTTGTATTATGCTCTCGAAAACTTTTCGGGTTTCAACAAAATTGTTCCCGACTTTGTTTACGAGGTGCTCAGGAACTTCGGTTTCTCGATAAGCAAAGACGAACAGCAAATACTTGTCATCGACATGTGGCATCAGTATTTCCCGTTCTTCAAAGAGATGAACGAGGCGTTGAAGGATGGAGGAAGCCTTCTTTATCAATGGAATAACGGGCTCGGCACAAGTTTCCTGCCCATCATCGCTTATTACGGTGCTTCTCCGCTCAATCTTCTTTCGATAATTTTCCCGTCGAACTTCCTTGTTGAAGGCATGGCACTTCTGGTTATAACAAAAATCGCGCTTGCTTCAACGTTTATGTTCGTATATCTCAAAAAGACGTTTGACAGAAACGATATGGCGACGCTTCTTTTTGCCGTGATGTACGGAATGTGTTCGTTCAACATGGGCTATTCGTGGTGCACGATGTGGCTTGATGTCGTTATGCTTCTGCCGCTTTGCATTCTCGGATTCAACAGGCTTGTAAACGAGGGCAAATTCCTGCTCTATTCGATAATGCTCGGACTCATAATGTACTCGAATTACTATATCGGGTTTATGGTCTGCGTATTCATCGTTTGCTACTACCCCGTTGTGTACTTCTCGAATCCGAAAAACAAGGGTGCGAAAAAGTTCTTCGGAACAACGGCGGAAGTCGTCGCGTTCTCCGCGCTCGGCTGCGGACTTGCGGCGTTTATGCTCGTGCCGACATTCCTTGCAATGCAGAACAACTCCTACATGGGAAGCGGCTTTTCGGCAACGCTTTCAACATACCAAACTTTCATTGAAAGTCTCGGAAATCTTCTGCCGGGAGTTCATGTAACTTACAGAAACGGTCTTCCGAATATTTATTGCGGCTTTTTGACGGCGATACTCGGCATTACATATTTTGTAAACAGAAAGATAGCGACACGCGAAAAGGTTCTCAACGGCGCGTTGCTCGGTTTTCTGCTTCTGAGTTTCAACTGGAACATACTTAATTTCGTTTGGCACGGTTTCCATTTCCCGAACGAACTGCCTTACAGATTCTCGTTCCTGTTCTCTTTTGTACTTATAACGATAGCCTTCAAATCTTTCAACAACATTCAAGGCATCTCCAAGAAGAGTTTTGCGGGCGTTGCGACGGGAATTTTTGCGTTTATCCTACTGTTTGAAGCAATAAAAAGCGAAAAATTCTCTTATGAGGTAATATACATAGCCATTGCATCGCTTGTGATATATACACTTGCCCTTTACGCATACAAAAAAGGAAAACTCAAACAGTGGGGCAGCAAACTTGTAATAGTCATAGTTGCGATTTGCGAGGTTGCCGCCGTTTCGTTCCACAGCATTGCGGAAGTGGGCTCTTCAAGCAGAGACGGATACGTTGCAACCGCAAAAGACGTGCAATCTCTTCTGACAACGGCACGCGGCAGATCCGAGGGCTTTTACAGAATAGAAACCGCACAGAACTGGACGGTCAACGACCCGGCTCTTTACGATTATCACGGAATTTCCGAGTTCTCGTCCGTTATCAACACAAGACTGACGGACTTGGCAAGATCGCTCGGTGTAAACGCTCAAAAAGGCGCGAACAGCATGGTTTACAACCACGGAACACCTGTGATAAACGCACTGTTCAACGTCAAATATATAATCGGCAACAATAAGCGCGTTGCACAGGATTCACATCTTGATTTTGCTGCGGAATCAAATGGTTCAACGCTTTATGAGAACAAGTATCCGTTGTCTCTCGGATTCATGGTCAAGGACAGTGTATACGATTACGATGTGAACGGTTCATCGCAAAGGGCTGTTGCGCAGGAAAATCTCATAAACCTTGCAACGGGGCTCGACACAACCCTCTTCAAAGAAATTGATTCCCCCGAGGTCAGCGCTTCAAACATGACCGCGACTTATTACGGAAACGGCAGAATAACCTGCTCCGCGCCGACAAACAGCAAACAGCCCTCCACCGTTTCTCTCGAATATGTCTCGGATAAGGATCAGGACATCTATTTCGGAGTTACCGCAACGGGTCTCAGCAGTATCGTTATTTCGATAGGAGACGGAGATGAAGTCAAATACCCGAGCCAGGGCAGGGCAGCCATCCTTGCGGGGGGAAGAGCAAAAGCGGGCGACACTATATACATCGACATCAATATTTCCGCAGGGAAAAGCGGAGATATAAAATCAAGAGTTTACGGCTTTGACGATGACGCATGGAACAAGGCATATGCCGCGCTCAGCAAAAACATGATGACTGTTACGAAATATACGGACAGAACAGTCAGCGGAACCGTAACAGCCGATGAAGACGGTGTGCTTTTAACATCTATCCCCTACGATAAGGGCTGGTCGGTCAAAGTGGACGGACAGAAAGTCGATATCAAGCCATTTGCAAATGCACTGTGCGCAATTCCCCTCACGGCAGGAGAACATACGATAGAATTTTCGTTCTTCACTTACGGACTGACACTCGGCATAATTGCAAGCATATTCTGTGCGGGATTACTTGCTCTGATATTCTTTATGTCAAGAAAAAAAACCGAGAAGAAAGAAGACGGGGCAAAATATGACGGCACTGAAATTTCGGACTGCTCAACGACGGAAGAGCAACCCGTAAGCCTTTCGGAAACAGAAACAGCAGAAGAAAAGCTTATCGAAGAAGATGGTCAAACAGAGGACTTGCAGCCCGATGAATCGGAACAAGACGAAGCGATTCAGCAGGAAGAAGAGCCGTCGGACGAAAAAGAGTAATAAACTACCATACAGAGCGGCGGAGCGAAATTTCCGCCGCTTTTATATGTATAAAATCCGAAAACCGCGACCATACTTTTTGCGAGGTGATAAAAATGCAATTGACGCAGAAAGAAACTTCGCTGCTGAAAGACTTGAAAGACCAGGAAAAACTTTGTGAAGAAAAGTACAGAAAGCACGCCGCAGCGGCGTCCGACCCGCAGTTGAAAAATTTGTTTTCGCGGCTCGCCCAAACCGAAAAAGCGCATTACGATATGCTTGTTCAAATGGAACAGGGCGCGGTTCCACCGCCTCCGACAGGCGGCGAGCAGCAGACATTTTCCGCAACTTACCAACTTGCGGACACCCCCGAAAAGCAAAATGATTGTTACCTTTGCACCGACCTGCTGACGGCGGAAAAACATGCTTCGCACCTTTATGACACCTGCGTGTTTGAGTTCACGGACGAAAATGCAAGGAATCTGTTGAATGGCATTCAAAAACAGGAACAGGGACACGGAAAAGCAATTTACGACTATATGAGCGCAAACGGGATGTATTCATAAAACAATCGGGAACTACTATATCACATCGAACGGGGCTGTAAAAACGTATGTTTTTTACAGCCCCGTCACATTGTTGTTTTTATGACAAAATTTTACATTTTTTTCTTTTTCTCTCTACCCTTTTCATGTATAATAGAGACATAATATTTCACCGTGCAAGCAGAAAGGAGCGCTCAAAATGAAAGAGAAAGAAAAAAACTATTTAAAAGACTTTGCAAACGAATGCACTCTGCCGCTTTTCGATAAAGACCTTTATGCAAAATACGATGTAAAACGCGGACTTCGCGATATAAACGGAAAAGGCGTTGTTGCAGGACTGACAAAGATCTCAGAAGTCAGCGCTTCAAAAATCGTTGACGGGAAATCCGTACCTGCGGACGGTGAACTCTACTATCGCGGGTATCCGATAGAAAAACTCGTTGAAGGTTGCCTGAAAGACAAGCGTTTCGGGTTTGAAGAGACAACGTATCTGCTTCTGACGGGCAAATTGCCGAAAGAAAAGGAACTTGCGGATTTCAAAAAGTATCTGACTTCTTTTTATACTCTGCCGAAAAACTTCGTGCGCGACATTATAATGAAATCTCCGTCCGAAGACATGATGAACACCTTGATACGCAGTGTGCTTTCACTTTTCCCGTATGACCCCAAAGCAAACGATACGTCCATAGAAAACGTCGTCCGCCAATGCGTTATGCTGACGGCTGTCTTGCCCGTATTTTCCGTTTACAGTTATGCGGCATGCAACTTCTACAAACACGGAGAGTCGCTTATCATACACCGTCCCCGCCCGGATCTTTCAACCGCGGAAAACATTCTGTATATGCTGCGTCCCGATTGCAAATATACGGAACTTGAAGCGCGTGTGCTTGATGTTGCGCTCATACTGCACGCAGAACACGGAGGCGGTAACAACTCAACGTTCACAACACACGTCGTCACCTCGTCGGGAACGGATACATATTCGGCTATCGCCGCGGCGCTTTGTTCGCTCAAAGGACCCAAGCACGGAGGAGCGAACATAAAAGTCTGCAAAATGATAAAGGATATGGAAAAGCACGTTCATGCTTCAAAAGACGACGAAGTAAGAAAATATCTCGAAGATCTGCTCGACGGCAATGCCTTTGACGGCGCGGGGCTTATATACGGCATGGGACACGCAGTTTACAGCATTTCCGACCCGAGAGCGAAGATCTTTAAGAGTTTTGTGGAAAAACTTGCCATAGCAAAGCACCGCGAAAAATCGTTTGCGCTTTATGACAAGATCGAGCGTCTTGCACCGGAAGTAATCGCAGAAAAAAGACATATCTATAAAGGCGTTTCCGCAAACGTTGACTTTTACAGCGGCTTTGTTTACGAAATGCTCGGCATTCCCGTTGAACTCTTTACCCCGATATTCGCGGTTGCCCGTATTGCGGGTTGGAGCGCGCACAGAATAGAGGAAATAACAAACGCGGGCAAGATAATCCGTCCCGCATACAAATCCGTCGGAGAACACGAAGAATATGTGCCGATGAGCGAAAGATAACCGCTCAACAGGCTGACGAAAGGAAAACCCAAACACATTATACAAAGGGGCTGTAAAAAAACTTGCGTTTTTTTACAGCCCCTTTTCTTTATTGTCAACGGATAAATTCTGCTCAAAAGAGAGTTTTAAATCGGAAAGTGCCGTACCTGTTGGAATTATTTGATTTGACCGAAATCCTTATTGTTTTTCGGCAGGGATTTCCGAGAACGAACCGTTTCGCGGTTCGACAAAAACTATTTTTGCCGAATCAGAGTTTTCACCGCAAAGAGACAAAACAATGTCCCGTTGCTCAAAGACATATGTTGCATGGTTTTCTGCCAAAGTGTCTGTCTTTTTTGGATAAAAACTCTGTTCTCCGTATGCTTTAAAGATACTTTCTTTTGCAGTCCATATTTTCAGAAATTCAAGAGAAGACTTTTCGACGCGTGTGTTTTCTTCCTCCGAAAAAGTGTATTTTCTCATTTTTTCAAGAGTTTTTATATCATATTTAATGCCGCGGGCAATGTTTTCGATGTCAACGCCGCAAGGCGTGGTTGAGACGGCAACGGCGACATTTTTATCCGTATGAGAAAGTGAAAAAAAGAATTTGTCGCAAACCCATTTTCCGTTCTGCGTTTTTTTGAAAATCAGCCTTTCGGGCGCAATTTCAAACACGCGATTTGCGGCGTATTCAAGAAGTTTCCAATCCGTATACCGTGCTTTTTTCAAATTTTTATTTCGACATGATGCAATTTCAGCGTTGCGCTCATCCGAAAAAACTTTTCCGATTTCAATTTCGCTCGGAATTTCGGAAACAAAGACAACGCAGTCATTTGCCGAAAAAAGACTTTCTTCCGTTTTATCCGTAATTTCCACCTTGTCTATTTCCTTTCTCAAATATTTTATCAATCATCAAACGATACCGCACAGGCTGAATATAACAAGGCATTTATGCTATTCAATAAAACATTGCACCTGCTTGTTTTTTATTATACTAAAACCCTGATCGGACTTCAAGGCACATAAACCAATATACAAAAAAATGTCATCATTTATCTGTTCTTTGTCAGCAAAATACGGAGCAACCCTGTTCGGACGCTCCGTATATTTTAACTCTAAATTTTTATATGTATGCTATCTTGACTGAACAAATTTCATTTCGCCGTTTTCGTCAAGGTCTATCATCGCAAGCGAATGAACTTCAACGCCCATGTCGCGTACAATAGCGCCGCCGTCCTGAAAGACTTTTTCGACGCATATTCCGACGCCCGCAACTTCCGCGCCCGCCTGTTCCGCGATGTCAAGCAGACCGAGAACGGCTTTGCCGTTGGCAAGGAAATCGTCTATTATCAGAAGTTTGTCATCGGGAGAGATATATTTTTTCGCAACGCGAACCATGAACTCTCTGCCGTGAGTGAAGGACATGACGGGCGTTTGATAAACGTCATCGTCAACGTTTTTGGTCTGCGCCTTTTTTGCAAATACGACAGGGATATTACCCATGTGCCGTGCGGCACAAATGGCTATCGCTATGCCCGAAGCCTCGATGGTCAAAATCTTTGTCACCCTTTTATCCTTGAAAAGTCGGGCAAATTCCTTGCCGCACTCGTCAAGCAATTCAACGTCAAGTTGGTGATTCAAAAAATTATCTACCTTGACTATTCCTCCCGGTCTTATCGTTCCGTCTCTGACTATTTTTTCTTCGAGCAATTTCATTGCAAACCGTCCTCCTCCGTTTTGAAACCTCTTCCGACAACTTCGGCAACGTCTCCGACAATGACGAAGGCGTGTTTATCCGTTTCTTTTACGATTTTTTTCAACTTAAAAAGTTCCATCGGACGAACCACCGTCATAAGCATGGGTTTGGGTTCGTTCGTATATCCGCCGAAAGCGTTTATTCTCGTCACGCCCCGGTGAAGATTTTTTGTTACAGCCTCGCATATCGCGTCGCCGTGATTGCTGATTATATAAACGACCTTTGCGCTGTCAAGACCGTTCAGCAGTTTATCCACGATAAAGCCGTAAATGCAGACGATGATGGCGGCATAAAGAACCGCCGTAAGGCTTTTGGAAACAAGTCCCGCAGCACATACTATAACAAGGTCTATAAAAATAAGCAGCCTGCCGTAAGAAATAAACGGGAAAAGTTTTTCGAGAAGCAGCGCGATAAGATCGACGCCGCCCGTCGTTATTCCGCGCATAAAGATTATGCCGAGCCCGATACCCGTCAAAGCGCCGCCGAAAATACAGGCAAGCAGCGGGTCTTCGGTATATTTCGGGAACCACGGGATAGCCGCGGTTATATCTATAAGCGCAGATGTTATGACAATGGCTATCGCGCTTTTGAAAAGCGTTTTTTTGCTGACGAATTTGAAAGACAACAGGAACAGCAAAACGTTGACGGCAACGACAAAAAGACCTATCGGGATATTGAACAGATAGTTCATTATAGACCCGATACCCGTCACGCCCGAAACAACGATTTTATTCGGAGCACTGAACGTGTTTATGGCTATGGCGTATATGATTCCGCCGATAAAAATAACGCCGATATCGCAAATAAGTCCGACGACTTTCTTTTTCATGGGAAAAGTCCTCCTATTTGACCATCAGTTCAAAAAGTTCTTCTATTCTCTCCGTTTTCCCCGAAAGATAAAGATACCCGAAAAGAGTCTCCAACCCCGTTGCGCGTTTGTAAACCGCAACGTCGGTGTTTTTCGGGGGAACGGCATCGGAATTTCTGCCGCGCTTGTAAACGGCAAGTTCTTCCGTCGTCATTATTCCCATTATTTTATCGACAAATTCGCTCTGCGCTTTTGCCGAAACGAAATGTGTCGCCTCAAAATGAAGTTTGCCGTTGGTTTTGTGGGAATTGATAACAAGCATTTCACGGACAAGAAGTTCAAAAACCGCATCGCCGAGATATGCAAGCGTCAGCGCCGACTGCTGCGACGCTTCTGCGGCGGAAACAGGTCTGTCGTTAAGAAGCATTACATCTCTCTCCTGTTTTCCAGCGAACGCGAAAGCGTTATCTCATCCGCATATTCAATGTCCCCGCCCACGGGAATGCCGAACGCCAAACGCGTAACGCTGACGCCGAGAGGTTTCAGCAGATTAGCCAAGAATATTGCGGTTGCGTCGCCCTCCACGGTCGGAGCGGTGGCAACGATAACCTCTTTTACCTCATCCCCGTTCAGTCGGGCAAGAAGTTCGGTTATTTTCAAGTCTTTCGGTCCGATATGGTCAACCGGAGAAAGAACTCCGTGCAGAACATGATAAACGCCTCTGAACTCGTTCGTTTTTTCTATTGAAATAACATCCTGCGGCGATGAAACGACGCATATAACGGACTTATCTCTTTTTTCGTTGGCACAAACGGAACAGACTTCGCCGTCGGTCAGATTCTGGCATATCGGGCAAAGGTGAATCACTTTTCTTGCGTCCTCAATTGAGCGCAAGAACTCTTCCGCCTGCTCGTCCGTCATGCGCAAAATATGAAACGCAATGCGCTGTGCGGACTTCTTGCCTATTCCCGGAAGTTTTCTGAACTGCTCCGTCAGCACATCGAGCGGATTGACGTTGTATGCCATATCAGAAGCCGAGACCGGGTATATTGAGACCCGATGTGATCTTCGACATTTCTTCTTCCGCCGTCTGTTCAACCTTGTTTATTGCCTCGTTTACGGCGGCAACTATAAGGTCTTCAAGCATTTCGACGTCTTCGGGGTCAACCACAGACGGGTCGATTTTGAGCGCTTTTATTTCTTTTGCGCCGGAAATGGTTATTTTCACCATTCCGCCGCCGGAGGTAACATCATATTCGGCGGCTTCGAGTTCCGCCTGCTTGTTCTGCATATCCTCCTGCATCTGCTGAACTTTTTTCATCATCGCGGCCTGTCCGCCGCCCTGGTTGGGGATCCTTACTTTCATAATAAGAGTTCCTTTCTCGGTATTGACGCTCTATTCAAAATCGAACAGAGGGTTGTTTTCAAGGTCTTTATATTCTTCGGCATTGAGATATTCGCCTTTTCTGCCGATTTTAATGCTTATCGTGTAATGGGTCTTTCGCAAAGCGTCAAGCGCCTTTTTCATGCTCTCGCGGCAATGCGAATTGTCTATATCCGTCAAGTCCTGCTCCGTTTTGCAGAGAATAAGCAGCTCGGTGTTGCGGTAAACGGCGCTGCACGCGGTTTTGAGCATCATTCCGAGGAACATATCGTCGTCTGCGACAAGTTTGCAGAAATCCTCCCAGGAGCCGAACTCTCTGTATTCTCCGTCATGGATCTCTTCCGTGGGAGCAGCCTTTTTTACGGGAGCCGCAATCTGCTCGGTTTTTATGGGCGCAGGTGCGGAAGCGGCGCTTTTCGGAGGTTCGGAATACTCGGAAACATCGGGCAATACGGGTGCGTCACCCATATCGGGCGGCGGTGCGGGAATGAAATCATCATCTGCGGGAACAAACGATGTCGGAGACGCGCCGAAAACATCTTCCGGGGTCGGAGGTGTCATATCGGCGTTTTTCGCGACCTTTTTAGCGGGTGCGGGAGTATCCGTTCTTCTTGCTTCGGCATACCCCGCCGCAGGCGCGGACAAGGACGAAGAAGTAGACGGAGCGGATACCGTGATTCCGCCGCGTTTCAGTTTTTCAAGTTCGTTTTCAAGTTCGGAGACCCTTGCGGTCAACGCCTTGACGCCCTCATTCAGTTTCGGGCGGGAAATTCGCAAAAGGCATATTTCCATATCGGCTCGCTTGTTTGAACTGCGCGAAAGTTCTTGCAGCGTCTGCTGCGCAATATCTATCGCATAAAGAATATGTTCGGTGGTATAAAGTCCCGCAATTTCTTCAAGCCGTTTTTCATCTCTGTCATAAAGGTCAAGTATGCCTTTTCTGTTGCGGACGTTTTTGACAACAAGAAGCGCTCTGTATTCGTCAAGCAGTTCACGGCAAAGAACGCCGAGGTCTTTCGCACCGTTGTAAAGTGAGTTTACAGCCGTATAAAGTGCGTCTATATTCTGCTCCGCGGCGGCTTTCATCAGGTCGTGTATAAGTTCCGTGTCGATAACGCCGAGAACCTCGCGAACCTCTTCCGCCGATGAAAGTCCTATAACCTTGTCAAGCACGGAAAGGCTGTCGCGCACGGAACCGTCGCCGAGACGCGCAACCGTCAAAAGACTTTCGTCGTCCATTTCCGCCCCCTCGGACGCAACGACCTTTTTGAGATGTTCCACAAGCGTTCCCACGTTGACGCGGCGGAAATCAAATCTCTGACAACGCGACGCAATGGTTGACGGAACTTTGTTAACCTCTGTCGTGGCAAGAATGAATACCGCGTGTGACGGAGGTTCCTCGATGGTCTTCAAAAGCGCGTTGTATGCCGCAGGCGAAAGCATGTGAACTTCGTCGATGATATAAACTTTATATTTCGCGAGAACGGGAGAAAACGCGACTTCCTCACGAAGTTCGCGCACGCTGTCAACGCCGCTGTTTGTCGCCGCGTCTATCTCGATAACGTCGGTAACGCTGCCGTCCGTTATTCCTCGGCACACCTCGCATTCACCGCAAGGTTCGCCGTCAACGGGAGAAAGACAGTTTATCGCTTTCGCAAAGATTCGGGCGCAGGTGGTCTTACCCGTTCCTCTTGTTCCGGTAAAAAGATATGCGTGAGCAAAGGTTGCATTTTTTATCTGATTTTTCAGCGTTTTTGTAACGGGTTCCTGTCCTATCACATCGCCGAAGACCGCCGGTCTGTATTTGCGGTAAAGTGCTTGATACACCTTTGTTCACACCCTTTCATAATCAAAAAAGAAGCGGGTTCCTTGCTGTGCATCCCGAAATTCCCTTAATGCTGCTCAGTTCCCTGCCTGACATGGTTCGAGACACGGAATCACGCAAGACCCGCTTCCATTGTATTATACACTATAAAAGGAAAATAATCAAGACCTTTACCGTGTTTTTTTATTTAGTTAACAATTTTTTTCATACGCTAATAAAATATTAGAGGAGAATAAAAAATCTCCCGTGGGCGACGTTTTACCGCGCCCGAAAAGAAAGGATGAAAGACAAATGCCCGAAAACTTATTTCTTGAAGACGAACAGGGGCTTCCGACGATAGCAATGCCGTGCCGCGGCTGTGAGGAATGCCGGACGTATTTCTGCATAGACGGGGCGAACGCTCCGATTGCAACGTCGTACACTCCCATGCAGGTTTTTGACGATATTTACGCTCCCGAAAAAGGTTACACGAGGGGAACGATATTCGCCGCGCTTGACAAACCGTTCCTTGCAGGAGGTATGTGATATGAAAAAACAGAGAAACGAACTGCTTGCGGAACTCGGAGCTTACGCCTTTGCCGCGCACGACACCGCGCTTTTCCTCGACACGCACCCGAACGATGAAACGGCGATGAAAGCATTCTGTGCTTACCGCGACAAGGCGGACGGTTTGAGGCGCGAATACGCCTCGCAATGCGGACCTCTGCGAAAAAACGACGTGACAAAAAGCTGGAACGAATGGATAAAATCACCATGGCCGTGGCAATAAGGAAAGGACGGACAACAAACAATGTTTGATTATGAAAAAAGGCTGCAATATCCGATAAAGATCAAGAACCCCGACCCCGCCATGGCAAAGTTCATCATCAGCCAATACGGCGGACCTCACGGAGAGATAGGCGCGTCTCTGCGGTATCTTTCACAGAGATACACCATGCCTTACGAAGAACTCCGCGCCGCGTTAAATGACATCGGCACGGAGGAGCTTTCACATTTTGAAATGGTCGGAACAATAGTTCATCAACTGACGCGCGGGCTGAAAGAAAGCGAGATAAAAAACAGTCCTCTTGCGGATTATTTCATCGACCACACCGCGGGCGTTTATCCGGTTGCGGCAAGCGGCGCGCCGTTTTCGGCGACAACTTTCGCATCCACCGGCGACACGATAGCAGACCTGACGGAAGACCTCGCGGCAGAGCAAAAAGCGCGTCTGACCTACGATAACATTCTCCGCTTCGCGGACGATCCCGACGTGCGCGACCCGATCAAATTCCTGCGCGAACGCGAACTTGTTCATTACCAAAGATTCGGCGAATGTCTGCGCATATTGCAGGACAGACTGAACTGCCGCAACTTCTACGCGTTCAACCCGTCGTTCGACAAATCGGCAAACTGAATCAGCAAAGGTTCGATCAACCAACGCAACAAGGGGATGTAAAAAAAGCCCAGACCGCAAAAAAGGCTGAAAAATACAAAAAAAGCAATGGCTTAAAAGATAAACAAAAAGACTCAAAACAGCAATTTTGTTTTTTTCCATAAAATAAGGTTTTAATACGCCTTTTTCGCTACGGGCGAATCTCACCTCTCGACGTACCTATGTACGCCAAGGCTGATGATGTCCGGACTCTTATCGCCCGACACAGGCTATTT